>Ga0180221_1000068_pt1 | contig 183163 bp, 186 predicted proteins | sample eDN5th37CKraftMG_FD_151339 | JGI IMG/M metagenome (GOLD analysis project Ga0180221, IMG submission 151339) | Enriched Miracle-Growth compost microbial communities from Emeryville, California, USA - eDNA 5th pass 37_C Kraft MG (version 2) (version 2) ... | reverse complement strand
CCACCCGCCGGCCCCAACGGCAACTCCCACACCACCCCAGCCTCCCCCGCCAGCCTACGCCGCGAGTCCCTGCCGGGGGTCGGGGTGCCCGTGCCGGCCAATTGGAACGAGGGCAGTCCCGCGCAGCGGGACCGAGGGCCCGTGATTTTGGGCCCGAGCCGAGCGACTTGGCCGGCACGGGCACCCCGACCCCCGGCAGGGACGCCTTAGAGAGACACTCCCCGCCAGCAATCCCAGAACAAAAACGCCGCTAAAGAAGAGGAAAGAGAGATTCGATCCCCAAAAGGAAAGAACCTCAATCAGGAAAGGACCTCAATCCACCCGGATATCCGCATCCTTGATGACCTTCGCCCACCGCTCGCTTTCAGACTGCATATAAGCCCCAAACTCCGCCGGCGTATTCCCCACCCCGTCCACACCCAACTTCGTAAGCGTCTCCTCCACCTCCGGATCCCGCAACGCCGCCGCGATCCCCTGCTGCAGCTTCTCGACCCGATCCGATGGCGTCCCCGCCGGCACCACCATCCCGAACCAGTTCGTCACATTGAACCCCGGAATCGTCTCCCCCACCGTGGGCACGTCCGGGTAGACCGGCAGACGCTTCTCGCCCGTGGTCGCCAGCGCCCGCAACCGCCCGGCCTTCACGAACGGCAGCCCGATCGCCGTCGACTCGAACGTCATCTGCACCTGCCCCGCCACCACATCGTTGACGCTCGGCGCGCTGCCCTTGTACGGCACATGCGTGATTTTCAGCCCCGTCGAAGAATTGAACAGCTCGCCCGCCATGTGCGGCAGCCCGCCGTTGCCGCTCGACGAAAAGTTCACCTGCCCCGGATGCGCCTTGGCATAGTCGACCAGCTCCTTGACCGTATGCGGCGGGAACTTGGGATTCACATACAGGACGAACCCCGACGACGCCACCAGCGTCACCGGCGCGAAATCCTTCCGCATGTCGAACTGCAGGTTGTGCATCAGCACCGGCGTGATGCTCAGGTTGCCCATGGTGCCGAACAACACCGTGTAGCCGTCGGCCGGCGCGCGCGCCACCATTTGCGTGGCGATGATCCCGCCGGCGCCGGGCTTGTTCTCGATCACCACCGGCTGGCCGAGCCGTTGCGAAAGCTTGGGGCCCATCACGCGGGCGATCGTGTCGATGGCGCCCCCGGGCGGAAAGCCGATGATGATGGTAATGCCGCGATCGGGATAGGTTGCGGCGCGCGCCGGGCCGGCGCCCAGGGCCAGCAACGCGGCGAGCAGGATAAGCAGCTTGCGCATGGGGTCTCCTCCTTGGGGATCATTCATTATTGAGTGAAAAGTTCTTACATAGTAGAATGTTTTTACTTTTCAGCATAGCCAGAGACCGGGAGCAGAGCGCATGGCCCGCCGCATCGAGGTCTACGCCGGCACCGCCGGCCATTCCGTCTGGTTCAGCGACGACCAGGGCCAGACGTGGGTTCATCCGAACAGCCACTCGGGCATGTACCTGGAAGCCCGGGTGTGGAATATGTGCAGCCATCCCGCGGAACCGGCGCTGCTGTATGCAGGCAGCGACATGGGCATCTTCCGCTGGAGCGAAGCCGCCGCCCGCTGGACCCTGCTGCCCTCCCCCATGCAGGACGTCTGGGCGGTCGCCCAGGATCCCGGCGACCCCGCCGTGCTCTACGCCGGCACCCGGCCGGCGGCCCTGTTCCGTTCCGGCGACGGCGGGGAAACCTGGCAGCCCCTGCCCGTGCCCGGCATCCAGGCCTTCTCCGAGATCAACATGGGGCCGACCCGCGTCACCCAGTTGCTGTTCGACCCGGCCGATCCGGACACGGTCTGGGCCACCATCGAGATCGGCGGCATCTTCCGCAGCCGCGACCGCGGCCGCAGCTGGACGCGGCAGACGCGCGGATTGGTGTCGGCCGACGTGCACGGCATCGCCGCCATCCGCGACGCGCGGAGCCGGACCGTCCTGCTGGCCACCACCAACCGCGGGCTGCACCGCAGCGAAGACGGCGGCGAAACCTGGGACTTCCAGCAGTTGGATTCCCCCTGGCAGTACACGCGCGCCATCGTGCCGCGCGCCGACACCGACCGCGTCCTGTTCCTGACCAACGGCAACGGGCCCCCGGGCACCACCGGCAGGCTGCTGCGCAGCTTCGATTACGGCTCCACCTGGCACGACACGCCGTTGCCCGGCCCGCTCAACAGCACCCCATGGTGCGTGGCCACGCACCCCGCCGATCCCATGCTGGTCTTCGTCTGCACCAACCTGGGCCAGTTGTTCCGCAGCCGCGACGGCGGCGACTCCTGGGAGCGCCTGCCGCACGAATTCGGCGAAGTGCGCGCCCTGCACTGGCGGCCGGCCGAGATCCCGGCCGATCGTCCCCCCCACTCCATCACCGCGCGCCCGCCGGTTGCGGCGCCCGCCCCGTCCCTCACGGAAACCCCATGACCTCCACCCGCTTCCCCGTGCTCGACGCGCAGGACATGACCGACCTGCAGCGCGAAGTCGCCGCCGAAATCTCTTCCGGCCCCCGCGGCGGCGTCAAGGGTCCCTTCCTGGCGCTGCTGCACAATCCCAGGCTGGCCCGCTGCGTACAGCGCGTGGGCGAACACCTGCGCTTCGATACGCAGTTGCCGCCCGACGTCATCGAGCTGGCCATACTGGTCGTGGCGCGCGACTGGGATTGCCAGTACGAGTGGTACGCGCACGAGCGCCTCGCGCGCAAGAACACCAGCCTGTCGCCCGACATCATGCAGGCGGTGGCGCAGGGCCGGCACCCGGAAGGCATGACGCCGGACCAGGCGACGGCCTACCGCTTCTGCATCGAGACCCTGCGCGACGGCGAGCCCGGCGAAGCCGCCTATCGGGACGCGGCGCAACGCTACGGTCGCGAGGGGGTGCTGGACCTGGTCGCGCTGTGCGGCTATTACACGCTGCTGGCCATGGTGCTGAACACGTCGCGCATCCCCCTGCCCGAGGGCGAGCCCCGGCCGCTCGCGCCGCGGCGGCGCGCCGGAGCGCAGCCATGAGCCGCCCCGTCCGCGTGGGCCTGATGGTCCCGGCCAACAACACGACCATGGAAGGCGAAATGCTGGGCTGGCTGCCGCCCGGCTCGACCTGCGTCACGCTGCGCATCCCGCGCGGCGCGGGCCTGCTCACGGCCGAGACGCTGCCGGCCTACAAGGCGGCCGCCATCGAGCTCGGCGCCTCGTTCCGCCCCATGGGGCTGGACGTGCTGGCCTACGGCTGCACCGCCGCCGGCTTCATTCTCGGCCCGGCCGGCGATGCCGAGATCGCCGGCGAACTGGCCAGGGCCAGCGGATTGCCGGTCGTCACCACCGCCCGCTCCATGGTCGACGCGCTGCGGGAAGCGGGCCTGCGCCGCATCGCCCTGCTGACGCCCTACGACGACGAGATCAACGAACGCCTGCGGGCGTTCCTGGCGTCGGGCGACATCGCGGTGCAGCGCTTCGACAGCTTCCGCGCGCCCGACGTCCAGGCGCTCGGCCGGATCACGGCGGCGCAGGTCGAGGACCGGGCGCGAACCCTGCTGGCCGACGATTGCGACGCGCTGTTCATTGCCTGCTCGCAACTGCCCACCCAGGACGCCATCGGGACGCTGGAGCGGGAATGGGGCAGGCCGGTGCTGTCCTCCATCCAGGTCACGGCACGCCACGCATTGCGCGCGACGCAATCGAAGGCGGCCGGCCCGGCCTGAGCCGGCGGCGGCGGCGCGCATCGTCGATACCGGGCGGGCACGCGGACGCGAGCTCAGCCCACGGCGCGCGCGGGCAGGTCCACCAGGTTCTCGGTGGCGGCGATGCGCGCGGAAATCTCGCGGCCGGCTTCCAGCACATCGGCCGTGCGCGCCCGGAACTCGGCGACATCGATGCGATCCACCGACGCGGCCAGCGCCACGCTGCCCAGCACTTCGCCTTCGCGGTTGAACAGCGGCGCGGCGATCGACGTGATGCCCGGGTTGTAGTCGCCCGTCGTGATCGCGTAGCCGTCCTGCCGGATCTGCCGGAGCGCCCGCTTGAAGCGTTCCCAGTCCGCGCCCAGGCCGACGGCGGCGATGCTCTTGCGATGCTTGGCGAACAGGGTGCGCAACTGGTGCATGGGCAGGTACGCCAGGATCGCCTTGGCCGAGGCGCCCGCCACCAGCGGCCGGCGCTGGCCGCGATTGAACAACTGCGGCGGGGCATGCTCGCCCAGTTCCTGCTGCACGCACATGATGGAATCGCTGAACAGGATGCACAGCAGCGAGCTGTAGCCGGTGTCCTGCGTCAGGCGCCGGATCACCGGCGAACCGGCCACGTAGACCGGATCGCAGGACCGCATGGTGCGGTCCAGTTCCAGGATGCGCGGGCCCAGCGCATAGGAGCCGTTGGCCACGCGGGCCAGGAACCCCGCGTTGTGCAGCACCTTGATATAGCGATAGCAGGTGGACGGCGGAGAGCCGGAATAGCGGATCAGGTCGTCGGTCGCCCATACCGGAGCGGCCGGGGTAAAGACGTCCAGCAGGCTCAGCATTTTTTCCAGGCTGCTCATGGCGTTTCCGTGCGCCGCCGGCGCGATGAAAAATCAAAATTTCTCATATTTATAGACAAAATCACAGTCGGCGCGCAAAATGACCCCGCAGGAGCCGCCGGCCGATGATAGCTCAGGGCCCGGCCAGAGAAATGCCGCGCCCCGCGGCGGTAACGCGGGCCGGCTTCCGCCCGGCCCGCAATGCCGGCAAGACCATCGGAGACATCTCATGAAAGGGCGCCTTGTTGCCTTCGCGCTGACCGCGCTGACCTTCGCTTTCTCGGCCCACGGGCAGCCGGCCTGGCCGTCCAAGCCCATACGCATCGTCGTTCCCTTCTCGCCCGGCTCGTTCACCGACACGGCCGCGCGCGCGGTGGGCGCCGAACTCTCCACCCAGCTCGGGCAGCCGGTCGTGGTGGAAAACCGCGGCGGCGCCGGCAGCACCATCGGCACCGACGTGGTCGCCAAGGCCGACCCCGACGGCTATACCTTCCTGCTCACGGACAACTCCTTCGCGGTCTCGACGGCGCTCTACAAGAAGCTGCAATACGATCCCGTCAAGGATATCGTGCAGGTGTCGCTGGTGGCCGATGCGCCGGCGGTGCTGGCCGGCCGCGCCGACCTGCCGACCAAGACGCTCAAGGAAACCGTGGAATACGCCCGCAGCCATCCCGAGAAGCTGACCTTCGGCTCGGGCGGGCAGGGTTCGTCGGCCCACCTGGCCATGGAAGCCTTCCTGCTGCAGACCGGCGTCAAGATGGTCCACGTGCCCTTCAAGGGCGTGGCCGCCTCCATGGTCGAGATCGTGGCCGGACGCATCGACGTCGGCATCGGCAGCGTCGGCTCCACCGTGCAATACATCCGCGACAAGCGGCTGATCGGCCTGGCGCTCAGCGGCAAGGAGCGCCACCCCATGTTCCCGGAAGTCCCCACGTTCGCCGAAGCCGGCTATCCCGACTATGACATGATGTACTGGTTCGGGGTCATGGCGCCGGCCGGCGTGCCGCAGGCCATCGTCGACCGCATGCAGCAGGAGATCGCCAAGGCCCTGAAGACCGACAAGGTCAAGGAAGTCTTCGGGGGCGCCGGCGTGCGGGCCCAGTCGTCGACGCCGGCGGAATTCGCCAAGCGCGTGCGCAGCGAAACCGATATGTGGAAAGACGTCATCAAGCGCGCCAACGTACACACGGAGTAACCGCAGTCATGGATCAACCGGCCATCCTGGAGAACCGCCTGAAGAAACAGATGGACGCGGGGCATCTCGCGCTGTGCATGGGCCTGCGCCAGGCCCGCACGGCAGATATCGCGCCCATCGTCGCCGCCAGCGGCTTCGATTCCCTGTATATCGACATGGAGCACAGCCCGATCTCCCAGGAGACGGTGTCCATGCTGTGCATCGCCGCGCTCGGCTTCGGCGTCACGCCGCTGGTGCGGATTCCCGGCCACGGCGGCGATATGCTGTCGCGCGCCCTGGACGGCGGCGCGCAAGGGGTGATCGTGCCCCACGTCGACACGCCCGAGCAGGCGCGCGCCATGGTGCATCACGGCAAGTATCCGCCGCTGGGACACCGTTCGGTCATGGGCGCCGGCCCGATCACCGCCTACCGCAACCTGCCGCTGGGGCAGATCACCGCCCAGTCCAACGAACGGACGCTGCTGGTCGCCATGCTCGAAACGCCGAAGGGCATCGCCAATGCCGATGCCATCGCCGCGGTGGACGGCATCGACATGCTGCTGATCGGCTCCAACGATCTGTGCACGGAAATGGGCATCCCCGGCCAGTTGCGTCACCCCGATGTCCTGTCGGCCTACCGCGCCACCGCCGAAGCCTGCAAGCGCCACGGCAAGACGCTGGGCATCGGCGGCATCCGCGGCGACCTGGAACTCCAGGCCCAGCTATTCGCCCTGGGCGCCCGCTTCATCATCGCCGGCAGCGACGTCGGCTATCTCGCCGGCGCCGCCCTCAAGGACGCGCAGGCCCTGCGCGCCGCGCATGCCGGCGCGCAATCCTGAAATCGCCCGGAGATCGACTTTGCCCCATCACGACGAGGCCGCCCCCGCCTTCCAGGCGCCGCCGCTCGCCTGCGACAGCCACTTCCATGTGTTCGGCCCGGCCGGGAAATATCCCTACGGCGCGGACCTGCGCTACGAGCCTCCGCAGGCTCCGCTGCAGGACTACCTGGCGCTGGCGCGCCGGCTGGGCATGGAGCGGTTCGTGTTCGTGCAGCCCAGCGCCTACGGCCGCGACAACCGCTGCATGCTGGACGCCATGCGCGAAGTCGGCCCCGCGGCCTGCCGCGGCATCGTGGACCTGGACGAAAGCGCGCCGGATGCCGAAGTGGCGGCCATGCATGCCCTGGGCGTGCGCGGCGTGCGCATCAACGTCAGTCCCGTCAAGACGCCGCAGGCCGGCTTCGGCGACACGCTGCTGCCGCGCATCCAGCGCTGGGCCGCGCGCTGCGCCGAACTGGGCTGGCAACTGGATTTCCTGCTGCCGGGCTGGCTGACCGCGGAACTCATGCCGGTGCTGCGCCGGCTGGAAGTGCCGTTCACGCTGGCTCACATGGGCATGAACCTGGCGCGCGACGGCGTCGAGGCAACCGGCTTCGGCATGCTGCTGGACCTGCTGCGCAACGGCGACGGCCATTGCCACGTGAAATTCACGGGAATCTATCGCATCTCGAAGGCGGCGGGGTTCGCGGATGTCGCGCCCATGGCGCGGGCGCTGGTGCATGCGGCGCCCGACCGCATCATATGGGGCAGCGACTACCCGCATCTGTCGTTCGCCGAGAACAGCTCGGTCGCGCTGTTCAACCTGCTAGGCGACTGGGTGCCGGACGCCGCCGTGCGCAAGAAGATCCTGGCCGATACGCCGGCCAGGCTGTACGGCTTCTAGGCGGGGACGGCCGCGGCGCCCATGCGGGCCGCGGCCGGCGCGCGGTCAGCTTTTCTTTTCTTCCTTGACGCGGTAGACCAGGACCGCGGTCTGGGCCAGCGACAGCACCTTGGCGGTGACGCTGCCCAGCAGCAGGCGCGACAGGCCACTGCGCCCGTGGCTGCCGATGAAGATCAGGTCGCAACCGTGCTCGGACGCGGCCTGCACGATGCCGTCGGCGACATTGAAATTCGACACCGAATGGCTCTGCGCCGGGACGCCGGCGGTCTCGGCGCGGTCGATCACGCCCTGCAGGTATTTCTGGGCCTGTTCGGCCGCCGCTTTTTCGTAGGCCTCGTCGGTGATGGCGTAGGCCGCGGCCATGCCGTCGAAGCCGATGGTGGCCGCGAAGGGCTGGGTGACGTACAAGGCGACGACTTCGGCGTTGACCGAGCGCGCGAAACTGACTCCGGCATTGGCCGCCTGGGCCGACAGCGGGGAACCGTCCGTGGGGATCAGAATTTTCTTGAACATCGACCTGCTCCTGTTGAAGGGGTGTCTAATGCTACCGGAAAACCGCCCCGCCCCGCACGAACGCGCCAGCCGGGGTCAGTTGGGGGCGACCGCGGAACGATAAAGCTGGGTGCAGCGGGTGCCCGTGCGGCAATAGGCCAGCACCGGCCCGGGCAGCTTGTCGAGCAGCTCCGCGAAGCGGGCGACGTCGGCGGGCGTCATGGCGCCGCTGACCACCGGCTGGTATTCGCAGGCCAGGCCCGCGGCGCGGGCGGCTTCTCCGACGGCGGCGGCGGTGGGCTGGTCCGGCCCGCCTTCGTAGTCGGGACGATTGATGATGACGCTCTTGTAGCCGGCGGCGGCCACGGCGGCCATGTCGTCGGGGCCCAGCTGCGGCGCGACGGCGAAATCGGGAGTCAGGGGATTGATGGGCGTGGCCATGGCGGCCTCCAGGAAACGGTGGGGAAAGGGATATCCTAGCGCATCAGCAGCCTTTCCAGTACGCGCCAGGCCTCGCGGCTTTCCGACATGGCGACGGAAAAGCGCATGAAGGTGGACGGGGCCTGCGAAGGCGAGAACAGCGTGCCCGGCGCCAGCAGCATGCCTTCGGCGGCCGCTTCCCGCGCCAGGACCTCGGTGTCGCGCCCGCAATCGCCCCATACGAACATGCCGGCGTGCGGCTCGTCCGGCACCCGCACGCCCAGCCGCGTCAAGTCCTTGAGACAGCGCTGGCGCGCCTGGTCCACCCGCGCGCGCACGCGGTCGACGTGGCGGCGGTACTGCCCTTCGGCCAGCACCCGATGCACCACGCGCTCGTTCAGTTCGGGCGTGGTCAGGCCGCCCAGCATCTTGAGGTCGGCCAGCCGCTGGATCCGCTCGGTCGAGGCCGCGACATAGCCCACGCGCAGATTGGCCGCCAGGGTCTTGGAATACCCGCCCACGAAAATGACGCGGTTCAGGCGGTCGAGCGACGCCAGCCGGATGGCGTTGCCCGGATGCAGGTCGCCGTAGGTGTCGTCTTCCACGATCGTGAAATCGTGCCGCTCGGCCAGCCGCAGCACGTCGTAGGCCACGCCGGCCGACAGCGTGTGGCCGGTGGGATTGTGGACCGCCGTGTTGGTGATGAACAGCCGCGGATGATGCCTGGCGGCCAGCCGCCCGAGCGCTTCCGTATCGGGCCCGTCGGGGCGGCGGGGCACGCCGACCAGCCGCGCGCCGAAGGCGGCCAGCCGCCCGAAGATGACGAACCAGGCGGGATCCTCGACCAGCACGGTGTCGCCCGGCTGCACCATGTGGCGGGCGATCAGGTCCAGGGCATGGGTCACGCCGGCCGACGTCAGCAGGTTGTGCTCCGGATGCGCCGGCACGCCTTCGGCCTGCAGCGTGGCGGCGATCTGCTGGCGCAGCGGCAGGTAGCCCTGGGGCACGCCGTAGCCCAGCAGGTTGCCGCGCACCGAACGGCCCACCGCCCGCACCGCGGCGTTGACGAGCTCCTCGTCCAGCCAGGCCTGCGGCAGCAGGCCCGCACCGCCCGGCATGCCGGCCGGCGGCGATTCGCGGAACATGCTGCGCAGCAGCCAATTGATGTCGACCCGCGCCGGGGCGGCGAGCGCGCCGGGCTTGGCTTGGCCCTTGGGCGCGAGATCCGGGTCCTGGCGCGCGCGCACGAAAAAGCCCGCGCCGCGCCGGGACTGGGCCAGCCCGCGGGCGACCAGTCGGTCGTAGGCCTCGACCACGGTGAAGCGGCTGACGCCCGCTTGCTGCGCCATCGAGCGGATGGAGGGCAGGCGGGTGCCGGGGCGCAGCCCGTGATCGCGGATGCGCAGCGCCAGGCTGTCGGCGATCTGCTCGGCCAGGGTGGCGTCGGACTGGCGGGCGGGCTGCCAGGCCGGAAGAACGGGATCGGAGGCAACTGTCATGGTCTATTTACCAGGCCAGTGACCCAATTGACCTGGATAACTGTACCGGTACTGTATCAGTCATGGCAGGTAGAGTGACAGCATTCCCTCCAAACCGCAAGCCCGGATCTCCACCATGCCTTCCGCCTCGCTGCCGCTTTCGCCGTCCTCCCCGCTGCGCCTGTGGGAAGGCTATGCCTACGGTTTCCTGGGCGTCCTGATTTTCTCCCTCACGCTACCCATGACGCGCGTCGTGGTGGCCGAACTCGATCCGCTGCTGGTCAGCCTGGGACGCGCCGCGATCGCGGCGTTTCCCGCCATGCTGCTGCTGGCCCTGACGCGCAGCCGCCGGCCCGTACGGGCGGAATGGGCGGGCATCGCGCTGGCCGCGCTGGGGGTGGTGGTCGGCTGGCCGCTGGCCTCGACCATCGCCATGACTACCGTGCCGGCCTCCCATGGCGCCGTGGTCAACGGTCTGCTGCCCCTGTCGACCGCCGCGTGGGCGGCCTGGCTCAGCGGCGAACGGCCTTCGCGCGCCTTCTGGGGCTGGGCCGTGGCCGGCGCCCTGCTGGTGGCGGCCTTCGCGCTGCGCGAAGGCGAAGGCATGCCCCAGGCCGGCGACGCCTGGCTGACCCTGGCGGTCGTGCTGGGCGGCCTGGGCTATGCCGAAGGCGCGCGGGTGGCGCGCACCCTCGGCGGCTGGCGCACGATCTGCTGGGTACTGGTATTCAGCCTGCCCTTCCTGATCCTGCCGGTCGGCTGGATGGCCGCGCACACCGACCTGCGCGCCGACGCCGGCACCTGGCTGGCATTCGGCTATCTCGCGCTGTTCTCAATGTTCGCCGGCTTCTTCGCCTGGTACCACGGACTGGCCGTGGGCGGCATCGCACGCGTCGGCCAGGTGCAGCTGCTGCAACCCTTCCTGACCGTGCTGGCCGCCGGCGCGCTGTTCGGCGAGCACGTCGACGCCTGGACCCTGGGCTTCGCGCTCGCGGTCCTCCTGATCATCGCCTGCGGCCGACGGGCGGCCGTGGGAGGCCGGACATGAATCCCCTGCCCGTGGAGCCCTGCCTGACCCCGGCTGCGGCGGCCTCGCTGGCGCTGTTCGCGCTGGTCTCGTCGATCACGCCCGGCCCCAACAATCTCATGCTGGCGTCGTCCGGCCTGACATTCGGCTTTCGCCGCACCGTGCCGCACATGCTGGGCGTGACCCTGGGCTTCATGCTCATGCTGATCCTGGTGGGCTGCGGGCTGGGAGCCGTGTTCCTGCGATGGCCTCCCGCCTATTCCGTGCTCCAGGCGGGCGGCTCGCTGTATCTGCTGTACCTGGCGTGGCGCATCGCGCGTTCCGGGCCGGTGGCGTCGGGCGCCGCGGCGGGACGGCCGTTCACCTTCCTGCAGGCGGCGGCGTTCCAATGGGTCAATCCCAAGGCCTGGGTGATGGCCGTCGGCGTCGTGGCCGCCTATACGCCGCCCGGCGGCTTCTACGTGAACCTGATGTTCGCCGCCCTGATCTGCGGCCTGGTCAACCTGCCCAGCATCGGCCTCTGGACGGCGTTCGGCACCGCGCTGCGGCAGGCGCTGCGCCGGCCGGGCGCCGTGCGCGCCTTCAACCGGGGCATGGCGCTGCTACTGGTGGCCTCGCTGTATCCCGTCCTGCGCGATTTCCTGATCGGAACCACACCATGAATCGTCCCGCTTCCGGCGCCGGCGTCTCCGCCGCCCGCCGCCAGGTTTCCCTGGGCGCCCTGCTGCGGGAAATCGCCCGCTACCTGTGCGGATCGCCCCACTCCCGCTGGCGCCAGCGCGCCCAGTTCGCGGAGCTCGACCGGCGACTGCGCAACGACATCGGCCGCCCCCACGGCGGCGCCGCGGGGGAACCGCGCCGGCCCCCGCCGGTCTGATCCCGGGTGAAAATCGCCTATCGATCGCTGCTCACCGTCCGGCGCATCCTGGCCGCTTCCGTCCTGCTGGCGGCGGGCGTGGTCGGCTGCACGCAGTGGGATACCTGGCAGCGCGAGACGATTTTCGCCCCCGAGACCCAATCCCGGTACTGGTGGCGCGAGCCGGCCGAAGGCACCGAGGTCTACGACCTGGACCTCGGCCAAGGCCAGGCGGTGCGCGCCTGGTATCTCCAGCATCCCGATCCCTCCGCCCCCGCCGTGCTGTACCTGCACGGGGCGCGCTGGAACCTGAACGGCAGCGCCTTCCGCATCGAGCGCTGGGCGGCGCTGGGCGCTTCCGTGCTGGCGATCGACTATCGCGGCTTCGGCGATTCGACCCCGTTGCTGCCTTCGGAACGCAGCACGGCGCAGGACGCGGCGGCGGCGCTGCGCGAACTGGCCCGCAGGCAACCCGATCCCGCGCGCCGGTTCGTATACGGCCATAGCCTGGGCGGCGCCATCGCGCTCGACCTCGCCACCCAGGCCGGCCAGCCGGCATTCGCCGGCATGGTGCTGGAATCCACCTTCACCAGTATCGCGGCCATGGCGGCCACCACGCGCTGGGGCCGGCTGCCGGGCCTGGACCTGGCGATCACCCAGCCGTTCGATTCGCTGCGGAAGATCGGCCGCCTGACCACGCCCGTCCTGTTCCTGCACGGCACGGCCGATCGCGTGGTGCCCCACACCATGAGCGACGAGCTGTTCGAGGCCGCCACCGGGGTCGATCCGGCGCTGCGCCGGCTGGTCAAGCTCGACGGGGCGTCCCATTCGGGCGCCAGCCGCAGCGGGCCGTCCTACGACGACGCGGTGCGGGAATTCATGCGGGATGCCTCGCTGGCCTATCCGGTGCGCACGGCGCGCCGCTAGAGCGCCCGTCTCCAGGTCCGCAGGGGAATGCAGGTCTGCAGGCGGTTCACCGCGCGCTCGATCAGCGCCGGATGGATTTCATGGCCCACGCCGGACGCGATGTCCAGCGTCGCGTCCGCCTGGCGCGCCGCCAGGTGCTCATAGGCCGCATTGGCGAATGCCGCCGGGATGACCGTGTCGTCCTGCCCATGGAAGAAATGCAGCGTGGTGAGTTCGGGCGCCTTGTCGGGCAGCCGGGCATAGCGGCCGGCAAACGCCAGCACCCGGCCCGCCAGGCCGTCGTTCGCCGCGCTCAGTTCGAGGGCCACGATGGCGCCCTGGGAAAAGCCGATCAGCGCCGTATCGGGGGGCAGCAGCTTCAGCCGGTCCTGGGCGCGGCGAACCAGGTCGACCAGCATGGGCAGGACCTTGCCGACCCGTTCGTAGCGATTGCCGTCGTTCATGCCGGAGCGCGAGAACCACTGCCTGCCATGCAGGCCCTTGTCGAAGGCGTGGGGCGCCTCGGGCAGCAGCATGGCGGCTGCCGGGAAGTAATGGCGCAGCGTGACGGCCAGGGGCAGCATGCTGGACGCGGTCAGGCCCACGCCATGGAGCATCACGAACAGTTGGCGCGGCGGACCGTGTTCGGGCAGCAACTCGATGACCGGCGTACGGGAGGATTCCATGGGCAGGCCTGCTCGCTGAGTGGATATCCAGAGAATATCAGTTCGCTCGGCCCGTTTGTGGGAATTGCCGCCGCCTGGGCGGCCATTCCATATGTCCCGTAATCTAGGACTCATATCCTATAAAATGTTTTACACTACGGCCTCCCGATGCTATGCTGGGCCCGCCCCGGAACCGGCTGGCCGCCAACGGGCGCGGTCATGCCGCCGCGGCGCCCGCGGAATGCCTCCTGTGTACATGCTATCTTTGCATCCCAAATAGTGGGAACAAAGACCGAAATGGATAAGACGCTCCTCAAAGGCCTGATGGTGCTGGAAGCCGTGACCGACGTGCAGGACCAGCCTCGCACGATCGACGAGCTGGCCGCCCGTGTCGGCCTGACGCGCAGCAACACGCATCGCACGCTGCAGACGCTCATGCATGCCGGCTATGTGACCAAGGACGAAGCCACCGGCACCTACCGCGGCACGCTGACGCTGTTCGCCCTGGGCGTGCGGCAACTGGCGCTGTTCGACGTGCGCAAGTTCGCTCCGCCCTTCATGCGCGACCTGGCCGACAAGACCGGCGAAACCGTGCACCTGTCGGTGCTGGACGGCATGGACGTGGTCTACATCGACAAGATCGACAGTCCCCAGCCCATACGCGCCTATTCCATGATCGGCGGACGCGCGCCGGCCTATGCGGTCGCCACCGGCAAGGTCCTGCTCGCGCACCAGCCCGACGGCTATGTCGACCGGTATGCCGGCGCGCTGCAATCGCACACGCCCTCCACCATGGGCTCGCTGCCCGTGCTCAAGGAAGAACTGGTCCGCATCGCCCGCGCCGGCTACGCAGTGAACCGCGGCGAATGGCGCGACGGCGTGGGCGGATTGGCGGTCGCCGTCTTCAACGGCCTGGCGCAGCCGGTGGCCGCGCTGGGCATCTCCGGCCCGCTCGACCGGCTGGGCGCCGCGCGCATGAAGCAGATCGCGCCCCTGGTCGTCGACTACGCGGGCCGGCTTTCCGAATCCATGGGCTATCGCCGGGGCTATTTCGGCGAAGCGGTCTAGCGGCCGGCGCCCTCGCACACCTTGCTTCTTTCATTGTCTTTCCAAAGGCCTGACTCATGACTCCTTCCTCCGCGCTGCAAGGCATCACCGTACTCGAGATCTGCAACGTCGCCGCCGGCCCGTACTGCGGCATGCTGCTGGCCGACATGGGCGCCGACGTGATCAAGGTCGAGAATCCCGAGGGCGGCGACACGCTGCGCAGCTGGCCGCCGATCACCGACGGCTACAGCGAGAATTTCGCCTCGCTCAACCGCAACAAGCGCTCGGTCACGCTCAACCTGAAGGACCCCGCCGACCGGGAGCTGGCCCGCCAGCTCGCCGCGCAGGCCGATGTGCTCATCGAGAACAACCGGCCCGGCGTCATGGAGCGCCTGGGCCTGGGCTACCAGGCGCTCAGCGAAGCCAATCCGCGCCTGGTGTATTGCTCGATCTCCGCCTACGGCCAGTCCGGCCCGCGCTCCCAGGAAGGCGGCTTCGACCTGACCATCCAGGCCATGAGCGGCATCATGAGCGTCACCGGCGAGCCGGGCGGCGCGCCGGTCAAGTGCGGCGTGCCGCTGGCCGACTTCGCCGCCGGCCTGTACGCGGCCTTCTCCATCGTTTCGGCTCTGCGGGCCGTGGGCCAGGAAGGCCGGGGCGCGCACATCGACGTTCCCATGCTGGGGGCGACCCTGGGCATCGCCGCCCTGCAGACGTCGGAATACTTCGGCAGCGGCAAGGATCCGGTCAAGCTGGGTTCGGCCCACCCGCGCAACGCCCCCTACCAGGTGTTCCGCGCGCGCGACGGCTATTTCGGCATGGCGGCCGGCAACAACGCGCTCTGGAAGAGCGTGTGCGCCACGGTCGGGCGCGACGACCTGCTCGCCGACGAGCGCTTCGCCTCGCCGACCACGCGCGCGCGCCACCAGACGGCGCTGCGCGAGATCCTGGAAGAGATCTTCGCCGGCGCCGACAGCGCGCAATGGCTGGAACGCTTCCGGACCGCAGGCGTGCCCTGCGCGCCGATCAACAACTATTCCGAAGTGCTGGCCGACCCGCAGGTGGAGCACATGGGCTGGGTGCAGCCGCTGGAACTGCCCAACGGCGTCGAGACGCGCACCTTCGGCCTGCCCGTGCGCTTCGACGGCCACACCACGCCGGTACGGGTGCGTCCGCCCGCGCTCGGCGAGCACAACGACGAGATCCTGTCGCCGCTGCGCGCCGGCAAGGGCAAGGTGACGGCATGAGCGAGCTGGTACGCATCGAGACACAAGGCGCCTGCCGGACCGTGGTGCTGAACCGGCCGGACAAGATGAACGCGCTCTCGGCCGAACTGGTCGAAGCCCTCATCTGCGCCGTCGACGCCGCCCATGCCGACCGCATGCAGGCGCTGGTATTCCGCGGCGAAGGCCGCAACTTCAGCGCCGGCTTCGACTTCGGCGGGGTCGATACGCAGAGCGAAGGAGACCTGGTGCTGCGCTTCGTGCGCATCGAGACTCTGCTGCAGCAGATCGCCGCCTCGCCTTGCCTGACCGTGGCCCTGGCCCACGGCCGCAATTTCGGCGCCGGGGTCGACCTGTTCGCCGCCTGCAAGCTGCGCTGCGCCACGCCGGACAGCAGCTTCCGCATGCCCGGCCTGAAGTTCGGGCTGGTGCTGGGGACTCGCCGGTTCGGCGACATCGTCGGCCGCGAAATGGCCCGCGAGATTCTGGAACAGGCGCGGACCTTCACCTCGGAAGACGCCAATCGCATCGGCTTCGCGCACCGGCTGGCCGCCCAGGACGAATGGCCGGCGATCGCCGAAGAGGCCGCGCGCGCCGCCGCCGCGCTGGACGACGCGACCCGCGCGAGCCTCTACCGGGTGCTCGGCGCCACGCAATCCGACGCCGACATGGCCGACCTGGTGCGCTCGGCGGCCGCCCCCGGCCTGAAGGCGCGCGTGGCGGCCTATCTGGCGGCCCAGCGCAAGCAATGAGCGCCCGGCCGCCGCCGGGCGGCCGGCGCGTTCATGAATGTATCGTTCCCCCGTCGACGTTGATGATCTGACCGTTGACGTAGCTGGAGCCCGGACCGCACAGGAACTCGATGACGGTGGCCACCTCGCGCGGCTCGGCGAAGCGGCGGATGGGGATTTCCGCCATGAGCTTGTCGCCGCGGTCGCCGATCAACTGGCGGGTCATGGGTGTCAGGATGATGCCGGGCGCAACGGCATTGACATGGACGACCGGCGCGAAACGCCGGGTCATGGCCCGCATCATGCCGGCGATCGCGCCCTTGGACGCGGAATAGGCGATCCGGTCCAGCCCTCCGCGCCGGAACGCCAGCGAGCACGCAAACACCAGGCGCGCGGGCTCCTGCGCCGTGCCCGGGCAGCGGGCGTGGAACAGCCTTCCCAACTGGTAGCCGTTGCGCACGTTGGCGGCGATCGTGGCGTCGAACAACGACAAGTCGGCCTGGTCTTCGGGGTCGGGCAGCGAAATGCCCGCCAGATGCACCACCGCATAAGGCCTGGGGCCGTCTTCCAGGGCCCGCACGCAGGCAGCGTGGTCGGCCAGGTCGTTGACCTGCAGCGCCACCTGGCTGGAATCGCCGAGCGCGCCCCGCGCCCGCTCGAGCGCCTCGGCCGACAGGTCGGCCAGGCGAACGCCGGCGCCGGCCTGCAGGAAGACCTTGGCGGTCTCGATGCCGATGCCGCCCGCGCCGCCGGTAATGAGTATGGTTTTGCCGGAATAGAAACCCATGGTGAACCTCGGATGAAACCGGCGCCGCGGATCGACGCCTTCGGATCTGGTCAGGAAGATGCGGGACCAAGCCCGTCGAAGAAATCGAGGATTTCCGCCGCGGCATAGTCCGGTTTCTCGAAGGCGACGAAATGGCCGGCGCCTTCCACTACCTTGAAATCGAAATCGCTGAAATAGTCGCCGAGCCGGTCCCCGAACTCGGGCAGGAGCACGGGATCGCTGGCCCCCCAGCGCATGCGGGCCGGCACGCGGATGACCGGCATCGGCGGCGCGCCGTCGCGGATCAAGCCCTCACGAAACGGCTGCATGGCCTTGTACCAGTTGAAGCCGCCCTGCATGTTGCCCGGCTGCATGTAGTTGTCCACCCAGGCGTCCAGGTCGCTGTCGAAGGTCCCCGGGGCGTGGCACCAGTGGTCCAGGCAGTAACGCAGGTATCGCTCGCAGTTCTCGCGCCGCACGGTCAACCATTGCGCCGTCCAGGGCAACTGGTTGAAGTACTGGTACCAGGACTCGCGTATGACCTTCGCGTCGCCCCAGCGCTTGCCGATGCCGGGATACGGGCAATCGAAGAAGAACAGTCCGCTCAACCGTTCCGGACGCAGCCTGGCATAGCCTTGCGCGATATTGGCCCCCGAATCGTGGCTGACCAGGCCGACATGGCGCAGGTCCAGCGCATCGACCAGGGCCGCGAGGTCCTGGATGTGGTGTTCGAGCGTATAGCTTTCGAGGGCATCGCCGGGCGGCTTGTCGCTGCGCCCGAATCCCCGCAGGTCGTAGGCGATGACGTCGTACGAACGGGCCAGGAGCGGAATGACCTTGCGCCACACCCGCCAGAACTCCGGCCAGCCGTGCACGAGCACGAGCGGCGTGCCCCGCCCCTGCCGGACATAGTGGAGCCGGATGCCGTTGGCGCGGACGGATTCGTGCCGCCAGCTTTCCTGTGCGGCGTCGACCGGTCGGGGGTTCATGCTGTCTCGCGGTCCCACACGGAAGGAGTTCGCCCGGGCCTGGCGGCCGTCAGGCCATCTCGCTGGCGATGGTCTGGAAGTTCTGTTCGCGCAGGAGCCGCCAGACCTGCATCCGGAACTCGACGAAACTGGGCAGGTCCATGACCTCCTCGATGCGACTGTATCGGGCCCAGTTCTCCGCCTTGCGCGTGGCGGCGACATCGATATCCGCGATGATGGCCCCCGCGTCGCGGCTCATGACGACGATCCGGTCGGCCAGGTAGACGGCTTCCTCGACGGCATGGGTGACGAACACCACCGTGCGGGGCGCCAGCGAGCACAGGCGCAGCAACTCTTCCTGCATGACCGTGCGGGTCTGCGCGTCCAGCGCGCCGAAAGGTTCGTCCATCAGCAGCACGCCGGGCTCCAGGGCGTAGCTGCGCGCGATCGCCACGCGCTGCTGCATGCCGCCCGAAAGCTGGTGCGGATAGGCGTCTTCCCGGCCCTGCAGGTTCATCAGTTCCACGAAATGCCGGACCCGCTCGGCGCGCTCGGCCGGCGGCATGCCCTTGCAGCGCAGCCCGAATCCGATGTTCTCGGCCACGGTTTTCCAGGGAAACAGGGCAAACTGCTGGAACACCACCGCCCGGTCCGGTCCCGGACCGTCCACTTCCCGCCCGCCGACCAGGACGCGCCCCGAGGTCGGCTCGTCCAGGCCCGCGGCCAGGCGCAGCATGGTGGTCTTGCCGCAACCCGACGGCCCCACAATCGCCACGAACTCCTGGTTCCGGATATGGAGGTCTATGTGCTGCAGCACCGGATTGGGCGCGCCGTTGCGCATGAACACGCGCTCGACGTCGATGAATTGGATTTCGCTCATATGCTTGTCTCCTGGCGGGGCGCGGGCGCCCCTCTCATGCGCTTTCCCGCAGGACGAGTTCGAAGCCCACGTCATGCACGGGCCGTTCGATGGCTTCGCCGCGCAGCTTGGCCAGCACCATTTCGGCTGTCCGGCGGCCGATTTCCCGCTGGCGCACGTTCACGGAGGTCAGCCGCGGGCGTATGGCCCGTCCGAGCGGCGTATCGTCGAACCCCGCGATCGCGACGTCCCGCGGCACGCGGATCCCGAGCGTGGCCGCCTCCAGCACGAAACCGGCCGCGATCATGTCGGACGCGGCGAAAATGGCTTGCGGCCGCTTGTCCGCGGGCATGGCGCCGAACTCCCGGGCCAGTTCGGCGCCGCTTTCGAGTTCCATGGGCGCCGACCCGATCCAGGCTTCCGTGGCGGGCAGGTTGGCCTCGGCCAAGGCCTGCCGGAAGCCGTCTTCCCGGCTGCGGGTGCGTTCGTTGTCGGTCTGGGTGCCGCCCCGGTATCCCAGCCGCTTGTACCCCTTGCCGATCAGGTACCGGGTCATCTGCAGCCCGGCCTGGAAATTGGAGAACCCCACCGCCATGTCGATGGGCTCGGGGCCGACGTTCCATGTTTCCACGACCGGCATTCCCGCCTTGCGCAGGAGCGTGCGGGTCGCCCGCGTGTGGGTGAATCCGGTCAGGACCACGGCATCGGGCTGGTAGCCCAGCAGGCCCCGCAGCAGTTGCTCCTCGCGTTCGGCGCAGTATCCGCTGTGGGCGATGATCAGGGAAAAGCCGTTTTCCCCCAGCACGTCGTTCATGCCATGGATGGTCTCGGCGAACACCGAGTTGGCGATATTCGGCAGGAGCAGCGCGATCAGCTTGCTGCCGCGGCGCGACAACGCGCGCGCGGTGAAGTCCGGCACATACCCGAGTTCGGCCACCGCCTGCAGGACCGCCGTGCGCGTGCGCTCCGTCACGGAAGGGTGGTTGGACAACACCCTGGATACCGTTATGGGGGAGACGCCGGCATGCAGCCCCACGTCGCGCATGGTGAGCGAACTCTTGTTTTTTTTCATCGACCGAAACCGCTGCGTATGACCTTCATGAAGTTGCCCGCCACGGCCTTGCTGTCGGCGAACCGCTCTTCCCAGATGGCGAGGGCGTCGGCATGGTCGGGCGCCAGCAACTGGCGGGTGAATGCCTCCACGCCGACGATCCCCCGGTAGCCGAGGCGGGCGGCGTGCCGCGTCCAGGCCGCGAGATCCAGGGATCCCTCGAAGGCATCGCCGCGATGGCTCTGGTCGAGTTCCAGATAGCCCAGGCGGGGCAAGGCCAGCTCGATCATGGCGAGCGGATCGGCTTCCTCGATGCTCATATGGAAGGTATCGATATGCAGGTAGACGTTGTCATGCCCGATATCGTCGAGAAAGCGCATGCCTCGGCGGATGTCGTAGAGCAACGGTGTTTCGTAGCGGTTCACGACCTCGAGCGCCAGCCGCACGCCCGCGCTCGCGGCATGCCCGGCCACTTCGTGCATGCAGGACGCGGCCCGGTTCCAGGCGTCGGCCGGCAGCGGCCGCGCAGCCTTGCCGATGGGGCCGTACAACACGCCGTTGATCTGGTTCGACCCCATGTCGCGCGCCAGCCCCACGGCCCGCTTCAGGTGTTCCACGCCGCGGGCGCGCACGGCGGGATCGGGATCGGCGATGTCCTTGTCCGGCGACAGGCCGCAGGTATTGAGCGGGCTCAACCCGTGTTCGGCGAACGCTTTCGCCAGGCCGTCCGGCCGGATGTCGGCGAAATTGCGCAAAGGCACCACGACGTATCCATACCCGAGCCCGGCCGCGTCGGCCAGCGCCGGCCGGATGCCGTCGGGGCTCCAGTCCGCGCCCCAGACGGCGGCGTGGACGGCCGCGCGGACGGCCGTCATCGGGCGGCTCCGGATTGCGCGAACAGGGCACGGACCGGCTCCAGCGCCTCGGGCCCGGAAGGCTCGCCGATCGCCTCGCCGGGATCGCCGCGCATCGTATAGCCGCCGTCCACCGGGATCACCGTCCCGGTGATGAAGCCGGAAGCCGGCAAGGCCAGGAAGGCGATGGCGTGGCCGACTTCTTCCGGCAATCCCCATCGACCGGCGGGCGCCCGGTCGGCGTATTGTGCGTAGTCGAGCATCCCTCCCTCCAGCCGGGCCTGCAAAGTCTCGGTGAGAATGTAACCCGGGGCGACGGCATTGACCGTGATCCCCTTGCGGGCGACCTCGACGGCGAGGGACTTGGTGAACCCGTTGATCGCGTGCTTCGCGATCGCATACCCGCTGCGATAGGGCAGCCCCAGCAAGCCGAGGACCGACGAGATGTTGACGATGCGGCCGAAGCCGCGGGCCGCCATGCCGGGGATCGCCGCCTGGCTGCAGAGATAGGCGCCGCGCACGTGGATGTCGAACATCTTCTGGACGTCGCCGACGGGCATGTCCGCCACGAACGCCAGGCGCGGCGTCATGATGCCCGCGCAGTTCACCAGGACATCGATGCGCCCCAGCGCCTGTTCGCACTCCGCGACCGCGGCCTGCACGGCCGGCTCGTCCGACACGTCGGCGGCCGCCGCCACGCACCGCACGCCGAAACGCTCCGCCAGCGCCGCGGCCGCCCGCTGCGCCCGCCCGAGGTCCAGGTCGACGACGGCGACCGCCGCGCCCCGCCGCGCGCATTCGGCCGCGCTCGCAAACCCGATGCCCTGGGCCGCGCCCGTGACGAGGCAAGCCAGGCCCTGCAGGCTGTCGGTCCCTACCCGTTCCATCCGATTCTCCATGAAATGATCCGAAGCGGCCGGCGCCGGCGCGCGGCCATCCGCGCGCCGGCGGCCCGGCTTCCCGCCCTACAGCTTGCCCGGCTTGCCTTCGGCGAAGGCCTTGAGCTCGGGATGGCTATCGATGTACTCGAGCACGGCCGGATTGATATACGACTTGGCATCGAGGACCTTGGGAACCACGCCCGCCTTGTTGAAGAACTCGGCCAGCCGGGTGCTTTCCTTGTCCAGATAGGAAGGGCCCTTGGAACGGTCGAAGACCTCGAGCTGTTTTTCCAGGTTCCAGTAGTCGCGGGTATCCACCTCGCCCGTCATCTCTTCGGGAGAGAGGCTGACGCCGCCCTTGTCGTAGAACGTCTTCATGGAATCCAGGGTCGCCTTGCGGTCGTTGGCCATGACGTTCATGCCCCGCAGGATCATGGCCGTGAAGCGCGCGACCGTGTCCAGGTTCTGCTCCAGGTATTCCTTGCGCACGACCAAGTTGGCCGTGACCACGACGCCGGCGCTCTTGCCGTCGCACAGCAGCTTGCCCCCGTTCTTTTCCATGCGCGCGAAATGCGGGTACCAGACCGCTCCCACGGGAATGTCGCTGCCCTTGAACGCATCCACGATCGCGCCCGGCGCGATGTTCACCGCCTGGACGTCGCTGGGCTTGAGCCCGAGCTTCGAGAAGCAGGCCTGCGCGGCATAGTCGGAGGTCGAATTGGCGGGCGCCAGGTATTGCTTGCCCTTGAGCGCCTTGACCGGATCGGCCTTGATCTCGTCGTAGACGCTTTCGCGCGCGACGACGCCATTGGCGCGGGAATCGTCGATCAGGACCAGCACGGTCTGCAGCCCGAAGCGGGACGCGCCCAGCAGCGCGGGCGGTCCGCCCATCAGGCCGATATCCCAGGTCTTGGACGGCAGGGCGGCCACCTGCTGGGCGCCCGCGACGAACGAAGTCATGTTGCCCGGCTTGAGCCCGGCATCGGCCCACCAGCCGTTGTCCTCGGCAAGCTGCAAGGGCACGCCGTGGATGGTGACCTGATAGCTGACATTGACAGGCGTGGGGTCCGCGGCGAAGGCCGGGGCGCCGGCCCCGCCCCATACCGCGGCGGACAGCGCGATGCCGGACAGGATCGCGCGGCGTCGAGTTCTCGATTCTTTCTTCATGGGCGTCTCCCTGGATAGTTGTACGGCGGCATGTGTATACCGCCTGGCTCAGACCGCGGCTGCCCCCAACCGCCGTTGAACGAATCGCTCGAAGCGGCCGAACAGCCAATCGAGCAGCAAACCGACAAGGCCGATCGCCAGCATGCCGGTCAGAACGATGACGATGGTGCGGTTCATCTGCCCCCGCACCATGATGTAGGCGATGCCGGAACTCGCGACGATCAGCTCGGCGCCCACCAGCGACTGCCAGGCATTGCCCGCCGCCACGCGCAGCGCCGAGACGATGGACGGCACGGCGCTGGGCAGGATGACCGACAGCAGGATGCGCAGGCTCTTCGCGCCCAGCATCCGCGCGGCCTCGAGCAGCCTGGCGTCGGCAAGCCTGGCTCCGCCGTAGGCGCCGATCACGCAGGCCGGGAAGGCGCCGGCGAAGATAATCAGCACGGGGCCGCCGTATCCGGTGCCGAACCACAGCACGGCGAACGGAACCCAGGCGATCGGCGCGATGAAACGCAGCACGTTGAAGATGGGCTTGACCACCGCCTCCAGGTACCGGAACCAGCCCATCGCCAGACCCAGCGGGATGCCGACCACCACGCTCAGGCCGAACCCCGCTCCGAACCGGCCCAGGCTGGCCAGCAGGTGCCCTTCCAGCGTGGAGCCCGCGAAAGGCTTGTACGTCATCGTCACGAAACGGTCGAGGACGGCCCAGGGCGTCGCCAGGGTGGCGGTGTCGCCGATATACCGGGCCGCCACATACCATATGGCGATGAAGGCGCCGATCCCCAGCACGCCGCGCCACCGCCGGGGCGGGACGTCCACCGCCAGCATCGCGCCGCGGCGGGCGCCTTTCGGCCGCGCGGCGGGCCGGGAGGATTCTCGATTCATCGCGCCCTCCATCGCATCAACCGGCCTTCGGCCCAGCCCAGCAGCAGGCTGCTCGCGACGCCGAGCACCGCCACGGTCACCATGCCCACGACGATCATGCCGGGATAGACGTCGTCCTTGGCCGCCGTCAGCACCCTGCCCACGCCCCAGATGGCGCCCAGCAATTCGGCGGCCACGATGACCGTCCAGGAAGTCTGCAGCGCCAGGCGCAGGCCGATGGCGATATGCGGCATGGCGCCGGGCAGGATCACATGCCACAGCCAGATCCATCCGCGGGCGCCGTTGACCCGCGCGGCGGCCAGCAAGGTGCGGTCGATCTGGGCCACGCCGGTGGTCGTGTTGATGACCAGCGGGATCGAGGCGGCCAGCGCCATCACGAAGAGCTTGGAGTTGTCCCCCAGGCCGAACCACAGCAGGGCGAGCGGGATCCAGGCCAGCGGCGGAACGGGCCGCAGGAAGTTGAAGATGGGAGACAGGACGTCTCTCCAGAACGCGGACAGCGAGATCAGCAGTCCCAGCGCCAGGCCGATCGCGACCGCCAGCAGGAAGCCGCGCACCACCAGCCAGCTACTGGTGGCCACGTGCTTGAGCAGATCGCCGCCCGCATACGTGCCGAAGCTGATCTGCCGCAACGATTCGAGGAACGTGCGCGGATCCGGAAAGCGGATGGCGTCGATCCAGCCCATGACGTCGGTGGCCAGCCACCACAGGACCAGCCAGGCAGCGATCGAGAGAATGCTGACGGCGCGCAATCGCCAGGCGGATGCGGGTCTCATGTCCCCCTCCTATCCGATCCCGGCGGCCGATTCCGCCGGCCGCCTGCCCGGGACGCCGTCTTCCAGCCAGGCGGCGGCCAGCCGCTCGTAGCGCGCGGTCAGGTCGCGCTCGAAGCCCGCGTCGTCGCTGCGTCCGGCCAGCCAATCGGCGGCCGGCTCCATGAACAGCGTGCGCCCCACCGCGAATCCGCGCAGGAAGGGCCGGCCCCGATTGGCCCGCAACGCGGCCTCGAGGTCTGCGCTCGTGCGGCCGCCGCCCAGCAGCAGGATGCCCCGGCACTGCGGGTTGTCTTCGCGGATGGCCTGCTCGATGGCGTCCCATGCCGCCGGGGCGCTGAAGGCCGGCAGCTTCCACCAATCCGGCTTGACGCCGAGCGACTGGATGGCGCGGATACGCTCGACCACCGCGGCGGCATCGGCCTCGGTGTCGGGGTGCACCAGTTCCAGCAGCAGTTCGATCTCGTACATGGCGGCGGCCGCCTGGAGCTCGCGCAGCCGTTCGTTCTGCAGCGCCCGGCTGGCTTCGTCGTCGCGCGGCACCAGGCACTTGGCGATCTGGTGGCGCGGCCATTGCGCCAGCAGCACCGCGGCCGGCTTGTCCTCGCAAAAGCGCAGCGGCGCGGGGCCGGTGCGTTCGATCTTGCGGCCCACCCAGGGGATATCGGCGCCGACCCGCACCAGGGCATCCTCGCCCTCCGCGTCGTCGAACAGCACGCCCATTTCGGGATGGCCGGGGGCGAGCTTCAGCGCCACCCCGGCGATCAGGTCCTTGAGCCGCGGAATGCTGCGGCCCGGCGCCCTGGGCAGGGCTTCGAACGGGGCGACATGATCCGCCGCCATGATCAGCAGGGGCGCCGGCCGGGGCCGGCGCGTGGTCGCGCGGTGCAGATAGGCCAGCGTCTCGCTGCGATGCAGGGCATGGACATGCTGGCCTTCCGCCAGGAACCATTCCAGCTCGACGGCGGTCGGGGACGCCGGCGAGCAGCCATGGCGCGAGACGACCAGCGCCCCGGTGGCGTTGCCGCGCCGGCAGCATTCGGGCCAGGGCAGGCCCCGCAGCCAGCCGGACAGGAAGCCGGACAGGAAGCCGTCGCCCGCTCCCACCACATTGAAGACCTCGACCGGAAAGCCCGGGCCGACCACGCCGTCTTCCAGCGTATCGGGAATGGCGTCCGGAAAGACGACGCAGCCCGCCGCGCCCCGCTTGAGGACCAGCGGCGCGGCGGTCAGCCCGCGCAGGGTGCGCAAGGCCCGGATGGTATCGGTGTCACCGCCGGCGATGTGGATTTCCTCTTCGGTGCCGACCACCAGGTCGCAGTCCGCCAGGAAACGCTGGCTGGCGCGGGTGACCGTGTCCGAATCCACGTAGCGGCTTTCGCCGCCGTCGCGGGCCACCAGGCCCCAGAACACGGGCCGGTAGTCGATATCGAAGATCACGCGCGTGCCGCGCACCTTGGCGCGCGCGATGGCCGTCGCGATGTTTTCCGCGGCGTGCTCCGTGGTCAGGTGCGACCCGGAAACCAGCAGCGCGGTCGCCGAACCGATGTAGTCCTCTGTGTAGTCTTCCGGGGAAATCGCCATGTCGGCGCAGTTCTCTCGGTAATGCAGCAGCGGGAAGGTGTCCTTGTCGCGGATGGACAGGAAGGCGACGGCCGTCAGGCGGGCGGGGTCCGCCACCACGTGGCGGGTGTCCACGCCTTCGCGCTGCAGCACCTGGCGGATGAAGCGGCCGTTGTGATCGTCGCCCACCCGCGTGATCATGCCCACTTTCAGGCCCAGGCGGGCCGTGCCGATCGCGATGTTGGCCGGGCAGCCGCCCACATAGCGCGAAAACGAGGAGACGTCTTCCAGGCGCGCACCGACTTGGTCGCCGTAGACGTCCATGATGGTGCGGCCCATGGTGATGAGATCGAGGGTACGGGGAGGCTTCATTTGGGTCCTGTGAGCCCGGTAAAGAATGATATCGATAACATGGTACGTGGCGGCCGAAGGCGCAACCATCCGGGAAAACCCTGAACCCTCCTCCGTTCCGCCGTCAAGCGGCATGGCGCGAGGCGGCCGGCCGCCCTCGCCGGGAAACGCCCTGCCGAACCGGGCGCCCGGCCTTTACTCGAAGTTGAGCGCCGCGCGCCCGTCTCCGGTACGCCGGGCGCGCGAGCGCCGATAGACGGCGCCGATCAGCACCGCCGCGGTCACGGCGAGCAGCCCTACCGCGATGGGACGCTCCATCAGGTCGGCCGGCGTCTTGACCGTGATGTCGAAGACCACCAGGTTTTCTTCCAGCAGACCGCCCAGGATCATGCCGAGCACCACCGGCAGGATGGGAATGCGGATGAACCGCAGCAGCAGCGCCAGCGCCGCCGACAGGAACATGACGCCCACGTCGAACAGCCGGTTGTTGACCGCGTAGGCGCCGAACACCGAGAAAAAGCTGACGAAGGTGGCGATCCAGCTCTTGGGTGCGCGCAGCACCACGGCGAAATAGCGGATGGCGAACAGGCCGATCAGCACCATGAAGATATTGGTCGCCACGAAGGCAATCAGGAAGGTATAGATCGCCACGCCGTTGTCGACGAACAGCAGCGGCCCCGGCTGCATGCCGTGCAGGGTCAGCGCGCCGATGAACATGGCCGCCGCGCCGCTGCCGGGAATGCCCAGCGACAGCAGGGGGATCATGGAGCCGCCGACGTTCGCGCTGATCGAGGTCTCCGCCGCGATGAGGCCTTCGCTCGACCCGCGGCCGAACTCCTCCGGCTTGCGCGAGAATTTCTTTTCGATGGCGTGGGTCATGAAAGGCGTGGACTCCGGGCCGATGGCCGGCATGATCCCCAGGAAGATGCCGATCGAGGTCGAGCGGAAGTACGTCCAGAAACGCCCGGCGATGGTCCTTAGCACCCGCCGCATGCCGGAAACGCCTTCGAAGCGGATGTCGGGCGGCCGGTCTCCGGCATAGGCCTCGCGCGCCAGGATCAATGCCTGCGTCATACAGAAAAAGCCGATCAGGACAGACACCAGGTCCAGGCCGGAGGCCAGGTCCGGCGAGCCGAAGGTGAAGCGAGGAATGCCGGACACGGGGTCCAGGCCGATGGTGGCCAGCACCAGCCCGATCAGGCACCCGGTCAGGTTGCGCAGCAGCGGTGTGTCCAGCATGACGACGACGATCGCAAGGCTGAATGCCAGCAGCGCCACGAATTCCGGCGGCCCGAGCGACAGGGCCAGCCTGGCCAGCACCGGCGCCAGGAACAGCATGGCGATCGCCGAGACGGCGCCCCCCACGCCGGAGCTGACCGCCGCCAGCCCCAAGGCGTAGGGAGCCTCGCCGCGCCGCGCCATGGCATGGCCTTCCCAGCCGGTGACGATGGACGCGGGCGTGCCCGGCACGTTGATCAGGATCGCCGAGATACTGCCGCCGAATATGGCGCCGGCGTAGATGCCACCCAGCATGATCAAGCCGTGCTCGGGCTTCATGGCGAAGGTCACCGGCACGAACAGCGCGATGGCCAGCGTCGCGGTCAACCCGGGAATGGCGCCGAAGACGATCCCCACGACGATGCCCAGCACGGCGAACAGGATGCTGGCCGGGGCCAACGCATGGGGCAAGGCTGCCAGCATTTGCGGATCGATCATCGCGGCGCCTCAGTGTCGATACAGGACGGCGTCGATCAGCAGATCGGGCCATGCCGAAGGGACAGGCACATAGATCACCGTCTTGAGCAGGACCGCGAACGCCACGGAGAAGGCCAGCAGCATCAGCAGTACGACCCATGGACGGCGGCGGCTCGCCAGCAGCGCCGAGGCCCACAGCGCGAGCGTCGTGGCGGCGGTAAAGCCCAGCAGGCTCATGGCCAGCGGATAGGCGATCCAGATCGCGCAGAACAGCATGAAGCGCCAGGCCGCCGCCGGCGGGCCGGACGCCATCAGCGCCAGCTCCCGATCGTTCGCCGGCTTGCCGGCACCGCGCCGCAGCGAGGCCAGCGTGCAGCCCAGCAGCAGGATGAAGCTTGCGCCGATCAGCACCCGCGGGTAGAGCGCCGCCGCCGAGCCGGCTTGGATATTCATCGATTCCACGCCCAGGACCGCCAGGCCGACCAGCACCAGGGCCGATGCCGCTGCATTCCACATGCTCGCTCTCCCGCATGGCCGCGGCCGCAGGGCCGCGCGCACGCCATTTACTTCTTGTCGGCCGCCACGAAATCGGCGATCGCCCGCATGGACGCCGCGTACGCCTTCTGCGTGGCTTCGTGGCCCGTCGGCTCCAGGGTGATCCCGGCGGCGCGGAATTTCTCGATCGCGGCGGGGTCCCGCATGACCTTCAGGAAGCCCTGCTCCAGGTAGTCCCGGATCGGCTGCGGCGTGGCGGGCGGCACGGTGACGAAGCGGCTGGCGCCCCAGATGCCGTGGTCCATCTTGACGCCCATTTCCCCCATGGCGGGCACGTCGGGCAGCGAGGCGAAGCGTTCGCTGTCGCTGACCGCCACCGCCTTGACCTGGCCGGCCTTGATGTACTGCTCCACTTCTTCGTAGAACGCGCTGGCGATGTCGACGTTGCCGCCCAGCAGCGCCGTCACGCCGGGACGTCCGCCCTGGAAGGGCACGTGGGTGAACCTGGCGCCGGCATTCTTTTCGACGATGGACGCCACGAAATCGAAGACGTTGCCGGGCATGATCGCCACCTTGAGCTCGCCCGGCTTCTGCCTGGCCTGCTCCACGATCTGCTTGAAGTCCAGCTTGCCCAGCGGACCGTCGGACTTGACGACCCACAGCACGGGGGTGAAATTGATGCCGGCGATGGGCAGGAACTGGTCGGCCTTGAACGGCGCACCCCGCACGGCAATGTCCAGCGCCAGGAAGGGATTGGCCAGCACGCCCACCGTATAGCCGTCGGGCGCCACATTCTGCGCCAGCCAGGAATGGCCGACCATGCCGCCGCCGCCCGTGCGGTTCTGCACGCGGAACTCGTGGCCCATGATGCGCTGGGCCTCCTGCGCCAGGGTGCGGGCGGTGACGTCCATGCCACCGCCGGCGGGATAGGCCACCACCATCTCGATCGGGCGGCGCGGATAGCCTTCGGGAGGCTGTTGCGCCAGGACGGGCGCGGCAAGGGCAAAGGCCAGGACGGCCGCGAGCAAGCTCGAATGTTTCATGGTTGTCTCCTTCCGTTAGTCGGCCCGGACCGCGACCGGCGAAGCACTACCACTACAGATTCATGGCTACCGAATGTCCCTCGTGCGCCGCGCAGAGGATATTGCGCGGCGACATGCTGTCTCCCGCCAGGCGGGTGTCGATGCCGGCTGCCTGGAGCGAGCGCGCCAGGCCGTCGGCCGCCAGGCGGGGGGTCGACCACACCAGCAGGTCCACGTCGTCCAGCGACGCGGTCCTGCCGGAGAAAACGTTGCGCCAGGTCAGCGTGCGGTTCGCAAGCGAGACCGGTTCGGCGGCGATCACGATTTCGATGTCCGCCTGGTAGAGCCGGCGCTGCACGCCGATGGCGCTGCAGTAGTTGACGTTGCGGGCGATCTGGCTGCGCGGCGTCATGAGGACCACCCGCCGGTACGCCGCCGCCAGCGCTTCGGCGGCGGCATAGGTGGCGGCGCCGTGATCCATGTCGAGCAGCACGGCGGTGGCGCCCTGCCCGCGCCCGGGCCGCGCGCCGGCCAGCCATTCGCGTATCGACCGGCCCGGCCCCCGGAAGCCCTCCGGCGGCCGGGGCTCCGACCCGGTCGCCACCACCACGACGTCCGGCTCGTAGGTCTGCAGGCCGGCGGCGTCGGCGATGCGCTCGCCGGTGCGCACCGTCACGCCCAGGCGCGCCAGCTCGCGCTCCCACCATGCCAGCAGATCGGCGTACGCCTGCCGGCCCGGCAGGCCCGCTTCCATGCGCAGCTTGCCCCCGATGGCGCCGGAAGCGGCGATCAGGGTCACGCGGTGCCCGCGGGCGCCGGCGGTGCAGGCGGCCTGGATGCCGGCGGGCCCCGCCCCGACCACCACCACCTTGCGCGGCGCGGCCGTCCTGCCGACCTGGCCGGCGGCTTCGCCTTCGCGGCCGAGCAGGGGATTGAGGAATTCCTCGAGCGGCCGGCCGGCGTGGATCTCGCCCCAGGCGATGTTGTCGAAGGTGGACGGCCGGATATCCTGCGCCCGGCCGGTCCGTGCCTTGTCCGCCCAGGCGGCGTCGGCGATCAGGGCACGCGACAGGGCAACCAGGTCGCAGGCGCCGTCGGCCAGCGCGGCCTCGGCCTGCCGCGGCGTGGCGATGCGCCCCATGGCCATGACCGGGATGCCGCCGGCGGCCGGCCGGATCCGCTTGTGAATGTCCAGGAAATGCCCCGGGCGGAAATGCATGTCGGGCACGTGCGTTTCCAGGCTCAGGCTGAAGTTGCCCTGGCTGTAGGCGAAGTAGTCGAGCAGCCCGGCGCCGGCCAGGCTGGCCGTGATGCGCGCGGCTTCGTCGGGATCGATGCCGCCCGCCACGCCTTCCGTGCCGGGCATCTTCAGCCCGACGACGAAATCGGGCCCGCAGGCGTGCCGGATCGCGCCGGCCACTTCGACGACGAAGCGCAGGCGGTTCTCGAGCGAACCGCCGTAGTCGTCGTCGCGGGTATTCGACCAGGGCGACAGGAACTGGGTGATCAGGTAGCCGTGCGCGCCGTGCAGCTCGACGCCGCCGAACCCGCAGCGTTGCATGCGCCGCGCCGCTTCCACGTATGCTTCGGCCACCTTACGCACGTCGGCCGTGGACATGACGTGCGGCACCGTCCAACTCAGCGCGTCGGGCTGGTCCGACACGCCCTTGGGAGAGGCCACCGGCGACCATAGCTGCTGCCGGCCCGGATGCCAGAGCTGCGCCACGAGGCAGGCGCCGGCGCCTTCGACCTGCTCGGCGGTGCGCTTGAAGCCGTCTTCGTTCTCGCGCAGGTAGCCCGCCACGATGGCGCCGTGCGCCAGCGCGTCGGGATCTACGGCGATGATCTCGCTGACGATCAGGCCGGCGCCGCCCCGCGCCCGCTCGGCCAGGAACTGTATCCAGCGCTCCGTGACGCGATGGCCGGCCGCGTAGTTGGTCAGCGTGGCGGGCAGGCAGACCCGGTTGCGGACGGTGCGCCGGCCGACGGCCAGCGGCGAGAACAGCAGCGGAAAGGCGTCGGCGTCGGGCATGGGCGTTCCTGGCTTCCTGGGGGGGATCGGCGGCGGGCGCTAGGCGGGATGGCGTTCCACCAACTGGCGCGCGATGATGATCTTCTGCAATTCGTTGGTGCCTTCGCCTATGCACAGCAGGGGCGCGTCGCGGTAGTACCGCTCGACATCGAACTCCTTGGAATAGCCGTAGGCGCCGTGGATGCGCAGGGCGTCCAGGGAATTGTCGGCGGCCGCCTCCGAGGCCGCGTACTTGGCCATGCCGGCCTCCATGTCGCAGCGCCTGCCGGCATCGTAGGCACGGGCCGCGTTGTAGGTCAGGGCCACAGCGGCTTCGGCGCGGGTCGCCATTTCCGCCAGCTTGAGCTGGATGGCCTGGTGTTCGCAGATCGGCTTGCCGAAGGTCTTGCGCACCTGGGCATAGGCGAGCGAATCCTTGAGCGCGGCCAGCGCCACGCCGCAGCCGCGGGCCGCGACGTTGATGCGGCCCAGTTCCAGGCCGCCCAGGGCGACCTGCAGACCCCTGCCTTCCTGGCCGATGCGCGACGACGCCGGCACGCGGTAGCCGTCGAACACCAGCTCGGCGCTGTCGATGCCCTTGTAGCCCAGCTTTTCGAGCTTGCGCGAGACCTGGAAGCCCGGGCCCTTCTCGGCCAGCAGCATGGTCATGCCCTTGTGGCGCGGCTGGGCCGCCGGATCGGTCTTGACCAGCAGCGCGAACACCTGGCCGTGTATGCCGTTGGAGATCCAGGTCTTGGTGCCCGTGACCACGTAGTCGTCGCCCTGGCGCTCGGCGCGCGTGCGGATCGCCTGCAGGTCCGTGCCGCAATCGGGTTCGGTCAGCGCCAGGCCGCCGCGCAGCTCGCCGCTGGCCAGGCGCGGCAGGTAGGCGCGCCTGAGCGCGTCGCTGCCCTGGCGCTCGACGCAGGCGCACATGATCAGGTGCGAATTGAAGATGCCGCTGAGCGACATCCACACTTCGGACACGCGCTCCACGATGCGGGCATAGGTCGTCGCCGACAGGCCCAGGCCGCCGTATTCCTGGCCGATGGTGGCGCCGAACAGCCCGAGCGCCTTCATCTGCTCGACCATGTCCACGGGGTACTCGTCGGCATGCTCGAACTTCTTGACGTGGGGACGGACGTCGCGCTGCAGCCATTTGTCGACCGCGTCGAGCATGGCGCGGTCTTGGTCGTCCAGGTCTTGTGCGTTGCCGCCGGCGGATGCGTGCATGGAGGTCCTCAGTAGTTGGCGCGGGATTCCAGGTCGTGGTTGCGACGCTGGATGAGCATGGTGCGCTCGAAGGTGCAGACCACGGTGCCATGCTGGTTCAGCCCCGCGGTGCGCACGCCGACGATGCCGGCCTGCGGGCGCGAGCGCGATTCCCGCATGGACAGCACTTCGCTTTCGGCGTACAGGGTGTCGCCCACGAAGACCGGATGCACCAGCCGGATGTCGGTCCAGCCCAGGTTGGCGATCGCCTTCTGGCTCAGGTCGCTCACGCTCATGCCGACCATGATCGACACCGTCAGGGGGGAAGACACCAGGCGCTGGCCGAACTCGGAATGCCGCGCGTATTCCGCGTCGAAATGCAGCGGATGGGTGTTCATCGTCAGCAAGGTGAACCAGGTGTTGTCGGTCTCGGTGAGGGTGCGCCCCGGACGATGCTCGTAGACGTCTCCCACCCGGAAATCCTCGTAATACCGGCCGAAGCTTTCCCGGTAGCGCTGGGGGCCGACCTGCTTGGCCGTGACGGACATGGACGATTCCTTTTGACTTTGTATAGACATTTAATAGCACGCCGTCTCGGGATGTCAACCATTGCCACCGCCGTATCGACACCAGTAATAACCCTAGGTGAAGGCAGCCGAATACTGACGGAAAGCTTGCCGCCGGGGCTGGGTCTCGTAAAATGTACAGACATTTATCATCGCACGGGAGAAACGACGATGCTGCCCTTGGCCGGAGTCCGCGTGATCGCGGTGGAGCAATATGGCGCAGGTCCCTTCGGCAGCATGATGCTGGGCGACCTGGGCGCCGAGGTCGTCAAGATCGAGAATCCGGCCGAAGGCGGCGACGTCGGCCGGCACGTGGGGCCGCACTACTTCGGGCCGCAGGACAGCCACTTCTTCCAGTCCTTCAACCGCAACAAGCGCAGCATGACGCTCAACCTCAAGGAACCCGGCTCGCGCGAGGTCCTGCACGCCCTGGCGGGATCGGCCGACGCGGTGCTCGACAACCTGCGCGGCGACCAGGCCGAGCGGCTGGGTTTGACCTATACTCAGCTCGCTTGCGCGAATCCGCGCATCGTCTGCGCGCACCTGTCCGCCTACGGGCGCACCGGATCCCGCAAGGATTGGCCGGGCTACGACTACCTGATGCAGGCCGAGGCCGGCTACCTGTCGCTGACCGGCGAGCCCGACGGCCCGCCGGCGCGGTTCGGGCTCTCGATCGTCGACCAGATGACGGGGCTGTACGCGGCGTACGGATTGGTCGCAGGCGTGCTGGGCGCGCGCACGTCCGGCATCGGGCGCGATATCGATATTTCGCTGTTCGACGCCGCCCTGCAGAACCTGACCTACCTGGCGGTGTGGTACCTGAACGCCGGCGTCGCCCAGGGGCGCGCGCCGCGCTCCGGCCACCCGTCGCTGACTCCGAGCCAGCTCTACCGCACCCGGGACGGCTTCATCTTCATCATGTGCAACAAGCAGAAGTTCTGGCCGATACTGTGCGAGGCCATCGGCAAGCCCGAATGGATCACCGCCCCGGAATACGCCGATTTCCCGGCGCGGCTGCGCAACCGCGACCGCCTGACCCGCGACATGGACGACGCGCTGTCCGCCCGCACGACCGCCGACTGGCTGGAACATTTCGCCGGCCGCGTGCCGGCGGCCCCGGTCAACGACGTGCAGGCCGCGCTGGAGAACCCCTTCGTGGCCGAAGGCCGGCGGGTACGTCCCGCGAGCGGGCGCGACGACGCAGCCCGCCTGCTGGCGCCGCCGTTCCGCCTGGAAGACGAGGAACTGCCATGCGCATCGGCGCCGCGCATGGGCGCCGACACGCAGGCGCTGCTGTCGGAACTGGGCTTCGACCCGGCGCGCATCGACGCGCTCAGGCAGGCGGGGGTGGTTTGACCGACGTCCGCAACGGCCGCAAGAGCCCCGCGCAGTACGCGTCCATCGGACGCGAGATCGTGCGCGACATTTATGCGGGGCGCTATCCGGTCGGCAGCCTGCTGCCCACCGAGATCTCGCTGGCGGCCCACTATCGCGTCAGCCGCCAGACCGTGCGCGAAGCCTTGCGCCTGGTCATGGACATGGGCCTGATCGTGCGCCAGCCGGGGGTCGGCACCACCGTGGTCGCCGACGCCCCCAGCACCACCTTCCTGCAATCGGTCCGCTCGGTGGCCGAACTCCAGCAGTACGCCGAAACCACCACCTTGCGTATCCGCGAGGTCCAGACGGTGCGGGCCGACGCCGGGCTAGCGGGCCGGCTGGGCTGCCGCGTGGGCCAGGAATGGCTGCATGTCACCAGTTGGCGCTACGTCGGCGACCGCGAGCCGCCCATCTGCTGGACCGAGATCTATATCGACGGCGCCTTTCGCGACGTGGCGGACGACCTGCTCGGCAACAAGGCGCTGATCTTCGACGTGCTGGCCCGGAGGTTCGGGATCTCCCTGAAGGAAATCGCGCAGCGGATCAGCGCCGTGTCGACGCCCGGGCCGATCGCGCGCGGACTGAACATCGACGCCGGCTCGCCGTCGCTGCTGATCGAGCGCCGCTACTACGGCAGCCAGTCCACCCCGGTGGAGATCTCGTTCAGCATCCACCCGGGCGACCGGTTCCACTACGAAATGAAGCTCGTCTCCATGCCGGGGCGGCGCGCCGTGCCTTAGCAAGCCGCCTCTCGCCCCTGCCGCCGTCGCGCCTTCCGCATCGGTCCCGGCATGAGCATTACCAACAGGAGCATCCCGGCGCAAGAGCAAAAACTACTAGACGAACTGGTCAATACGCACCTGTAGCAAAAGGTGTCGTTTCGATAGAGTGCTTTCCACGGGAAACAGGCCCGCTTCTCCTTAGGAATCACCGTGACCGCAGCAATGTGCCAAGCCTGCCAGGACATTTCGCTTTCCCGACGCAACACCGCTCCCCACCCCGAACTGGCGTATCAGGGCTTCAATACGCCAGTCAAGCAGGACCGCGGCATCCAGCGCGAAGAACTCTACTGCTGCAAGGTCTGCCACACCCGCTGGGTGCGGGAGATCGACCGCTGGGGCACCGACCTGGGTTTCAAGCTGGGAACATGACGCACCTCTTCCCAGCCGGACCGAATTCGACACAGACCCACAGTCCCACCGTCCTAGAATAGGTCGTGATGGGCCGCAATCATTGCCTATGCCAAAACCAACACACCGTCCGCCCTCCAGCCGCGCGCTGCTCCAGCAGATCGTCGGCGGCCTGACCGAAGGCGTGATGCTGGTCGAGCCCGACGGCGGCATATCCTGGGCCAACGACATCGCCCTCGCCCTGCACGGCGTCCGCACGCTGGAGGGCCTCGGGGCCAATGCCGCGAGCTACCGCAAGCGATTCCAGTTGCGCTACCGCAACCGCCACAAGCTGGCGCGCGACGCCTACCCCATCCCGCGCCTGCTGGCCGGCGAGGCGGTGAACAACATGGTGGTCGAGCTGGTGCCGCGCGGCGCCGAAGCGCCCGTGGCCGTCCTGCGCCTGTACGGTCAGAAGGTCGCCGGCGAAGGCGAGGACAAAGCCTGTCATGTGCTGATCCTGCAGGACGCGACCGAACGCTACGCCGCGGAAGCCCGCTTCGAGAAAACCTTCGCCACCAATCCGGCTCCCGCGCTCATTGCGCGCCGGTCCGACCAGCGCATCGTCAAGATCAATCCCGGCTTTCTTGAAATGGCGGGCTACCGCAGCGATGCCCTGGTGGGCCACGATCTCAGGAAGCTGGGCGCGCATCCGTTCGCCGGCAACGGTCCGCCGCTGGCCGAGGCCGTCGCTGCCGGCGAGACGATCCCGCAGACCGAGATCCTGTTCAAGACGGGCGACGGAAAAAACAGGCTGGCGATCGTCGCGGGCCAGCCGCTCGAGATGAACGACGAGGACTGCATGCTGCTCACCTTCGCCGACCTCGATACGCGCCGGCAGGCCGAGGATGCGCTGCGGGCGAGCGAGGAACTGTTTTCCAAGGCATTCAGGCTGGCGCCCGTGCCCATGCTGGTGGTGTCGCAGGGCGATACCCGCGTGCTCAACGCCAACGATGCCTTCCTGCAAGTCCGCGGCCAGTCGCTCGACAACACCCTGGACCGCACGCTCGCGCAGCTCGGCTTGTGGCGCAAGCCCTCCGAACTGCAGGCCCTGGAGCGCGAACTGCGGCGCGCGGGCAGCGTGCGCAACGCCGAGACGGAGATCTGCCTGAGGGACGACGAGATCCTCGACTGCCTGGTCTCGGCCGAAGTCGTCAAGATCAACGACCACCCCTGCGCGCTGATCGTGATGCAGGACATCACCGAGCGCAAGCGCACGGAAACCGAACTGGTCGCGGCGATCGAGGCCGTCATGCAGGATACGTCATGGTTCAGCCAGACGGTGATCGAGAAACTGGCGCATATGCGCCAGAGCGGCGGACCGCACTCGAACCGGGCCGCCATCTCCGACCTGACCGCGCGCGAGCGCGAAGTGCTGGGGGCCCTGTGCCAGGGCGCGTCGGACGCCGACATCGCGCTGCAACTGGGCATCTCGCGCAACACCGTGCGCAACCACGTCTCGACCATCTACGAAAAGATCGGCGTCAATCGCCGCAGCGCCGCGGTCGTCTGGGCGCGCGAACGCGGATTCACCGGCGTGCGTCCGCGGCACCGCTAGGCGTGGCCGCCGGCCTGCCCGAAATGCTCGACCAGGAAATCGATGAATAGCCGGACCCGCGCCGGCAGGTTCGCGCGGCTGGGAAAGTAGACGAAGAGATCGGCCGGCTCCAGCTGGTAGTCCGGCAGGACCCGCACCAGGCGCCTGGCGTCCAGGTACTTGCGCAGGTCCCACTCGGAACGGATCATGATCCCGTGGCCGTCCAGCACCCAGCCCAGCGCGATATCGCCGTCGTTGCTGCACAGGGCGCTGCGCACCTTGACCACCTCGGCGTGGTCGCCCCGGTGGAAACGCCATGTGCCGTGCGGCTCATCGTTCTGGTTGTGGACGATGCAGCGGTGCGCGGCCAGGTCGGCAGGGCCGCGCGGCACGCCGTGGCGCTTGAGATAGCGCGGCGAGGCGCACAGGAAGCGCTGGTTGCGTAGCAGGCGGCGCGCCACCAGCCGCCGGTCCGGCAGTTCCCCGAAACGCACGGCGACGTCGAAATGCCGTTCGATCAGGTCCAGCGGACGGTCGCTCACATGCAGCTCGATCTCGATATCCGGGTGGCGCTGGGCGAACTGCGAGGCCAGCCCCGCGATCCGCTGGCGCCCGAACCCCAGCGTGGCGTTGATGCGCAGCCGGCCCTTGACCTGGTTCTTCTGCTGCGCGATCAGGGTCTCCATATGGCGGATGTCCGCCAGGATGCGGCCGGCGTGGTCCCGCAGCAGCTCGCCTTCATGGGTCAGGCTGAGACGGCGCGTGGTGCGGTTGACCAGCCGCACGCCCAGCCGGGATTCCAATTGGGCAAGCCGCTTGGTCACCGCGGGAGGCGTCATGTCCAGCGCCCGCGCGGTCGCGGCCAGGCTGCCGTGGTTGGCAAGGGCCACGAAGAATTCCAGTTGGGAAATCATCGCCGATTATCTACAGGTGAATAATGAATTCACTTTAATTTAATACATAAGCCAGCGCTCGCCGGTATTCTGGCCGGACTGCCCACGCCCGCCGAGCCGGGCGGAGGTTCCCGCAACTCCCGCGAAGGTCCCGTGCCATGAAAATCGTCGACATCCGTGAAGCGACCCTGCCCATCAGTTCGCCCATCCGCAACGCCTACATCGACTTCAGCAAGATGACCTTGAGCCTGGTCGCGGTCGTGACCGACGTCGTGCGCGACGGCAAGCCGGTGGTGGGCTACGGCTTCAATTCCAACGGCCGCTACGGCCAGGGCGCGCTGATGCGCGAGCGCTTCATTCCCCGGCTGCTCCAGGCCGAACCGGCATCCCTGGTCGACGACGCCGGCGCCAATCTCGATCCGCACCGGATCTGGGACTGCATGTTCACCAACGAAAAGCCCGGCGGGCACGGCGAGCGCTCGGTCGCCATCGGAACCATCGACATGGCGGTGTGGGACGCCACCGCCAAGATCGCCGGCGTGCCGCTGTTCCAACTGCTGGCCGAGCGCTACGGCACCGGCACGCCGGATCCGCGGGTCTTCGTCTACGCGGCCGGCGGCTACTACTACCCGGGCAAGGACCTGGGCAAGCTGCAGGACGAGATGCGCGGCTACCTGGACCGCGGATACTCCGTGGTCAAGATGAAGATCGGCGGCGCGCCGCTGGACGAAGACCTGCGCCGCATCGACGCCGTCATGCAGGTGCTGGGCGAAGGGCAGCGCCTGTGCGTGGACGCCAACGGACGCTTCGACATGGATACCGCGATCGCCTACGCCAAGGCGCTGTCGCGATATCCCCTGTTCTGGTACGAAGAGGCGGGCGACCCGCTGGATTACGAACTGCAGGCCATCCTGCGCAACTACTACCCGGGCCCCATGGCCACGGGCGAGAACCTGTTCTCCATGCAGGACGCCCGCAACCTGATCCGCTACGGCGGCATGCGCCCCGACCGTGACTGGCTGCAGTTCGACTGCGCGCTGAGCTACGGGCTGGTGGAATACCTGCGCACGCTGGACATGCTGCGCCAGCACGGCTGGTCGGCCAGCCGCTGCATTCCCCATGGCGGCCACCAGATGTCGCTGAACATCGCGGCCGGCCTGGGACTGGGCGGCAACGAGTCCTATCCCGACCTGTTCCAGCCTTTCGGCGGCTTCCCCGACGGCGTCCAGGTCGAGGACAGCTACGTCCGCCTGCCGGAGCTGCCCGGCATCGGCTTCGAGGGCAAGGCCGACCTCTATCGCGAAATGCGCAAGCTGGCGCCCTGACGGCGGCGCGACAGGGGCCTACCTTTGAAGCGGACGAAGTCGAACGCGAGTTCCGGGACCAAAGGCATCCGGCAGGACGTCCGGGGCAGGCGCAAGAGCAAAAGCGCGCGGCAGCGCGGGATCGGTCAGTAGCCGGCGGCCGACGGGACCGGCGGCTCGTTCGGCTTGTCCCACTCGGCCAGTACGGCCTGGCAACCCGCCTGCAGCAGCCTGAGGTCGGACATCGACGTCACGAGGTCATAGCCCAGCGCGGCCCGCTCACGCGCGGTCCCGACCGAGCCGCAATGTATGCCCGCCTTCAGGTTGTGTGCGTGCGCGCGTTCCACGATATGTTCCACCGCCTGCTGCGCCGCCGGCTCCAGGTCGTCGAAGCGGGGCGCGCAGCCCAGGGCAAGCGAAAGGTCCGACGGGCCGACATACACCGCATCCAGCCCTTCCACCTGCAATATGCGGTCCAGGTCGTCCAGCGCCTGCGCAGTCTCGATCATGGCGAAGCGCACGATGCCCGCGTCGGCCTGCCGCCAATAGTCGGTGCCGTACGCCATGTTCGCGCGCACCGGCCCGAAGCTGCGTGCGCCCTTCGGGGCGTAGCGGGTGGCCTTGACCAGGCGCGCCGCGTCGTCCACGGAGCTGATCATCGGACAGATCACTGCGGCGGCGCCCGCATCCAGCACCCGCATCAGGATGCCGGGCTCGAGCCAGGGCACCCGCACAATGGCGGGCACCGATGCGATCGAAACGGCTTGCAGCATGGACACCGCGGCCTGGAAATCGACCAGTCCGTGCTGCATGTCTATCGTCAAGGTGTCCCACCCTTGCCGCGCCATCGCCTCGGCGACCACCGGGCTCGGGATGCTCAGCCAGCCATTGAGCAGCGCAGGCTTGCGCGCCCATGTTTCTTGCAGCCAGGGATTCTTCATATGCGGGGTCTCAGGTCACGGGAGCGGGATTGAACAGTGTGATCGCGTTCTGCAGTTTCAGGCGTTCCGCGCAGGTCCGCTGGCCGCTGGCCGTGGCCAGGATGGAACGGAACAGCTCCCAACCCAGTTCCTCCACGGTCCTGTCGCCGTCGGCGATCACGCCCGCATTGACGTCCATCAGATCGTGCCAGCGGCGCGCCAGGTCCGTGCGCGTCGCGACCTTGATGACCGGGACCGGCGCCAGTCCATAAGGCGTGCCCCGGCCCGTCGTGAAGACATGGACCGTCATTCCCGCGGCCATCTGGAGCGTGCCGCAGATGAAATCGCTGGCCGGGGTCGCCAGATACGTGAGCCCCCGCCGGGACGATTTCTCGCCCGGCCCCAGCACCGCCGATATCGGCGCCGAGCCCGACTTGATGATCGAGCCCATGGCCTTCTCGACGATATTGGACAGGCCGCCGCTCTTGTTGCCGGGCGTCGTATTCGCACTGCGGTCGACGTTGCTGCGCGCCAGGTAGGCGTCGAACCATGCCATTTCCCGCACCAGCGCCTGGGCCACTTCGTCCGTTTCCGCCCGGGCGACCAGGCGATCGATGCCGTCGCGCACTTCGGTGTTCTCGGAAAACATGACCGTGGCGCCCGCGCGGACCAGGAGGTCGGCGGCGATCCCGACCGCGGGATTGGCCGTCGTGCCCGAAAACGCGTCGCTCCCGCCGCATTGCAGGCCCACGATCAGCTCGCTCGCGGGCACCGTCACGCGCGTGCGCCGGTCGAGCCGCTCGAGATGGCGCCGGGCGCCCTGGAGTATCGAATCCAGCATCGATTCGAAGCCCACGTGCGCCGAGTCCTGGAGACGGATGGTGTCGAGCTGGTCTTGCGGCACGATGCCGATGCTGCCCGCGGGGAACAGCCGTTCCGGCTGCAGCTTCTCGCACCCCAGGCTCACCACCATGACTTCGCCGCCGAAGTTCGGATTGCGCGCAAGATTGCGCAGCGTCCGGATGGGGATTTCCGCGCCCGACGCCTCGATGGCGATGCCGCATCCATAGGAATGCTCGATCGCGACCACATCGTCGACATTGGGATAGCCGGGAAGCAGTTCCCGCTTGATGCGGTCGACCGCGACGTCCAGGACGCCGGCCACGCATTGCACCGTGGTGCTGATGGCAAGGATGTTCCGCGTTCCCACGCTGCCGTCCGGATTGCGGTAGCCCTCGAACGTGTATCCCTCGAGCGGCGGCAAGGGACGGGCGCGGCCGGCATCCCGCGCCAGCCCGTCCAGACAGGGAGGCTCGGGCATGCGCAGCGCCTTTTCGTGCACCCAGGCGCCGGCCCGGATATCCGCCACCGCGGTGCCGATGGCCACGCCATAGCGGACCACGGGCGCGCCGCGGGCGATGTCGGCCAGCGCCACCTTGTGTCCCGCGGGGACGTCGGAGACCAGCGTCAGGCCGTTGGCCAGCTTCGCCCCGGCCCGCAATCCGCCGTTGTTGACGATGATCGCCACATTGTCGGAAGGGTGGATCTTGATGAAACGGGATTCGTCGGCGGTCGCCATCTCGGTCTCCATCGTCCTGCTAGTCGAGCTTCACGTTGCCGTCCTTGATGACCCTGGCCCACTTCTGCTGTTCCGCCTGCTGGTACGCGGCGAACTCCTCGGGCGTGTTCGGCTCGTAGGTCATCCCGAGCTCGCCCATTTTTGCCTTCATGGCGTCGGAGCCCAGGATCCGGCCGATCTCGGCATTCAGCCGCGCGACGATCTCGGGCGGCGTGCCGCGGGGCGCCCAGATCCCTTGCCAGCTCGACACATCGAAGTCCTTGACGCCCAGCTCCTGCAGGGTGGGCACTTCCGGGAGCAGGTTGCTGCGCCTGGCCGAGGTCACGGCGATCGCCCGCACGCGGCCGGCCTTTTCCTGCGGGGCCGCGAGCAGGACGGTTTCGAAGCTCATGGGAACCATGCCGCCCATGACGTCCTGGATCGCATTGGGCCCGCCGCGGTACGGAATATGGTTGAGGTGAACGCCGGTGGCCAGTTGGAACAGCTCGCCCGACAGATGCTGCGAGGTTCCGGTTCCCGCGGAAGCGTAGGCAACCGCCCCCGGGGAGGCCTTGGCCTGCCGTACGAGATCGTCGAGCGATTTGAAGGTTGCCGAGGGTCCGGCCAGGATCACGTTCGGCACGCTGCCCAGCAGGATCACCGGCTCGAAATCCTTGGCCGCGTCATAGGGCATGTCCGGGCGCAGCGCCGGATTGATGGCGTGGGTCGCGATGGTCGCCAGCAGCAGCGTGTACCCGTCGGGGGTGGCTTTGGCTACACTGTCGGCACCGATGACGCCGCCCGCCCCCGTTTTGTTTTCGACCACGACGGTCTGCCCGAATACGCTCGTCAGGCGCTCCCCGATGGATCTGGCCAGGGTATCCGACGCACCGCCCGCCGGAAACGGCACCACCAGCCTGATCGACCTCGACGGCCACTGCTGTTCGGCGTGGGCGCCGGTAAACAGAAAGGGAACACAGGCCATAGCCAGGGCCCGAAGGATTTTTTTCACGATGTCTCCAGAAAGAGTCGCGCCGGCATGTTGGTCATGTCGACGTAAGACGTATGATGTCATATGTATAGCGAATGTCGCATAAGAGGACACCGATGTCAATCCGCCCGCCCGATGCGCCCGACCGCGCCGCCAGCCCCTTCGGGGCCTTGCGCCGCAATCGTCCCCTGGCCGCCGACCTGGTCGAGGCGCTGAGCTCGCGCATCCGCGGCGGCGAATGGGAGCCCGGGCAGCAGATCCCGACCGAACCGATGCTCGAGGCGGAGTACGGGGTAAGCCGCACCGTGATCCGCGAGGCGGTGTCCCGCCTGCAGGCCACCGGCCTGCTCCAGGTGGAGCGCGGGCGAGGCACATTCGTCTCCGATCCGCGCTCCGGCCAGCCCATTCCCTTCCGCGTGGAACAGGACCAGCTCGAAAAAGTCAGCCATGCGCTGGCGGTGCTCGAACTGAGGATGGGGATCGAAACCGCGGCGTCCGAACTGGCGGCGGCACGGCGCACCCAGGACGACCTGAAAGCCATGGAGCAGGCCCTGGCGGAGTTCGAGGCGCTCATCAAGAAAGGCGACAGCGCCACCGCGGCCGACTACCAGTTCCATTTGCTCGTCTGCCGGGCCACGCACAACGACCAGTTCGTCGCCGTCTTCGGCGCCCTCGGGGGCCGCGCCATTCTCCGCGGGGCGATGGCCGCGCACGCCACCTCGTCGCGCCAGAAGCTGGCCTATGCCCAGCGGGTGGCCGACGAGCATCGCGCGGTCTTCCTGGCGATCAAGGAAAAGGACGCCGGACGCGCCGCGGCCGCGATGCGGACCCACCTGCTCAATACCCGGCTGCGCCTGCAGAAGGCGCCTTCGGTCACCCAGGATTGAAGGCGGGCGCGCAAACAAAAAGGGCCGGCAAGCGCCGGCCCTTCGGATGTTCTGGTGGGTAGTACTGGGTTCGAACCAGTGACCCCTGCCGTGTGAAGGCAGTGCTCTACCACTGAGCTAACCACCCAAAGAGGCGGAATTCTAGCACATGTAAAGCGCGCGCGCAGGTCCCGCTCAGGCGCCGGGCGCTGCAGGCGCGGGCTCGAATTTGCGCCAGACGCATTCGCCGCCCACCGCCTTGTCCAAGGCGGCGAGATACTGCGCATGATCGGCCGTTTCCTGCGCGCTGGCGGCGATCACGGGCAGCACCGAAGCGTCGAAACGCTCCAGCGCCACCCCGGCGCCGCGGCTTTGGGCGGCGTCGCCCAGGTCGATGGCCAGGGCGTCCTGGCCGCGCGTCATGGCCAGCCAGACTTCGGCCAGCAGCCGGGCGTCCAGCAGCGCGCCGTGCAGGGTGCGGTGCGCGTTGGAGATGCCGTAGCGTTCGCACAGCGCGTCCAGGGAATTGCGCTTGCCGGGGTGCAGCTCGCGGGCATGCATCAGGGAGTCGATCACGCCCACGCAATGATCGTGCAGCACGCCGCGGCCGATCCGCGCCAGTTCGGCGTTGACGAAGCGCGTGTCGAACTCGGCATTGTGGATCACGATTTCCGCGCCCTGCAGGAAGGCCAGCAGGTCTTCGGCCGTGTCCTGGAAGCGCGGCTTGTCCGACAGGAAGTCGGTGGTCAGGCCGTGCACGGCCAGCGCGCCCGGGTCGCTGTCGCGGTCGGGATTCAGGTAGGTGTGGAAATCGCGGCCGGTGAAGGCGCGATTGACGATTTCGACGCAGCCGATTTCGACCACGCGGTGGCCCTGGGAGGGATCCAGGCCGGTGGTTTCGGTATCGAGGACGATCAGTCGCATGGAATGTGAAGCTATTCGGAGGCTTGCGCAGGAGGCGCGGGGACCGCCGCGCCATGGGCGGCGCCGGGGACCGGATCGGCCGCGTGCTTGCGCGGCCCGGCAATCAGAGTATAGGCCACCGGCACCACGAACAGCGTCAGCAGCGTGCCCAGCGACATGCCCCCGACCAGCACCCAGCCGATCTGCTGCCGCGATTCGGCCCCCGCGCCCTGGGCCAGCGCCAGCGGCAGGGTGCCCAGCACCATGGCGCCCGTCGTCATCAGGATCGGGCGCAGGCGCAGCGTGCTTGCCTGGACCACCGCGTCGACGGTCGCGAGGCCTTCGTCGCGCAACTGGTTGGTGAATTCCACGATCAGGATGCCGTGCTTGGTGATCAATCCCACCAGCGTGATCAGGCCGATCTGGCTATAGATGGACAGCGTCCCGCCGGACAGGTAGAGCGCAAGCAGCGCGCCCGTCATGGACAGGGGCACCGACAGCATGATGATCAGCGGATTGCGCCAGCTTTCGAACTGGGCCGCCAGCACCAGGTAGATGAAGGCCAGCGCCATGGCGAACACCAGGTAGATGCCACCCGACGAATCCCGGAATTCGCGCGATTGCCCGTCCAGGTCGAACTGGACGGTTTCCGGCAGGACCTGGCGCGCCACGTCGTTCATGTGGTCCAGCACCTCGCCCAGGGTGTAGCCCGGCGCGATGGAGGCGTCGATCTTGACCGCGCGCAGGCGATTGAAGTGGTTCAGGGACTGGGGCGATACGCCTTCCGTCACCCTGAGCAGGTTGTCCAGCCGGGTCATGCTGCCGTCCCGGGCGCGGACATAGATGTCGGAAATGTCGGCGGGATTGGAGCGGTCGCGCGCCGTCATCTGGACGATGACGTCGTATTGCTCGCCTTCGTCCTTGTAGCGCGTGACCTGCCGTCCGCCCAGCATGGTCTCCAGGGTGCGGCCGACGGTATCGACGTCGACCCCGACGTCGGAAAGCTTGTCGCGATCCACCTGCACCCGCAGTTCGGGCGTGTTCAGGCGCAGGTCCGAATCCAGGCTGGTCAACCCGGGATAGGTGCGCAACGCATCCATGAACACACCCGCCATGCGGGCCAGCTCCGGGTACGAGGCCTGGCTCATGATCATGAACTCCACGGGCTTGGAGCTGGCGCGCAGGCCGAAGGAAGGCGGGTTGGTGGGCGTTGCCTTGATGCCGGGCAGCGCGGCGAACCTGGGCTGCAGCGCCTCGACGATCTTCTGTTGCGACTGCTCGCGTTCGTTCCAATGCTTGAGCCGCAGGATGGCGTAGCTGTCCGTCACGGTGGGAAAACCGACCACCACCTGGCTGCCGAAGGCTTCGGGAATGTCGGCGTACATCTTCTCGATCTGCAGGACATTGTCCCGCGTGTATGCCAGGGTCGCTCCCTCCGGGGCGGTGATGACGCCGAACACGACGCCCCGGTCCTCGACCGGCGCCAGCTCGCTCTTGACCACCGAAAACAGGACGACGCTGCCCAGGGCGACGGCCAGGCCCGCCACCACGACCGCCAGGCGATGGCGCAGCGCGACGCCCAGCGCCTTGCGATAGGCTCCGTTGAGGGACTCCAGCCAGCCTTCGACCATGTTGTACCAGCGGCCATGCCCTGCCTGGTGGCGCAGCAGTATCGAACACATCATGGGCGTGAGCGTCAGCGCGACGAATCCCGAGACCAGCACCGCGCCGGCCAGCGCCAGCGCGAATTCGATGAACAACCGCCCGGTGCGTCCCGTGGCGAAGGCCAGCGGCGCGTATACCGTCACCAGCGTCAGCGTCATGGCGATCACCGCGAAACCGATTTCCCGCGACCCCTGCAGGGCGGCCTGCACGCGCGGCATGCCGTCCTCGATATGGCGGAAGATATTCTCCAGCACGACGATGGCGTCGTCCACCACCAGTCCGATGGCCAGCACCATGGCCAGCAGCGTCAGCGTATTGATGGAAAAGCCGAACAGATACATCAGGCCGCAGGCGCCGATCAGCGACACCGGGATGGTCACGATCGGAATCAGGCTGGCGCGCAGGCTGCGCAGGAAGAAGAAGATCACCAGGACCACCAGCACGATGGCTTCGCCGATGGTGTGGTAGACGGACTTGATGGACTCCTGGATGAATACCGACGTGTCGTACGACACCGTCAGGTGCATGCCGCGCGGCAGATTCTCGTTGAGGTGGTCGACCTCGGCGCGCACGGCGCGGGAAAGGTCCAGCGGATTGGCGGTGGACTGGCGGGTCACGCCGATGGTCAGCCCGGGCTTGCCGTTGAAGCGCGACAGGACCCGGTCGTCGGCCGCATCGACCTGGATCCGGGCCACGTCGCGCATGCGCACGGGGTAGCCCCCCACGTTCGCCACCACCACGTTCTCGAACTGGGGCACGGTCTGCAGGTCGGTCGACGCCACGACCGAGAACTCGCGCGCGCGGGACTCGATGCGGCCGGCGGGGATCTCCACGTTCTGCGCCAGCAGGGCATTCTCGACTTCCTGGACCGTCAGGCCGTAGCCGGCCAGTTTCTCGCGATCGACGTAGATCCGCATGGACGGCAGCCGCTCGCCGAAGACCCGCACCTCGGCGGCCCCGGGCAGCACCGACAACCGCGTCTTGATGTAGCGGCTGATGTAGTCCGACGTCTGGATCACCGAGTTCTCGCCGGAATCCACCGATATATAGATGATGGGCTGGGCGTCGGCCTCCACCTTCGAGATCACCGGCTCGTCGATTTCGTCGGGCAGGAACCTGCGGGCGCGCGAGACCTTGTCCCGGACCTCGGCCGCGGCGGCGTCGGGATCGCGCGACAGATGGAATTTGACGTTGATATAGCTGCGCTCGGACCGGCTGCGCGACGTCATGACGTCCACGCCTTCGATGCCCGAGATCTGGTCCTCCAGCGGCTTGGTCACCCGCGACTCGATGACCTCCGGCGAAGCGCCCTTGTAGTCCGTCCCGACCGACACCACCGGCTCGTCGATCTGCGGGTACTCGCGCACCGTGAGCCTGGAATACGAGATCAGGCCGATCAGCACGATCACCAGCGACAGCACCGATGCGAACACGGGCCGCTTGATGCAGGTTTCGGACAGGATCATGGCGATTTCCGCGAGGCTAGGAGCCCGACGCCGGGGTGACCGGAGCGCCGTCCGTGATCCGCTGCAGGCCCGCCACCACGACCCTGTCGCCTGCGGCCAGGCCCGTCAGGATCTCGACCCGGCCCTCGCGGCGCTCGCCGATGGTGACCTCCACCCGCTCGGCGCGGCCGTCCGTCACGCGATACACATACTGCACCGCGCCGGAAGGCGCCAGCGCCGCTTCCGGCACGACCAGCGCCTTGTCCTCGTTGAACAGCAACTGGACGCGGGCGAACAGGCCCGGCCGCAGCACCGCGTCGTCGTTCTCGACCTGCGCCCGCAGCACGACGGAGCGCCCGCCGGCGTCGATCAGCGGGCTGATCGCGTAGACGCGGCCGGCGCGGGACTGACCCGGCAAGGCATCGAAACCGACCTGCAGCGACTGGCCGACCTTGAGCTGGGTCAGGTAGAGCTCGGGCACCCTGAAATCGACCTTGAGCGGATCGATCGCCTCCAGCGGCGCGAGATCCTGCCCTTCGCTGACGTAGTCGCCGACCGACACGCTGCGCAGCCCGATAATGCCGTCGAAAGGCGCCAGGATGGCGGTCTTGTCCAGCCGCGCCTGGGCCAGCACCACCGCCGCCTGCTGCACCTTGAGCGAGCTGGTGGCCTCGTCGCGCGCCTGCTGGCTGATGAAGCCTTCTGCATGCAGGTTGGTGGCGCGCCGGTTCTGGCTTTGCGCCAGGGCCAGATTGGCGCGCGCCTGCTCGAGTTCGGCGCGCGGAATGGAATCGTCCAGGCGGATCAGCAACTGCCCCTTCCTGACGGGCGCGCCTTCGGAGAAATTGATGTCCCGGATGCGGCCGGCCACTTCGGGACGCAGGACCACGGCCTCGTCCGAGCGCAGGCTGCCCACCGCCGTGATGCCGCGCGCAAAAGGGATTTCCTCGGCCGCGGCGGTTTCCACCGGCACCTTTTTCTGCGGCGCCGCCTGTTCGACGACGGCGGCGCGCGCCGGCCCGGGCGCGCCCGACATGTCATGCAGCCGGGGCAGATACAGGCCCACAGCCACCCCGACCGCCAACGCCCCCGCGGTGCAGGCGAGCAATATCGTTTTTTTCATGGAAGGATGCGATCCCGCCCGGCTGCGGCCGGCGTCTGGCGACGCGCTGGTCGGCACGGGCCCAAGATGTGACAGAGCGCAACTGTAGCATCGGACAACGCCACAGGGCTATCCTGCCGCTAGACCGCCAGTTTGCGGGAATAATTCCCGCCTGCACAGGCTTCAGGGCTGGGGTAAACCCTCGACCCGCGCGCGCCTGGCCTGCTCCACGCCCAGGTTGGCCAGTTGGTCCGCGCGCTCGTTGCCCGGGTCGCCGGCATGGCCCCGCACCCAGCGCCAGGAAATCTCGTGGCCCGCCGCGGCGGCGTCCAGCATCTGCCACAGGTCGGCGTTCTTGACCGGCTGCCGGTCGGCGGTGCGCCAGCCGCGCCGCTTCCAGTTGGCCAGCCATTCGGTGATGCCCTTGTGCACATACTGCGAGTCGGTGTGCAGCACGACCCGGCAGGGCCGGCGCAGGGCGCGCAGCGCCTCGATCACGGCCAGCAGTTCCATGCGGTTGTTGGTGGTCTGCGCCTCCCCCCCGTGCAGGGTCTTTTCGTGGCCGCCGGCGCGCATCAGCACGCCCCAGCCGCCGGGGCCGGGATTGCCCTTGCAGGCGCCGTCGGTCCAGATTTCGACGACATCGTCGTTCATGCGTTCATCCTGAAGTATTGCGGCGGATGCCGGCGCGGGCGTCGCGGCCGGCCAGACCCGCGTCGCGGTTGACCGCCACGGAAGTCCCCTGGCGCACGCTGCGGCGCCGGGTTTTCCAGGCGGGGCCGATGATACGCAATCCGCGCAGCCGCTTGACGGCGGACACCACGTAGACCGCGCCGCACACCGGCCACCAGCGGTCGCCCGCCTTTTCCATGAAATTCCAGCGGGCCAGCCATTTGTCGGAGCGGCAGGCCGGCGCATAGCAGCCGAAGCGGCCGCGGTCGACCTCGAAGGACAGCAGCTTGAACCAGTCCTTCAGGCGCGCCAGCGAAACCTGCGCCGACGCGGGCAGCGGCAGCCAGGGCGTCATGCCGGACATGCGGTTGCGCGCGCCCCACAGGCTCCAGGGATTGAAGCCCGAAATCACCACGCGCCCTTCCGGCACCAGCACCCGCTCCACTTCGCGCAGCACGAGATGGGGCTGGCCGGCGCACTCCAGGGTGTGGGGCAGCACGACCAGGTCGACGCTCTGCGAGGCGAAAGGCAGTTCTTCGGCCTGGGCCACGGCGCAGGCCTGCCATTGGCCCGCCTGGTCCGGATCGGGAGGCTGCGGGCCGACGAAGATCTTGAACGGAATGCGATTGGCGCGCAGCATGTCCAGGCCGGGAAGGCCGGCCTGCAATGCATGGTAGCCGAAGGCGTTGGCCACCACCGCGTCGAACTGGGCCTGTTCCCAGGCGCGCACGTACTCGCCCGGAGCGGTGTGGAACCACTCCGCCAGTTCTACAATAGGGCCCGATATTCCCGCCACGCTCTTCCGTTCCTTGCCATGAATGCTCGCCCGTCCGCCGGCGGCCCGCCGGCCGCGCTGCACGCATTGCCCGCGTTTTCCGACAACTATATCTGGCTGGTGCGCCAGGGTAGCGACGCGACCGTGGTCGATCCGGGGCAGGCCGCCCCGGTGCTGGATTTCCTGCGCGCCGAAGGACTGCGGCTGCGCGCCATTCTACTCACCCATCACCATGCCGACCATGTCGGCGGCGTGAACGAATTGTCGCAGGCCTTCGACGTCACGATCTACGGTCCCGCCCACGAGACTTTGCCGCGCTGCGACATCCGCCTCGGCGCGGGCGACGCCGTGCGCCTGCCCGAACTGGGACTGGACCTGTCGGTCCTCGACGTCCCCGGCCATACCGCCGGCCACATCGCCTATTGGGGCCGGGCGGCCGGGCGCCCCGTGGCGTTCTGCGGCGACACGCTGTTCGCCGGGGGCTGCGGGCGGCTGTTCGAGGGTACCCCGGCCCAGATGCACGATTCGCTCGGCCAACTGGCCGCCTTACCCCCCGATACACAGGTTTGCTGCGCACACGAGTACACTCTTGCCAACCTGCGCTGGGCGCTTGCCGTGGAACCCGGCAACCGCGCCCTGCAAGAATGGCACGAACGGGCCTGTCTGCTGCGTCAGGCGGACCGGCCCACGTTGCCGAGCTCCATTGCGCTGGAGCTCGACACGAATCCGTTCTTGCGCGTCGCGCAGGCCGACGTCGCCCTGGCAGCATCCCGCTGGTCCGGCCGCGCCCTGAAGGGGCCGGTCGAGGTTTTTGCAGCCTTGCGTGAATGGAAAAACCAGTTCAAGTGACCCGTCGATGAATTTTCTACGATTGATCGTTCCCCTGTGCCTGGCCGTACTGGCCGGCTGCGCAGGCGCGCCGCAAAAGCAGAATCCCACCACCGCCGCCTCCCACGACCCGAATCGCTACATCGCCGCCGATACCTCGCGCACCGTCGACCTGACCCGGCCGCCGGCCGACGCCTGGGACCGTATCCGCCGCGGCTTCGCCATCCCCAATCTCGACACGCCGCTGGTCCGGCAATGGACCGACTACTACGCGGCGCACCCCGAGTACGTCCAGCGCATGGCCACCCGCGCCGGCAAGTACCTGTACTACATCGTCGACGAGATCAACCGCCGCGGCCTGCCGACCGAGCTCGCCCTGCTGCCCTTCGTCGAGAGCGCCTACGATCCCTCGGCCTATTCGCGCTCCAAGGCGGCCGGCCTGTGGCAGTTCATCCCCAGCACCGGCCAGCACTTCAATCTCAAGCAGGACTGGTGGCGCGACGAGCGGCGCGACCCGATCGCCTCCACCAACGCGGCGCTCGACTACCTGGAGTATCTGTTCGAACTCCAGGGCGACTGGTACCTGGCCCTGGCCTCGTACAACTGGGGCGAGGGCGCGGTGCGGCGCGCCATGGACCGCAACGCCGCGGGCAACCTGTCGACCGACTACCTGTCGCTCGACATGCCCGACGAGACCCGCAACTACGTGCCCAAGCTGCAGGCCATCAAGAACATCGTGGCCAATCCGCAGAAGTACGCCGTGGTGCTGCCGCCGGTCGACAATGCGCCCTACTTCGCCACCGTCACCAAGACCCGCGACATCGACATCGAGGTGGCGGCCCGGCTCGCCGAGATGCCGCTCGACGAGTTCAAGGCCCTCAATCCCTCGTTCAACCGCCCCGTCATCCTCGGCCAGCACCAGCCCACGCTGATCCTGCCGCTGGACCGGATCGAAGTCTTCAACGCCAATCTCCTGGCCTACAAGGGGGAACTGGCGTCCTGGCAGGTCTACCAGGCCAAGCGCGGCGAATCCTACGCCTCGATCGCCAAGCGCTTCGGCATCACCGAAGCCCGCCTGCGCGAGATCAACGGGATTTCCTCGCGGCAGCGCAAGGTCGTGGCGCGCAGCCTGCTGGTGCCGGGCAAGGCCCGGGCGGGCGTGCAGCTGGCCTCGCTCGAGGCGCCCGCCGACATGGACGCGGGCCGTTCCGCGGCGCCCGCCACGCCGCGCGCCTCGCGCGCCGCGCCCAATACCCGCAGCCATGTCATCCGCTCGGGCGACACGCTGTTCAGCCTGGCCAAGCGCTACGGCACCACCGTGGAGGCCTTGCGCGCGCTGAACAATCTCAAGAGCAGCAACCTCAAGGTCGGCAGCCGCCTGCGCATTCCCGGCACCAGCGTGCGCGGCTGACGGGCCGCACGCCCGTCCGATCCCCAACCACAGTACACAGGATTTCGAACATGGGTTTTCTCGAAGGCAAGCGCATTCTGGTCACCGGGGTGCTCTCCAACCGTTCCATCGCCTACGGCATCGCGCGGGCCTGCCACCGGCAAGGCGCCGAACTGGCCTTCACGTACGTCGGCGACCGCTTCAAGGAACGCGTCGAGGAATTCGCCGCCGAGTTCGGCAGCCGCATCGTGCTGCCCTGCGACGTCGCCGAGGACAGCCAGATAGACGCCGCCTTCGCGACCCTGGCCGGACAATGGGACGGCCTGGACGGGCTGGTGCACTCGATCGGCTTCGCCCCGCGCGAAGCCATCGCCGGGGACTTCCTGGACGGCATGAGCCGCGAAGGCTTCCGCATCGCGCACGACATCTCGGCCTACAGCTTCCCCGCCATGGCCAAGGCCGCCCTGCCGCTCATGAAGGACCGCAAGGGCGCGCTGCTGACGCTGACCTACCTGGGCGCCGAGCGCGTCGTGTCCAACTACAACACCATGGGCCTGGCCAAGGCCTCGCTGGAAGCCAGCGTGCGCTATCTGGCGACTTCCCTGGGCCCGCAGGGCATCCGCGCCAACGGCATCTCGGCCGGGCCGATCAAGACGCTGGCCGCCAGCGGCATCAAGGATTTCTCTTCCATCCTGAAGTTCGTCGAGGCCAACGCGCCCCTGCGCCGCAACGTCACCATCGACGACGTCGGCAATGTGGCGGCCTTCCTGCTGTCGGACCTGGCCGCCGGGGTCACCGGCGAGATCACCCACGTGGACGCGGGGTTCTCGACGGTCGTGCCCGGCATGGAAGGCTGATCACCCCGCGGGCCGGCGCACCGAGGTCGTGACCTGGATGTCGGTCCGGGTCATGAGCTTGTGCACCGGGCAACGATCGGCCACCCCGAGCAGTTCGTCCATCTGCGCGTCGGAGAGCGGCCCGCCCAGCGTCAGGCTGGCCTGGAGCCGATAGACTCCCTGCCGTTCGTCCGTGTCGTCGTGCTCGATGTCGACGTCCACCGATTCCAGGGGGATGCCCTTGCGCTGCGCGTACAGCATCAGGGTCATGGCCTTGCAGCCGCCCAGCGAGGCGTCGAACACGGCGTGCGGGTCGGGCCCTTCTCCCTGGGGGGGCGGCATGTCCAGGACCAGTTCCTGGCTCCCGAATTCGATCCGGTAGTGCAGCCCCTTGGGGGCGACCTGGCGAATGCTGATGCTCATGCGATCTCCTGTGGCGCGCCCCTGGGCGGGGCGCCGACCTGAAGGTTGTAGCACTGAACTGACAACCAACTGAACTTATCGGTGCGCCCCCGGTCCACTGAGGTACGCCGTTACGCCTTTGGGGGATCGACTTGAGCGCTCGACAACTGTTGGACCAATTGCTGCAATCGGGCCAGGGACTGGCCCGCGACGCCGCCGCTGCCGCGCGGGGCGAAGCCGGGAATGCGGCGGCCGCCGGAACGCGGGGCGGCGCGGGCAATTCGCTGCTCGGCGCGCTGCAGGGCGGGGCCGGCAACCCCTTTCTGGGAGGCCTGGGCGCGGGCGCGCTCGGCGGCGGCGCCATCGGCCTGCTCATGGGAAGCAGGAAAGCCCGCAAGATTGGCGGCAAGGTCGCCATGTACGGCGGCATGGCCGCGCTCGGCGTGCTGGCCTATCGCGCCTACAACGACTGGCAGGCGCGCCAGGCCGGGGCCGGCGCCCCGCCCGGACCGGAACCGCGTACGCTGGACCGGCTGCCGCCGGCGCAGGTCGAGCAACACAGCATCGCGGTGCTGACGGCGATGATAGGCGCGGCCAAGGCCGACGGCCACATCGGAGACCCGGAAAAAGCCCTGCTCGAGACCGAGCTGGGCAAGTTGACGGGCGATATCGAAGACCGCCGCTGGCTGGAAACCGAGCTGGCCCGGCCGCTGGACCCCGCCGCGGTGGCCCGCGCGGCCGGCACTCCGGAAATGGCGGCCGAGATGTACCTGGCCAGCCTGATGGTGGTCGACGAGGAAAGCTACATGGAGCGCGCCTACCTGGACGAACTGGCGCGCCAACTGCGGCTGGCGCCCGAGCTCAAGCAGCAGCTCGAGCAGTCGGCGCGCGCCCCGGCCTGAGCCGTCAATCCACCCGCAGGCCTATCCTGGCCGTGAGTTCCTGGAAGCGGTCGATGTCGCCGTCGATCAGCTTGCGGAACTCCGCGGGGGTGCTGACGGTCGGGCTGAATCCGAGTTCCACCAGTTCGCGGCGCATGGCGTCGTCGCGGACGATGGCCGCCAGTTGCGCATTCAGCGCATCGATCGCGGCGGACGGTGTGCGCGCCGGCGCCAGCAGGCCGTGCCACTGGTCCAGTTCGTAGCCGGGCATGCCCTGCTCCGCCACCGTCGGCACGTCCGGCATCAGGCCGGAACGCGCCCGGGACGTCACCGCCAGCGCGCGCAGCTTGCCTGACTTGATGAAGGGCGAGGCGCTGGACGTGGTGACGATGGCCGCCCCCACCTGTCCCGCCACGGCGTCGGTCAGCGCCGGACCGCAACCGCGGTAGGGTACGTGCTGCAGCCGCGCATGGGCGCGCAGCCTGAGCATTTCGCCCGCCAGGTGCTGCGGCGTGCCGTTGCCGCACGAGGCATACGGCTGCGGATCGTCCCCGCGCCCGCCGTCCAGCCATTCGGCCAGCGTGCGGTAGCGCGAGGCCGCCGGCACGACCAGCACCGACGGGACGAAGGCGACGTTGATCACCGGATCGAAATCGCGCTTGGGCGAGAACGGCAGATTGCGGAACACGCCGGGATTGATGGCGAAGGAACTGTTGACCATCAGCAGCGTATAGCCGTCGGGCGCGCTTTCCGCCACGGCCTGCGCGCCGATGTTGCCGCTGGCGCCCGGCCGGTTCTCCACGACCACGGGCTGGCCGGTGCGCGCGGACAACGCGTGGCCGAGCTTGCGGGCCAGCAGGTCGGTGCCGCCGCCGGGCGGAAAGGTGACGATGATGGTGATCGGCCGCGAAGGAAATCCGGCGGCCGGACCGGCCTGCGCCGGAAGGACGAAGGCGCTGGCAAGCAATGCCAGGGTGAGCGCGGCCCACCCGCGCGCGAGAACGGGAAGCATGGGAATCTCCGGAAAAGGATGAGCGGCGTCAGCCCACGTGGTCGAGCCCGATGTCGAGCACGGCCGCGCTGTGGGTCAGCCAGCCGATCGAGATCAGGTCGACGCCGCTGGCGGCGACGGCGGGCGCCGTGGCGGGCGTGATGCGGCCCGAGGCTTCGGTGATGGCCCGTCGGTCGACCATGGCCACCGCCTGCTTGAGCAGGTCCGGCCCCATGTTGTCCAGCAGCACGGCGTCCACGCCGATCTCCAGGGCTTGCTCGAGCTGGGCCAGGGTGTCGACCTCGAGTTCGATCTTGACCAGGTGGCCGACGCCGTCGCGCGCGCGCCGCACCGCGGCCTGGACGCCGCCCGCGATGGCCACGTGGTTGTCCTTGATGAGCACGGCGTCGTCCAGCCCGTAGCGGTGGTTGCTGCCGCCGCCGACGCGCACCGCGTATTTCTGCACCGCCCGCAGGCCGGGCAGGGTCTTGCGCGTGCACACCACGCGCGCGCGGTATGCCTGGATCGCATCGACCACCGATGCCGTGGCCGAGGCCACGCCGCTCAAGTGGCACAGGAAATTCAGCGCCGTGCGTTCGCCGGTCAGCACGGCGCGGGCCGGGCCGCGGATGACGGCGATGCGGTCCCCCGCCGCGAGCCGGCTGCCGTCGACGCGCTGCACGTCGATCTCCACGCGGGGATCGACCAGCCGGAAAGCCATGGCGGCCAGGTCCAGGCCGGCCAGCACGCCCGGCTGGCGCGCCGCCAGCACAGTCTCGACGCGCGCGTCCGCCGGCACCACTGCGTCGGTGGTGAGATCGCCGGCGCGACCCAGGTCCTCCAGCAGGGCGGCGCGCACCAGGGGTTCCAGCATGACCGCGGGCAGGGGCGGCACGCGGGAAGCGGCCGGCGCCGGGTCCGCCGCGCCGGACCGCTGGAGATAGGCCAGGTTGTCTCTATTTATGCTCATTTTGAGTATTTGTGGGTTCGAAAAAAGGCGAGGCTGGCTCGCCGGTATTTATGCTAGTTCTGAGCATAAGGACTGTCAAGCCCCCCACGTCGCGCCCGGCAAGCCATCGTCCAGGTGCGCCGCAAGGGCTACGCCTGGGTCAACGGCGAAATGGAAGAAGACGTCGGCGGCCTGTCCGTGCCGATCTATTCGCCCGACAGCCGGTGATCGCGGCATTGAACGCCAGCGTGAACCAGTCGCGGGCTTCGCGCAAATCGGCAGCCGCTTCCTGCCCGCGGTCAAGCGCGGCCGAGCGCCTGGTCGTCGCACCCATGTCGCGTATGCGCTCCGCACCCAGGGCAAGCCTATCCTCGCATACCGCCCCGGGATGGAGCACGAACCGCTGAAGACGGCGTAGCGCCGCCCGCCGCCGTGGAGCGCGCGGCGCCTGAATTGACAGGGCACGGGGCAAGCCATAGCATGGCACCGGTTTTCTTCCGGCTGCGTCTCGTCATGTCTTCCTCTCCTTCCGTTTCTTCTCCCGCCCTGCCGCCCGGCTTCAGCATGCAGCCGGCCCAGGAACGCGCCGGCGCCTCGTCCGGGCCTCTTGCCGGACTGCGCTTCGCTTCCAAAGAGTCGATGGACGTCGCCGGCACCCTCACCACGCCGGGCAATCCCGACTACGCCCAGGGCCGCGGCCCCGCCGCGCAGGACGCGCCGGTCGTCGCGGCCCTGCTCGAGGCCGGCGCCACCTGGACCGGCAAGACGCTCATGCACGAGCTGGCCTACGGGATCACCGGCATCAATCCGCACACCGGCACGCCGGACAATCCGCGCCTGCCCGGCCATACCGCGGGCGGTTCCAGTTCCGGCTCGGGCGTGGCGGTGGGCGCCGGCGTGGTCGATTTCGCGCTGGGCAGCGATACCGCCGGCTCGGTGCGGATCCCCGCCTCGTACTGCGGCGTATGGGGCATGCGCCCGACGCACGGCCGGGTCGACGACCGGGGCGTCGTGCCGCTGGCGCTCTCTCTCGACACCGTGGGCATCCTGGCCGCGCGCGCCCAGGTGCTGCAGGCCTCCATGCAAGTCCTGCTGCGGGGCCCCGCGACCGCCACCCGGTTTTCCACGGTGGGCATATTCGCCTCCATGCCGACGATCGCGCCCGCCGCGGCGCAGGCCATGCAGGCCACGCTCGCCCGGCTGCAGGGCCTGGGCCTGGCGCAACGCACGCTGGCATGGAACGACTGGGCCGACACCTTCGACGCGCAACGCATCGTCCAGTACGCCGAGTTCCTGGGCGCGCACGACGAATGGCTGCGCCGCGCGCAGCCGCGGCTCGGCGAGGACGTCGCGCAGCACGTGGAGCAGGCGCGCAAGCTCGGCACGGCCGAGATCGGCCGTGCCATCTCGGCGCGCACGCGGCATTCGGACGGCATCCGCGAACTGGTCGAAGGCGGCGTGGTGCTGCTGATGCCGGTCGCGCCGGACATCGCCCCCTCCATCGCCCAGCTCAAGGACATGCAGGCCGCCATGCAGTTCCGGCGCTCGGTGCTGCTGCTGAACTGCCTGGCCAGCGTGGCGGGCCTGCCCGTGGCCACGGTGCCGGCCGGCGCGCACGACCGCCCCATCGGCATGCAACTCATCGGGCCGGCCGGCAGCGACGAAGCGCTGCTGGAGCTGGCCGTGCGGCTGGCGGACTGAGTCCGCCGGCGCTTCGTTCGCGCAATCTCGCCGCGAACGGAAACGCCGGCCCGGCCTTGCGGCCGGACCGGCGCAAACCGGAGCGCGCTCCGCCTACAGGTTGTCGGCCAGCCAGTCGGCGACGATATTCGCGCCCACCTGGCGGTTGTCTTCCTGGCAGTGCTCGCTGCCGCCGTCGTGCTCGCGCAGCACCCGGAGCGTCTTGTTGGTGGCGCCCACGGCCTCGTAGAGCCGTTCGGCGAACTCCACCGGTACGATCGTGTCGTTCTCGCCGTGCAGGCAGAAGAAGGGGCAGACCAGCTTGCCGGCCACGTCGTGCAACCGGTAGTTCTCCAGCTTCTTCATGCAGGCGTCCATGTCCGGCATGCCCAGCACCCAGGGAAGCTGGAAGCCGGGCGCCGACACCTTGGTGCCGCCGGTTTCGATGACCTTGCGGCGCCGGGTCCAGGACTCGTGGTAATCGAAGTGCCCGCCCCAGGCCACGCAGGCGGCGAAGCGTGGGTCCATGGCGGCCGCGCGCGGCGCGTAGTAGCCGCCCATGGAAAAGCCCATGACCGCGATGCGCGCCGGATCGACTTCCGGGCGCGCCGCCATGTAGTCGTACGCCGCGCCCGCGGGCACTTCGTAGTCGTAGCGGCTGGGAATGCCCTGCAGGCGCAGCGCCTCGCCCTGGCCGGGACCGTCGATCGCCAGCACATGGATGCCGCGGTTGGCGATCTCCACGCCGCCGAACAGCACGCTCATTTCCTTGGCGTTGTCCAGGCCGTCGAACATCACCACCGCCGGCGCGGGGCCCTGCACATCGGCCTTGAGCAGCCAGGCCGGCAGCGTCGTGCCCTCGTAGGGCACTTCCACGCGCTCGATCTGCGGAAAGCGGCGCTCGATGCCCTTGCGGAAACAGCGCAGGCAACTGCGGTACATGTCCCATTTTCGGTCCGACGGCGGCAGGAAGCGCTCGCCGCAGAACCAGTAGATGGCCGCGCGCAGATAATAGGCGCCGGAAGTCAGGCGGTGGCCCAGCGCTTCCTCGGCGTCGCCGAAGCCCTCGATGCGCCGCGCCATGGCTTCCCACTCCCTGGCCCAGAGGTCGTTGTCGCCCTCGTGGCCGCGCAGCTTCTGTCCGATCTGGTCGATCTCGCTGATCGACGCCGCGCCCCAGGCGGCCATTTCGATCCCGAACATCATGCCCTGGGACCACATGTGATTCTCGGGGAAATACTCGAACCAGTGACTCATTCCGTCATCCTGTGGAGGTTGCCGGCGGCCCCCGCCGCCGGCCGTGGCCGGGCTCAGCCCGGGTAGAACGCCAGGCGGGTCTGGTCGACCTTGAAGACGTCGGCCAGCCAGTCGAGCATGATTTCCTGTCCCAGCGTCGGGTTGTCGTGCTGGCAGTGCTCGGCGCCGGTCTCTTCTTCGCTCGTCAGGCGCAGGGTGGCGTCGATACCGTGGCGCTTGGCGTACTCGTGCACCGTGGTCACGGTTTCCACGCCCAGGACGTCATGCCCGCCGTGCAGGATCAGGTAGGGGCACTTCATGTTTTCCAGCACGCCTTCCAGCTTGAAGGGCTTCGCGATCTCGGTGGCCTCGGCCATGCTCTTGGCGCCGAACACCCACTTGATGTGCCCGGCCAGGCCGTGGTTCTCGTCGCGCACCTTCCAGCGCTCGTGGATGTCCCAGATGGCGCCGTGCGAAATGCAGGCGGCCAGCCGGGGCTCCATCGCGCCGGCGCGCGCCGCGTAGTAGCCGCCCAGGCTCGAGCCGCTGACCGCGATGCGGGCCGGGTCGACATCCGCGCGCTGGGTCAGCCAGTCGATGCACTTGCCGATCGGCACTTCGTAGTCGTGGCGGGTCGGCAGGCCGTGGCGGCGCAGCGTGCCGCCCTGGCCCGGGCCGTCGACCAGCAGCACCGACATGCCGCGCTGGACCGCGCCGCGGCCGGTCATGAACCACAGCTCGTCCTTGTAGGAGTCGAGGCCGCCCACCGAGATCAGCACCGGCTGCCTGTCGCCGCCGTTGGCCGAGCGGATGAAATAGCCCGGCATGGGCTTGCCCGGCTCGTACGGGATCTCGACCACTTCGCCGGCCGGCGTCATGTTGGTGAAGCACTTGGCCGAGCAGGTCTCGGCGCGGGTATACGCGTCCAGGCGGCGCGGATCGTCCGGCTTCAGCCAGAACTCCGCTTCGCGGTAGTAGTTGGCGGCCCGCAGCCAGCAGTTCATGGCGGTGCGGACGTGCCTGAGGGCGAATTCCTCGTCGCCGCGCCTGGCGTTGCGGTCGGCGATGTGCATCCATTCCCGGTACCAGCTTTCGTAGTCGCCGGGCACGATGCGGCTGCCGCACTGGAAGACTTCGCTGACCGCGCCCCCGCCTTCCTGGGTTTCGCCCAGGCCGCGGCGAAACTGGTAGGACATCCAGAATTCATCGGGCCAATGGTGCCAGCCGAACGGCTCGTAGAGAGGCGCCGGACGATTGGAAGCTTGCATGAGGGTAATCTCCTTGGTGATCGCTTATTTGCTGGCTTCGAGGCCCAGGCCGCGGATGATGCCGCCCCACTTTTCGTAGTCCTGGTTCCACGTCTTGCCCAGGTCCTCGGCCGAACCGGGCTGCGCATCCAGCCCCAGCCGGCGCGCCTGCGCCATGATCTGCGGGTCCTTGAGGGCTTCGTTCAGGGCCTGGTTGACCTTGGCGATGGCTTCGGCCGGCGTGCCCTTGGGCGCGAACAGGCCAAACCAGCCCAGCGCCTCGTAGCCCGGCACCGTTTCGCCGACCGTCGGGATGTCCTGGGCCGTGGGGGCGCGGTTGCGGCCGGTGACCGCGACGCCGTTGAGGCGGCCGTCCTCCACGAACGGATACAGGCCCGAGAAGCCGAACACGGTCATCTCGACGCGGCCTTCCACGACGTCGGACACGATCTGGCTGCTGCCCTTGTAGGGAATGTGCGTGAAGTCGAAGCCGGCCTTCTCCCTGAGCAGTTCGACGCTCAGGTGCGGAAAGCCGCCCTCGCCGTTGGTCGCGACGCGGATCTTGCCGGGATGCGCCTTGGCGTACGCGATCAGCTCGGGCAGCGTCTTGGCCGGGAAGTTCTTGGTCGTGACGAACATCATGTAGTTCGTGTAGGCCATGGCGACCGGCACGAATTCCTTGCGCACGTCCAGCGGCCACTTGTTGGTGATCGGCGCGACCGCCATGCTGCCCATCTGGCCCATGACCATGGTGTAGCCGTCGGCGTCGGCCTGGGCCGTGACGTTCAGGCCGATCAGGCCGGAAGCGCCAGGGCGGTTTTCCACCACGATGGGCTGCCCCAGCGTGTCCGACATCTTGTTGCCGAGCAGCCGCGCGATCACGTCGGCCAGGTCGCCGGCGGGATACGGCACGACCACGCGGATCGGCTTGGTGGGAAAGTCGGCGGCATGCGCCGCCGGCGCGGCGGCGAAGAGCGAAGCCGCGGCGCACAGCGACGCGACGGTTCTGGCGATTCTGTTCATAAGATGACCTCTCCAAAAAACGGGGGATTCAACACTGGCGCGCGTGGCGGGTCCGTACGGCACCCCTGGCCGCTGCCCTCACGCCTGCTGCGCCAGATACCAATCCAGGATCTGCCGGCCTGTCATGCACTTCACCCCCGGCCGATTCAGGATGTACTGGAACGCCTGCTCGAAATACTTGATCCGGTGCGGCACCCCGCTCAGGAAGGGATGGACGGCGATGCCCATGACCCGCACGTGCTCGCCGCCTTCCTGGTACAGGCAGTCGAAGGAATCCTTGACGCGCTGCAGGAAGACCTCCGACTCGTGGTGCTGGACCGCCATCATCGGGATGTCGTTGAGTTCGACCGTATAGGGCATGGCGACGAGATCGCCGTGTTCGGTGCGGATCGGCACCGGCTGGTCGTCGAACACCCAGTCGCCGATGTAGCGGATGCCGGCCGCGCGCAGCAGGTCGACCGTTTCCAGCGTCTGCGTCAGGCCGGGGCCGAGCCAGCCGAGCGGCTTGCCGCCCGTGAATTTCTCGATGGTCTCGACCGTGCGCCGGATCATGGCCGGCTGGTCCTCGACCTGGTGCATGGGCATCTGCACGAAGCCGTGCCCCATGAATTCCCAGCCGGAGTCGTGCGCGGCCTGGGCCACCCGCGGGTAGCGATTGCAGACGTCGCCGTTGATCGACAGCGTGGGCACCACGCCCAGGCGATCCAGCACGGCCTTCATGCGCCAGAAGCCGACCCGCATGCCGTATTCGTGCCAGGCCCAGTTGGGCACGTCGGGCACGGCGGTGACGCCGGTGGGCGGAGGCAGGACCTGGCGCGGCATGGCACGCACGATTTCCCAGGACTCCACGTTGACGATGGGCCAGACGATGACGCGGGCGCCGTCGGGACCCGCGAGCGGTTTCCTGTCGATGATGGCCGAATAGGCCACCCTGTCACGAGGATGCATGGCAAACCTTTGAAGATGAGAAACGGAAGGCGCTCCCGGCGCCCGGGCCCGCCGGGAATGCCGTCGCGCCGCCCGGAAGTCGATGAACGGATACTAGGGGCCGGGGAAAATCGATGTCAATCAAATTCCCGTTTTTTCCCACTTAATGGAATATCCGGAAACCTCTGTCAGGAATCCGTTAGATAAAGAATATGACCCAACTCTCTGTTTTATAATGGTTATATCGAAGTCTTGAGCGGTCTGGCATGGTTTTCTTGATTCGCATGCGCAGCTCTTGAGCAATATCGGCCATCTAAATTCCCATTATCCGGGAGCTTTATGGGGCTGGATGCTACATTTCGGTGCCGCCCCGCGCACCCGCCCGGGGAACGACCGTCCACCGTCCCCGAAGATTCCATGCAAGAACGCACTTCATCCGCTCGCACCGTCGCCCGCGCCGTCGATCTGCTGCGCCTGGTCGCCTCCAGTCATTCACGCCACCTGCGCCTGGTGGACCTGGCGGACATGGCCGGCCTGGAGCGCTCCACGACTCATCGGCTGCTGCAGCGCCTGGTGGAAGAACGGCTGCTGGTGCGCGTCCCAGGCCAGCGCGGATACCGGCTGGGACCCTTGCTGTACGAACTGGGGCTGTCCGCCTTGCCGGAGAAGAGCCTGAAAGAAGCCTGCCACCCCGAGCTCAGGCACCTGGCCGAGCAGACCGGCGATATGGCCTTCCTGGTGGTGCGCAGCGGCTATGAATCCGTGTGCCTGGACCGCATCGCCGGCAACTTCCCGATCCAGACGATGACTTCGGGCGTGGGCGACCGCCACCCGCTGGGCATCGGCGCGGGCGGGCTGGCGATCCTGGCGGCGCTCAGCGATACCGAGGTCGACATCGTGCTGGAGGCGGTCCAGCCGCAACTGGCGCAGTACGAGCACTTCAACGCCGAATCCCTGAAGGCCAGCGTCGAGCGTTCGCGCGAGCAGGGCTACGCCTTCGACGAAGGGACGGCGGCGGCCGGCGTGAGCGCGCTGGGCATGGCGATCCGGCTGCCTTCCGGCGTGCCGGCCGCGGCGGTCTTCATCGCCACGATCGCCAGCCGCCTGGACGCGCCGCGCCGGCTCACGCTGAGCAAGCGGGTCGCGACCTGCGTCAAGTCCATGGAAGCGGCATTGGGATGATGGGCAAGCGCCCGGCGCGCCGCGGTGGCGGCCGGCCGCCGGCCGGCGGGTCGCGCAAGCGTCAGGCGCGGGCCAGGGGCAGCTTGCTGCCGGCGATGGCGCGCTCGAGCACGACACCCCCGCGGAAACGGAACAGCTTGGCGGGCCGGCCCGCGCCCTTGGCGGTGACCTCGCCGGTTTCCTCGACCAGTTCCTGCTGCTCGATCAGCCGGCGGAAATTCTGCTTGTGCAGGCTGCGCCCGGCCAGCGCCTCGACGGCCTGCTGCAATTGCAGCAGCGTGAAGTCCGGCGGCATGAGTTCGAACACCACCGGCCGGTACTTGATCTTGGCGCGCAGGCGCGCGATGCCGGTGGCCAGGATGCGCCGGTGGTCGTGCAGCATGTCGTCGCCGGGCAGCACCGGGGCCCCGGGATTGCCGCGGCGCGCGGCCTCGGCCACCAGCCCGGCCTCGTACAGCAATTCATAGCGCTGCAGGACCATGTCCTCGTTCCAGGCATAGCCGTCCAGCCCGAACGTCAGGCCGGCGCGCTGGCCGCGCCGGCGGCGCGCCTGCGCATCGCCGCCGGCGCGCATCCAGCGCCGCAATGCGGGCTCGATACGCTCGGCCAGCATGGCGGGCCGGCCGCTGCGATGGTCTTCCCAGGGGAAATAGCGATACCAGTTCTGCCAGCCGGGATGCGCGCCGCCCGACGGCGCGCCTTCCCGGGTCAGTCCCAGGTAGCTCACCGAAATCACATGGCGCTCGCCCGCGGATCCGAACCGGTCGCGGTCGGCGAAGGTATAGAGTTGTTCGACATAGCCCAGGGGATGATGCGTCTGCTGCTCGACCCAGGCCCGCATGCCGGCCTGCAGGGAGCGGTGGCCGGGTTCGAACGGCCCGGAAGGCAGCGCGCTGGCGTCCTGCGTGGTCAGCACGCGAGGCTCGCCGCCGGTGACGGCGACCAGGACGGCCACCAGGTCGGCCGCGACGGTGTGTTGAGGAGTATCGGTCAAGGCGTGATCGGATTGCCTGCGGGCGCGCGAACGCGTCGCGCGCCGACGCCGGGATTATACGGGCGGCGGCCGCGGGCCGGACCGCCGCCGCGGGTAGCCCCGGCAACGGGTCCACCGGCGCCGGCCACGGCGCCAATCATCCGGCAGACCGTCAACCGACCTGCGATGCGTCAGGGGCGAGCCGCAACCCGGGACCGCGCCAACGCGGGCAGGAAACCCGCCAGGCCGACGATCGGCCCGAGCAGCAGCACCAACGCGACCGACCATCCCCACGATTCGACCAGCCGGGTGCAGAGACTGATCGAAATCATCGTGAGCGCGAAACCGATCGAGTTCTGTATCGCGAGGGCGCTTCCAACGAGCTCTCTCGGACAGGCCTGTGAAGAGAGCGCCGAAAACTGCGGCGAGTCGGCAATGACGGCGGCCCCCCAGACGAACAGGAGCAGCATCAGCATGCCGGAGGGTAGCCACTCCCCCATGGCGCCCACCAGCAAACAGCAGGACCCGGAGATCAGGAGCGCCGCCGCCGCGACTCGCTCGCTGCCGGTCCGCTTGCTGGCCCAGCCTCCGATCACGCATCCGATTGCGCCGGCGCCGATGATTTCGAACGACAGAGCGGCGCTGCTTTGATGAGTGGACAGCGGCAGGTCGGCGCGCGCGACGAGCATGGGAACCACCGTCCAGAAAGCGTACAGCTCCCACATGTGTCCGAAGTACCCGAGAGCCGGGGCCCGGAACCGGGGGCAAGCGAATGCCTTGAACGCGGAGGCCCCGGCCGCTTTGCGCGCCGCCGGCAGATGGGGGCCGTCGCCCAGGGCAAGCCCGATCGCGGCGCCGATGACCGCGAGCAATGACGACACAAGAATGACGGATCGCCATTCCAGTCCCACCTCCGCCGCCTTCACGGCATGCGGGAAGGCGGTGCCGAGCGTCAGCATTCCGACCAGGAGCGCCAGCGCGGCTCCTGCGCGTTCGGGGGCCCACCCGACGATCATCTTCATGCCGATGGGATAGACACCGGCCAGACACACGCCAACGCCGAACCGCAGGACGGCGCCACTGGCCAGGCCGCCGCCGAGGACGGCGAAGCCGGCATTCCACGCGGCGCCCACGATGGCCGAGAAGGCGAAAACGCGGCTGGCCCTGAACCGATCCGCCAGCCCCGTCAAGCCCAGCACTAGGGTGCCGGCGATGAATCCCAGTTGAACCGCGCTGGTGAGCGTTCCTATGTCCGCCGCGGACGCGCCCCACTCCCGCGCAAGGTCATCCGCGGCGCCGTTGATGCTGAACCAGAGCGACGTTCCGAGGAACTGGGCAAAGGCGATCAAACCCACTGCGCGGGTCGCACGGCTCATTGCTGGTTCCCTTCAGATCCGGGCAGGCCCGGCAGGCGGAGATGCGGCGACCCGGATCCGGCGGATCAGCACCGCACACCGGCCTGCTTGAGCAGCGGGATCACTCTCTCGCCGAAGAATTCCAGGTCCGGCAGATAATCATAGAAATTGAGCTGAACCCCGTCGCAGCCCGCATCATTGAGCTTGATGAGCCAGTCCGCGACCTGCTCGGGGGAGCCGACCACGTGCACGTTTCCGCCCACCACCCAATCGTCTCGCTTCGTATTCTTCCATGAAGCCTGGTCGCCTCCCGAGAACGTTGCGTAGTAGTTGTCCGTCGCCACCGGATCCTGGTGGTCGATGATGGCCTGCATCTGTTCCCGGGCTTCTTTTTCCGTTTCGCGGCAAATGACGTGCGGGTTGATCAGTGTCTTCAGATCGCGGCCGTATTCGCGGCCCAGCGCCTTGACCTTGGCGTTGTGCGCCGGGAGGGCTTCGCATGCCTTCTCGATGTCGTGGCCCGCCGGACTCGTGAGGAACAGCAAATCGGAGTACTTCGCGGCATACTGCAGTCCGGCGCCTGAAGAACCGGCATTGACGATGATAGGCCGGCCGTTCACCGGCTTCGGCGCGATCCAACCGCGCTCGGTCTTGTAGAAGTCGCCCTGGAAGTCGAGGTCCTCGCTGCCCTCCCACAGCTTGACCATGATCTCCGTGAATTCCCCGGCCATCTGATAGCGCTTGTCGTGTTCGAACTGCTCCATGCCGAACATCTTCGATTCGACCGGGCGAAAGCCCGTCACCATGTTGAGCCCCCAACGGCCTCGCGTCATATGGTCCAACGTCGCCGCGAACTTGGCGAGCATGACGGGATGCCATCGATACAGGATATGAACGGTCGAGATCAACAGGATGTTCTTGGTCAACGGCGCGAGCCCGGCTGTCACCAGCAGCGGGTCGGTCGTGTTCTCCCGGAATTCCATTGCGCCACCGAACCCCCCCTTGGGCAGCCAATGTGCCAGCCCGAAGGCGAGGTCGAAGCCGAACTCCTCGGCGCGCACCGTGCATTCGGCGTTGTATTCGAATCCCCAATGCGTACCGCGCGGCGCCGTTGACGGACTCCAGGCCCCTTGCTGCAAAGGGATGAAGAGTCCCAGCATCAGCTTGTTGCGCTTCGCGCGTTCAAGCGATGTCAATCCATCGGAAGAAAGGTCGGGGGCGGTACTTGCTCTCACCACGGTTGGTCTCCTGATCTTTGTCAAAGAAGAGCCCGTCCGGAACGAATTCGGCTGGGACTCGATCGCATTGATTGTTCAGGTTCCGTGACATAGAATCTATCGTCTTCACGACAAACCTAGCCCCTTATTTGTCGTGTAAACGACTCCATGAGGTATCACATGGCCGCCTCGACTGAAGCGCAATTCATTCCCTGGTACTGGGATCGGATCGATCTTTTTGCGGGAGTCGATCCACGCGCAAGAGGCGACTTCCTGGCCCTGGCCGAAGGACTCCAGTTCAAGAAGGGGCGGCATATCTTCCGCGCGCAGGACAAGGCCACACACGCCTATTTCCTGCAGAGCGGCGCCGTGAAGGTCTATGACCTCAATCCCAATGGCCTCGTGACGCTATTCTGGTTCTGCTTGCCGGGAGACCTTCTTGGGCCCGGGGCCATTACAGGCACGCAATTCCAGGGAGTGAACGCCCAGGTCGTGGCCGATGCTACCGTTCTGGCCATCAGACGGACCGACCTCGAAGAAGTCCTTTGCGCGAACCCGCGCCTGGCGTTGAACCTGATCCGGGTCGTCGGAAGCCGCCTTCGCCTGGTGAGCGAAATGATGATCGACGCACAGGCATTTCGAGCGGAGCAGCGCCTGGCTCGATTACTCCTTCGTCTGGCGCGAAACTGGGGGCTGCTTTCGCAGTCCGGGATCGAACTCCCGCTCAAGCTCCCGCATCATGAGCTCGCCAACATGGTGGGTTCCTGCCGGCAGACGGTCAACACATTGCTTCGCCAGTTCCAGGTCGACGGGCTGATCGCCGTCGACAAACGCACCATAACGCTTGCCAATATCCCCGCTCTTCAAGCGCTTGCATCCGTCGACAACTCGCAAACGCCGGGCCTTCCAGCCAAGGCACGGCACGTCAGCGATCGCGCCTGAAAGCGATCGGATCGGCGATCTTTCCAATCGGCCTCATGGCCCGCGCCGGGCCAATGCTTGCGAAAGCCTCGCGCACGCGGCCTTCAGGGCCTGCGGACCGGCTGTCTCGCAACTCTCCTCGAGATGTTCGACATGCGCGATCATCGACATCGCCATGATCATCGATCCGGTGCTGTCATAAACCGGCGCCGCGAAGGCATTCGTGGGAACCTTATGCAGCAGGCTGGCGGCGCTGGCCACGGTTGCACGCGCAAGGCCTCGCTCCCGCGTGGCGGTCATTTCGACGTCGAATTCCGCGCGCTGTTCCTCGGGGTCCTGGTCCGCGCCCCGAAACAACCTCAAGTCTTCGTCGACGAACTTTCGGGTGAGCTCGGAAGGCATGAACGCCGCAAAGGCACGCCCTAGCGCCGAGCTCGTCACGCTCAGCACCAGGCCGGTCGGAAAGTTTCCGCTCACGGGCCGGCTCGAGGGTTCCCAGTAGATCGTGGTGGGGCCATGATTGCCCCACACAGCCAGGCACAGGCTATGGAAACCCACCTCCCGCGAGATGGACGACATGCTTTCGACGACGAAACGCACGGTATCCGGGTGCGCAATCCGGGCGTCCCCGAGCTGGACGGACAATGGGCCGAGATCGTGCGAATACGGGACCATGTACCGCCCGCCGGAAAAGGCCAGCGGACGCCGGTGCGAATAACCCACTCTTTCGACCTGCCCCAGATAAAGGACATGGTCCCCGCCGGGATACGTCGCGACCTTGGTGCACTCCAGATGGGCCGCCACGCCGTCGATGACGGGGACTCCGTTCAGGCCATCGCTATGGGCAACGCCGTTGAACTTATCGTCGCGAGACTTGGCAAAGTGATTGGAGAGACTTATCTGGTCGTCCGCGAGGATATTCACGGCGAAGCTATCGTTCTGCTGGAACGCCCCGAAACTGCTCGATGTATTGGCCTGGCTCCAAAGCACCAGCGGCGGGTCGAGCGACACGGAAGTGAACGAGTTTGCCGTCACACCATAGGCCTTGCCATCCGAAGCCCGGGTGGACACGATCGTCACGCCAGTGGTGAATGTCCCGAAGACATTGCGCAACTGCCTTTTGTCGAAGGTTGATAGATAAGCCATTTCATCCTTCCGATGTCGAAGGGGATCGCGCAATCCCGATACGCGCCATGCACGTTTGCTCTGCCGCCGAAAGCTCGTGCGCCAGGCCCGGAACTGCGCTGAGCAGTTCACGCGTGTATTCGTGCCGTGGATCGGCAAAAACGTCCTGCGTCTGTCCGTGTTCGACGATCTCGCCGTTTCGCATCACGCAGATGTAATCGCAAACCTGGGACGCCACGCGAAGGTCGTGCGTGATGAACAGCATGGAGAAATGCAGGCGTTCCTTGATGTCGGCAAGCAGCTTCAACACCTGTGCCTGCATCGAGACATCCAGCGCCGATACCGGCTCGTCCGCGATGAGCAGTTCGGGCCCGAGCGCAAGCGCCCTGGCGATTGCAATGCGTTGCCGCTGGCCGCCCGAGAATTCATGCGGGAAACGATGCTTGGCGTCGGGGCCGAGACCGACCAGCGACAGCAGTTCGTCGGTCCGACGCATTGCGTTCTCCTCGGTCTCGCCATGCGCCAGCAGCCCTTCCGCCACGGTGAAGCCGACTTTGCAGCGCGGGTCGAGGGATGCAAAAGGATCCTGGAAGACCATCTGGAGCTTCGATCGTATTTCGCGCAAAGGCTCCCGCTCCAGGCGCAGGAGGTCGGTATCGCCCAGAAGGATTTGCCCGGCGTCCACGTCGACGAGGCGGGCAATGCTCCTGGCGAGAGTCGACTTGCCGGACCCCGATTCCCCGACCACTCCGACTGCCTCTCCACGACGGATGCGCAGCGAAACGTCCTTCAGCGCGTGCACGGGCTGGCTGCGGCGGCTTGCCCGATACGCCTTGCACAGCGCCTGCGCGCTCAGTACTGCCGGCGCCTTGTCGAATGACGTGCGCGGTCCCCGGAATTTCATCCTGGGCACCGCCTCCATAAGCGATCGGGTGTAGGGGTGAGACGGGTGCTCCAGGACATCCTTCGCATTCCCGATTTCCACGAGCCTGCCCTGCTGCATCACGGCGACCCGGTCCGCGAGTTCCGCCACGACACCGAAATCATGCGTGATGAAGATCACCGCCATGTGGCTTGACGCCTGGATGTCCTTGATCAGGCGAAGAATCTTCGCTTGGGTCGTGACATCCAGCGCGGTGGTCGGCTCGTCGGCCACCAGGATCCGGGGTTCGAGCAACAGGGCCATTGCGATCATGGCCCGCTGCCGCTGTCCTCCGGACAGTTCGTGCGGGTACGAGCGCAGGAGCCGCTCGGGATCGGTGATGCCGACGCGCTGGAGGCGCCCGGTGATCAGGGAACGGCGCTCTTCCCGGCCCATAGAGGCATGGACGCAAAGGACCTCCTCCATTTGCTTGCCGACCCGGATGAGCGGATTGAGCGCCGTCATCGGCTCCTGGAAAATCATGGAAATCTTGTTTCCGCGGATACGGCGCATCTCCGATGGCGCGACATTCACCAGGTCCTGGCCGTCGAAGCGAATGCTGCCGCCGGAAACTCGCAGCCTGGGTACGGGAAGCAAGCCCATGATCGAACGGGCGAACACCGATTTTCCCGAGCCGGATTCGCCGACCACGCAGAGAATCTCGTTCGGGCACAGCGTGCACGAGAGGTCGGTGACCGCGAACTCGCGGTCACCGCCTGCCGGCAAGGTGACCGAAAGGTTGTCCACCTCCAGGAGGGTTTTCGTACTCATGCGTTCTTCAGCCTCGGATTCAGGGAATCGTTGAGCCCATCGCCGGCGAGGTTGATGGCCAGGGCAGTCAGGAGAATGGCGATCCCGGGAATGGCGCAAACCCACCATGCCGCGCGCAGGGCGACGCGGCCTGCCCCGATCATGAGGCCCCAGGTCATGACATTGGGGTCGCTGAGGCCTAGAAACGACAGGCTCGATTCGATGAGCACGGCGTTCGCGACCATCAGCGAAGCCGTAACGATGATCGCCGGGGCGCAGTTCGGCAGGATGTGCCGGAGGATGATCTTCCAATCCTGGACGCCCGCGCAGACGCACGCGTGGACGAACTCCCGGTTGCACATCGACATGAATTCGCCGCGCGTCAATCGCGCGACAGGCGGCCACGTGACGAGCGCGATCGCGACGATCACATTCGTGATCGTGGGGCCGAGAATCGCCACGATCACGATTGCGAAGAGAAAGGAGGGGATGGTCTGGAACAGTTCGGTCACCCGCATGAGCAAGACGTCCAGCTTCCCTCCGAAGAAGCCGCATACGCCGCCCACGAGCAGACCGAGAGTCACCGCCACGGTGGTTGCGATGACGCCGATGAGCAGCGTGGTACGCGCGCCATAGGCCACGCCGGCTGCCACATCGCGGCCCAGCATGTCCGTACCGAACAGGAAACCCCCGGTCAGCGGCGGCACCATCGGCTTGCCCTGCAGCTTGAAGGGATCCGCCCCGAACAGGAGCGGCGCCGCCAGGGCGACGACGATGATCACCGCGAGTATGCCGATACCCAGGACCGCAGCGCGGTTTCGCGCGAATCTTTGGAAGAACTCACTCATTGCGACCTCCGGCCTACGCCGCCTTGATGCGGGGATCGATGAGCGTATAGGTAATATCGACGAGGATGTTGACGACCACGACCAACACCGCGGATACGACGAAGATGCCCATCAGTAAATTCAAATCGCGCGCAAAGAGCGAATCAAAGGCGAGCTGGCCCAGCCCCGGCCACCCGAAGACCGTTTCCACGATCACCGAGCCGCCCACCAGGTTGCCCATCTGGATGCCGATCATGGTGATAATGGGCAGCAGCGCATTGCGCGCAACGTGCCGCGTCAGGATCTGGCGCTCGGTCAGTCCCTTGGCCCGGGCGGTCACGACGTAATCCATCCCTCGCTGCTCGAGCATCGCCGCGCGCATCAGGCGCATGAACAGGGCAAGGTAGAACAACGATAGCGTCAGCGCCGGCAGGACGAGATGTTCGGCAATGTCCAGGACACGCGTCCACCCTTCGTGGAACATCGCGACCTCCTCCATGCCGCTTGTCGGAAACCATTCAAGCCTGAGGGAAAAAACAACGATAAGCATCAATCCCGCCCAGAACATCGGCATGGAGTACGCAAGCAGCGATAAAACCGATACGAACTGATCCACCCAGCCGCCCGGACGGTTCGACGCCGCCATCCCCAGCACGATTCCCGCCACGATGGCGAAACCCAGCGCCGCTCCCATCAGGAGCAACGTCGGCACCAGCCTGCTTGCGATCAGGCTCGATACCGACGTGCCTTGCCGGAACGAATACCCGAGGTCCAGCGTCAGGACATTCTTGACATATGCGGCCAGTTGCACGGGCACCGGCTTGTCGAGCTGGAACTTCGTCCGGAGCGTATCGACATACTCTTTCGTTGCCGCCCCCGACTCGCCCGCCAGCACTTCCGCCGCATCGCCTGGAGCCAGCTTCAGAAGGAAAAAGCAGGCGATGATGATCAGGAGAATGGTGGGTATGCCCTGCAGCAATCGCCTCCAGATGAAACGCAGCCGTTCATTCATTTCGCAATCCAGGTTCGATCGAACGAAGACATCGTGCCGAGCGGGCTATACGCGGCGTCCTTCACCTCGTTGCGATAGACGGTCACCAGCGAAAGCTCATTGACCCAGATTACCGAACCGGCCGCCGCCAGCTCACGCTGCAGTTCGTGATACATCGCCCTGCGCTTTGCCGGGTCCTTTTCGACGGTTGCCTCGTCCATCAGGCGGTCGGTCTCCGGAGAGGACCAGCCCGTGCAGTTCACGAAAACCGTGCCCTTGATGATCGATCCGGAGTGATAGAGCCGATGCGTTCCTATCACGGGGTCCGCCTGGTGAAAGGTCTGCGTGGTCATCGCGTCGAAGTCGTAGTTGACGAAAACGCGACGCAGCCACGTGGGGAAGTCCTCGTAGCGCAAGTGCATCTTGACGCCGACTTTTGCATAGGCCTGCTGCAAATACTCTCCGAGGCGGCGCCATTCCTGGCCCAGGGGGATGAGATCCAGGGTGAATTCGAATCTCACACCGTCGGCATTCGGTTTCAGCCCCGCCTCATCGAGCAGCTTCGCCGCATATTCGAAGCGGTCAGGGCGCGCATAATCCGGCATTCCCTCCGTGGTATACAGGCCGGTGGCCTTCAGGCTGGAGTGCAGGGGGCCGGTCGCCGGCTTGCCGAATCCGTACCAAATATTCTCCACGATGAAGTCCCGGTCCATCGCGTAGGCAAGCGCCTGCCGGACCTTGGGATTGTCGAACGGCTTGCGGGTCGTATTGAGCTCGATGTCGACCATCGGGTTGAGGATTTCATTTCCCTTGGCCGTGGCCTGTACCTTCTTGCCCTTGGTCAGCCGCGGCACCTCGATGTAGGGTACCGCGCTGACGCCGGCGTATTGCACCTCGCCCCTTTCGACGGCGGCGACCCGGGTCGCCGCGTCTCCGATGAAACGCATGACGATCCGATCGAGATAGGGTTGACCCTTTTTCCAGTAATCAGGATTCTTGTCCAGGCGGATGTATTGACCGCGGTTCCACTCGACGAACTTGAAGGGTCCCGTGCCGACCGGCTTGTTGGCCATCGGATTGGTCTGGAGATCGGTACCCTGGAAGAGATGCTTGGGAATCATCGGCGACTCGTACCCCGAAAGCGCACGCATGATGTACGGAGCCGGGTGCGCCAGTTTCAGCACCGCGGTGTAGGGATCCGGAGTTTCCACCGCCTGGAGATCGCGAAATGTGATCTGGCCTCGTGGATGGGACTTCTTCAGGACCTCCATCAGCGTGAACTGGACGTCGGCGCTGGTGAACTCCTTGCCGTCATGGAACTTCACCCCTTTCTGGAGGTGGAAGGTGATCGACTTCCCGTCCTCCGCGACCGTCCAGGACTGGGCGAGCGCAGGCTGGGGATTCAGCGAGAAGTCGTAGTCAAGCAAACCTTCGTAGATTTTCGTACCCACGACACCGACGGGGTTCGCGGTGCTGCGATAAAGCGCGAGAGTCGGAGGTTCCGGTTGGACCACCATCCGGAGCGTTCCGCCGCTCTCTTGGGCGGTGGCCGCGGCGGCCAGCAACAGCAGGGAGGTAGCGATCCACTTGGGAATCGCACGGACGAGCCCGACGGTCATGCTTGTCTCCTTGTGATTCTTTTGATGCACACATTCTTTTACGATGTGGCAGCCAAGGTCTATCGCATTCCCGACATTTCAAGTGCTAGTTTTGTCCGGAAGGCGACACTTTCCAGGAACTTGAGGGGTTTCCCCTGGATTGCGCATCCGGAAAGGCCCGGGAAACCGCGCTCGCGAAGCGTCGGCCACCCCGGAGATCGCCCGGACGAACAGCCGCTAGCATGCTGGATTGACGACCAAAGGTCGAGTCCCGGGGAGCGCGGATCCGGAGCCAGGGAAGAAAGCAGCCATAGCCGCTCGGGTGGCCGGCGGGTGCGTGGGGGGATACAAATGGCGGGCGCGATCCCCCACCGGCGCCGGGCCAAGGTATCAGTCGCCCATGGAAATGCTATCGGAACCTCACACCTAGGCCGCCAAGGCCGGCGCGCGCGCATGGCGGGAGGTGGGCGCCGCATCGTAATGGGCGGAAAACACCAACCGTCCCGCGCTCCAGGTATGCGTCACCAGCGGCTGCGAACCGATCGGCGCCACGGCGACCAGATCGGCACGGCGCCCGGGCGCTATCCGCCCGCGGTCGGACAGCGCGCAGGCCCGGGCCGGATGGTCCGTGACCAGCGCGATCGCGCGATGCAGCGGCAACTCGGCCTGTTCGGCGGCCGCGAACGCCGCCGCGATCAGCGCCGAGGGCTGGTAATCCGAGCACAGGCAGCTCGCCACGCCGGCGCGTATGGCGTCGATGGCGCGCATCGAGCCGCTCTGGCTCTGCCCGCGCAGCACATTGGGCGCGCCGAGTATGGTCGGCAATCCGCAGGACACCGCGGCCCGCGCCGTATCGAGCGTGATGGGGAACTCGCTCATGCCCACCCCCATGGCGCGCATCACGGCGATGCGCGCGACCGAATCGTCGTCGTGGCTGGCGGTGGCGATCGACAGGCCGGCGGCCTTGGCCAGCAGCCGCTCGACACGGCTGCCCGCATCCTCGCGGGCCCGCAGCTTGCAAGCCGCCACGTCTTCCGCCTGCTCCCGGCTCATGCCGTGGTTGCCCATCATGTAGGCCAGATAGGACTCCAGCGTCTTGAACTGCCCCTGCCCCGGCGAGTGGTCCATGACCGACAGCAGGTCCACCATGCCGCTTTCCATCAGTTCCTCGAGCACGGGCACGGCGGCCGCGTCGGTCACTTCGTAGCGGCAATGGATGCGGTTGTCGACCAGGCTGTGGCGGCGGAAGGCATGCACGGCGCGCACCACGTCGGCGGCCGTGGCGTTGTTGCGCACGCCCCATTCGTTGTTGGCGAAAGACAGGGCATGGAACGGCGTGGTGATGCCGGCGGCCGCGTTGCGGCGATCGACCTGGGCCACGGCGAAATCGAAGGGAAACAGCACCCGTGAACGGGGCTCCGCTTCCTTCTCGATGGCGTCGCAATGGAGGTCCACCAGGCCGGGCATCAAGGTCTGCCCTTGCAGGTCCACGGTCTGCCCGGCTCGCGCGCCGTCGGGGTCGATGGCGGCGATCACGCCGTCCTCGACGAGCAAGGCGCCGTCTTCCAGCACGGCCTCGGGCAGCACGATGCGGGCGCGGGTCAGGTAGAGCGTCGACATGGTCAGATTCCTTCAAGGGCCGGCGCCGGCGCCGGGATCGGCTGCAGCGGCAGGATGCGGGTCGCGACGGCGTCGCGCACGGCCGCGTCATGGAAAATGCCGACCAGGCAGCGCCCGGCGGCGACCGCCTCGCGGATCAGCTCGATCACCACCGCGCGATTTTCCTCGTCGAGCGACGCGGTCGGTTCGTCCAGCAACAGGATGGAATGCCCGCCGATCAGGCCGCGCGCGATATTCACGCGCTGCTGCTCGCCGCCGGAGAAGGTCGCCGGCGGCAGGGACCACAGCCGGCCCGGCACGCGCAGGCGCTCCAGCAACTGCGCCGCGCGTTCGCGCGCGCGGCCGGCATCGGCCGCGCGCCGGCGCAGCGGATCGGCCACCACGTCCAGCGCGCTCACGCGCGGAATGGCCCGCAGGAACTGGCTCACGTAGCCGATGGTGTCGCGCCGCAGCTCCAGGATCTGCTGCTCGGGAGCGTCCGTCAGTTCCACCCATTGGCCGCCGTGGCGCACGCGGATGCTGCCGGAAGTCGCCAGGTAATTGCCATAGAGACAGCGCAGCAGCGTGCTCTTGCCCGTGCCGGACGGGCCGGAAAGCACCACGCATTCGCCCGCCGCGGCGTCCAGGTCCACCGCGTCGAGCACCGGCAGGCGCTGCCCGCCCTGGTTATGCAGCGTGAAGGTCTTGCACAGGCCACGCACGGCCATCATGGTTTCGCCTTGCATCGTCGTCAGCCCTGCAGAATGGAAGACACCAGCAACTGGGTATAGGGATACTGCGGATCGTCCAGGATCTGATCCGTCAGGCCGCTTTCCACGACCCGCCCGTCGCGCATGACCAGCGTGCGATGCGCCAGCAGGCGGGCGACCGCCAGGTCGTGCGTCACCACGATCGCCGCCAGCCCCAGGTCGCCGACCAGTCCGCGCAGCAGGTCCAGCAGGCGGGCCTGCACCGATACGTCCAGCGACGCGGTCGGTTCGTCCATGAACACCAGGCGCGGATGCGTGACCAGGTTGCGGGCGATCTGCAGGCGCTGCTGCATGCCGCCCGAGAACGCGACCGGCGTGTCGTCCAGGCGGTCGGGATCGATCTCCATCTTTTCCAGCCAATTGCCCGCGGCCCGGCGCAGGTCGCCGTAATTGCGCCCGCCGACCGCCATCAGGCGCTCGGCGACATTGGCGCCGGCGCTGACCTGCATGCGCAGGCCGTCGCGCGCGTGCTGGCGCACGAACCCCCAGTCGGTGCGCGCCAGCAGCCGCAGGCGGGCGCCCGACAACGTGGCGAGATCGACGAAGCCGTCCTCGCGGGTGTCGTACCGGACGCTGCCCGATTGCGGCGGCGCCTGGCGCGACAAGGCCTGCAGCAGCGTGCTCTTGCCCGAGCCCGATTCCCCCACCACGCACAGCACCTCGCCGGGATAGAGATCGAAACTGACGTCGCGGCAGCCGTGCACGCCGTCCCAGGTGCGCGTCACGTTGCGCGCCGACAGCAAGGGTCCGGTCCTCATGCCCGCGACTCCGCATCCGCATGCCCGGCCTCGCGGCGCCCGGCGCAGTACTCCGTGTCCGAGCAGACGTAGCGGCGCGTGCCGCGGTCGTCCAGGATGATCTCGTCCAGGAAGCTGTGGCGCGACCCGCACAGTTCGCAAGGCTGCGACCACTTCTCCACGGTGAACGGATGGTCGTCGAAGTCCAGGCTTTCCACCCGCGTGTAGGGCGGCACCGCGTAGACCCGCTTTTCGCGACCGGCGCCGAACAGCATCAGCGCCGGACTGCGGTCCAGCTTGGGATTGTCGAACTTCGGGATGGGCGAAGGGCGCATCATGTAGCGGCCGTTGACGATCACGGGATAGTCGTAGGTGGTGGCGATGCTGCCGTGGCGGGCGATGTCCTCGTAGAGCTTGACGTGCATGGCGCCGTATTCGGCCAGCGCGTGCATGGTCCGGGTCTCGGTCTCGCTGGGCTCCAGCCAGCGCAGCGGCTCGGGGATCGGCACCTGGAACACCATGACTTGGCCCTCGCTCAGCGGCGTCTCGGGGATGCGGTGGCGGGTCTGCACGATGGTGGCCGCGCGGGTGGATTCCGTGGTGGCCACGCCGGTCACGCGGCCGAAGAAGCGCCGGATATTGATGGCGTTGGTCGTATCGTCCGAGCCCTGGTCGATGACCTTGAGCACGTCCGACGGGCCGATCACCGCCGCCGTCACCTGGATGCCGCCCGTGCCCCAGCCGTAGGGCAGCGGCATCTCGCGGCTGCCGAAGGGCACCTGGTAGCCGGGGATCGCCACCGCCTTGAGCAGGGCGCGGCGCAGCATGCGCTTGGTCGATTCGTCCAGATAGGCGAAGTTGTAGTGGGGATCGCGTTCCACCTTGGCGTCGACCTGGCTCATGATGCGGGCACCTCGTCGATATCGCGGGCGGGGGCGGCGGCCGGCGCGGGCTCGGCCTCGCCGCGCAGCCGGCGCAGCAGTTCCAGGTTGGCCTGGAAATCCACGTAATGGGGCAGTTTCAGGTGCTGGACGAAGCCGGAGGCCTCGACGTTGTCGCTGTGGTAGAGCACGAACTCCGGGTCGTTGGCCGGCGCGGCGGCGGCCTCGCCCAGCTCGCCGGCCCGCAGCGCGCGGTCGACCAGCGCCATCGACATCGCCTTGCGCTCGGCGTAGCCGAAGCTCAGGCCGTAGCCGCGGGTGAAGCGGGGCTTTTCGCCGCCCTGCCCCGTGAACTGGCTGATCATCTGGCATTCGGTGACCTCGATCTCGCCCACGGCGACGGCGAATCCGAGCTCCTCGACATGCATCTCGACCTCGATCGTCCCGAAGCGCAGCTCGGCGGCGAAGGGGTGGTTGTTGCCGTAGCCGCGCTGCGTGGAATACCCCATGGACAGCAGGAAGCCTTCGTCGGCCCGCGCCAGGTTCTGCAGGCGGGCCGGACGGTCGGCGGGAAAGCCCAGCGGCTGGCGCGTCAGGTCGAAGGGGTCGGGATCGCCGGGCGGAATCGTGTCCGCCTCCACCAGGTCGTCCTGCTGCAGCAGGTCGGTCACACGGGGCATGCGGGCCGGCACGGGCTCCACGGCCTCGGGCAAAGGCTCGGCACGGTCCTGTTGCGGCTCGGCCAGCGAGAAGTCCAGCAGGCGCTGCGTGTAGTCGTAGGTGGGTCCCAGCAACTGCCCGCCCGGCACATCCTTGAACGTCGAGGAGATGCGGCGCCGCAGGCGCATCCGCCCCGTATCGATCGGCAGCGTGGCGCCGAGCCGCGTCAACGTCGTGCGATAGGCGCGCAGCAGGAACACCGCCTCCAGGGTGTCGCCCGCCGCCTGCTTGAGGGCCAGCGCCGCCAGTTCCGGATCGTAGAGCGAGCCTTCGGCCATGACCCTGGCCACGGCCAGCGGCATCTGCCCGCGGATCTGCTCCAGCGTCAGTTCCGGCACGGCGCGATCGCCGCGCCGGAACTCGTCCAGCACGCGGTAGGAATTGAGGATGGCCCTTTCGCCACCTTTGACCGCTACGTACATGTCACGCCTCCATTTGGACGGTGCGCGGCAGGCCGCAGACCTGGTCGCCGCAGGTCAGCAGGACGTCCACGCCCAGCGGGAAACGGGCCGCGACAGCGCCCCATTGATCCCGGAAACCGGCCGGCAGCCCGGCCACGGCCAGCGGCTGGCGGCTCTCGATGCCCGGCCCGCGCAGGGTCACGAGGGGACCCGAGGACAGCGACGCCACCTCGATCAGCAGCGTGGCGGAACGATCGGGATAGGCCGGGTCGCCCGCGTCGCACGATTCCAGGTCCGGCATATCGAAGCCCGCGGGCACCGCCACGAAACGCGCCTTGCCCACGGCGTCCGCCAGCGGCGCGCCGCAATGGAAACGCAGGAAGCCGCGCGCGTCTTCGCCGATGCCCGGCGGCAGCCAGAGCGGCGTGTCGCCGTCGGCCAGCGCCAGCAGCAGGGCCGTCATGGCGGGCGACAATCCGGCCGGAACGCCGCAGGGCGCGTCGATGCCGACCGCGCGGCCGGGATGCGCCATCGCATGCAGCGCGGCGCGGAACGCCGCCTGGGCGCCGTTCACGGGGTCGTCGAAACCCGGCAGCAGCGCCAAGGCCTCGGCGCTTGCGGGAGGAATTGCGGCGTGGGCGCTCATGTCAGTCTTCTCCGCGGGCCAGGGTGAAGAAGTCGACGCGGGTCTGCGCCGCCTCGCGGGCGCGGCGTGCCTCGCGCTCGGCGTGCGCCCGCTCCAACGGTTCGATGACCGCCGAGCGCACGCGTTCGCGCCAGGCCGGCAGTTGCAGCAGCGCGTCCGCCAGCGCCGCCTGTTCGGCGTGGCGGACGTCGCGGCCGCGCACATAGGCCGTACCCACCACGCCTTCCGGCAGGGCCAGGGTGCACCGCGTCACGGTCATCTCGCCAAGGTTGAACTGCGCGCCGGTGCCTCCGGCGCGGGCACGGACCATGGCCATCCCGGTCTGCGGCGGGCGCAGCCAGCGGCGTTCGGGCAAGGGGCCGAGACCGCGCAGCGCGGCGTCGAGCGCGTCGGCCCCGGCCAGGGCCAGCACGCGCATCCAGGCGGCCCGCTGCCCGCCGGCGGATCCGGAATCGATGGAAGTTTCCATTTTTTCCTCTATACGTCTATACCAATAGATGTGTAGAATAACCCGAAAATCGCCTCCACTTGAACACGGGCGCATGAAATTTTGATGACACGGCGCCCTTGTCCGCGGGCGCTATCCGGCATGGCCCGCTTGAGGCACAATTTCACCCATTTACTATGAATCGCCTGTGACAAAGGCAGGCGCAGGACACCATGGTCGAACGAGGTTCCGGGATCGCCGTGTGGCGACAGATCGGCGAATCGCTGGCACACGATATCCGCACCAGGCTCTACGCCCCCGGCGAGCAGTTGCCGCCCGAGCCCGAGCTGGCGGCCAAGTTCTCGGTCAATCGGCATACCATCCGGCGCGCCATGGGGGCGCTCGAGCAGACGGGGCTGATCCGCATCGAGCAGGGCCGCGGCACTTTCGTGCAGGAACACGCCATCGACTACGCCATCGGGCGCCGCACCCGGTTCTCCGAGAACCTGCGCAGCCAGGGCATGCTGGGCCACACCGAAGTCCTCGGCAGCCAGGTGCTCAAGTCCGCCGAGATCGGCAAGCACCTCAAGCTGGCGCGCGGCGCGGGCATCCTGAGGGTGCAGACGCTGGGCAAGGCCGAAGGCCGCATCATCACCGTGGCCGATCACTACTTCGACGACGCGCGCCTGCCGGGCTTCGCCGACGCGCTCCGGGCCTCCCGCTCGGTTTCCCGGGCGCTGGCCCGCTACGACCTGGCCGATTATGCGCGGGCCTGGTCGCGCATCACCACCACCCTGCCGCCGGCCGACATCGCCCGGCTGCTCAGCCAGCCCAGGACCCGGCCCGTCCTCCAGGTGGAAGCCTTGAACGTCGACCGCGACGGCGTTCCCTTGCAGTACAGTCTGACGAACTTCGCCGGAGACCGGGTGCAACTGACCATCAACGGCGACTCGCGCGATTGAATGCGCCGCCGAATCGTCTAGACATCCGGCAGTCATGAATCCCCGCTAGAGTTGGCCCATGAATCCGATCGCCCAGTCCCTCCCGTCGCTGTCCGGCCTGGCCGGCGCGCGCGTGCTCACCCCCGAAGGCATCGTCGCCGCGCGGCTGCCGTTCCACGCCGGCGTGATCGCCGAAGCCGGCGCGGGCGCGGTGGACAGCGGCTGGCTGGACGCGGGCAATCTGCTGGTGCTGCCGGGCATCGTCGACCTGCACGGCGACGCCTTCGAGCGCGCCGTGATGCCCAGGCCGGGCGTCACTTTCCCCTACGAAGGCGCGCTGCTCGACGTCGATCGGCAGTTGCTGGCCAACGGCATCACCACCGAGTTCCACGGCGTCACGCTGTCCTGGGAAGGCGGCCTGCGCGGCGAACCCTACGCCCTGCGCATGTTCGACACCCTGGAACGCATGCGTCCCGCGCTGGGCGCGCGCCATTGCGTGCACCTGCGGTTCGAGACCCATCACATCGCCGGCGTCGACATCGCGCAGGAATGGATCCGCGCGGGCAAGGTCGAGTTCCTGGCGCTCAACGACCACCTGCCCAGCATGGCCAAGCGGCTGGGCGACGACCGCAAGCTGCTGCAATACGCCGACCGCGCCGAATGCGACCTGGACACCTTCCGCCGGCGCATACTCAGCGCCACGGAGTCGGCCGGCGAAGTCGCGGGCGCCATGCGCCAGCTCGCCGCCTGCGCGCGCGGCGCGGGATTGCAGGTCGCCTCGCACGACGACCCCGACGCCCAGACGCGCCGGCACTACCATGGCCTGGGCTGCAACGTCGCCGAGTTTCCGCTGACCGCCGAAGCCGCCCGCGTGGCGCGCGACCTCGGCAACGCCGTGGTGTTCGGCGCGCCGAACGTGGTGCGCGGCCGCAGCCATACGCACGCGCCCAACGCCACCGAGATGGTCCGCGCCGGGCTGTGCGACGTGCTCACCTCCGACTACTACTACCCCGCCCCGCTGGCGGCCGCCCTGCGGCTGGCCCAGGCCGGGATCCTGCCGCTGGCGCGGGCCTGGAACCTGGTCTCGCGCAACCCGGCGCGCGCGGCCGGGCTGCGCGATCGCGGCAGCCTGGCGCCCGGCATGCGGGCCGACGCCATCGTGGTGGACGACCGCCAGGCCGACCTGCCGCGGGTATGCGCCGCCATCGTCGACGGCCGCCTGCGCTTCGCCGACCAGGCCTTCGGCATGGCCGAGGCCCGCATGGCGGCCTAGCCCCATGACGCCCGCCCACCGCTACGCCCTGTACCTGGCGCCGCCGGCGCCCTGGTACGACGTGGGCAGCAAATGGCTGGGGCGCTGCGCGGACACCGGCCGCATGCTGCCGCGGGCGGCCGACGCCGACCCGCGCATCCCCGCCTGGACCGCCGAACCGCGCCGCTACGGCCTGCACGCCACGCTCAAGCCGCCGTTCCGCCTGCGCGAAGCCACCTCTCCGGAAGCACTGGACCGCGCCACGCGCGGCTTGGCCGCCGCGCTCGAACCCTTCGCCGTCCCGGTGCGCCGCCGGCGGCTGCGGGGCTTCCTGGCATGGTGCCTGGACGACGACGAAGGCGCGCGGCAACGCATGCGCGCCCTGGCCGACGCCGGCGTGCAGGCGCTGGAGCCCTTCCGCGCGCCCCCGACGCCCGCCGAACAGGCGCGGCGGCTCGCCTCGCCGCTGGGCGAAGCCGAACGCGCCATGCTCGAACGCTGGGGCTATCCCTACGTCTTCGACACGTTCACCTTCCACATGACGCTCACCGGCCGCCTGGGCGATGCCGAACTGGAACGGGCCGACACCCTGCTCGGCGCGCTCGAGCCCGGCGCGCTGGCCGGCCCCATGCCGGTCGAATCCATCAGCCTGTACGTGCAGCCGCTGCCCGACACCCCTTTCGTGATCGCCCGCCATTACGGGCTGGGAGCCGGCGGCCGCACGCGCGACGGCATCGGGGCCGGATTCCTGCCGGCGAGCGCATCGTGAGCGAAGCCGACGCCCCGCCCCGGACGTCCCGCGGCGCGCGCCTGGTCTACCTGATGGGCGCTTCCGGCAGCGGCAAGGACACCGTGCTGCGCCTGCTCGCGCGCCTGCCGCATGCCGGCGCCCCGGTGCTGGTGGCGCACCGCTACATTACGCGCGGCTCCGACGCCCACGAGGCCTCGGTGCCGCTGGATCCGCGGGAGTTCGCCCGCCGGGCGGCGCTCGGGTGCTTCGCGCTGCACTGGGACAGCCACGGCCTGCGCTACGGGGTCGGCATCGAGATCGACGCCTGGATGGCGCGCGGCGCCATGGTGATCGTCAACGGTTCGCGGATCCATCTCACCGCGGCGCATGCCCGCTATCCGGCGCTGTGCGCGGTGCACCTGGCGGTGGATCCGGCCGCGCTCGAACGCCGGCTGATCGCGCGCGGCCGGGAAACGCCGCGGGCCATCGCCGAACGGCTGGAACGCGCGCAACGGCCGTTCGACGTGCCGGAGGGTTGCGACCTGCGGCGCCTGGACAACAGCGGCGCGCCCGAAGCGGCGGCGGCCCGCCTGCTGGACTGGATCCATGCCCGGGATACCGCGCAAACCGGCGCCTGAAGGCACGATATCGCGCGCCAGCCGTCCCGCGGCGAGTTATAAAAGGGAAACGGCACCCACATGGAGGACGCCATGAAGGTCGAAGGCCAATGCCACTGCGGATCCATCGTCTATGAAGCGGATGTCGAGCCGGGCACGATTATGGTTTGCCATTGCGCGGACTGCCAGATGCTATCGGGATCGGCGTTTCGCATGAATATTCCCGCCGCGGCCGCCACGTTCCGCATTCTCAAGGGAACGCCGAAGAAATACCTCAAGGTCGCGGCGAGCGGCGCAAGGCGTCTGCACACCTTCTGCGACGCCTGCGGCGGCCCGGTCTATTCCTCGGCGGCGGAGAATCCGCGCAGCTATTCGCTGCGGGTAGGCGCCCTGAAGCAGCGTTACGAACTGGGGCAGCCCGTCCGGCAGATCTGGACGAAGCGCCGAATGCCCTGGCTGCCGCACCTGGACGGGACCGAGGAGTTCGAGGGGCAACCCTAGGGGTATCGACCCCGGATTGCCTTGTGCGTGGATGATCGTCTCCATTACGGCTTGGAGAGACGGCGGAACCTGCGCAACGGTAGCGGCGCATCAGGCTCTCGGGTGGGGGTGGGGTTCTATTTGCTTTGCGTCACGGGTGGGTTCTTGAGCCGTCCGCTGTCGGCCCGATAGGCCGGGCGGCGCACCGCGGAGCCGGTCCGGCGCGCGGGCGCCGGACACCGCTTCGGCTCGCTCGTCCGCGCGTTCGCGCTCCCTTCGCGGCTGCCTCGCTCGGCTCCGAGGCGCGCCGCCCGGCCTATCGGGCCGGCAGCGGACTCGGGGCAATGCTCGATCGGGCGTTGCCGGGACGGGTGGAGTGCTTGGCGTGTCTGCCGGGCGCCGAGGAAAAGGAAGAAGATCTTGCAGGGTTCGTCCGCAGCGCCCGCCCTGCGCGGGCACTGCGGACATGCGGGAATCGAATCATCACGGCTTCGGGCGCGGACATGGACGCGGGTACGGAGTGCAGGGACTCAAAGGTTCGGGGCTCCAGGACTTGAGGGTCCGACGTTTGCCAGCCCCAAAGCGTAAGGTCCAAACCGGGCGCCCGCGCGCCCGGTTTGGACCGGGCACCTCAAAGTCTTTCTCCTTTCCACCCCTTTCAGGCAAAAAGGCCAAGCACACCACGGCCCCGACGACCGTCATGAGCCTATGCCGCGAGTCCGTTGCGGGTCTGAGTGGCCTCGCCACGCGCCTCGGAGCCGAGCGAGGCAGCCGCGAAGGGAGCGCGAACGCGCGGACGAGCGAGCCGATGCGGTGTCCGGCGCCCGCGCGCCGGACCGGCTCCGCGGCGCGTGGCGAGGCCACTCAGACCCGCAACGGACGGCTCAGGAACCCCACCCGTCAACGGCAGCCCGCTTCCACCCCCCCAGCATCTCCAGATAATGACCAAGCGGCGGCGTAGCGAGACCAGGCACCTTGGCCAGATCGTCATAGCGCCGCAACCGCACCGCAGCCCGCGCATGGGGCCGCGCGGCGAACGCTTCGGCCTGGATGGCGTCGTACGGCCCGCCCTGCAACACCAGGCTGTCGCGCGAGGCCTGCGACAGGCCTGACCAGTAGTCCCGGTCCACGGCACAGAGATAGCGCTTGGCCGCGACATGCAGGCGCACCATCTCGATCACGTCCTCGCCCACGCAGCCGGCCAGCGCCGACGCACCGGCGTCCTGGTGGCGCATGTCCACCGCCTGGCTCTCGGCCATCGTCAAATGGCCGACGTCGTGCAGCAGCGCCGCGAGGATCACCGCCGGCGGCTCGCCCGCCCGTTCGGCCAGCCGCGCGCACTGCAGCGCATGCTCCGTCTGGGTGACGGCCTCGCCGCCGTACCAGGCCGCGCCATGCCCTTCGAACAGCGCGCGGATGCGATCCCGCGTCAATACCTGCGCCATGTGCGAACTCCCTGTACGCCGTCTGACGCCCGGCCGGGCGTCAGACGGCGGCCTTGCGGATTTGCGCCGAGACGATATCGATGGCCGTGACGAACGCCACGATGATGATCATGACGGCGCACGTCTGGGCGTACTGGAAGCTGCGGATGATTTCCCACAGCACGGTCCCTATGCCGCCCGCGCCGACGATGCCGACCACCGACGCCGAGCGCACGTTGGACTCGAAGCGGTAGAGCGAATACGAGATCCACAGCGGCAACACCTGCGGAATGACGCCGTAGACGATTTCCTCCACCGCGTTGGCGCCCGTGGCGCGCACGCCCTCGACCGGGCGCGGGTCGATCGCCTCGACCGCCTCGGCGAACAGCTTGGCCAGCACGCCCATGGTATGCACCCAGAGGGCCAGCACCCCGGCGAACGGCCCAAGCCCCACCGCGACGATGAACAGCATGGCGAAGACCATCTCGTTGATCGCGCGAGTGGCGTCCATCAGGCGCCGCATGGGCTGATAGACCCAGGACGGGACGATATTGGCCGAGCACATCAGGCCTGCCGGCACGGCGCAGACCACCGCCAGGAACGTGCCCCAGAGCGCGATCTGCACCGTCACCAGCATCTCGTCCAGGTACATTTTCCAGTCGCGGAAATCGGGCGGGAAGAAATCGGCGGCGAACGTCGCCATGTTGCTCGAATCGCGCAACAGGTCCAGCGGCCGCATGTCGGCGCCGCGCCAGGACAGCGCCAGCAGGGCGATCGCCACCGCCCAGGCCAGCATCTTCGGCAGCGAGCCGCGCGGCGCCTGGACCGCGCGGGGATCGGGCAGGGCGTAGCGCGCCGTCATGCGCGACCCTTACTGCCCGGCCGAGGCGCCGCCCAGCGCCGCCAGTTGCTTGTCCAGTTCGGCCAGGCGCTTCTGCTTGTCGCCGGCATTCATCGAGGCGTCGGCCTCGACCTTGGCCTTCTCCTTGGACAACTCGATCTCGCGGATCGGGACCAGTTGCGTATCGTCGGACTTGCGGAAGCCCTTGTAGGTCAGCGTCTGCAGCACCTTCTGCTCGCGCTCGGCGTCCGCGCCCTTGCCGTAATTGATGAAGAAGGCCTGGATGCGCGCCTTCAGGTCGGCCGGCAGGTCCTTGCGGTAGACGATGGGATCGGCGGGAATTAGCGGCGACTTCCAGATCACGCGCACCAGCTTGTAAGGATCCTTGCCGGTATTGAGATGGTAGCGCTCCATGTTCTCGGTGTTGTTCGAGGCGACGTCCACCTGCTTGTTGATCACCGACAGCAGGTTGCTCTCGTGGTTGCTCGCGCGCACGTGCTTGAAGAAGGTCTTGGGGTCGATATTGTTGGCGCCCCACACGTAGAAGCCCGGCACCAGCGTGCCCGAGGTCGAGTTGGGATCGCCGGCGCCGTAGCTCAGGTCCTTGCCGCGCTTGAGCACGTCGTCCAGCGTCTTCAGGTCGCTGTCGGGATTGACGATCAGCAGCGACCAGTAGCCGGGATTGCCGTCCTTGTCGACCACCGAGGCGAAGATCTCGCCGCCAGCGCGATCCACCGCCTCCATGGCGGACTTGTTGCCGAACCAGGCCACCTGGACCTTCTTGAAGCGCATGCCTTCGATAATGCCGGCGTAGTCCGACGCGAAGAACGGCTTGACCGGCATGCCGATGGCCTTGCTCAGGTCGTCGATCAGCGGCTGCCAGGCGGACTTCAGGTTGGTGGACGATTCGGTGGAAATGATGCCGAAGTTCAGGGAGCCTGGTTCCTGGGACAGGGCAGGCGCGGCGAGCGCGGCGCTCGCGAGCAGGGCGCAAAAGGTTCTGCGAAGCATGGAAGACTCCGTATTGTGATCAGGAAGGTGAAGGCGTCAGGCCGCGGCCAGTTGCGGACGCGGCCAGGGACTGGAAAGGGGAGGCGTGGCGGGCGTGTCCAGCAGTTCGCCCAGGTCCGCGCCATAGAGATCGCGCAGCATCGCGGGAGTCAGCGCGGCGGAAGGCCCGTCGTAGACCACCCTGCCGTTGCGCAGGGCGATCACCCGCGGGCAATAGCGCAGGGCGACGTCGACTTGGTGCAGCGAGACCACCACCGCGACCCGGCGGCTGCGGTTGATATGCGCCAGCGTATCCATCACGCGGCGCGAGGATTCGGGATCCAGCGACGCGATCGGCTCGTCGGCCAGGATCAGTTGCGCGTTCTGCACCAGGGTGCGGGCGATCGCGGCACGCTGCTGCTGGCCGCCGGACAGCGTGGAGGCCCGTTGAAACGCGTAGTCGTCTATACCAACCTGGCCCAGGGCATCCAGGCCCGCGCGGATTTCCTCGCGGCGGAAGAATCCCGTGAGGCTGCGCCACAGCGGCATGCGCGGCAGCATGCCGGTGAGCACATTGGTGATGACCGGCAGGCGGCCCACCAGGTTGAACTGCTGGAACACGAAGCCTATGCCCGCGCGGGTCTGGCGCACGCGCGGCGCCAGCCGGCCGCCGCGCTGGACCAGTCGGCCATTGACCGTGACCGAGCCGCAGCCCGCGTCGCCCGCCACGAAACCCGCGAGATGGCGCAGCAGCGTCGACTTGCCGGAACCGGACGCGCCCAGCAGCGCCACCATTTCTCCCGGCGCGACGCGCAGATTCACGTTATCCAGCGCCTTGCTGGCGCGGCGGAACGATTTCGTCAGACCGTCGACTTCGATGGCATATGGCATGGCGAGCCTCCCCGCATGGAATTCACGCGGCCATTCTGCGGGGAGGCAATGACACTCATGTGACGACGAGGCCCAGGAAGCGTCGCAAGAATGCCGACGCACATGACGGCGCCGTCACAAAGCGGATGCTGCGCTGCGCAATGCGGGGAATTCGCGGATTTGTAAATAAAAGAATCCACAGGCTTGGTGGACAAGCCTGTGGATAATTTCGGGCGGCTCGTGTTTCCTTGCGGCTGCCCGCCAAGCCGCTCAATCCTTGAGCGCCTGGCTCACGTGCCGGGCACGTTTGGACCGCTCAGTGGAACACGGCCCGAAAGCGCGATCAGCGCTGCGGATTCCCGTGCTGTCCGCCCTGCTGCGCGGACGGATTCTTGTAACTTTGCTGGCCTTGTTGGCCAGACTGGTTCTGCTGCGGGTTCTGCTGTTGCTGCTGGCGCTGCTGGTTCTGCTGATTTTGCTGATTTTGCTGATTCTGTTGGTTCTGCTGATTCTGCTGGTTTTGCTGTTCTTGTTGCTTTTGTTGGTTCTGCTGGGGATTCTGCTGGCTCTGATTGCTCATGTCGGTCTCCAATTGCCTGGTGTCGCGGCGGAAATGCCGTCGCGGTGACAAGGCAGCAAGCGGCATGCCCGCCGCCGGTTTCCTTGCGGGCGGAGGCGCTCCGCCGGGGCAAGGGTAAAAACTACGCAAGGTTGTAAGGGATGCCGCGACCGCCAGCGCATTGCCCGCCCGGCGACCGCCCTTCTTCGGTCATTTCGACTCGCCCTTGCCTTCGCCGCCTACTTTCTGCTGCAGTTCCTTGCCCATCCGGAGATGCTCCTCCAGGGCAGGCAGGGTTTTGGACGCAAAGGCCTTGAGATCCGGATCCTCGGCTTCGGCGGCGTTCTTCTTGAACAGCTCCACGGCGTCCTCGTGCGCCGAGACGGCGATCTGGCTGGCGTACATCTTGTCGAAGTTCTCGCCGCTCATCAGGCCGAGCGCCTTGATCTTGGCGGTCTGCACCAGCGACGGCCCGTCGGGCGGCGTCACGCCCTTGCCCTGGGCCAGGGTCTTCAGTTCGTCGCCGACCTTGGTGTGATCGTCGATCATCTTCTGGGCAAAGCTCTTGACGTCCGGGCTGGCGGCTTTTTCCAGCGCCAGCTTGCTGGCCTCGATCTCGGCGTTGCCGGCGTGCGCGGCGCCTTCGATGAAATCGCGATCGTCGCTGCTCAGCTTGGATTGGTCGGCGCCCGCCTTGCCGGCGTCCATGCCGCCCGCTCCCGGCGCGGCGGGCGCGGCGGGAGCGGGGGTGCCGGTGGCCGGTCCGCCCTGGGCCGGCGGCGTATCCGGGGCCGGCTGGGTCTGCTGCGCCGCGGCGGCGGCCGCCAGGCAGAGCGATCCGGTGGCAAGGGCGCTGACAGCTAGGTTGCGTAAGATCATGGAAGTCTCCCTGATAAGCGCGGCTCCCGCGCGTCGCTGCGCCTTGAGCAATCGCCGTGCCCGGCATGCAGGGAGGGCGGCGTAGTATCCTTGGAGGTCGTTTCTACAAGGAATCCCTCCGTGGCGATCCGTTTCCATCGTGCCGCTGTGGCGCTGGCCTGCTCCGCCCTGCTCCTGACCGCCTGCGAGACCGTGGAGCAACGCGAGAGCGAGGAAGCCAGGATGAACGTGCTGAACGTCATCTTTTCGTGGGACGGCGCGACGTCCTGCGCCAAGTCCGAATCGCCGCCGTTCGTGGTGCGCAACATCCCGGAAGGCACGCGCACGCTGCGCTTCTCGCTTTCCAACCAGGCCGACCCGCTGGCCCGCTACGGCGGCGGCGACGTGCCCTATACGCCGAACGGCCGGGGCCTGGCGACCATCACGCCCGGCGCCTTCACGTACAAGGGTCCGTGCTCGCCCGAGATCGTAGGCATGTACAAATGGACTGTCCTGGCCCTGGACCAGGACGGCAAGGTCCTGGTCGGCGGCTGGGCCAAGAAGAAATTCCCGGAATGAACGGCGGCACGGCGGTCCGCCCGTAGCCCACCTGGCGGCGGCCGGGCCCGCTCTCTCTACACGGCGCCGTCCCCGGCCGGCGCCACCCGACGGACAGCCGTGCGGCGTCCCTCGTACACGTTCAGCGCCAGGCCCGCCAGCACCAGCCCCGCCGCCACGATCTTCCATGCGGGCAAGGCCTCGCCCGTCAGGACTGCCGAGGACAGGATCCCGATCACCGGGATCAGCAGCGCCATCGGCACCACCGACATGGTCGCGTGGCGCGCCAGCAGCCAGTTCCAGGCGGCGAAACACAGCAGCGTATTGACCACCGACTGCCAGAAGACCGAGGCCCAGATCAGCATATCGGCATGGCTCAGGGCGTGCATCACCGCCTGCCGGCCTTCGACCGACAGGCTGAGCAACAGCAGCGGAACGATGGGGAACAGGCTGCTCCACGCCACGAAACCCAGCATGTCGACGTGGCTGAGACGGCCGACGCGGCCGACCACGATATTCGCGCAGGCCCAGCAGAACGCGGCCGTCAGCACCATGCCCAGCCCGAGCGGCGTGACGGAGGCCGCCGGACCCGACGCGGTGCGCCAGCCCACGACGACATAGCCCGCGATGGCCAATGCCAACGCGGCCAGTTGCAGCACGCGGAAGCGCTCGCCGCGCAGGATCACCGACATGACGATGGTGAAGAACACCTGGGACTGGACGACCAGCGCCGCCATGCCGGGCGAAATATCCGCGCGCATCGCCCAGTAGAGCATACCGAACTGCCCCAAGCCGACGAACATGCCGGTGGCCGCCAGCGCGCTCCAGGGCACGGCCGGCCGCCGGAACAGGAACACCCAGGGCAGCGCGGAAAACACGAAGCGCAGGGCCGCGAACAGCAGGGGCGGCATGTCGGCCGACAGGCCCCATTTGATGACGACGAAATTCGTGCCCCAGATCAGCACGACGAGCAAAGCCAGCAGGAGATGCGGTAGGGGCATGGGAAAGGCCGGGCAGCGCCGCGGCGGGCGGCCGGCTCAGGGCGCGATTCCGGAAGTGTAGCCAACTCCGTGGTCCGGCCGCCCCAGCGCCTTGAGTCCCGACACGCGCAGCCCGTAGACGTCCAGCAGGAGCGGCAGCGCATCGCCGGCCAGCACCCGGTATTCGGCATGGCGCTGCGCGCCCAGCGCGTCGCCGTCCTGGGCGAACGCCGCGGGGTGGCAAAGCAGCAGGTCGCCGTCGCGCGCGTTGCGCAGCCAGCCTTGCAGCAGGCGCAGGTACCTCCGTTCGCCGCCCTGGAAGTCGTATACGCCCAGCATGCGGCGATTCGTTCTCCAGCCCCGCGCCGCGGCCGATTCGGCGCAGCGACCCGCGCCCAGGGCCGCGATCACGCCGGCCTTGAGGCGATCGCGCCAGGAGCTGCCGGCCAGGACGCCGGGGCGGGTGCAGCGCAGCGCCGGCGTGTCGTCCGGATAACGCCGCTGCAACAACTCGAACAGGCCGTCGCGGATCCGCGGCAGTTGGTGGATGTGGCGATGCCCGTCCACATAGTCCGGCGCCCTTCCGAACGTCCGCTCGAAGGCGTCGAACTGGGCTCGCAGCGCCCGCCCCAACGCCACCCGGTCGACGGCGCCCAGGTAGCAGCGCGCGATCAGGCCGGGCAGGACGCCGGCGCCGGGCACGGCATCGCCCAGGTCCAGGTGCACGCCCAGTTCGACGTCCAGCGCGCCCAGTTCTCGCGCGCGCCGTGCGAACGACGGCCCCAGCGTCAGGCATCCGACGCCGCCGAGCCGGCCCGCCGCGGCCAGTTCGATCATGCCTCGATCGATGGCCTCGTTCATGCCAAAATCGTCGCCGCAGATCGCGATCCGCCCGGCCGTCCCGGCGCGTGGAGGCCGGTCCCGCCGATCGCCGCTTCCATGTCGACCTTCTTTCATCAGATTTCCCGCTTCGTCGTCGTCGGCTGCGCGGCGGCGGCCACCCATTGGGCCGTGGCCGTCGCATGCGTCGCGCACCTGGGCCTGCCACCGCTGGTCGCCAATGTGGCGGGCTGGCTGACGGCATTCGTCGTGTCGTTCGCCGGCCATTTCCGGCTGACCTTCCACCATGCCGACCTGGCCTGGAAACAGGCCGCCCGGCGGTTCTTCCTGGTCTCGGCGAGCGGCTTCGCCGTCAACGAATGCGCGTACGCCTGGCTGCTGCATGCCAGCGGCATGCGGTACGACCTGCTGCTGGCCTTGATCCTCGCGGCGGTGGCGGGCCTGACGTTCATCGCGAGCCGGTGGTGGGCGTTTCGCCGCAGCGCAGGCGCCTGAATCCCGGGTCGGGCGCGAACCGCCACAGCGCCCGTGAGCCGTCGCGCAACACCGGCTCCATGCCCTGCAACAGGCCGAGACCGCCCGCGTGGCCGGGGTCGCCCCATATCCAGTAGCGCGCGCCGTCCGGCGCCGAACAGATCCGCCGGCGCAACTGCGCGGCAGACACCAGGACGCGCGCGCCCTGCCGCGGGTCGAACGCCATGGCGTCGCGCAGCTCCTTGCGCCAGTTGTCGTGATTGTCGATGCCGGGATCGCGCCAGTCGTCGACCACCCATACCGGAACGTCCAGGCGCGCATACAGCGGCATGTCGAAGGGATACGTGCCGAACGACACCAGCGTGTCGCCCGGCGCCATTCGCGTGCGCAGCACGGCGCCCGCCGCGCGCGCGTCCGGCTGTTCGACCGCGGCGGCGGCCAGCGCGATGCCCGCGCACAGCAGTATCGACGCGGCGAGGGTGGCCCCGGCCCGGCGGCGCGCGCCGCCGGGCGCCGCGTGCCGCGCCGCCTGCGCCAGCAGCCAGGCCCACGGCGGCACCGCCGGCAGGATATAGCCGACCAGCTTGGACGCCGGCAGCGAAAAGAACGCCAGCACCACCCCGAGCCAGCACAGCATCAGGCCGCGCAGCGCGCGCCCGTCCTCGGCGCGCCAATAGGCCCGCCGCACGCCGGCGCCCGCCCACAGGGACCAGGGCAGGCTGCCGGCGGCCAGCACCGGCAGGTAGAACCAGAACGGCTGCGTGTTGTTGTAGCCGGTCTCGGCATAGCGGCGGAACTGCTGCGTCATGAAGAAATAGTCGGCGAAGCCCGGATGGCGGCTCTGCATCAGCCAGAACCACGGCACGGCCAGGGCCAGGAACGACGCGACCGCCGGCGGCCACAGCAGGGCCTTGAGCCCGCGCCAGTCGCGCAGCGTCGCCATCCAGGCCAGCAGGACCGCGCCGGGCAGCAGCAGCCCGATCAGGCCCTTGGCCAGGACCGCCAGGGCCGCGCATGCCGCGGCCAGCAATGCCATCGACCGGGCCGCCCGGCCTTCGCGCGCGCGGAACACCGTTTCCGCCCCCGCCAGCACGCAGCAGGCGCTCAACCCCGCCACCAGCATGTCGAGATTGGCGAACTGGGCCGCCCCGTAGAACAGCGGCAGCGTCGCCAGGACGAGCACGGCGAGCGTGGCCGCGGCGGCGTCCTGCCGCCGCTTCAGGAAGGCATGCAGGCCGATGCAGGCCAGCCAGGCCGCAAGCCACGACGGCAACCGCGCCGTCCAGGGGTGCGCCCCGAACGCGCGATACGCCAGTTCGGCCAGCCAATAGAAAAGCGGCGGCTTGTGGAAATACGGCATGCCGTCGAGCAGCGGGACGGCGTGCGAACCCGAACGCAGCATTTCCCATGCGACGCCGGCGTAGCGGCCTTCGTCGGGCAGCATCAGCGGGCGCAGCCAGATCAGGCAGGCCAGCCAGGCGCCCACGCCCGCCAGGAACGCCCGGGGCCGCCGGACCAGGCATTCCAGCGCCGGCCAGGAAGTGTCGGATGCCGCGGCGGTCATGGTCGGGTCGAACCGGGCTCCTGGAACGGACCACGCCCCAGCCGCCGGCCCACGATGTACAGCGGACGGCCCTTGACCTCTTCGAAGATGCGGCCGACATACTCGCCCACCACGCCGAGCGACACCAGGTTGACGCCCGCGAAGAACAGCAGCGCGGTCACGATGGTGGTCCAGCCCGAGACGCGGTTGCCGTTCATGGCGTAGTCGACCAGGATATAGGCGGCATAGCCCAGCGCCAGCGCGGCGAACGCGCATCCCACCAGGCTGACCAGGCGCAGCGGCCAGGTCGTGAAGGCGGTCAGCCCGCTGGCCGCCAGCCGCAACAGGCGCCAGGCGCCGAACCGGCTGCGGCCGCGCAGGCGGGCCGCGGGCGTATAGGCAATGGCCTCGGTCCTGAAACCCACCCAGGCATAGAGTCCCTTCATGAAGCGCGTGCGCTCCGGCATGGCCAGGATCGCCCGCACCACGCGCCGGTCGAGCAGGCGGAAGTCTCCGGCGTCCGGCGGCACGCGGACCGAGCCGGCGCCGAGCGCGCGATAGAACCATCTGGCGCCGAGGCGCTTGAACCGGCTTTCCTGCCTGCGGTCGGCGCGCACCGCGTAGACCATGTCGGCGCCCGCCTGCCAGCGCTCGATCATCTCGGCGATGAGCTCGGGCGCGTGCTGGCCGTCGGCGTCCATCAGCACCACGGCTTCGCCGCGAGCCGCCTCCAGCCCTGCGCTCAGCGCCGCCTCTTTGCCGAAGTTGCGCGACAGCTGGACATAGCGCATGCCCGGCACCGCGGCCCAGCGCTCCATGAGCGCGGGCGTCGCATCGGTGCTGCCGTCGTCCACCACCAGGATTTCCCAGCGTTCGCACAGGGCCGCCAGCCGCTCGCGCAGCATGGGCAGCAGGACGGCAAGATTCCCGGCCTCGTTCAGGCAGGGCAGCACGCAGCTCAGCCCGACCCGGTAGCGGGGCGTGGCCGCGGAAGCGGCGGAGGCCGTTGGATCGGCCGCGGCAACGTGATCGTCTCGGAACCCGACGCGCATACGGGGCACTGCAGGGAAATGCGGAACGGGCAGTATCCCGCCCCGGGCGTCGAATATTCGTCGAATGGGGCTCAGGCGTCCGCCGCGCCGGCCCCCGCCGCCACGGCCGCCGCCAGGTTGCCGCGTATCTTGCGCAGCATGGCGATCAGCGTGTCGCGCTCGGCGGCGCTCAGGCCGGCCAGCGCGATCTCGGCCACTTCGTCGCCCAGCGGCAAGGCGTCGGACAGCGCCCGCTCCGCCTTGGGGGTGGCCAGCACGTGAAACGCCCGCCTGTCGTTGGGGTCCTGTACGCGGACCACCCAGCCGCCCTCCTGCATGCGGTCGAGCATGCGCGCCACGGTCATGGGCGTGACCTCGAGCAATTCGGCCAGCTGGGCCTGGTTCATGGCGCCGAAAGTGCACAGGTAAAGCGCCACCCGGCATTGCGCGCGGCTGAGCTCGATCCGGTGGCGGGCCAGGCGGTCGAACTGGGTGCCGGACAGGCGCGCGATATCCGAGACGAGAAAGCCGAAACGCTTTTCGTAGAGAGATTGAGCCATGGCCGTATCCGGATCGTTCGCTGCCGCCATTGTCGCCTATCGGTCTGGCCTGGAAATCCAGGGATTAGTAAGCAAGCATATAATATATTAGCCTACAAATCTTCTCTTCCCCCGTTTTCATCGTGCAAGCCGATACCGCCGCCGCCCCGCTGAACCGGGGCATGATCACGCTGTCGATCATGCTGGCCACCCTCATGCAGACCCTGGACAGCACGATCGCCAACGTCGCGCTGCCCCACATGCAAGGCACGCTGTCGGCCTCGCAGGACGAAATCAGCTGGGTGCTGACCTCGTATATCGTGGCCGCCGCCATCGCCACGCCGCTGACCGGCTGGCTGACCTCGCGCTACGGCATGGCCCGCCTGCTGTCGATCTCCATCACCGGATTCACCATCGCCTCGGCGCTGTGCGGCATCGCCGCCACGCTGCCCCAGATAGTGGGCGCGCGGCTGCTGCAAGGCGTATTCGGCGCTTCGCTGGTGCCGTTGTCGCAATCGATCCTGCTCAACATCAACCCGCGGGAAAAGCAGCCGCAGGCCATGGCCATCTGGGGCATGGGCGTCATGGTCGGCCCCATCCTCGGCCCCACCCTGGGCGGCTGGCTGACCGACAGCTACAACTGGCGCTGGGTATTCTTCATCAACCTGCCCATCGGCGCCTTCGCCCTGTTCGGCGTGCTGACCTACCTGCCCAAGATCAAGCCCAGCAGCCGCACGGCGCTGGATTTCTTCGGCTTCGTCACGCTGTCGCTGGCCATCGGCGCGCTGCAGGCCCTGCTCGACCGCGGCCAGCAGCTCGACTGGTTCAACTCGGTCGAGATCCGCATCGAGGCCATCGTCGCCTTCGTCAGCTTCATCTTCTTCGCGATCCACACGGCCACCGTCGGCAAGCGGTCCTTCTTCCGCTACGAGCTGCTGCTGGATCGCAATTTCGTTTCCGGCACCTGTTTCATCTTCGTGATCGGCGCGGTGCTGTACGCCACGCGGGCGCTGCTGCCGCCCATGCTGGAAGCCCTGATGGGCTATCCCGTGGCCACTACCGGCCTGGTCACCGCCCCCAGCGGCGTGGGCACCATGATCGCCATGCTGATCGCCGGTCGCCTCGTGGCCCGGGTCGAAACGCGCTTCATGCTGCTGGCGGGCTTCCTGATCGCCGCCTACTCCATGTACCAGATGATGGGCTACACGCTGGTGCTGTCGCAAAGCGACATCGTGTGGCCGGGCGTCATCCAGGGCGTGGGTCTGGGGTTCGTGTTCGTGCCGCTCAGCGCGATCACCTTCGCCACCCTGCCGGCCGAGCTGCGCGCCGACGGCACGGCCATTTTCAGCCTGATGCGCAATATCGGCAGCAGCATCGGCATTTCGGTGGTGCAGGCCCTGGTCACGCGCAACACGCAGATCGTGCATGCTTCGCTGAGCGAACACGTGACCGCGGCCGGCCGGGGCTGGGAACAATACTTCGACCTGGGTTCGGGCGCCGGGCTCCAGAGCGTGAACGAGCTGATCACGCGGCAGGCTTCCATGATCGCCTACGTCGACGCGTTCAAGCTCATGTTCATCGCCACCCTGTGCGTGGTGCCGCTGCTCGTGTTCATACGCAAGAACCGCCCCATGGCGTCGAAAGACGACGCCCCGCACGTGGCGATCGAGTAGCCTGCGGCGCGGCGGCTGGCCTGGCGCCAGCCTGCCGGCGGCCGCGGCGGACCCGCACGCCGGCCGGACACCGTTCAGGGCCTGCCCGCGCTCCGGCCCTTCACCACCGCGTCCGTCACGTTGGGCGGGGTCTCGGCGTAGCGCTTGAACTCCATGGTGTAGGTGGCCCGCCCCTGCGTCAGCGAGCGCAGCGTGGTGGAATAGCCGAACATCTCCGACAGCGGCACGTCGGCACGCACCAGTTTCCCGCCTCCGCCGCCGATGTCGTCCATGCCCTGGACCATGCCGCGGCGCGACGACAGGTCGCCCATGACGTTGCCCATGAACTCCTCGGGCGTTTCGACCTCGACCGCCATCACGGGCTCGAGCAGCACCGGCCGGCCGCGCCGCATGCCCTCCTTGAAGGCCATCGAGCCCGCCATGCGAAAAGCATTCTCGTTGGAGTCCACGTCGTGCGACGACCCGAAGAACAGGGTGGCCTTGATGTCGACCACCGGATAGCCCGCGACCACGCCGGCCTTGAGCGCATCCTGGATGCCGCGGTCCACCGCCGGGATGAATTCGCGCGGCACCACGCCGCCCTTGACCTCGTCGACGAACTGGTAGCCGGCGCCGGACGGCAGGGGCTCCAGCCGGATCACCGCATGCCCGTACTGGCCGCGGCCGCCCGATTGCTTGACGAACTTGCCTTCGGCCTCGTCGACCTTCTGCCGGATGGTCTCGCGGTAGGCCACCTGCGGGCGCCCGACGTCGGCCTCCACCCCGAACTCGCGTTTCATGCGGTCGACCAGGATCTCCAGGTGCAGCTCGCCCATGCCGGAAATGATGGTCTGGCCGGATTCCTCGTCGGTATGCACGCGGAAGGACGGGTCTTCCTGCGCCAGGCGCGACAGGGCCAGTCCCATTTTTTCCTGGTCGGCCTTGGTCCTGGGCTCCACGGCCTGCGAGATCACCGGCTCGGGAAACACCATGCGCTCCAGCACGATGGGATGGCTGGGGTCGCACAACGTGTCGCCGGTGGTGGCGTCCTTCAGGCCCACCGCGGCGGCGATGTCGCCGGCGCGCACTTCCTTGATTTCCTTGCGCTCGTTGGCGTGCATCTGCACGATGCGGCCCAGGCGTTCCTTCTTGCCCTTGCCGGGGTTGTAGATGGCGTCGCCCGTGCTCACCACGCCGGAATACACGCGGAAGAAGATCAGTTGGCCGACGAAGGGGTCGGTCATGATCTTGAAGGCCAGGGCCGAGAACGGCTCGTCGTCGCCGGGGTGGCGCTCGACTTCATGGTCGTGCTCGTCGTGGCCGAAGATCGCCGGCACATCCACCGGCGACGGCAGGTAGTCGATCACCGCGTCCAGCATGGCCTGCACGCCCTTGTTCTTGAAGGCGCTGCCGCACAGCATGGGCACGATCTCGGTGGCGATGGTGCGCCGGCGCAGGCCGGCATTGATTTCGTCTTCCGTGAGCGGTTCGCCGCCCAGGTATTTCTCGAGCAGTTCGTCGCTGGCCTCGGCCGCCGCCTCGACCATGCGGTCGCGCCACTGCCGCGCCGTGTCCATGAGCCGGGCCGGCACGTCTTCGTAGCGGAACTTGACGCCCTGGCTGGCTTCGTCCCACAAGATGGCTTTCATCTTGACCAGGTCGACCACGCCCTGGAAACTGTCTTCCGCGCCGATGGGAATCTGCACCGGCACGGCATTGCCCTTCAGGCGCTCGCCGATCTGGCGCTGCACGCGAAAGAAATCCGCCCCCACGCGGTCCATCTTGTTGACGAAGGCGATGCGCGGCACCTTGTATTTGTTGGCCTGGCGCCAGACGGTCTCGGACTGTGGCTGCACGCCGCCCACCGAGTCGTAGACCATGCAGGCGCCGTCCAGCACGCGCATGGAGCGCTCGACCTCGATGGTGAAATCGACGTGCCCGGGGGTGTCGATGATATTGATGCGGTACTCGGGCCGGTCGCCCGCCATGCCCTTCCAGAAGGCCGTGGTCGCCGCCGACGTGATGGTGATGCCGCGCTCCTGTTCCTGTTCCATCCAGTCCATGACGGCGGCGCCCTCATGCACTTCGCCCAGCTTGTGGCTGACGCCGGTATAGAACAGGATGCGCTCGGTCGTGGTGGTCTTGCCGGCGTCGATATGGGCGCTGATACCGATGTTGCGGTAGCGTTCGATGGGGGTTTTGCGGGCCATGGCGGCTTCTGGGCGGGTGGGGTAGCCCACTATAAAGAGCGGGCCCGTCCTGCGCAAGACTCTCCCCGGGACTGTCCCGCGAGGCGCCGGCGCCCGCGCGGACCAGGTGGCCTCGTCAGTACGCGGAACGGCCTCCGTCCGCCGGAATGGACGCACCCGTGATCATGCGCGACTCGTCGGACGCGAGAAACAGCGCAATGGCCGCCATATCCTCCGGTTCGCCGAACCAGAACGGATAGACCTTGATCTGCTCGTCCACGCTCATCGGGTCGTGCGTCTTCCCCGGCTGTCCGGGAATGCCGTAGGTTTGCCGGATACGTTCGGTATTGATCCGGCCCGAGCAGATAGCGTTGACCCGGATCCCATGTCTCGCGTAGGTACCCGCCAGCACGCGCGTCAGCGATACGATGGCCCCCTTGGCGGCGGTGTATACATGCGACGAGCTGGAGCCTCTCAACGCGGCGCCCGACGACATATTGACGATCGTCCCCCGCGTTTCCAAAGCCAACATATGACGGAGCGCGTGGCGGCAGCAAAGCATGGTGCCCCGGACATCCAGATTCATCGTGTAGGACCACACGTCGTCCAAGTCCACGTCCGCCAGCGGTGCGTCTTTCGGAATCGAGCCCCCCGCGGTATTGAGCAGCACGTCCACCTTTCCAAAATGCGCCACGGCCCGTTCGAACGCCGCCGCGACACTGTCCTCGTCCGTCGCGTCCGCCCGCACCGCCAGGGCTTCTCCGCCCGCGTCCAGGACCGCCTGGGCGGCTGCCGTCGCGCCCGCCAGATCTATATCGATCACGGCGATCTTGGCCCCTTCGACCGCAAACATCGACGCTGCGGCGCGGCCAATGCCTTGCGCGCCTCCGGCGATCACCGCGACTTTGTCCATCAGGCGGCCTGGGCGTGTCAAATCACGATTCGATTCCATGCTGTTCCCACCCAAAGTAAATAAAATGAAGCGTTAGCGACGACATGACCGTCCAGGGATTCAGCCCGTCCGGCGCGCGCCCGTCGATTCCCTGAGCAAGCGCCGTGACACCTTGCCGGATGGCGTTCTGGGCAGTTCCTCCAGGAAATCGATCCGGCGCGGATACTTGTATGGCGCGATGGATCCCTTTACGTGGGCCTGCAGCGCGTTCACCAGTTCGTCCGACGGGAGATATCCGGGCTCGAGCACGACATAGGCCTTGACCGCTTCTCCCCGAAGCGGGTCGGGAACAGCCGTGACCGCGCATTCCTTGACGGCCGGATGGATCATCAAGGCGTTCTCCACCTCGGTCGGCCCGATCCGATATCCGGAAGAACTGATGATGTCGTCGGATCTGCCGACGAAGAATATATTGCCGGCCTTGTCCATGTACGCCGCGTCGCCCGTTCTATGCCAGCCGCCGGAAAATCCGGGTTCGATCTCACCATCGTTCCAGTAGCCCAGCATCAATCCGGGATTGTCGGCGCGAACTGCCAGCTCGCCGGGCTCTCCGGCCGGGCATGGGTGGTTGTGGTCATCAAGGACCGTCACGACATTGCCAGGCATCGGCAAGCCGATCATGCCGTTCTCGGGAGTGGTCTCACGCGTGGTGATCGTGCATTGCGGGGTTTCCGTCTGGCCGTAGGCCACCAGGAGCGGAGCGCCCGAAAATCTTGTCCAAGCATGCGAAAGCTCCTCGGTCATGGCCTCGCCGGCCGACAGGGTGAACCGCAAGCGGGGCAATGGAACCGGGGTCGCGCTGGATAGGATTTGCCGCAGCTCCGTCGCCACCGCGCTGTAGATCGTCACGCCATGCCTGGCCAACATATCCACTTTCTCTTGCGGCGACAGGCCAGGCTCGACAATCAAGGCCGTCGCCCCCCAGAACCACGCGCCGTAAAGCAGGCAGGACCCTGCCCGGGTCCAGCCGGTATCGCTGGTTGTCCAGATGACATCCTTCTCGGATGTGTCGAAAAGATGCCAAGGCTGCCAGCTTCGGACGAAGACGCCTCGTGCCGCGTGTACGACCGCCCGGGGCAGGCCCGACGAGCCCGAAGTGAAATACATGAGTGCCGGGGCATCGGCCGGCATGAGCGCCGGGGCAGGAACATCATGGTCCTGCTTCAATGCATCATCGAGATTTCGCCAGCCTTCCGCCTGGCCGCGGCAAAAGCGGACATCGATCATATCCAGCAGCCCTGCGTAGCGGTCCGCAAGCTCGCTCACCGTAACGGCGGCCCGGGCGCCGCTGCGCCGCAGCCGATACGCCACCTCCGAGGCCGAGACCTGGGTCACGCACGGCACCGGGACGGCGCCCAGGTAATGGCAAGCCGCCATCGCCACAAGCCAAAGCGCCGTCCTGGGCATGAAAACCAGCACCCGGTCGCCTGACCGTATGCCTGCTTCCGCAAGCGCCCCCGCAAACCGCTGCGTCGCTTCCAGCACCCGGGCATAGCTCCAGCGCTCTTCCCGGCGATCCATCCCCACGCTGACCACCGCCGTGTGCGACGGATGCAATTCGGCTCGTTGCGCGAGCACATCGATGGCGAAGTTAAAGGTCGGCGGAACGATCAGCTTGTTTTCCGTAACGGCGCGCCATTCTTTTCCATGCATCTTCACTGTCCTTCGGTGCGGAACGAGGTGGACCTCCAGATGGAGCAAGTCTATAGGCTGGCGGCGGCCGCGATTCATGAGATTTTTGGCCAGACGCATTGGTAAACGCTTATGCATGCGCCAATCGATCCGTTCAATGCCGGGGGTACTCGACACGATGAGCCGAAGGCGCCATGCCGCCCTCCACCGATAGGCGAATGCCTATGGAACGCTCCGTTTTTTTTATTTGTTATGCCGTACCCGCATATGTAGATTCAGCGTTGAAATTCTATCGCGGGAGAAGCAATGCATACCCAGGTTGGAATAATCGGAGCCGGCCCGGCGGGGTTGGCGCTTTCACACCTGCTTCATTTGCACGGTGTGGATTCCGTCGTTCTCGAGAGCAGAAGCCAGGAATATGTGCAGGCCCGCGTACGGGCGGGCGTGCTCGACGCGGATGTCTCCCTTTTGTTTCGCGAAGTCGGGCTCGGCGAACGGATGATGAAAGAAGGCCTGCCGCAGGAACAAATGGAGATCCGGTTTGAAGGAAAACGACGCTTCATCAACTGGAAGGATCTCGCCGGCGGGCGTATCAATATGGTGTACGGCCAGCAGGAAGTCGTGAAGGATCTCATCCGCCAACGCCGGGAGGACAACGGCAAACTTTTCTTCGAAGCATCGGCGACGCGCATCGAGAATCTGGACGGACGGCCTGTGGTCCATTATTCACTTGAGGGCCGCGACCGGACGCTGACCTGCGACTTTGTCGCCGCATGCGACGGCTATCACGGCGTGGGCCGGAAGACGATTCCGGCCCACGAGCTGGAAGTGTACGAGCTCAATTATCCGTTTGCCTGGCTCGGCATCGTGGTGCAGGCCAAGCCTTCCAGCCGTTGGCTCGTCACGTCCGCCCACGAACGCGGCTACGCCATGCACAGCATGCGATCGCCCATGGTAAGCCGCAATTATCTGCAGATTCCGCTACCCGATACGGTAGAGGACTGGCCGGATGGCCGGATCTGGGACGAACTTCAGACACGGCTCGAATCCGATTCCGACTGGAGGCTGGAGGAAGGGGAAATACTGGAGAAGGCCCGCTTCGATATCCGCAGCTTTGTCTGCCACACCATGCGATACAAGAAGGTTTTCCTGGCCGGGGATGCGGCCCACATGGTACCGCCCACGGGAGGCCGCGGCCTGAACCAGGCGATTGCCGATGTGTGCGTTCTGGCGGATGGCTTTGCCGATTTCTACCACGCTTCGTCGGAAGATTCCCTGAAGCGCTATGCGGAAACATGTCTTCGGCGCGTCTGGCATGCCCAGCAATTCACCTGGAAGATGACTTCCGTTCTGCAGCGGCAGTACCTGGACAACACCTATCATCGTCGTGTCCAGATCGCGCAACTGGAATATCTCACCACGGACCGGTCGGCGGCCACCAGCCTGGCGGAATGCTATGCCGGCTTGCCGCTGCAGACATCCTTCCTGCCTGCCGGTCGCCCCGGCTATCCCCATCTTTGAAGCACGCATCGGTTCCGGCGGGTCGCAGCCGCTTGTACGTACGTTTCAGTATCTCGTTTCAACGCAGGTATAGGAGCCATCGCCATGTCGCATTCCTGGACTATCGGTCTGAAGAAAGCCGCTTGCCTCTCCCTGGTCGCTCTCTGGGCCAGCCTTGCCGCTACTGCCCAAGCCTCCACCAATGGGGCGATCTCCGTGATCGTTCCCTTTACCCCGGGCGGCAGCGTGGACCTCGTGGCCCGCACGGTAAGCGAGCCCTTGGCAAAAGTGCTGAAAAAAACGGTAGTGGTCGAGAACAAGCCCGGCGCATCGGGCGCCGTGGGTACGCAGTATGCGATCCGTGCGACGCCCGATGGAGGCACGCTGCTGCTGGGGTCGACCAGCACGGTGAGCGTCCGGCCATTGCTGGATCCCCCACCCGGCTACGAACCCGCCAGGGACCTGACGCCATTGAATCTGACGGCCGGCGTCCCGCACGTGATCGTGGCGCATCCCTCGGTCCCTGCCAACGACATCAAGGAGCTCATCCGGTTCGCCAAATCGAGCAAGGAATCCCTGAGCTGGGGCGACTCCGGCCCGGGCACGCCGCATCGGCTGGCAGGGCAGCTTCTGGCCAAGGAAGCGGGAATCGACCTTCTTTATGTCCCTTATCGAGGCACATCCGTCGTGCTGACGGACCTGGTGGCCGGGCACGTGCAGATTTCCTCCGTCGAAATGGGAGTCGCGCTACCGTACATCGAAACCGGGCGGCTGAAAGTCCTGGGTATCTCCTCCCTTGAACGCAATCGAGCATTGCCTGGCGTTCCCACGGTAAGCGAGCAAGGCATCGACGGCTACAACATACAGTCCTGGTTCGGTTTCTTCGTCTCGTCGCACACTCCGCCGGATCGAGTCGAGGCCCTCGCCGAAGCGTTGAAGCAGGCGGTCAGCGACGACCGAACCAAGGCGGCGTTCGACGAAGCCGGACTGCTCGTCATCAACGAAAGCGGAAAGAATTTCGAAACTTTCCTGGAGCGCGAGCACGACAAGTGGTCGCGCGCGGCCGGCAAGCGGCCATAAAGGCAGGCCATGGCAGCGATCATTCCGTTCAATGAGCATTTATGCATTTCGCAGGCCCTGGCCAGCGATGAATCGGCCAAGGAAGGGCTTTTCCGGCTGAAATGGAAGGAGGCATACGCCAATTCTTCAGGCAGCTTCCACGGCGGCGCCCTGATGGCCTTCGCCGACGCCGCGATGAGCAGGGTACTCAAGGCTCGCCTGCCGGCCGGGAAGCGGTTCTCAACGCTGCATATGGGAAGCACATTCGTCGCATCAGGCGCCGGCGACATCGGCATCTCCGTTGCAATAGTCAAAATCGGCAACCGCATCGCCCATTGCACGGCGTCGATCACGGCGGCCGATGGCAAGCTGCTGTTCAATGCAACGGCGACATTCGCGATCGCCGCCGAAAGCCGGATCGGCGGTTAGGAGAATCCCATGGCCGACCTGTTCTTCGAGGACGTCGAGGCAGGAATCTGCTTCGAAACGGGCGCCCGCACCATTACCGAGACAGACATCGTCAATTTCGCCGGCATATCCGGCGACTTCCACAAACTCCATACCGATGCCGAGTACGCCAGGCATCACACCCCGCATGGCCGAAGAATCGCCCACGGCATGCTGGTCGTTTCGGTCACGACAGGATTGCTGGCCCGCAGCGAATTCATGCGCGCGATCGAAACGAGCACGCTGGGGGTCAGGGAAATCGCATGCCAGTTCAAGCGGCCGGTCTTCATCGGCGATACGGTACGGGTCATCGCTCGGATCACCGAATGCTCGGAAAGCCGCAAGCCGGGACGCGGTGCCATACGAATGCTCCGGCAAGTGCTCAACCAGGACGGGGACGTGGTCGTCGAGATCCAATGGTCCGCGGTGCTGAGCAAGCGCCCGGCGTAGCCGGCGCAGCGGACATCCGGTTCCTTCGGACCGGCCGCGCGAACCGGAGGCAAGACGCCTAGGCGACTCCCGATATGGGCGGATAGGCGAAATGTGCGTCGGTAATCGCCTTGCCTTCCGAGACGAGGAAATCAAGGAATCTTTGCGCCGCCGGGCGATGCGTCATGTATTTCTCGGTGATGACGCACCAGTGGGTCTGCGGCCAATCCTTCAGCGTGTCGTTCACCAGAGGCCGGATCAGGTTGCGTTCGAGCTCGACCTTGCAGGCATGCAGCGATATGAAGCCGATTGCACGGTTGGCTTCCACCATTCGCTTGATTGCCACATTGCTGGAAAACTCGGACTTGAACTGCATGGGGACATTCTGGCTTCTGAAAATGCCTTCCACGACGTTTCGCGCTCCCGTCCCGGACTCCCTGACGATCAGGCCGGAATCGACAATGTCCTGGAGCGTAAACGTGTCCGCATTGGCGAGCGGATGCTGCGGAGATGCGATGAAGGCCGTGGGATGGTCCGCGAAAACCCGGGTCGAGAATTCGTCGTCCACGGCATCGCTCTCCAGAATCACCATGTCCACCGAACGCTCCCTTAGAAGCTTCATGACTTCGTCGGCGCGTTGATCGATTTCCAGCTTGATCTTCGCGGTGGGGTCCTGCTCCGAAAACGCGATGATCAGCGGCGGCAGCAGATACTCCACGGTCTGGATGGCGCCGATCCGGAGCGTCTGGGAAGACGAGTTCATGAGCGCCTCCAGGTCCCGGGACGCCTCGTGCCATTGGCCGATTATCTTCGACGCATGGCGCGTGAGGATCCGCCCGGCCTCTGTCAGCTTGATACCGCGGCCGTCCTTTTCGATGAGCTGGAATCCCGTGGCCTCTTCGAGCTGCTTGATCTGGAGCGTGACAGTGGGCTGCGTTACGTGCAATATCTCGGCCGCGTGCGTCACGCTCCCGACCTCGGCAGTGACATATAGCGCGTGCAACTGCTTGAGAGTGGCGAATCTTTGCATGACAGAATCCGTAGTTAACGATTCAGGCCGGTGATCGTGCGCCTCGGATCCTGGAAGCTCCCAGCGCTCTGTCCGCACGGGCTACTTGATCGAACCTATTGATTTATATCTATATATTATCCCTTGCCACGGACCGGCACGCTGGGGTTATCACTAGGCCGGGCCTTACGCCGCGCTAGGCGTATCCGTCGCGGACCGTGGTGCTGATGAATGTGGCCAGCCCGCGGCCGGCATCGGCCAGTTCCTGCATGCGCAGGATATTGCGCGCGCCGGCGCTGTCATCGGTATACAGATAAGTCTGGCCGCCCACGAACCGCACCCGGATATAGCCCGGGCCGCTTTCGTAGGCCTGCACCCCCGAATTCCCGCTGAGATTCCTGTAAGGCTGCATTGCCCATGCCTTTGCAAGGCGCCCCGGCCGCTCAATCCACCCGGTAGCGGCGCACCGCTTCGTCGTCCCATTCCAGGCCAGATCCCGGCGCGTCGTCCGGCACCGCCATGCCGTCCTCGATTCGCAAGGGCCGGCGCAGCACCGACGCGGCGATATCCTGGTATTCCAGCCAGTGCGCCGTCGGCGTCACGCACATCAGGTGGGCCGACATTTCCTGGAAGATGTGGGAGCTCACCGGCAGCCGGGCGGCGTCGGCCAGGGCCGCCGCCCGCAGCCAGCCCGATATCCCGCCCACCTTCATGAGGTCCGGCATCAGCAGATCCGACGCGCCGGCCGCCACGCCCTTGGCCATTTCGTCGGTGCCGAAGTAGTTCTCGCCCAACTGGATGGGGGTGCGGATCTCGCGCGCGATCCGGGCATGCCCCTGGTAGTCGTACTGGCGGGTCGGCTCCTCGATCCAGCCCAGGCCCAGTTCGTCCAGGGCGCGGCAACGCACCAGCGCCTCGGGCACCGACAGGCTCTGGTTGTAGTCCACGAACAGCGCCACGTCCTTGCCCAGCGCCGACCGCACCTCGCGCACCACGGCCAGATCGTCTTCCAGGCGGGGATGGCCGATCTTGATCTTCATGGCCTTGAAGCCGCGCGCCAGCGCTTCCTGCGCCAGCTCCACGCTGCGCGGCACGCTTTCCATGCCCTGGCTGAAATAGGCCGGCACCGGCCGCACGCTGCCGCCGAGCAGCCGCGCCAGGGGCAGCCCGGCGGCCCGGGCCAGGGCATCCCAGGCCGACATGTCCAGGCCGGCGATGGCCATGGTCACCAGGCCGGTATTGCCCAGCAGGCGGAAGCGCGCGTCGAACAGCCGCTCCAGGTCGCCCGGCGCGATGGCCGCGCCTTGCAGCGCGCCGGCCATGTTCTGCAGCAGGGCATGCAGCGGCTTGAGCGCCATCGGCGTATAGGTGAACAGGTAGGCGCGCCCTTGCACGCCTTCTTCGGTGAGCAGGTCCAACAGTACCAGCGGCGCGCGATCCACGGTGCCGCTGGCGGTGCGCACCGGATATTCCAGGGGCACGCTGGCCGCCGTCAGCCGCAACTCGCGGAAAGTCAGTTGCATCGTCAAGATCGGTCTCCTCGCAAGACACGGGCCGCCCGCGCCACTCGCCATTGTCGCAATAGAATCGGCGGGACGGAGCGTGCGCCGCGCCCATATGGTGTAAAACAGGACCGATCCGACGACCTCTCTTCCCTTGCGAGCGAATACGATGCAAGAACCGGCGCCCGAACGGTATTTCCTCGACGACCTGGCCGTGGGCCAGCGTTTTCGCAGCGATACCTACGAGCTGACCGAGGAAAAGCTCATCGCCTTCGCCAGGGAATTCGACCCGCAGCCGTTCCACCTGGACAGGGAAGCCGCCCGGACCACGGTGTTCCGCGGCCTGGCCGCCAGCGGCTGGCATACCGCCGCCGTCACCATGAGACTGCTCAACGACGGCGCCGCGCCGCTGGCGGGAGGCATCGTCGGCGCCGGCGGCCAGGTGGAGTGGCCCCGGCCCACTCGGCCGGGGGACGTGCTGCGGGTGGAAAGCGAAGTGCTGGAAATCATTGCGTCGCGCTCCAAGCCCATGCAGGGCATCGTCGTGCTGCGCGCCGAAACCCGGAACCAGCTCGACGAAGTCGTGCAGGTCATGACCGCGAAGCTGGTCGTGCCCCGCCGCCCCGGCCAGGCACGAACGGCCGCTGCGGCAATGCCGGCGCCCTGAAGCAGGCCGGACCACGCCTTCCCACTCCCGAAAGAGCGCCATGTCAAACGATCACCGGGCGGAACATCCATGTCGACGGCGACATTACCCGGTCGGCCCGGTGTCCACGCGCCCCCCGGCATGCCGGGCCCAACCCAGGCGACCAGGATGACCCAGCCTTTTCCCCGCCCGCGCCGATGCGCCCATCTGGCATGGGGAGCGTTCGCCGCCCTGGCCCTGCTGGCCGCCGGCGATCCGGCCCACGCGTCCGGGCCGCCCGAACTCCCAGCGTCCGCGGACGGCCTGTGGTCCATCGACCGGGCAGGCCGGATTTCGTCCGGCTCCGAAAACATCGAAATGCGCAAGATCTGGCGCGCCTGCCTGGACGAGCGCGCGCACCGTGCGCTCGAAACCCTGGACATCCTCCAGTTGCGGGCCGCGGCCGCGGTCGGACACGCCCGGTGCGACGCCCCGCGGTACACGCTGTCCGGCAACGTCCTCTCCAGCACCATGCACTGCGCCGGCGCCGCGCCCGATCGCGACGGCGTCGGCCATATCCGTGTCTCGCGCGCCACCACGTTCCTGAGTCCCGGCCAATCGCGCACCGTATCCGACATGCGGCGCGACACCTCGCTGGAGACCGTGGAACACTATGTCACGGACATGCGGCGCCTGGGCGCCTGCGAACCCGGGCAGCGGCCCGGCGACATGGTGCTCACGAACTGGAAGATCGACGGCGAAGAATCGCTCAAGGGCCGCAGGGCGGGCAACGTATACCGCGCGATCGAAGCGCGCGGACGATTCATCGAATCCCGGCTGTCGCAGCCGCCGGCCGGCGACGGCTCCCGCTAGCGGATCCCGCCGGACGCCACGCGGCTCCGGCGGGCTCGTGTGCCGCGTCGCGGGATCCGGGACCGCTACGGCGCGTGGCCGCGCGTCACTGCCCGGACGCAGGGTGGACGCGGCTCGCCGCGGCCAGCAGCCGGTCCAGCGCATTGCCGAACGCGCGGCGGTCGGCCTGGCCGAAGGGCGCCGGCCCGCCGGTATCGATGCCGGCGTTGCGCAGGTCTTCCATCATGTCGCGCAGCGACAGGCGCTCGCGTATGGTGTCGAGGGTATAGCGTTCGCCGCGCGGGCTCAGCGCCAGGGCCTGCTTGTCGAGCACCAGCGAGGCCAGCGGAATATCTCCCGTGACGACCAGATCCCCCGCGCTTGCGTGTTCCACGATATAGGCGTCCGCCACGTCGAATCCGCGCGGCACCTGGACCGCCCGGATCCACGGCGACGGCGGCGTGTGCAGCATCTGGTTGGCGACCAGGGTCATCGGCCGCCGCCACCGTTGCGCGGCCCGGTAAAGGATTTCCTTGACCACGGCGGGGCAGGCGTCGGCATCGACCCAGATACGCATGGCTCTAGGATTCCAGCGCGGCGGCCAGCAAGGTGCCGACCAGGTCGTTGACGCCGACCCCTTCGGCTTCGGCTCTCGCGCGCAAGGCGTCGATCAACGGCTGCCGCAGCTTGACGGGGAATGGCACCAGGCCGGCCGCCTGGTCCAGCCGGCGCTGCGCGCGGCGGTCCGGCGCCGGGCCCGTGCCGGCATAGCGCCCGGGCGGGACCGCGGCGTTGAGCTTGCCCATGAGCTTCAGGGCTTTGTTTTTCTCCAGGTCGGTCTTTTTCATGGGGAATCCGGGGGACGGGGTCTGGCCGCGGCGGGCGCGGCGGCCTCTGCTTGTACCACGCCCCGGGACCCCGGCCGCGCCGCGCCGCCGTATTGCCCTGCCGGTTTCCGCCTGCTACGCTGCCGATCCTCCAAATACGAGGGAAAACCCATGTCCGCGCTTCGCGCCACGACCGTCACGGAACGCCGATCCGCGGGCGGGCAGCCGTCGTGACCCCGGCCCCGGACGGCCAGGCCGACCGCGCGACTTTCTCGCTCTATGCCCGCCTGTGCGCCATTCCCGCCATCTGGGGCGGGACTTTCATCGGTGGGCGCATCATGGCGCTGAACCTGCCTCCCGCCTTCGGGTCGGCCCTGCGCTACGGTCTCGCCTGCCTTGCGCTGGTAGCGGCCGCGCGCTGGCTCGAAGGCGGCCTGCCGCGCCTGAACCGCCGCCAGGCGCTGGCCACGTTCGGCATGGGCGTCACGGGCATCTTCGTCTACAACATCTGCTTTCTCAGCGCGCTTTCATACCTGGCCGCCAGCCGTACTTCCCTGCTCATCGCGCTCAGTCCCATCGTGACCTGCCTGGCGGCCGCGGCGCTCGGAGAGCGGCTGAGCGCCACGCGCTGGATCGGAGTGGCCCTGGGCCTGCTGGGCGTCTGGATCGTGATCTCGCGCGGCGACCTTACCTCCACGCTGACCCAGGCCGTAGGGCCCGGCGAAGCCTTGATGTTCTGCGGGGTCGTGGCCTGGACAGCCTACACCTTGATCGGCCGCGCCGCGCTCAGGGGGCTGTCCGCGCTGGCCGCCACGACTTATGCCTCGCTCTGGGGAACCGGCCTGCTGGCCTGCGTCGCGGCGTTCGAGTTGCCCAGGCTGCGGCTCGACGCATTCACGCCCTCGGTCATCCTGTCCACCCTGTATCTCGGCGTGCTGGGCACCGCGCTCGCCTTCGTCTGGTATTCCCAAGGCGTCCAACGCATCGGCGCGGCGCGCACGGTGATCTTCAACAATCTCGTGCCGGTCTTCGGCGCATGCTTCGGGGTGCTGCTGCTGGACGAGCCCTTCCTGGCCAGCATGCTGGTGGGAGGCGCGGTGGCGGTCACCGGCGTCATGCTGGCCTCGCGCAGGGGCTAGGAAACTCAGGGATCCCTTCGCAAGTCCCTGTTCCGGTGAGGCTTGAGCTCCGCTCCCGATCTCCACCGGCCGCCGTGTACCTGCCACCCAGGCTTGACACGCCCTCGGGACGGCTCCTATGATAATTAAACAAACGTTTGATTTAAACGACTAAACCCACGCAAACGGAAGGAGACAACCTTGAAGATCTGGTTCCAATTGCTGTCCTCGGAGACGGGAATGGCAGGCTTTCTCTCGGCCACGCAGAAATTGGTGGCGCGGGCCATGGCCCCCGGCACCGAGGTGGAGGTACGCGGCACCACGCACGGCGTCATCGGAGATCAATACAGGCTGTTCTGCAATTACGACTCGCGCGAACAGATCGACAATGCCCTGCGCATCCGGGCCGCAGGCGGCTACGACGCCTTCGTCGTGGCCAATTCCCTCGACCCCGCCCTGGTCGAACTGCGCGAGATGCTGGACATCCCCGTAATCTCCTTCATGGAAGTCTGTTCCTTCACCGCCTGCACCATGGGGGATCGCTTCGGCGTCATCGGCGTGAACCGCAAGCTGATGTCCTGGTACCGCTCCATCGTGCGCGGCTACGGGCTAGGCAACCGCCTGGCGGCCTGCGAGCCCATGGAAGTGAACGACACGCGCAGCCTGGACCAGGGCTTTACCGATCCCGCCTTCGGCGACAAGCTCGAGGAACAGGTCGTCGACGCCGCGCGGCGCTGCATCGCGCAAGGTTCGGAAGTGGTCTTCGTCGGCGGCCCACCGGGAACCCTGATGGCGCAGCGCGGCATCTTCCAGATCGACGGCGTTCCGCTGCTGGATACCTACACCCTGCTGGCCAAGACGGCCGAAACCATGGCCGTCATGCACAAGCTCACCGGCGTGTGCGTGAGCCGCCACCTGCTTTATGAATCGCCTCCCGCCGATCTGGTGCGCAAGGTCGCGTCCGCCTATGGCGTGGACGCGCTGCGCAAGGGATGAGGTCTCCTCCGACCAACAGGACAGGCAAACCCAAATGAACCCAACGACTTTTCTCTCCCGCAGTATCGCGCGGGGCCTGCTCGGCATCGCGATAACGACCGGCTTGCTGTCCGCCCACGCAGCCCGGGCGGAAGATTTCCCCTCCCACCCGATCCGCATCATTGTCCCGTTCTCCGCCGGCGGCGGCGTGGATTCGCTGGCGCGCCTGGTGGGCGAGCGCATCACCGCGCAGACCGGCCAGAGCGTGATCGTGGACAACCGTCCCGGGGCGAGCGGCAACATCGCCACCACCTTGGTGGCCCAGGCTCCTGCCGACGGCTACACACTGCTGATCGGCGCCAACGGGCTGGCCGCCAACCCGACGCTGTATCCCGACCAGCCACTGCTGGACATGCGCAAGCACTTCACCGCGATCGCCGCCATCGGCGCCTCGCCGCTGATCCTGCTGAGCTCGCCCGCCTTTCCGGCCAAGACGCTGCCCGAACTGATTGCGCAGGCAAAGGCAGAGCCCGGCAGGATCACCTATGCCTCGGGCGGCAGTGGCACCTCCGGGCACCTCGCCACCGAAATGCTGAAGTCGATGGCCGGCATTTCGCTCACGCACGTGCCTTACAAGGGAGGCACCCAGGCCTTCGTGGACCTGACCGAGAATCGCGTCTCGGTGATGCTGATCGACCCGCCGCTCGCCATGCCGCAGATCAGGGCCAAGAAGCTGCGGGCGATCGCCGTCGGCAGCAAGGAGCGCTTCGCACTGCTGCCGGACGTGCCGACCATGGCGGAATCCGGCGTGCCGGGCATCGAGGCGACCGTCTGGTGGGGATTCGTGGCGCCGGCCGGCACGCCCAGGCCGGTGGTCGACAAGCTCAATGCCGAGATCAACAAGGCGCTGGCCGATCCCGCGATCAAGACAAGGCTGACCGACATGGGCGTGGTCATCACGCCCTGGACGCCGGACCAGTTCGGGGGTTTCCTGGCCGCGGAAACCGAGAAATGGGCGGGCGTGATCAAGCAGGCAGGCATCCGGGCAAATTGAAGCCAGCCCCACGACCTCGCGTGGAAACTATAATTTCCTATCATCATCTCCGGGTCAACGACTGGTGAAGCACGACAAACCGGCGCAATTCTCCATCGGGGAATTCACCGACAGGAAAAAAACGCTCATCCTCGATGTCGCCGAAGCCCTGTTCGCGGAGCAGGGGTTCGCCGACGTATCGATCCGCAATATCGCGCTTGCGGCCAAGGCCAACGTCGCGGCGGTGAACTATCACTTCGGCTCCAAGGAGCGGCTGTTCGAAGCGCTGTTCGCCCGCCGCGTCGTTCCCGTCAATGCGGATCGCCTGGCGTTGCTCGATGCGGCGCGGTCGCGCAGCAAAGATGGCAAGCTCGCCCTGCGCGACCTGGTCGATGCCTTCGTACGCCCACCCCTGCTGCTGGGCGACCCCCGGTCGCACGGGGAACGAGGCCTGGTGATGATGCGGTTCCTGAGTCGCATGCTGGCCATGCCGCGCGAACACGTCTTCCTGGAGTCGTACTACGGCGAAGTGCGCACACGCTTCATCGGCGCCTTGCGCGAGATCCTGTCGGACCTGCCGTTCGAGACTGTGCTCTGGCGCTATAACCTGATGGTGGGCGCCCTGATCTACGCGCTGGCCGGCCCGCAACGCATGCTGCGCCCACCCGCCGGCTCGCCTTCGGAGACGCCCATGCATTGGCAAGTGGAAGACGCGATCGCCGAGCTGGTGGACTTTTGCGCCGCCGGCTTCAGCGCTCCCAGCACCGTCGCTTACAAATAAGCCCGCAGGCTGCCTTGACATCCGGCTGACTTCTTCGCAAACTTCCGCTCATGGTTCAAACAAACGTTTGATTGAAAATAGGAGGAACAGTGACTCAGTCTGTCATCCTGACCTGCGCGGTCACCGGCGGCGACGACGTGGCCGGCAAGTTTCCGCAGCTTCCGGTCACGCCCCGCCAGATCGCGGAAGCGGCGGTCGACGCGGCCAAGGCGGGCGCCGCCATCGTGCATATCCATGTGCGGGATCCCCGAACCGGCAAACCCAGCATGGCGCTGGACCTGTATCGCGAGGTCGTGGATCGTATCCGGGACAGCGGCACCGACGTCATCATCAACCTCACCACGGGTCCCGGAGCCCGGCTGGTGCCGGATCTGCACGCCGCCAACCAGGCGGCCCCCGGCTCCAACGTGCGGCCGCCTGCGGACCGCGTGCGGCACATCACCGCGCTCAGGCCGGAAATCTGCAGCCTGGACATGGGTTCCGTCAATTTCGGCGCAGGCGCGCTCATCAACACGCCGGAACAGATCCGTATCATCGCGGCAGGCATACGGGAAGCCGGTTCCAAGCCGGAATTGGAGATCTTCGACACAGGCCATATCGCGCTCGCCAACAAGATGATCGCAGACGGCGTGATCCCGGGAACCCCGCTGTTCCAACTGGCATTGGGCATCCCCTGGGGCGCGCCGGCCACGCCTGGCGTCATGCAGTGCATGAAGGAAATGCTGCCTCCGGGCGCCGCCTGGGCGGGCTTTGGCATCGGCCGTTCGGAGTTTCCCATGGTGGCGCAAGCCGTGCTGCTGGGCGGGCATGTCCGGGTGGGAATGGAAGACAATCTCTATCTCGAAAAAGGCGTGCCGGTCCGCAGCAACGCCGAGCTGGTCGATAAGGCCGGACGCATCGTTGCCCTGCTCGGCGCGAGCCTGGCCACGCCCGGTCAGGCCCGGGAAATCCTGCAACTGCCCCCGCAGCCCGCCGCATGAACATGACCGTGGCCTGTGTCCAGGTATCGCCCGGCAACGACCTGGCGGCCAACCTGGACCATGCGCAGGGCTTGATCGAACAGGCGGCCGCGCAGGGTGCCCAATTGATCGCGCTTCCCGAGTTCGCCCTGTTCCTGGACCGCAGCGGCCGTGCCATGGCGGCAGCCGCCTGCCCGGAAACGCGCCACGCCTGCCTCGACAGCTTGCGCGGCACGGCGCGGCGGCATGGCCTCTGGCTGGCCGTGGGCAGCATCGTCACCCGCGACGAGGAAGCGGGCAGCGAAACGCCTGTCCGCCTGTCCAACCGGTCATTCCTGATCTCCCCGGACGGCGGTATCGCCGCACGCTACGACAAGATCCATATGTTCGATGCGGTGCTGGCCGATGGCAGGACCATCAACGAATCCCGCGCCTACCGCCCCGGAAATCGCGCCGTGGTGGTCGACACGCCCTGGACGCCGCTCGGGCTGAGCATCTGCTACGACCTGCGCTTCCCACAGTTGTACCGGACGTTGGCACAGAGCGGAGCCGGCATCCTGATGGTGCCAGCCGCCTTCGCGCACGAAACCGGCGCGGCGCACTGGGAATCGCTGCTGCGCGCACGCGCCATCGAGAACGGCTGCTTCGTCGTCGCCCCCGCCACCTGCGGCACGCATCCCGGGGACTGGCGGACGTGGGGACACTCCATGATCGTCGACCCTTGGGGCCGCGTTCTGGCCCAAGCCGACGATCGCCCCGGTGTGATCATGGCTACGTTGCAGCTCGACGCCATCGAACGCGCACGTCGCGCCATCCCTTCCTACGCCGGGCGAGAGGCTTTCGACGTTGTCCACGAACATCCGACCGTTACGTTCCCCACCGCGAGCGCTCCATGATCCAACTGCCTTCCAACCCCCCCGAACTCCAGTCCCGTTTCGTCGACGCCATGTCGATGCCTTGGTCGGACACCGAGTTCCCGGGTATCGAAATGAAAATCCTATACAACGACGAGCGAGGCCGTTCGGCCATCCTGTTTCGCCTGGCTCCCGGCGCCGTCGTACCATTGCACGAGCATGGCGACCTGGAGATGACCTTCATGCTGAAAGGAGACCTGGAGGATCACGAAGGCACCGTGACCGAAGGCAATTTCGTCTGGCGTCCGGGCGGCAACCGCCACATCGCGCGTTCGCCTTCGGGGGCCGTTTTCTTGTCCATCTTCAACCAGCCGAATGTCTTCGCAACGGGAACCCGTTTCTTCACCAAGGCGCACACCGGCCAGGAGAAGCCATGACCAACGCTGCCAACCCTGAACTCCACGGCCGGCTCAGGCCCCTGCTCGAAGGCGCCCGGATCGACCACGTTTCCATGGTCGTACGGGACCGGGAGAAGGCCATCGCCGGCTTGTCGGCCATCGTCGCCGGTCCGTTCACGCGGCACGAATACACGAACACCGCCCTGGTGTACGGGCAGCGCTCCACCTACACCCTTCACATGGCCCTGGCGCCGCTGTCGCCCTCGCTGGACCTGGAGATCATCCAGCTCTATGCCGGCGAGAATGCGATCCACAGCCGGTTCCTGGACAAGTTCGGCGAGGGCCTGCAGCACCTGGCCTACGAAGTGGAAGACTTCGAGGCGTCGATCGCCGCCTTCCGGTCCGCGGGCTTTCCGCCCATCCTGCAGAAGGAAAGCGGCACGCCGGTGGCCGCCTACATGGATACCACCTCTGTGTCCGGGTTCTTCATCGAACTGATCCGGAAGGGTTTCCGCATGAACGACCCGGCGACCTGGCCGACATGAACCGACAGGAAGGAATTCCCATGCGCGTTTCCGCTCCATTCGAACCGGCCATCGTCTGCCGGGACCTGAACACCATGCTCGCCTTCTACCGCGACGTGCTCGGCATGTCGGTCTTCTCCCTCGACAGCATCGGGGCCGGCCCGGCCGGGGCGGCGCGGCTGTCGCCCGATGGCTACGATATCGCGAGGCTGGAGACCGAGAGAGGCGACCGCCTGAAGCTGGTCGCCCCGCGCCAGTCACCACAGGCCCAGCCCGCGCGCGATTTCGTGCTGCAACGCCATGGCTATGCCTACCTGACGTACATCGTGCCGGACCTGCGCGGCGTTCAGGCGGCATTGCGCCGTGCCGGCGCCGAGATCCTGACCGGTGACGAGCCGGTGGGCTTTCGCCCGGGCGTGGTGGAGCTCATTTTCGCGCGGGACCCGGAAGGCAATTGCCTGGAGTTCGTGGAGCGCAACGATCTTGCCGCTTACCGGCCCGGCGGCACCCGGGAACGCTGGACGGAGAAGGAACCAGGATGAATCTGCACCTGCAAGGCAAGGTCGTCGTCATCACCGGCGGCAGTAGCGGTATCGGCCTGGGAACGGCGCGGCGCTTCGCCGCCGAGGGCGCACGCCTTTTCCTGTGCGCCCGCCGCGCCGATACGCTGGAACGCGCGGCCGGCGACATCGCCCGCGAGACCGGCGCCGAGGTGGCCCACGCCAGCGCCGACGTCACCCGGCCGGAAGAGATCGACGCCCTGCGCGATGCCGTCGCCGAACGCTACGGTCGCGTGGACGTGCTCGTCAACAACGCGGGCACGGGCATCTACAAGCCTTTCCTGGAAGTGACCGACGACGATCTGGTCTCCGGCATGACGATGAACTTCTTCGCGCAATTCCGGGTTTCGCAGCGCTTCGTGCCGATGATGATCGAGCAAGGCGGCGGCGCTATCGTCAACGTCGCCGGCTGTTCGGGGCTGCAGGTCCTGGAACCGCCGTTCCACTCCACCTGCACGGGGCCCGCCAAGGCCGCCGAGGTGCGCTTCACGAAAGCACTTGCGGCGGAACTGGGCGGATCCGGCATACGCGTGAACTGCGTCGCGCCGAATTTCGTCGACGTGCCCGAGCGGATCGACAAATGGCAGGCCCAGATGGGGGCCGGCGCACCCAGCACCCAGGAGTTGCAGTATGCGTGGGCATCGCGGGTCGTGCTGCCCAACCGCCGCTGGTCGACCATCGACGAAGTGGCCAGCACCATCCTGTTCGCGGGGTCCTCGGCGTCGAGCTACACCACCGGCGCCGTCTTCGTGGTCGACGGTGGTTTCGCTCGCGACTGAATCCCTGTCTTGACATGCCCCACGCCGGGCTTTACATTCAAAAATAAAACGAACGTTTGATTCAAACATTCGTCTCAGGAGACAAAACAATGAACGCAGCGGCTGCCTTGCCCTCCGCCGGGCCTCCGGTCCTGACACTCTCGGAAGTCGGCAAGACCTATGCAAATCAGCCGACGCCGGCCCTGCTCCCGGTCACCGCCACCATCCGGGACATAGAGTTCGTCAGCTTCGTCGGCCCCAGCGGGTGCGGCAAGACCACGCTGCTGAAGATGGTGGCGGGCCTGATCCAGCCCAGTTCCGGCGCCATCGCCTATCGTGACACCGGGCAGCCCGTCCGGCCCGGCCACTACGGGTTTGTCTTCCAGAACGCCGCCCTGCTGCCCTGGCGCACCGCGCTGGAAAACGTAATGCTGCCGGCCGTCATCCTGGGGCTGCCCGCGGCCGCCGCGCGCACGCGTGCCCTGCAATTGCTGGATCTGGTGCATTTGGGCCGCGCGGCCCACAGCTATCCCAGCCAGCTGTCCGGCGGCATGCAACAGCGCGTGTCGATCGCCCGGGCACTGCTGCACGACCCCGAGCTGCTGTTCATGGACGAGCCATTCGGAGCCCTGGACGCCATGACCCGGGAACAGCTCAACCTGGAACTGCAGCGCATCAGCCTGGACCAGCGCAAGACGGTAGTGTTCGTCACTCACGACATCGAGGAAGCCGTCCTGCTGTCGGACCGGGTGTTCGTGTTCTCGCGCGGACCGGGCCGACTGGTCGACGTGCTGCAGGTGGCGTTGCCGCGGCCGCGCGCCGTGGCCGACCGGGGAGATCCGGCCTTTCTCACCGCCGTCGCACAGATCCGCAGCCTGCTCGACCAGGGCGACGTCCGTTCCGGAGCAGCCGCATGAAAAACCTCGCCCTTTCCGCGCCGCGCACCGTCATCCCTGCCGCCCCGCGCCTGCGCCATTGGCGCGACTACCTGCTTTCCTTTCTGCTGCTGGTCATCCTGCTTGCGTTGGCGGAGATACTCGTGGATACGGGCCAGGTGTCCCGACTCGTCCTGGCAGCCCCCAGCGACATCTGGGCCGTACTGAAAGATGGCATCGTCACGGGCTTCTACACACCGCACATCCTCTCGACCGTGTCGTCGATCTTCGCTGGCTTCCTGATCGCCGGCGCCATCGCCGTCACGATTGCCGGGCTGCTGGCCAGCGTTCCCGCGCTCGAGCGTGTGCTCACGCCCTTTTTCGTCGGTTTCCAGAGCATGCCCAAGGTCGCGGTGGCGCCGCTCATCGTCATCTGGTTCGGCTTCGGCGAGCTGTCCAAGACCGTCATCGTCATCACAACCTGCTTTTTCCCGATCCTGATGAACGCGCTGCATGGCCTGAAACTGCGCGATCGGGACCATCTGGAGCTCATGCGATCGCTGGGCGCGACGCGCATGCAGTTATTCCTGCGCCTGCGCCTGCCCCACGCACTCCCCTACATTTTCGCCGGCCTGCATATCGGCGCCATCTTCGCGCTGATCGGCACCGTGGTGGCCGAGTTCGTCGGCGCCGACGCCGGCATCGGCTATCTGATCCTGCAGTCCAAGGCGAATTTCGATATCGCCGGCGTCTATGCCGGACTGCTGATCCTGATGGCGATCGGCGTATTGCTGCATGCGCTCATGAAGCAGCTCGAAAAGCGCATCGCCTTCTGGGCACAGGACCTCAGCCAGGTCTCCGCCTGATCTTCCCCTTACCCTTCAAGGAGCCATTGACATGCGCATCTGGTACCAGTTGCTCTCTTCCGAGACCGGAATGAAGCATTTCATCGACGCTACGCAGAAGCTGGTCGACCGCGTCGTATTCCCCGGCACCACGGTGGAAGTCCGCGGCACGACACAAGGCGTGCTCGGCGACCAGTTCCGGCTGTTCTACAACTACGACACGCGCGAGGTCATCGACAACGCGCTGCGCGTGCGCAAGGAAGGCGGCTACGACGCATTCGTGCTGGCCAACTCGCTGGACCCCGCGCTCGTCGAACTGCGGGAGATGCTCGATATCCCGGTGCTTTCCTTCATGGAAATCAATTGCTTCACGGCCTGCACCATGGGGGACCGCTTCGGCCTGATCGTCCCGAACCGGAAAATGATCGCGCGCTATCGCGAAATTCCCATCGGCTACGGTCTGCGGGATCGGCTGGCGGCCTGCGAGCCGCTGTTCTTCGATGACGTACGCAAACAGGACGATGCCTTCGTCGACCCCAAGGTCGCGGACGCCGTCGTGGCCGAGACGATGAAGGCGGCCCGCCGCGCCATCGACCAGGGCTCCGAAGTGCTGATCGCCCCCGGGCCCCCGGGCGCCCTGCTCGCGCAGCGCGGCGTCTTCCAGATCGACGGCGTGCCGCTGCTCGACACCTATACGCTGCTGGCCAAGGCGGCGGAAAGCGCCGTGGCAATGCACAAACTGACTGGCGTCTGCGTCAGCCGGCACATGCTGTACGAGTCTCCGTCCGCCGACCTGGTCAGGAAAGTCGGCGCGGCATACAAGGTCGACGCGCTACGCGAAGGCTGAGCGGACCCGCCCGACATCGACAACCCCGACACCAAAGGAAATACCATGAAAAAAGGGAGACAAACCCTGCTCGCCGTCTTGCTGGCAACCGCCCTGCAATTCGCGCCCGCACCCGGCTCCGCGCAGGCGCTCACCAAGGTCGTGGTCGGCGGCGCCGTCACGACCATGCAGACGCTGGCGGCCTATTTCAGTTCGCTGCCCCTGGAACTGTATTGGAAAGAAGAGGGACTGGACGTCGAAATCATCGGCCTGCCCGGCGCCAACGTCGCGCTGCAGGCGCTGCAGGCCAAGAAGGTGGACATGGTTCCGGGCACCCACTCGGCGCTGTTCGCCTTGCTGGAGAAATTCCCCGACGCCGGACTGAAGACCTATTTCATCCATACCAGCGCGCTCAACAGCCTGCCTGCGGTGCTCGAATCGAGCAGCCTGCAATCGATCAAGGATCTCCAGGGCAAGAACGTCGGCGTGCAAAGCCTCGCCAACAGCCAGGTCCCGCTGATCAAGGCCCTGGTCCGGCAAGCCGGCGGCGATCCCGGCACGGTGACCTTCCTGGCCGTGGGCGAAGGCGTCGAGGCCGCCCACGCGCTCACGACTCACCGCGTGGACGCGCTGGCGCTCTACGACGGCCTGTACGCGGCGATCGAGGCCGAGGGAGTCAAGCTGCGCGAGCTCAGCAGCGATTTCGTCAGTCGCGACAAGGTGGGGTTCAATGCCGGGCTGATCGTCCGGCAAGAGGACATCGAGAAAAGGCGCGCCATGCTGATCGGCCTGGCACGCGGCGTGGCCAAGTCCATCCTGTTCGCCCAGACCAATCCCGAGGCGGCCGTGCGCATCCATTGGAAAGTCTATCCCGGCACCAAGCCGCGCGGCATTCCGGAAGCGGAGGCCATGCGGCGCAGCATGATGCCCCTGCAGGCGCGGCTCAGGAACGTGGACATGCCCGAAGGCCTGTTCGGCAACGCCACGACGGCGCAGATCGAAGGGTATATGAACCTGATGGTCGAGGGAGGTCTGCTCAAGCAGCCCCTGCCCATCTCGATGGTCTGGGATCCGGGCATGATCCGGGAGATCAACGATTTCGACCATCAGAAGGTCATCGATCAGGCACGCAACTGGAAGCCCTGAACACGGCGGCCGCACGTACCGCAACGTGGCGTCCATATCCGGTCCGCGCGGACGATCGGCCGCCAAACGATTCCCGGAAATGGACGGCCGCCGCGGCAAGGCATACGGCGGCCGTCGCGCTTCCCGGACCGGGTCCGGCAAGTTTCCTGCACGCCATCGCCCCGTCGCCCATGTAAACGGAATCGAAGCCGCACGCACCGCCCGGCAGCCACCGCCCGCGTGACGGGTCATTCGCGCGAGAAACCCCGTCCGCCAGGACGCATGCCCTGCCTCTGCCATGGCCGGACCGCCCCGTTTTCCTTCCCGCCCTGGTTTCCCCGCGATTCCTTGCCCGCCGGCCGGAATTGCGTATAAGATATGCGTTGTATTTTTATGTATACATAAGAACACAAACCTGGTCTCGCCGGACGAGTTTCCGAGTCGGCGTTGCCGACTGCCGCCTCCCCATGCCCGCAGAATCCGACGATTTCAGCGCCGCCGCCGCCCGGTTCGCCAGCACCCTGGCCCTGGCGGACGTTCCCGAACCCATCGTGCTCAAGGCCCGGGGCTGCCTCCTGTACGGCCTGGGTATCGGCGTGGCCTGCATCGGAACCGGCTTCGGCGCCACGGCGCTGCGCGCCATGCGGGACCTGGACGGCGACGCGGCGCCGGGCGGCGCGACGGTATTGGCCAGCGGCGCCCGGCTCCCCGCGTCGGCCGCCGCGTTCGCCAATGCGGTGATGATGCACGGCCGCTGCCAGGAAGACACTTGCGGGTCGGCCCACCTGGGCGTGGCGATTCTGCCCGCCCTGCTGGCGCTGATCGAAAGCGGGCAGGCGCCCGGCGCCAACCTGCTGCCGGCGCTGGTCGCCGGCTATGAAGTCGCCGGCCGCATCGAAATGCAGTTGGGCCGCCGCTCCACTGCCCGGGGCTTCCGCGCCTCGCCCCTGTACGGCACGCTCGCCGCCGCCGTCGCCGCCGCCCGCGCCATGGACCTGCCCGTCGACCGCACCGCGGCCGCGCTGGCCTGCGCCTGCGCCTTCGCCGGCGGGACCTTGCAGGCCATCGCCGACGGCACGGACGAATGGCGCTACCAGATGGGCGGCGCCGTCCGGCGCGGACTGGAAGCGGCGCTGCTGGCCCGGGCCGGGGCGGTCGGCTCGACCCGGCCGCTGGAAGGCGAGCTCGGCTTCGCCATGGGCCATGCGCGCACGCTCCCGGCCCCGATGGATCCCGGCACCTGGGTCCTGCCCACGGTCGCGTTCAAGCTTTACCCCGTCTGCAATCGCAACCAGACGGCGGCCCTGCTTGCCGCCAACATCCATCGGAGCATCGCGGCGGACCGCATCCGCGCGATCCGCATCCGCATCAGTCCCAATGTGCTGGCCGGCATGCTCGAACGCGGCCCCTTCCAGCGGCTGGGCCAGACCTTGATGAGCACCTACTTCAGTTGCGCGACCGCGCTGGCCGCGGGAACGATCACGCTCGAGGCGCTGACCGATTTCGACAACGCCGCGATTCGCGGCCTGATCGATCGCATGACGATCGAAACGGATCCGTCGGTGCCCTACCCGTCGGCCTCGGCGGAGGTGGAAACGGTGGACGGCCGGCGGCTCGAGTTCGCCGAGCGCAAGACCTTCGAGGACTACAGCTTCACGCGCGACCAGATCAACGCCCTGCTGGAACGGCTGGCCCATGAAACGGGCCGGCCGGTTTCGGCCATGCGCGAGCTCGACGGCTATGCCTACGGGTCCGCGATCGATTCGGCCGACCCCGTGCTGCGCGCCTATGCCACGGCGCGCGGCGCCCGCTAGCGCTTTCCCCAAGGCAGTACATGCAAATCAGAATACAAGGAGACACCATGCGCCGTTTCGTCAAGTTTTCCCTGGCGGCCATTGCCGCCCTCTCCCTGGCGGGCAATGCGCTGGCCGCCGACGCCTACCCTTCCAAGCCGGTCACGCTGATCGTGCCCTTCCCGCCCGGCGGCGCCGTGGATATCGTGGGCCGGGCGGTGGCGCAGAAGCTGTCGAAGGACATCGGCCAGCCCGTCATCGTCGAGAACAAGCCGGGGGCCAACGGAGTGGTCGGCGCGGAATTCGTGGCGCGCGCCCAGCCCGACGGCTATACCGCGCTGCTCAGCGCCCTGGGCGCGATCACCATCATCCCCAATGTGCGGAAAGTGGGCTACGACCCGCTGAAGGACCTGGTCCCGGTCACCCAGGCGGTATCGCTGGCGCTGGTCTGGGTGGCGCGGCCGGACTTCCCGGCCAAGACGATTCCGGAATTGATCGCGCTGGACAAATCCGGCAAGAAGCTGTCGGCCGGCTCGTCGGGCAACGGCAGCCCGAACCACCTGGCGCTGGAATCCTTCAACCAGATGGCCGGCACGCATATCCTGCACGTGCCCTACCGCGGCGAAGGCCCCGCGCTGGCGGACCTGATGGGCGGCCAGATCGACCTGGTGGTCACCACCCTGGTGGCGGCGTCCGGCCCGCTGGCCAGCGGGCGCATCAAGGCGCTGGCCGCGGCGGGCGCGAAGCCGCCCGAATCGATGCCGGATCTGCCGACGATCGCCTCGCAAGGCGTGCCGGGCTACGAAGCCGAGGCCTGGCAAGGCGTGTTCCTGCCGGCCGGCACGCCCGCGCCCGTCGTGGACGGGCTCAACGCCGCCCTGGTCAAGGTCCTGCATTCGCCGGAGATCCGGGACTACCTGGCCAAGAACGGCACCGAAGCGGTAGGAAATTCGGCGGCGGAATTCGGCGCGTTCATCCGCAAGGAATCGGCCAAGTACGGCAAGCTGGCGCGCGACATCAACCTGCGCCTGAACTGAGGCGATCCGATCCGTGCGCCGCTCAGGCTTCCTCGTCGCGCTGGTCCACGATAAGCAGGCGCACCCGCTTGGTGGCCTGCACATGCGCCTGCATGGCGCGGTAGGCGCCTTCGGGGTCCCGGTTCCTGACGGCCTCGACGATCAGCATGTGCTCGACGTGCGCACGCGGACCGCGGCCGGGATGCGCCAGGGTGGACTTGCCCAGCAGGAAAATGGCGTCGCGCACGGTGTGCACCGCCTTGTACAGGTAGTGGTTGCGCGCGCCGCGATAAAAGATCCCGTGGAACTTGGCATTCAGCGCCGACAGCGCGGCCGGCTGGTCGAGGATCTCGGCTTCCTGGCGGATGTATTCCTCGAGCGTTTCGATCTCGGCGGGCGTGGCGTGCATGGCGGTGTTGCGCGCGGCGGTGCATTCGAGCACTTCGAGGAAATCGTAGAGCTCGACGACGCGATGCCGGTCGAGCTCGGCCACCATCATGCCCTGGCGCGGCACGTTGTCGACGAAGCCTTCGGCCTCGAGACGGCGCAACGCTTCCCGTACCGGTGTCCGGCTCATTTCCAGCGTCTGGGCCAGGTGGACCTCGCGCAACGGACTGCCCGGCCCCAGCTCGCCGCTTTCGACCATTGCCCTCAAGCGCGCATAGGCCGCTTCGCTCAATGACGTGAAGCGCGATTTCGGGTACGGAAAACTCATGCAGCCTCTACTCCCCACAAAGTGTTCATTGGATTCGTCTGCTTATGTATTCATTTACATACATCATATTACCGGAGAATAGGCCATGAGTGAGGCTTCCCCGTCCGCCTTGCAGATGCAGCTCGCGCGGTTCATTGTCGCCACTCCCCATGAGGCCTTGTCGGACAAGTTCCTGTCGCGGCTGAAGTGGTCCCTGCTCGACTCCCTGGGCTGCGGGCTGTACGGCAGCCGCACCGAATGGGCCGGGATCGTGTCGCGCTTCGCCGTCGCGCAGGGCGGCGGCAGGGCCCATCTCTGGGGCAGCGCGGGACAGCGGGTCTCGCCCACCTCCGCGGTGCTGGCCAACGCGACCATGATCCACAGTTTCGAGATCGACGACGTCCATTCCGCCAGCCGCTCGCATCCCGGCAGCGTCACCATTCCCGTGGCCCTCGCGCTGATCGACGACGGATTGCGGGTGTCCGGCCGCGAGCTGTTGTGCGCGCTGGCGGTGGGCTACGAAATGCTGGCGCGGGTGGGCGCCTGCCAGGGGGTATCGTCGTTCAATCGCGGCTGGCACCCCACCGGCACGGCCGGCGTCTTTGCCGCGACGGCCACGGCGGCGCGCCTGCTGGGCCTGGACGCCGGGCAGTGCGTGCATGCGCTGGGCATCGCCGGCGCCATGCCCGCCGGCCTGATGGCCGCGCAATACGGCGCCATGGTCAAGCGCTTCTATGCCGGCCACGGCGCCTGGGTCGGCCTGACCGCCGCCCTGCTGGCCCGCGACGGCCTGACCGGCATGGAAGACGTCTTCGATGCCGAATACGGCGGCTATCCCAAGGCGCTGTCGGACGAGGTCTCGCTGCCGGCGCTCACCGACGGACTGGGCGCGCGCTACGACGCCGACACCATCGGCTACAAGTTCTTCTCCTGCGTGGGTACCAACCACACCGCGCTCGAGGCGGTCCACGGCCTGATGCGGGACCGCGCCGTCGACTGGCGGCGCGTGCGGGAAGTGCGCGTCGCCACGTCCGAGTACCAGGTCCTGCATTCCGGCTGGGAATACAAGCCCTCGACCATCATGGCGGCCCAGATGAACATGCAGTACTGCATCGCCGTCCTGCTGATGCAGGGCGCGGTGTTCGTCGACCAATTCAAGCCGGAACTGCTGGCCGACCCCGACATCCTGGCCCTGGCACGCCGCGTGGCGGTGGAAACCGATCCCGCGCAGGACCACAAGGACCGCACCGCCCGGGTGGCGATCACGCTGGAGGACGGCACGGTGCTGTCCGCCTCCTGCGGCGCCGCGCGCGGCCATCCGTTGAACCCGCCTTCCCATGCCGACATCGAGCGGAAGTTCATGCTGCTGGCCGGCAAGGTCATCCCGGCCGGCCAGTGCCGGGAGCTCGCCGCCCTGGTCTCGGACATCGAGGCGCGGGACGACCTGTCCTCCATGGGCAGGCTGATGACGACGCCGGCGCAGGCTGCCGCGCGGCCGTAAGGGATGGAGAAGACCATGCTGATAGCGGAGCCCGGACGCCTGGGACCCTTCCTGCTCAAGAACCGGATCGTCATGGCGCCGATGGGCACCAATTTCAGCACGACCGACGGCCTGTCCAGCGAGCGCGACCGGCAGTACTACGAAGAGCGCGCGATCGGCGGCGTCGCCATGATCATGACGGAGGCCATGCCCGTCAGCCCCGGCGGGCGCAACCACCGCAATTCCATGTGCGTATTCCACGATCGCTTCATCCCCGGCCTGGCCTCGGTGGTCGAATCGATCAAGAAGCACGGCGCGCATGTCGTCGGGCAGCTCAGCCACCGGGGCGGATTGCTGCGCCGGTCGGTCCTGAACATGGAGCCGGTGGGGCCGTCGCCATGGCGCAATCCGAACACGGGCGACGAGGTCCGGGCGCTGTCCCGGGCCGAGATCAAGGCCGTGCAGCTCGAATTCGTCGGCGCGGCGCGGCGGCTGATGCAGGCCGGCTACGATGCCTACGAGATCCATGGCGCCAACGGCTATCTCTTCCACCAGTTCTTCACGCCGCGCGTCAACCGGCGCACCGACGAATACGGCGGTTCCGTCGAGAACCGCATGCGCTTCCTGCTCGAGACCATCGCCCGCATCCGCGACGCGGTGCCCGACTTTCCCGCCATCATCCGCATCAGCGCGACCGAATACATTCCCGACGGCTATCCGCTCGAAGACGTGATCGCGCTGGCCCAGGCCCTGGAACGGAGCGGCGTCGTCGCGCTGGACCTGTCGGGCGGCACCAACGAAAGCCCGGAGCTGTCGCGCTATTGCATCCAGCCCCCGTCGATGCCGCGCCGCTGCCTGGAGCCCTACGCCAGCCAGGTGAAGCGGGCCGTGACGATCCCGGTGATCGTGGCGGGGCGCATCATTTCCCCGGCCGACGCCGAGGCGGTGCTGCGCAACGGCAGCGCCGATTTCATCTCGCTGGGGCGCGCGCTCTATTCCGATCCGCACTGGTGCCTGAAGGCCTTCGGCCACAGCGACGCGCCGATCCGCGAATGCATCTCGTGCAATGTATGTTTCGAACGGCTGACGCTGGAACAGGACGTTTCCTGTGTCCAGAACCCCATGCTGGGCACCGAATTCGAATCGCTGCGCTACGCCGGCGTGCGCATCCCCGGCGGCGACGCCCGGCGCAAGGTGCTGGTGCTGGGCGCGGGCGTGGCGGGCGCGGAAGCGGCGCGCGCGGCCGCGGCGCAAGGCCACGATGTCGAAATCTGGGAACGGGGCCCCCGCGCCGGCGGCCAGATCCACCTGGCGGTCGCCGCGCCCGACAAGGAAGAAGTCCGGCCCGCCTGGACCTATCGCTGGCAACAGTTGCAGGCGCTCGGCGTGCCGGTGAGCTACGGCGTCGACGCGACGGAAGCGCGGATCCGCGGGCACGCCCCCGACCTGGTCGTGGTGGCCACGGGATCGAAACCCCGTCCGCTCGGCTTCGATTTTTCCGGGCTGGCGCCGGAGGTCGCGCGCCTGCACGCCTGGGATGTGATCGCGGCGCCCGACCTCGTCCCCGTCGGCGCGCAGGTGGCCATCATAGGCGGCGGCATGGTGGGCATCGAACTCGCCGACATGCTGATCCAGCGCGGCTGCGGCATCCGCATCGTCGACCTCGCCGCCTCGGTGGCTCCTTCCATGGCGCGCAACAACCGGACCGACATACTGCTGCGGCTCGAAGAGGCCGGCGTGGTGTTCCACCTGGGCTCGACGGTGGAAGCCGCCCGGGGCAGGACCCTGACCGTTTCCGGCCCGCGGGGCGCGACGGACATTCCGGCGGCCGACGCGGTCATCGTCGCCATCGGCCCCCAGCCCGTGCGCGACGTGGTGCCCGCGATCGAGCGCACCGGCATTCCCTACGTGCTGGCGGGCGATTGCCTGCAGGCGGGCGATTTCATGTCCGCCATCCGCGACGGCTTCCTGGCCGGCCTGAGCCTGCGCACGCGCTTCCGCGCCGCGGCCCCCTCCCTTTCCCCCGGACTGTCCACCCACTCCTCTTCTACAGGACCATGATGACTACGCAACCCTTGAAGCAATTCGACCATCTTTCCCAGCACATCGCCGACTGGGCCGTCGCCACCGGTTACGACGACCTGAGCAAGGAGGCGATCGACGCCACCGTCACCTTCGTGGTCGATCATTTCGGCGTCGTGCTCGCGGGCACCCGGAAGGTCTCTTCGCAGATCATCCACGACACCTGCCAGGCGTGGGCGCCGGCCCAGGCCGACGCCACCGTCGTGGGGCGCGGCGCGCTCAACTCGGCGCCGTTCGCGGCGCTGATCAACGGCACCACCGGCCACGCCCTGGAACTGGACGACGACCACCGCGAGGGTACGCAGCACCCCGGCGTGGCGGTGATCCCGGCGGCGTTCGCCATGGCCGAAAAGCTCGGCAGGAGCGGCCGCGAGTTCGTGCTGGCCACCGCGCTGGGCTACGAGATCATGATCCGCCTGGGCGAGGCGCACCTGGGCAAATCCTATCTGCGCGGTTTCCATCCCACCGGCACGTGCGGCACCATCGGCGCGGCGGTCGCCGCCGGCAAGCTGCTGGGCCTGAACGCCGAACAGATGCGCAGCGCGATCGGCCTGGCCGCCAGCCAGTCGGCCGGGCTCCTGACCTTCCGCTCCAACGGCGCCTGGAACAAGCGCCTGCATGCCGGACAGGCCGCCATGTCGGGAGTCGTCTGCGCCGAACTGGCCGCGCGCGACTTCCGGGGTCCCAGCGAAAGCCTGCTCAGCCCCGAGGGCTGGTTGCAGGCCTTCGCCTACAACGACGAGTTCGACGTCAATTTCGTCGTCGGCCGGTTGGGGCAAAAGTGGGACTTGATCGAGAACAGCATCAAGGTCCACGCTTGCTGCCGCTTCGCGGGTCCCATCGTGGACGCCACGCTGGAAACCGTGCTGCGGGAGGACGTGCGGCCCGAACAGGTGGAATCGGTCACCGTGGCCATGGCCAAGTATCCGTTGACCCGCTCGCTGATCGAACCGCTGGAGCGCAAGCTGAATCCGACCTCGGTCGTGGACGCGCAATTCAGCGCGCCGTTCGCCGCGGCGGTGTCCATCGTCAAGCGCCGCGCCTTCGTCGAGGAATACAGCGAAACCGGCATCCGCGATCCCGAGGTGCTGGCCATGGCCCGCAAGGTGCGCTGGGAAGTGGACCCGGAAGCCGAGCGCCTGTGGCCCAAGCGCTACCCTTGCCAGGTCACCATCAAGCTGACCGACGGCCGGTCGGTTTCCTCTCGCGTCGAATGGCCGAAGGGCGACCCGGAGAATGCGGTCACCGAGCCGGAATTGCGCGCCAAGTTCCTGACGCTGGCCACGCCCGTGCTGGGCGCCGCCGGAGCCGAGAAAAGCTATGCCGCGATTTCCGCCGTCGGCCAGGCGGCCAGCCTGGCCGACATCGCCGCCGGACTACGGAAAGCTTGACCGGAGATCGATCGCCATGGCGCCGCACCGCTCGAACCTGCAGGTCCGCTACGTCCGTCCTCCGGCCGGCCGGGTGGCGGAAAACACCTTCGAGCTGCGGGAAGCGCCCATTCCCCGGGCCAGCGACGGTGAAGTCGTCGTGCGCAACGTATGGCTGTCGATCGACCCCTACCAGCGCCGGCAGATGATGGAAGGGGTCCGGTACGCCCAGCCGCTGCGGCTGGGCGACGTCATGGTGGGAAGGACGATGGGCCGGATCGTCGAAAGCCGCGACCCGCGCCTGCGCGAAGGCGACTGGGTACGCGGCTCCCTGGGCTGGCAGCAGTACAGCCTGGCGCGGGCCGACGAGATCGACCCCATCGATCCGGACGGCATCACGCCATCGGCCTATCTGGGCGTACTGGGCAGTTCCGGCATCACGGCCTGGGTCGGGCTGCGCGAAATCGCGAAGATCCAGCCGCGCGACACCGTCGTCGTTTCCGCCGCCGCCGGCGCGGTGGGCAGCGTGGCGGGGCAACTGGCCCGCGCAACCGGCTGCCGCACCGTGGGTATCGCGGGCGAGGCGCGCAAGTGCGCGCTGGCGGTCGCCGACTTCGGCTACGAACTATGCCTGAGCCACAAGGATCCGGATTTCGCGGACAGGCTGGCGCAGGCGACGCCCGACGGCATCGACGTGGATTTCGAGAACGTGGGCGGCATCATTTTCGACCGGATCCTGGCGCGCCTGAACGACGCCGCCCGCGTCGCGCTGTGCGGAATGGTTTCGCAGTACAACCTGGTGGAGCCCTACGGCATGCGCAACATCCAGAATCTCCTGAATCGCAATGTCATGCTGCAAGGGTTTCGGGTCGGCAACTATCCGCATTGCCGGCAGGCCGCCGTGCAGGAACTGAAACAGCGGATCAAGGCGGGAGACCTGGTGTTTCGCGAGCATATCGCCCATGGGCTGGAAAACGCCCCGGCGGCGTTCATCGGCATGCTCGAGGGCGCGAATATCGGCAAGCAATTGGTGCGCATCGCCGACGACTAGGCCGGGCTACGCTTCGTATCGCTTGCCCTGCGCCAGCATCTCGGGCGTTCCGATCAAGGCGTTCAACCCGTCGAAATCGAGCATGGCCCCGGCATAGGGCGCGGTGGTACCCCGGGCCTTCAGGCTTCCGAAGTAGCGCTGCATGGCGTAGGCCAGCGCGCGCACGGTGCCGCCCGGGAAAATGGCGATGCGGTAGCCGATTTCCTCCAGCCGGCGCGCCGGCTGCATCGGGGTCTTGCCCCCTTCCACCATATTGGCCAGCAATGGCGCGCGATGCGCCAGGCGCCCGACGGCGCGCGCCATGTCTTCCAGCGTGCGCACCGCCTCGACGAACAACACGTCGGCGCCGGCCTCGACGTAGCGCTCGGCGCGTTCCAGCGCCGACTCCAGGTTCTCGACCGCCACGGCGTCGGTGCGCGCCACGATCAGGGTCGACGGGTCATGGCGGGCGTCCACGGCCGCCTTGATCTTGCCCACCATCTCGGAGGCCGGGATCACTGCCTTGCCGTCCAGGTGGCCGCAACGCTTGGGAGCGACCTGGTCTTCCAGTTGGATGGCATTGGCCCCCGCGCGTTCCAGCACGCGCACGGTCCTCATGGCGTTCAGCGCATTGCCGAACCCGGTGTCGGCGTCGACGACCAGCGACAATGCGACGCGGTCGCGAATGTTGGACACCACGCTGGACACATCGTCCAGCGACAGGAATCCGATATCCGGCCGGCCGAAGCGGGTATACGCCAGCGACGCGCCCGATACATAGGCCGCCGTAAATCCGGCCTGCTCCACCAGCAGCGCCGAGAGCGCGTCGTAGACGCCCGGCGCGACGACCAGCGGTCCGTCGCGCAATTGCTCCTTCAAGGTCATGGTGTCTCCGTTTTCGCTGCCGCAATGCGCCGTTCGAGATAAGGGATCAACCCGCCCGCCCGGATCAGGTCGACCAGATGCCCGGGGATTTCCTGGCACGCCAGCACCCGGCCCTGCGTATGGTTGCGCACGGCGGCATGCGCGATGTCGATGCCCAATTCATCGTCCGGACGGATAGTGCCCGCATCCGGGCAGGTCAGCAGGGGCAGGCCCAGGTTGAAGGCATTCCGGTAGAAGAGGCCGGCGAACGACACCGCGACCACGGCGGCCACGCCCAGGTGCACCAGCGCCCCCACCGCCTGTTCCCGCGAGGAGCCCGCGCCGAAATTCCTGCCCCCCACCACCACGTCTCCCGGGCGGACTTCCGACGCGAAGCGCGGCTCGACCACTTCCAGGCAGTGCCGGGCGATCTCCGCGATGTCGTACTTCATGTAGGCGCCCGGCGCCAGCATGTCGGTGTTGAGGTCGTCGCCCACGATCCAGGCACGCGCGCTCATGGCATGAGTTCCCGCGCGTCGCTGATGCGCCCCCGCAGCGCGGACGCCGCGACGGTATAGGGCGACCCCAGGTAGATCCGGGCGCTGGCCGCGCCCATTCTTCCCTTGAAATTGCGCGCCGTGGTGCTGATGGCGACCGCATCTTCCGGCAGCAGGTAATTGCCGTAGCCGGCGCAGGCGCCGCAGGCGGTGGGCAGCAGTTCGGCCCCGGCGTCCAGCAGGATTCCCAGCGTGCCCTCGGCGCGCGCGGTTTCCTGGTCGGCCACGGACGCGGGCGCCAGCAGCAGGCGCACGTTCGCCGCCTTCCTGCCTTGCCTGAGCACGTTGGCGGCCATGCGCATATCGTCCAGCTTGGCGCCGGTACAGGCGCCTATGTAGGCGATGTCGATCGCCACGTCGGCGAAATCGGCCGCGGCGGCGGCCTCGGCGGGGCTGTGCGGCGCCGCCACCTGCGGCGCCAGGGCCCCGGCGTCCAGCCGGTGGTGCGCCTTGACGGGCGCCTGGCCGTCGCTTTGCCAATGCAGGGTGTCGACCTCGGGCTGGCCATGCTGCGCCAGCCAGGCGCGGGTGACCTCGTCCGGCGCGATCAGGCCGGCCTGGCCGCCCAGCTCGGCGGCCATGTTCGAGAGCGTCATGCGTTCCTGCATGGACAGCGCCGCCACGGCGCTGCCGCGGTATTCGACGGCTTCGTATTCGCCGCCGTCCATGCCGAAGCGGGTGCACAGGTACAGCATCATGTCCTTGGCCGACACCCCGGGCGCCAGCGCGCCTGTCCACTCCATGCACAGGGTGTGGGGCACCCGCAGCCAGATCTGCCCGGTCACCAGCACGCCGACCATTTCGGTGGCGCCGATGCCGAACATATAGGCGCCGAACGCGCCCCCGGTGGTCGAGTGGCTGTCGCCGCCCACCGCCAGCATGCCCGGCCGCAGGTAGCCGCTTTCCGGCAGCACCACGTGGCAGATGCCTTCGCCGTCGTGGAACCGCGTCACGCCGGTTTCCTGGACCCAGTCGCGGGCGATCTGCAGGATCCTGCGGCTGCCCTCGTCGCGCGCGGGCACGTAGTGGTCGGTAATCAGCACCACCTTGTCCGGATCCCAGACCTTGGCGCCCAGCCTGTCCATCAGGGGCTTGACGCGGCGCGGGCCGCTGGAGTCGTGAAACATGGCCAGGTCGACGTCGCAGGTCACGATCTCGCCGGGCTCGACGAAATCCCGCCCCGAGGCGCGCGCGATGAGTTTCTGGGCAAGTGTCTGGGCCGGCATGAACAGCGGTTCCCTACGAGGATCTGCCATGGATCCCGGCATTATTGCATGCCGGTATATTGATGTGTACACTCAAGTACATAAGTATACCAAGGAGACATCCCATGCGTATCCCCTTGCTGGGCCGTGTGGCCGCGGCATTGTCCGCGCTTGCCCTGCTGGTTCCCGCCACCGGCGTTCAGGCGGCCGAAAAGCCCATCCGCATCGTGATATACGCGGCGGGCGGGCCGGTCGATTTCGTCGCCCGCCAGGTCGCCGACGAACTGGCCAAGGTTCTCGGCGCCCCGGTCATCGTCGACACGCGGCCCGGCGCCAATGGCATCATCGCCGCCCAGAACGTGGCGTCCAGCGAGCCGGACGGCACCTCGCTGCTGTTCTCCAGTTCCGGACTGTTCACCATCTCGCCCACCCTGCAGAAGCTGCCTTACGATCCCGACCGCGACTTCGTGCCGATCGGCCGGGCCGTGGTCCCGGCGTCGGCCATCGCCATCGACGCCAACCTGCCCGCCAGGACCTTGCCCGAATTCATCGACTACGTGAAAGCCGCCAAGCCAGGCGAAGTGGTCTTCGGCACGCCCGGGGTGGGCAATGTCACGCAATTGTGGATCGAAGAACTCAACGCGGCGGCGGACGTGCAGATCAGGACCGTGGCGTACAAGGGCATCGCGCCGGCCATCACCGATATCCTGGGCGGGCGCGTGGCCGGCACCATGGCCGACATGCCCGCCTTCCTGGAATTGCGCAAGGCCGGCAAGCTGCGGATCATCGGGCTGGTGGGCAACGAGCGTTCGCCCGCCGCGCCCGACGTTCCCACCATCAAGGAACAGGGCTATCCCGGCGTCGACACCCTGTCGTGGTACGGTTTCTTCGCGCCGGCCCGGACGCCGGCGGCGACCGTCACGCGGCTGAACCAGGCGCTGGCCAAGGTCCTGGCCGCCCCGCAGGTCCGGCAGAACCTGCGCGCCATGGGCATGGAGCCCTCGCCCACCACGCCGCAGGAATTCGGCCGCATCGTGCAAACCGATCGCGCCGCGTTGGCGAAGATCATCGAAAGCAAGCACATCGCCGTCCAGTAACCCGCCGAACCGCTTCCCGGATCTTTCCGATGACCGCCACCGCCGCTCCCGTCCCGCCGGCCTACGAAGTCTATGCCATCCGCTATGCCACGCGGGACGCCAGGCGCCCCAGCCATTTCATCGGCGGCGATCCGCACGACTCGCCCATGCCCATGGACTACTACCTATGGCTGATCCGCGGGCAGGAATGCGAATTCGTGGTGGACACGGGTTTCGGGGCCGAGGTCGCGAAAAAGCGCGGACGCACGCTGCTGCGCTCCCCGGCCGAGGGACTGGCGCTGCTGGGCGTGGACAGCACCCGGGTGCGCGACGTGATCATCACGCACCTGCACTACGATCACGTCGGCACGTTCGACTGTTTCGACAGGGCGCGCTTCCATCTGCAGGATGCCGAGATGTCCTACGCCACCGGGCGCTATATGCGCCATGCGCAGTTCAGCCATGGCTACGAGGTGGAAGAAGTCGTCGGCATGGTGCGCATGGTCTACAAGGACCGCGTCGAATTCCACGACGACGATGCCCGCCTGGCGCCCGGCATCAGCCTGCACCGGATCGGCGGCCATACCCATGGCCTGCAGTGCGTCCGGGTCCATACCCGCCGCGGCTGGGTCGTGCTGGCGTCCGACACCTGCCACTTCTACGAGCATGTGGAAAAGCGGCGCGTCTTCCCCACCATGTTCAATGCGGGCGACGCGCTCGAAGGCTACCGTACGCTGAACCGGCTGGCCGACTCGGCCCGGCATATCGTGCCGGGCCACGATCCGCTGGTCATGCGCCGCTATCCGGCGCCCTCGCCCGCGCTGGAAGGCATGGTGGTGCGCCTGGACGTGCCGCCGACGGACGCCGACTGACTTCCCGACCCGCGAAAAACCCGCATCCTGCCGGCCCCTGCGCCGCGGAAATGCGGAACCCGTCGCGAGAGGCTCGCGGGCATCTTTCCAGGACCGGCCGCCTGCCGTGTCCCGGCCTGCTCATCCGGCTCTAAATTTCTTTTTGAAATTTATTTATTCTTAGAAGTAATATAAATCTCCGTAGACACCCATCACGGAGAGCGGATGAAAAGCAAGCCTCCCTGTTCGCGCCCGCCCGCGCCGGACAGGCCGAACATGTCGGTCGAACGGCGTATCGCCATGGTCCTCATGGGCGCATTGGCGCTGGCCGGCCCCGCCGCGGCGGACGATCCGCCGGCCGGTCGCGAAATCGCCAGCCGCGGCGCCAACGGCGCCGCGGCCTGTACCACCTGTCATGGCGCCCAGGGAGAAGGCAATCCCGCCGCCGGCTTTCCCCGCCTCGCCGGTCAGGGCGCGGATTACCTGGCCAAGCAACTGGACGACATGGCCAGCGGCGTGCGGCCCAGCCCCGTCATGCAACCCATCGCGAAAAGCCTGGACGAAGCGCAGCGCCGCGCCGTGTCCGCCTTTTACTCTTCCCTGCCCCCTCCCTATTCCGAAGCCGAGGTCGCGGCCTCGGCGGATGCGGACGTCACGCCGGCGCAGCGGGGAGCCTGGCTGGCGATTCGCGGGGATTGGAGCCGGAACCTTCCCGCCTGCAATCAATGCCACGGTCCCGGAGGAATCGGGGCAGGGGGCGCGATCCCCTCGCTGGCCGGGCAATCCAGGGATTACCTGGCCCGGCAGCTCGAGGCCTGGCGCACGGGACAGCGCTCGCCATTGCCCCTGGGCCTGATGCCCGCGGTGGCGGGCCGGTTGACGCCGCAGGACATGGACGCCGTGGCGAGCTACTACGCGAGCCTGCCGGCCGGGCCAGCGGCAACATCGGCGAAAACGGGAGACCGGCATGATTGAATCCGTCCTCGACGCCGTCAAGGCGCGCCGCGCCTTGCGGCCATCCCGTCGCATCCTGGGGAAACTGGCCGTCGCCGCCAGCCTGTCGCTGCCGCTGGCCGCGTTCGGCGCGGACCAGGCGCCCGCCTTCGAACCGCCGCCCGAATCCGCCATTCCGGACAATGAATTCGGCAAGGTGGTAAGGGACGGCGAGCGGATCTTCATGCACACGCCGAAGTACGCGGACCGCTACGTCGGCAACAACCTGACCTGCGCGAACTGCCACCTGGACGCCGGCCGCCGCCCGGATTCCGCGCCGATGTGGGCCGCCTATGTGCTCTATCCGGCGTACCGCAGCAAGAACAGGCACGTGAATACCCTGGCGGAACGGATCCAGGGCTGCTTCATGTACAGCATGAACGGCAAGGCTCCTCCCCAGGACGACCCCGTCATGACGGCGCTGCAGACCTATATGTTCTGGCTGGCCGACAAGGCGCCCACGGGCGTGAAGCTGGCGGGCCAGGGCTATCCCAAGCTGCCGCAGCCCGCCCGCAAGGCCGACTATCTGCGCGGACAGGAAGTCTACGAACGGAATTGCGCGCTGTGCCACGGCGCCGACGGGGAAGGCCGGAAAACCGGCGGGCGCTGGGTATTCCCCGCGCTGTGGGGGCCGGACTCCTTCAACTGGGGAGCCGGCATGCACCAGTTGGGCAACGCGGCCGGCTTCATCCGGCACAACATGCCGCTCGGCCAGGGCGGCCTGCTGTCCGACCAGGAGGCATGGGACGTGGCGTACTTCATGAATGCGCACGAGCGCCCGCAGGATCCCCGCTACCGGGGCGACGTCGCCGAGACCCGCAAGCAATACCATGACAGCGACGATTCGCTGTACGGTCTTGAAATCAATGGCAAGGTATTGGGCGCCAACGCGCCGCCGGCGGGCGGGCGGCTGCGCGAGGCCGCGCCGTAGCGCAGCCGCGGAGGCGAAGCCCGCCGTCTGTCCATGCGATCATGCAGGCGACGGGAACGTCCGTTTTTCACGGGGGACAACATGACGACACCGCATCCAGACAGCGCGCTGCGCGAGGCGACGGCCATCGTGCAAGCCGCCCGGCAAGGCGGCCAGCCGCGGCCGGACATCCATTCGTTCTTCGACGAAGCCACCTTCACCGCCAGCCATATCGTCCGCGATCCGACATCGTCCGCATGCGCGGTGATCGACAGCGTGCTGGACTTCGATCCCGCCAGCGGGCGGACCGCCGACACGTCCGTGCGGCAGCTCGTCTCGCACGTGCAGTCTCATGGGCTGCAGGTCCGGTGGCTGCTGGAAACGCACGCGCATGCCGACCATCTCTCGGCGGCCCCGCTGCTGCGCGAAAAGGTGGGCGGCCGGCTGGCCATCGGGCAACACATCACGACGGTCCAGGAAGTCTTCGGCAAGATTTTCAATGCCGGCCCGGACTTCGCACGCGACGGCCGGCAGTTCGACCACCTGTTCACGGATGGCGAGCGCTTCCGGATCGGCGGCCTGCAGGGCATTGCATTGCACGTGCCAGGCCACACGCCGGCCTGCATGGCCTACGTGATCGGCGACGCGGTCTTTACCGGCGACACGCTGTTCATGCCGGACTACGGCACTGCCCGTTGCGACTTCCCCGGCGGCGATGCGCGGACCCTGTATCGCTCGATCCGGCGCCTTCTGGCGCTGCCGGACGAAACCCGGGTCTTGCTGTGCCACGACTACAAGGCCCCGGGGCGCGACGCCTACGTCTGGGAAACCACCATCGGCGCCGAGCGCACGGACAACATCCAGGTGCACGAAGGCGTCGGCGAGGAAGACTTCGTGGCCTTGCGGCAGGCCCGCGACGCCAAGCTGCCGATGCCCAGGCTGATCCTGCCGTCCGTGCAGGTCAACATGCGCGCCGGACATCTCCCCGAACCCGAGGACAACGGCGTGCGCTACCTGAAACTTCCCCTGGACATACTGTAATGGGGCGGCTCAACCCAGCGCGGCCACGGCCTGCGCGCGAGTGTCGTAGACGTTCAGAATGGCAAGAAAGCCGCTGATCTCGAACACTTCGCGCACATTGGGCGGGATATCGCACAACGCCAAGGCACCGCCGGCCTGCTTGAGTTTCTTGGCCAGCAGCAGCACGACGCGCAGGCCGGCGCTGGAGATATAGTCCAGCCGCGCCAGATCCAGGATGATCTTGTGCTCGCCCTTGTCGAACTGCGCCATGGAATCGGACTCCATGGCGGCGGCATTGGTGCTGTTGATCTGGCCTTCGGGTTGGAGGACGAGCACGGCTGCGGTCTTTTCGATGGCGAGGCGCATGGCGGTGGGATGGGATTGGGGATTGGGCGAACCATACGCGAGACGGCGGCTCCACGGCGCGCACCTGGCGCCGCGCGCACACGCGCGCCAACCGGTCGCCGCGGCCGCCAGCGCCCCGCCGTGCGCGACGCCATCACCCGGCGCCTGCGCGAACGCCACGATATCGACCTGATCATCGCCATGGGCACCTGGGCCGGCCAGGACATGGCCGCCCTGGGGGCGCCCGTGCCCACCATCGTGGCCTCCACCAGCGACGCGGTCGGCGCCCACATCGTCGCCAGCGCCGAGGACAGCGGGCTCGAGAACCTGCATGCGCGCGTGCAGCCCGAGCGCTACCAGCACCAGGTGCGGCTGTTCCACGAAATCGTGCCCTTCAAGGCTCTGGGCCTGGTATACGAGGACAGCCTGTTCCACGCCGAGACCATCGCCCGCGTGTTCAATGGCGCCAAGCCGCGCCAGCTCAGCCAGATCTGGGTCGACCCAGCCAAGATCGCGCTGAATCTCGACACCGCGCGCCGCATCGGGTTCGATCCGCCGGTGGATATTCTGCTGGCGGCGGACGAGGTGTACGAGGACAAGTAGGCGTTGCCGTCCGGTCTCTCCTGCGTGGCCGGGCCGGCCGCCGCCGGATCAACGGATTCGTGCCCGGCCCGGCGTCGAACCCGTAACGCCCGGTCTATGCCGTTGCAATCTTCGCCCCGGCCTGGACCCGGCCCAACTCATCTCCGAATCGACGCCGCATGACGGCGTCGAAGTCTTCGCCGGCGGGCGCGATCGTACCGCCCCCCCGCACCAGGTAGGCGTCCGGATTGTCACGGCCCGGCGGAACCTCGCCCTGCGCCACCGCGGCCGCGGACTGCAGCATGAGCCGCCGAAATTGCACGACCCCGATGTCGGTCGGCCCGAGCAACTCGCGCGTGCGATCGGCAATGCGTCCCTGGCTGTCCTGGATCGCGGCATCCTGCTCCGAGACGCCGTCGATGCCGGTGAAGTTTTCATGTTTCTGCATGTCGCGGTCCAGCAAATATTCATTCGACCGGTTGCGCAGGGCCATGTAGCGGGCGTCGCGGGCGGGATACACCGCGCCGCCGCGGTCATACGAAGCGATCTCTTCTTCGGTGAGCGGCCTGTCCGGGTTCCAGGAGTAGCAAAAGATCCAGCAAGACTGATCGTCGATCGGCACCCAGCTCTGGCCGTGATAGGTCTGTCCCTCGGCCGCGCTGGGCGTGTAGCCATGGCAGGGCATCAGATACTGCGCGATCCTCCAGTAGTGCTGCCCGGCATTGGCCTGGCGCGACGCCCCCAGCACCAGCCCCGCGGGGTGGCGCCTCACGTGGTAGCTCGGGCGCGGATCTTCACGCATCCAGCGCACGTGGTCCTGATTCATGGTCTGCGCGTTATAGCCGCGGACGGCCTGCAACGCGCGCTCGGCGAACTCCTCCTCGTTGCGTGCCAGCGGCATGTGCAAGAAGGAGAAATGGGCCGTATCGATGCCGCCTTCGGCCGCCTGGGCCCAGTTGCATTCCTGGAGCTTCTTGGATACATAGCGATGGTTCGCGGGCACCATCGCGAATTCCATGTGAGGCAGCGGCGGCGGCTCGACGCCTTCGCTCGACGGCGCCATGCAGGCCCATACCATGCCGCCCCATTCCTGGGTGGGATAGGCACGGATGCGGGCCTTCGCACACATCGTGCTGGCGGCTTCCGGCGGGACGGTAGGCATGTCCAGGCATTGCCCGGACACATCGAACTTCCATCCGTGATAGGCGCAACGCAGCCCCCCTGCTTCGTTGCGTCCGTAGTAAAGATCCGCACCACGATGCGCACAGCGCGACTCGACCAGGCCCACCCGTCCGTTCGTATCACGAAACGCCAGAAGGTCCTCTCCGAGAATGCGCACGCGCACTTGCGGGCCATCGCGGTCGGGCAGTTCCTCGGACAGCACGACCGGAAGCCAGTAACTGCGGAAGAGATCGCCCATGGGCGTGCCGCGGTCGGTACGCGTAAGGGTATCGTTGTCTTGGTGGCTCAGCATGGAGGTTCCTTACCGTGCGGACAAAGTAATGCCGATCTTCTTCACCAGGGCAGTCCAACGCGCCGTATCTTTTTCTATCAACGCACGAAACTCTTCGGGCGAGGCCGTCGCGACTTCGCCACCCACGGTCGCCAGTTGCGTCTTCACCTCCGGCGCCGCCAGCGTCCTGGACAATGCAGCCACCAGTTTTCGGGTCACGGCCGCCGGCATGTGGGCAGGACCGACGACACCGAACCAGGGCTGGACCATGGCCGCGGGGTAGCCGACCTCCGCCATGGTCGGCACATCCGGGAACTGCGGCGAGCGGTTGGGCGCGGTAGTCGCCAGCACGCGCACCCTGCCGGCTTTCGACTCGTTCAATGCCAGGATCGCGGCCATGGTGGTCATCGACACCTGTCCGCTCGCAAGTTCCACGATCATCGGCGCCGAGCCCTTGTACGGAATCGGCACTGCGTCGATTTGCGCGGCCTGTTTGAACAACTCGAAGCTCAGGTGCGCCGTGGTCCCGATGCCCGGATGGCCGTAGTTGTATTTGCCGGGGTTCCTGTGCAACAGATCCACGAGCGAAGCGACATCGGTCACCGGCAACTTGCTGCTCACCACGAGAAAATTCGGCGAACTCGCCGCCAGGCCGATCAGCGTGAAATCCCGCAGCGGATCGTAGGGTAGCTTGCGGCCCAGGGCCGGATCGATCGCAAGCGACGGAACGGCGAACAGGAGGGTATAGCCGTCCGGTTGCGCCTGCGCGACGACGGAATTTCCGATGACCCCGTCGCCGCCGGCCCTGTTTTCCACAATGACAGTGCCGTTCAGCTCCTTGCCAAGCTGCTGGGCGATGACCCGCGCGAATACGTCGGTGACGCCGCCGGGAGCAAGAGGCACCACCAGCTTGACGGGGCGGTCCGGATACTCCGCGGCAGTCCCGGCCAGGGCAGGGACCGGCGCCACGCTGCACATCAGCACGCACAAACAGGAAGAAAGCAAATTGCGTATCGTCATGGGGTTGTCTCCTTCTGGGACGAATACCTTCAGCGCGCCGCCGTAGCCGCAACGATGCGGTTTTCGAGGCGGCCAAGGCCGATGACCTCGACTTCGATCCGGTCGCCCGGTTTCATGAACAAAGGCGGCTCGCGCTTGACGCCCACGCCCGCCGGCGTGCCCGTCACGATCACGTCACCGGGCATGAGCGTCATCACGGTGGAGATGTAGTTGACCAGCGTAGGGATGGAGAAGATGAGCTGGTCTGTGTTGCCGCGCTGCACTTCCTCGCCGTTAAGCCGGGTGACGAGTTCCAGGCGCTGGCCATCCTTTATCTCGTCGCGAGTCGCCATCCAGGGGCCGAATGCGCCGGTGCCATCGAAGTTCTTGCCGGCTCCCCATTGCGTGGTGTGGTATTGCCAATCCCGGATCGACGCATCGTTGTACGGGGCATAACCCGCGATATGAGACCAGGCATCTTCCTTCGATATCCGGCGACCGGATTTTCCGATGACCAGCGCGATCTCCCCTTCGAAATCGAGCTGGGTCGACTCCGGCGGAAGCGGAATATCGACACCATGCGCGGTCTGCGAAGTCGGCCAGCGTGGAAAGAGGGTCGGATACCTGGTTTCGGCGCGCTTGGCTTCGAGCCTGTGGGCTTCATAATTCAAGCCGATACAGACGATTTTTTGAGGATCGGGGATCACCGGCAGCAGATCGACTTCGTCCAGGCGCAATCGCATATTCCGATCGGCGGCCGAGAAATGCGTACGGATGCCTTCGACGCCAAACTGGCCCAACGCCTCGCGCAATGTCGGCGCGGCCTGCTTCAGGTCGACAATGCGGCCATCGGACTCGAGCACACCCCAGGCAGCCGCGCCGCGGTGGAGATAACTCAGGATCCTCATGATTGGACCTCGAAGGGAGCATGCCATCCGATGGAATCCAGCGTCGCGCCCGAGGGGGCGTATTCGCAGCCTACCCACCGGTCCCAGCCGAGCTGCTCCAGGGTTCGGAAAAAATAGTCCAGGTCCAGTTCGCCCACGCCGGGTTCATTGCGCCCTGGCGTGTTGCCGATCTGCACGTGGCCGACATACGAAATGACCTTGCGCAAGCGATCGGTCAAAGCACCTTCCTGCATCTGTACATGGAAGGTGTCGAAGCAAAGCTTCACGTTGGGCTTTTGCAGCTCGTCGATGATCGCCGTGCCTTCTTCCAGCCGCGAATAGAGATACGCGGGAAAACGCACATTGCACACGGGCTCTATGATGATGGTGATATCTTCGCGCGCCGCCAGGTCGGCGGCGTACGAGATATTTTCTTTGAAGGTTTCCATGCACTCGGCGCGATCGTGGTGCGATTCCAGATTTCCCGCCAGCACATGGACCATGGGTTTTCCAATGTCGACGGCGTATTCGATCGCCGTTACCACGCTTCGCCGGCATTCTTCTTTCTTTTCCGGGAGCGCCGCAATACCGCGCGAACCTCCTTCCCAATCGACCGGGGCGAGAATCTGCACCAAGGTGAGCCCCTCGTCCCGCAGCATCGCCCCGAGCTTCCGAACGGGGAATTCATAGGGAAAAGCGACTTCCACGCCGCGGAATCCCGCCCGGGCGGCCGCTGCGTATCGGTCCCACATCGGCAGTTCGGTGAACAACCAGCGTAGATTGGGGTCGAATCTCAGCATGTTCCAGTGTCTCCTTGTCCGCTGCTCTCGGTGGGCAACTCGTGGGAAGAGACTTTAAGGAACACGCTTTCCAGGCGCAATCGAGTAATACTCAGTGCAGCATTGAGCTTTACTGATCAATTGCATGCGCGGCAGCGGCGGCTTCGACTGGCTCCTGCCCGGCGTGGATCAGGCTTTGGTGGAAACGCCGAATCTTGCTTCGGCAAAGCCGCGAAAACGTTCCGCCGACGGAGAGCTTTCGCGCGTCCGCGGCCGCAGCAGGCATATCCTGCGTTCGATGGCAGGCTCGCACAATGCTCTCACCGCGAGTCCGTATGCGGCTGCCAGCGGCTCGGCGGCGGATGGCTGCACGGAGATGCCTTCGCCGGCTTCCACAAGCGCGAATACCGTGGTGATGAAATTGACATAGATCGCCGGCTCCAGGCACAGGCTCTCTGAATGGACAGCCAGGTTGGCCCGCAGGCTCGCCGCGTAATCCACCGGCAATGAGATGAAGGGATACCGGAGGACTTCTCCCCACGTCACCTTTTCCTGCGCCGCGAGGGGATGATCGACGGGACATATCAGCCGCAGCGGATCACGAAAGAGCTGGCTCTGAACGACTTCGTAGGGAACCGAGCGCTCTGGCGCGATCCCTATGTCCGCTTCGCCGCTCGCCACCCGCACCGCCACCTGCTCCGTGACGGCATCGGTCACATAAACCTGCACGCCCGGATAGAGTCTGCGATATTCGAGCGCGAGTCTCGGCACCAGAGTGGCGGCGTACGTGGGAGAACTCGCAATGCGGAGCACACCGCGCGCGCAGACCTGGTAGTCGCGGATGCCCTCGACCGCCCGCGCCAGATCATCCACGAGTTTCCGCGCCGACGGAAGAAAGTCGCGGCCCGCAGGTGCCAGGTTCACCTGACGCGTCGTCCGCTCGAACAGGCGGGCGCCGATGGCGGATTCGAGCTCCTTGATCGTCAGGCTCAACGCGGACGAGGTGACGTGCAACTGATGAGCGGCCGTCGTGAAGCTGCCGGTTTCGGCAACCGCGACGAAGGCACGAAGCTGCTTCAACGTTAGATTCATGAGGGATTCTTCACAGTGCTGCCACTATTTCGCGATTGTCTCCAGGCGTCCGGAACGCTAGATTCACACCCATTCGACTGCGTCGGCCATCTATGCCGTCGCTGATGGAAACCCAGGTTTCTTCATAGTAAGCGTCGCGCCGGCGAATCGTTTGCGACCAGAAGGAAGATCGATACGAATGAAGGTAAGGGTTAAGCGCAAGCAGCGTGAAGCAAAAGATATTATCAGCTTTGAACTTGCGAGTCTGGATGGGAGTAATCTGCCGTCGTTCACCGCAGGCTCGCACATCGACGTGCACGTTCCCGGCGGCGCTGTCCGGCAGTATTCACTCTGCGGCCGCGAGGAAACACTGCATTCATATCGAATCGCGGTGCTGCGCGAAGCTGCATCGCGCGGCGGCTCCATGGCGATGCACGATCAAGTGGCGGAGGGCGACGTTCTCGAAATCAGCGCGCCCAGGAACCATTTCCCTCTCGTTGAACTACGGCGCACATTGCTTTTCGCCGGAGGCATCGGAGTAACGCCCCTGCTGTGCATGGCCTATCGGCTCAGCTCCCTGGATGCGGATTTCGAGATGCACTACTGCACCCGGTCCACGGAGCGGACGGCATTCCAGGATGAAATCCTTCTTTCCCCGTTTGCGCATCGCGTCCACTTCCATTTCGACGAAGATGGCGCGGCGGGACGACTGGAACTCCCGCCCGTGCTCGCGAACGCCGCCGCGCAGGCGGAGATCTATGTCTGCGGTCCAGCCGGGTTCATCGAGCATGTCAAGTCCGGCGCAAGGAGCGCCGGAATCGAGGACGACCGGATTCATCTCGAGTATTTCGCGGCACCATCCCGGAATGCCGCGACATCCGGATTCTTCGAAGTCAGGATTGCCAGCACCGGCGACGTGTATGAGGTGCCGCCAGGCCGAAGTGTGGCGCAGGTCCTGAAAGACCATGGAATCGCCATCGAGACATCGTGCGAGCAAGGCATTTGCGGCGCCTGCGTGACGCGCGTGCTGGAAGGGAAGATAGACCACCGCGACCACTGGTTCACACAGGAAGAACAGGCGCGCAACGATCGATTCACGCCGTGTTGTTCCCGTGCACGAAGCCCATACCTGGTGCTGGACCTGTGACACACGACGAATGAGCGCAAACTCGCGCCCCGCCATGCCTTCGGCATCTTGGACGCGATCGGCCGCCGGTCCGCCGTCGAACTTCGCCCTTGGTCAAAACTCATCCATTGAGGAGACTGCCACATGGACAATAGTGCTCGGCGCAAATACCGTATCGCGGTTATCGCTGGCGACGGCATCGGCAAGGAAACCGCTCCCGAAGGACTGCGCGTACTCGACGCCGCGGCGCGCAAGTTCGGCATCGACTTGTACTTCGATCACTTCGATTTCTCCAGCTGGGACTACTACGAGAAACACGGCACTATGCTGCCCGACGACTGGAAGGATCGGATCGGCCGCCACGATGCGATCTTCTTCGGGGCGGTAGGCTGGCCCGGGAAAATCGCCGATCACGTGTCGCTGTGGGGCTCATTGCTGCTGTTCAGGCGCGAATTCGACCAGTACATCAACCTGCGGCCCGCCCGGCTCATGCCCGGCATCGTCGCGCCGGTGGTGCGCCGCGACGGTACACGGCGCGAGCCCGGCGAGATCGATATGTATATCGTGCGCGAAAACACCGAAGGCGAGTACTCGAGCATCGGCGGCCGCATGTACCACGGCACGCCGCGCGAGATCGTGGTCCAGGAGACCGTGATGTCGCGCCTGGGCGTCGACCGCGCACTCAGGTTCGCGTTCGAGTTGGCGCAATCGCGGCCGAAGAAGCACCTGACCAGCGCGACCAAGTCGAACGGCATCTCGATCACCATGCCTTACTGGGACGAGCGCGTGGCCGAAATGGCCAAAAGCTATCCCGGCGTGGCGCTCGACAAATTCCACATCGATATCCTCACCGCGCATTTCGTGCAGCGCCCCGATTTCTTCGACGTAGTGGTCGCGAGCAATCTTTTCGGCGACATTCTTTCCGACCTGGGCCCCGCGTGCACCGGCACCATCGGTATCGCCCCCAGCGCCAATCTCAATCCCGAACGCACCGCGCCGTCGCTATTCGAGCCGGTGCATGGGTCGGCGCCGGATATCGCGGGCAAGGGCATCGCCAATCCCATCGGCCAGATCTGGTGCGGGGCGATGATGCTGGAATTCCTCGGACACAAGGCCGCGCACGACGCCATTCTCTCGGCCATCGAGCAGGTGCTCGCTCCCCAAAGCGGGGCCCCGCGCACGCCGGACATCGGTGGGACGGCCGGCACCGCCGACGTCGGCCGCGCCATCGCATCGGCCATTTAGCCGGCGTGGTCGCCGCTCGGACCAAGAAGCATGCCTTCTGCCCGAGCCGGGCGTGCCGATCACCTGCCCTGAGACTACTCCAGGCAACAAAAAACCCCTAGATCATTGATTTCTAGGGGTTTTATAGACTGTATCGGACTACCTTGGACGATAAACTGCGGACAGAGGGTCATCCGAACAAACCCATAGAAGCCGCATCAATATTGATCAATCAGTGTCACGAAAAAACAATTACCAGCACTTTTACCAGCGTTCTGTCATAAGGAAGCGTATCCAACAGGCCCCCTTGACCCGAGACAAATTAGCAGGCCTACAGATTCTCTATAAACTCCAACACTATGTCCCGTTCGGTATAGCCATTCACGATATCCCACCCGGCAAAAACTGACCAAAAGAAATTAGAGACCTGCTTCACACCGTCGTAGTCTGCCCGCCATTTGCTCCCTTGCTTCAATACCTGGTAAAGGTGACGTGCAAACCTAAGCATGTCGGGGTCATCAACGTCGATGGTGGTAAGCGTGAATTCCAGTTCCACTCTGAAGATTTCCAACTGATCCAGCAGCCGCGCTAACCGCTCCGGCTCAGATTGCAGAGCATTTTCCGCGACGTTCCATCGGTCCATGCCTCCTGAAGCTCTGGTTTTAAAGTAGGCCCTAAAAGCATCGCGGTCTATCAGTTCATCTACCAGAGATGAGTCCAACCCTCCAGAGGCCCAAAGCAGTTGAAGGAGGCAGTCCCGCTTGAAATAGTCGTACTGACGCAGCAAATGGCGCTTAATCCTTAGTCGCTTCCGATGCCCTGGCACTGCAACGACCAGCACATAAAAGAATACGCTGACCAGCAGTCCAATCGATAGGTCAAAGGCGATCTGATTTCCGACGGGGAACGGACGAAGCGCCTTGCCAACCCACGTTCCAGCGATTCCCTCAATTACCGGGTCGGCGCTCGCCTTGAGCATCACCACAATTGATGCCAGGGAGATCATCCAAAGGCTCACGCCCAGCCAGTTTCGGCATAGCTTTCCAATGATTTTTTTCATGGGTGGTCACCAGGAAGTGCATCCGAATAGTACACATGCGCCACGCGAAGGTCAGTACCCGCTTGATCGTTCGCAACCTCACACCAAGTATTAACAGAACGAGTGGTAGAACTATCCCGTAGCTTCCGCCATCGAAATTCAAACTCACCAGAATTACGTCGCGCATTCCGCGCCTCCCAGATTCGTCATTGCATTGCAGTCTGCTGTCACGACCACGAGGTAAGCGCACCCCTGCACGGCCTAGCAACATTTTCGGAAATAGCTGCGCTGAATTCCTCTTGCGGGTTTTCCACGCGGTACAACTAAATGCTGCCGTCACGACCGAGCAGTAAGTACACCCTCACACATCGAGATTGTCTTGATATCCCCCCGGCCTTTCCTCTTGGGGGATTTCCACCTACCGTCGCGACCGCATGAAAATTCGGCGTTCCTGCGTCCATTCGCGTCACCTGCCAAAGCCCGCCCGCACCTCGAAGAGGCGCGCCAACGCCGGCGCCAGGGGGTGACGCAGGGTTGAATCACTTTCCACACATTTAGCGGGCAGGCGCGGAGGGGGTAAGACTGCGCGCGCCGGGACCAAGATCGAAATTTGCGCACTTTTTGAGCACCCTCACCCCGTCCATAGGGCCGGCTCGTGTTGAACCTGCTGCGGGCATGCATGGCGCTCGCCGCATCCGTCGAGCGGTCGAGCTGGCGGTATTATCCGAATATTTGTATTGACATCAATAATATTTGCCAATACAATTATTCGTATGGAACTTGAATTCGACCCAGCGAAAGACGCCGCCAACATCGCCAAGCACGGCATCAGCCTGGCCGATGCCATGCTGGTCTACAACGCCCCGAACAAGCTCACGCTGGAATCGGCGCGTAACGGCGAGGAACGCCTGATGGACGTGGCGATGGTGGAACTGGCCGGGGTCGTACTGGTGCTGGTCTATGTAATCCGAGGCAACACGGTGCGCGCTATCTCGCTGCGCCGCGCCTCGCAAATCGAGCGGAGGCTCTATGAAGAAGCTCAACACTGATTGGTCGAAGGTGCGCGCCGCCGACAAGGCAGGCGCTCCGGTGGCCCATGATCCTGAAACCGACCTCTACGACCCCAACGACGAGACGGCTGCGCGGGCCTTCTGGAAGGCTGCGAAGAAGACCGGGCCAGGCCGTCCCGCCGTTGAGGTAAAGCGCCCCACCCTCAACATGCGTGTTGATGCTGACGTGCTGGAACATCTACGCCAGTCCGGCAAGGGATGGCAAACGCGCGTAAACAAGGTGCTGCGCGAGGCTGTGGAAAAAGGCCGGCTGTAAACGGCGCGCCCCTACACCTCGCTCGCCAAGCCGCCGGCAGCTAGCGCGGCCGAAACCAGTTCCGGAGCGGCGGCCTGTTCGCCTGTTTGCACGACATAAGGCCGAAAGCGCACGACTTCCTGGCCAAGCCAATCATTCATTTCCAGGAACGTCGCCTGTAGCGGCTCCAACTCGTTGCGCGCAAACACCTGCGCGGCGGGCAGGATCGCGCCGAACCCTCCGGTATTGGTGGGTACCAGGCCCATCAGCTGCGGCGGCACGCGGTGCGCCGCCAGCAGATCGTCGCGGGTCGCGTTCTTGATGTTGAAGAAATCATCACGCGCAGCCACCTCACTGACCGGGAGGATTTGCAGGCCGTTCTGCTTGCCACCTGGCCGTGCGCAGAGCGCGCATGAAACTCGTAAGCGCCGCGCGGGCCGGCCGTGGACAGGCCTTCCCAGGCCAGCAGCACCGCGCGCGCGGCTTCGTTGAAGCCACGCAGGCGGCGGGCGGTCTCGGGCGCGCGCGACTCAACGCGATTGAGGATCGCCAGGATTTCTGGGGCCTGGACCTGGGCCATCGGCCGCGTGCCGATCCAGGGGAACACGTCTTTTTCCAGTTTCTCGATGATTGCCTCGACGTAGCCGGCGCTGCGTCCTGTGCGCAGCTTCGCCTCCCACAACTCGCGCGCCACGCCCTCGAAGTCGTGGCGGGCTTCTTCTGCCTGGGTGATCTTGGCCAGGCGCTTAGTGGCGGTGGGGTTCTCGCCCTGGGCCAGTTGCGCCCGCGCGGCTTGGTGCCGCTCGCGCGCCTCGCGCACGCTGACGGCAGGATAGACGCCCAGGGAGAGGGTCTGCTGTTTCCCGTGGTAGCGGTAGTTGAACTGCCAATACTTGGCACCATCGGGCCGCACGACCAGCACCAGGCCCCCACCGTCAGACAGCTTGCGCTGCTTGTCGGCCGCCGTGGCCTTGCGTATCTGGATGTCCGACAGTTTGGCCAGTGCGCCCATGTGTTGCCACTCCCCGTTGCTGGTAAAAAACGGCCACACGGCGGTGGCCAGCAGATTTACCAGCAAAATTACCAGCAAATGGGCCTTGTTGCACCTGTGAAATCAGGGGGATGGTGGGGCAATAAAAAACCCGCAGAGCCTTATTTTCTGCGGGTCTTGGTGCCCGATGTGGGCAATGTCGTGAAAAATTCTTGGCGGACAGAGGGGGATTCGAACCCCCGATACGCTTTTGACGTATACACGCTTTCCAGGCGTGCGCCTTCAACCACTCGGCCACCTGTCCTGATCCGGGAAAGCAGCCGGCGGCGCCGAGCGCGAAAAAGGAGCCGGCCGCCGGATGCGAATCCGCAATTCTAGCAGAACGGACTTGCGATCCGCACGGCGCCCTTCGGCTCCGACGCAGCGGCGCTAGGCCGCCTCCGTTCCCCAGCGATAGGTCGTCCTCTGCTGGATGAACAGGAAAATGCTCTCCATGATGAGGCCGATGATAATCACCAGCAGAATGCCCGCGAACCCGTCGGCCACGTTCATGAACAGGCGGCTGTTGTTGATGTACCAGCCTATCCCGCCCGAGCTGCCGGTGGCGCCGAACACCAGTTCCGCCGCGACCACGGTGCGCCAGCCGAATCCCCAGCCCACCCGCAGGCCGGCGATCAGCATGGGAAGGGCCGCGGGCAGCATGATCTGGGTCAGGGTGCCGATCGCGTTCAGTTCATAGTTTCTTCCCAGCCGCACGAGCGTCGGCGAGATGGTGGCGAAGCCCACGGTCAAGGCCGAGGCGATCGGCCAGACCATCGACATCACCACGACGAAGACCAGGGATTCGCGCGAAAAGCCGAACCACAGGATCGCCATGGGCAGCAGCGCGATGGAAGGCAGGGGCTGGAACATGCCCGTGATGACGGACAGGAAGTCCTTGGCCAGGCTGCTGGCCAGCGCCAGGCTGGTCAGGATCACCGCGAGCACCACGCTCAAGGCGAACGACTGGAGAATGACGGACAGCGTCTCCCACATGTATTGCCAGAGTTCCGGCTTCCCGCCGATTCCCAGGCCATGCAGCAGGCTGGCCACCACATCGCTGAAAGCGGGAAACAACATGGGGTTGACCTTCCCGTAGCGGACGACCAGCTCCCAGATCAGGAAAATCGCGCAAATGACGAACAGCTTCTGGAATCGCCGCAGGAACGCGTAAGCTCCCTGCCACGAGTCGGCGGGCAAGGCAGGCATGGTGGACTGGCGCATCAGGCTTCCTCCTTCAACAGTTCCCGCAGGTGCATGGCGAGATTCGCGGCATCGGGATCCTCCGACGACCGGTCGACGGCGGGATTGTCGACCACCGCCCGGACCCGTCCCGGTCCGCTGGTCATCACCATGACGCGGTGCCCCAGGAAGACGGCCTCGTTGACATCGTGGGTGACGAAGGCAATGGTCGTCGGCACTTCCTGTTGCGACCAGATGTTGTTCAGCTCCTGCTGCATCCGTTCCCGGTTGATGGCGTCCAGCGCGCCGAACGGCTCATCCATCAGCAGGATCTCCGGGGCCGCGGCGAACGAACGGGCGATGGCGCAACGCTGCTTCTGGCCCCCGGACAATGTGTTCGGATACTGGTCCGCCTGGCGCGACAGTCCGACAAGCTCCACCTGCCTGCGCGCGATCCGGTCGGCCTCCTGCGGGTCGAGCTTCGGCCAGCGCTTGCGGACGCCCCATTTCACGTTCTCCAGCACGGAGAACCACGGCAGCAGTTGCTGGAAGTCCTGGAACACCATGATGCGTTCCATGGAAGGCTTCGATACCGATGCGCCATTCACCTTGATCGATCCGCTGCTGATCGGCAGGAAGCCGCCCAGGGCCATGAGCAGGGTGGATTTCCCGCAGCCCGAAGGCCCCAGGATGACGAGCTTCTCGCCCCGGCGGACGGATATCGATACGTTCTCGACCGCGCGGATCTTCTGGCGCCGCCCCGGCCCCACGGAATAGTCTATGCAGACATCCTCGATTTCCACCACGTTGCCGGCCTGCGCGGAAGCGGCAGGCGAGGCGGGAACCGGCCTGGCCGCCGGATCCTTGGCGGTCCGGGGCTGCAGGGGCATGGGGCGGACGTTCATGAATGCGTCATGCGTGTTCACCATTCGCCTCCGGCCTGGTCGGGAAAGGCGTAGATATCGGACGCCGCCGCCGGCACCTTCCGGATGGCGCCGAGCTCGTGCAGGGACTTTCCATAGGCCTGCAGATTGGCGTCTTTCGTGAAGGTCTTGTAGACCGACGACTTGAGATACTTCTCGAAGTTCTCCGCGCTTTCCTTGCCGCCGGTGGACTTGCTCAGTTCGACGGCGGCCTTCCCGGGATTCGCATTCATCCAGTCCGCCACCTTCCTGAGGGCTTGCGCATAGCCCGCCGCCAACTCGGGATGGCCGGAAATGGTCTTCTGCAATGCGCATGCGCCGACCGGGTAGAAGGAGCCATAGATGTCATGGATGGACGTCAGCTTCTTCATGCCCTGCTCCTCCAGCCGCATCGCAAAATCCCCCGTCGCGAAGTGGCCGTCGAGCTGCCCGGCGATCAGCGCCTGCATGGCGTCCGGATGCGGCAGGTTGGCCCAGTTGCGGTCCAGGACATGGACGTCCTTGCCTGCCTGCTTCAGGTATTCCTGGATCGCGAAATACTGGGCGGTATTGGGCCCGGGCGACATCTTCTTCTGGGTATCGATGAAGTCCTCGACCTGGCCGGGACCGTCCGGACGGGCCATGAGATACCCGTCGAATCCGGAAGTGGTCTGCAGCCAGCGCCAGTCCACGCCCCGGTCCCAGGCCTGCAGGAAAGGTCCGGGCGTGCACGAGCCGAAGTCCAGGTTGCCGGAGAGCATCGCATCGCGCTGCTGCGAGGTGGTGAAGATGTTCTGCCATTGGATATCGGCATTGGGGAACATCTTCTCGACCACGCCGAGGTAGCGCGCCACGGGCATGGGCCCGTAGATCAGGCCGAAGCCATGGGCGAACTTGTAGGAGCCCTTGACGTCTTCATGGACCTCCACGCTCAGCCCTTCCGTGACCACGACCGTCTTGGCCACGCATGCCGATGCGAACATCGAAAGCAGAACGAGTTTCCCGGTTCCCAGTATTCTTTTTATGACGGATTGCGGCAGCTTTCTCATCTTTGTCTCCTTTGGTTGTCCTGACGTCAGGCTCTCGAGATCACCAGATTCTCCAATGTCCGGAAAAATTCCTGCTCGCCGCCGCGATGCGACAGCCCCTTGATCGCGCCGAGCAGCGACCGCGCCTGTTCACGCGGCACGAACGGGGCCGTGGCCGCCAGGAATTTCTCGTCATACTGCGAGGCGGCGAGCGGATTGCCCGGCGAACCCAGGTTGTGGCGGATGTACGATTCCAGCTTCTTCCCGGACTGCGTCGTCACCACGACCCTGGCCGGGAATGCCTCGGGAAACTCGGGCAGGTCCTCCACCTCGTAAGTCACCCGGGACGCGACTCTCCCGATCGCGGGATCCCGCAGCTTGGCCGGCGCGAAACTCTCGAGGGTCAGCCGGTCGTCCAGCAAGGCGCGGCCGATGCAGTAAGGCGCGGAGAACCGGGCTTCATAGGAGCTGGCGACGGCGGCCTTGGCCGCGACCGGCTCGAATATCAGGTTCACGTACCAGTCCGGCACATGGCAGCGGATATCCGCGATGTCGTCGATGCCCATGCCCTCGCCCCGCAGCCGCGCCTTGATATCCAGCACGGCCTGCACCAGCGGATGCACGCACAGGCAGGCGGGATAAGGCTTGGGTCCCATCAATTCCACCTCCCAGGTCTTCGGCCTGAATCGCAGCGCGCTGCCCGGGTCGATCGATAGGCGGGTAAAGGACCTGAATACGCCGAACCGGCCCTCGAATATCGTGGCAGGCCCGGTGAATCCTTCCGCGGCCAGTTGCGCGGCCCGGATACCCGCCTGCGCCGACCAGCCCGCGTGCATCTGCTTGACGTCCGAACCATCCGCCAGGTATTCCATGAGGCCGGACGCCATGCTGCCGGCGATGCCGAAGGCATGCACGGCCTGCCGCCGATCCAGGCCCAGCAGGCGCGCCGCGATGGCGGTCGCGGCAAACGCGCCCAGCACGGAGGTCGCCTGGAATCCGTTGTTCTGGAAGGGACCGGGCGCCAGGCGGCCGAGCCGGCCCGCGACCTCGTAGCCGACGACGGCCGCGGACAGGATCCGCCGCGCGGACAGCCGCAGGCCCTGCCCTATCGCCACGGCCACGGGGACGACCATGCAACTGGAGTGCATGATCGCGGCGGTATGGGTGTCGTCGAAATCCAGCGCATGGGAAAGCATGCCGTTGGCGAATGCCGCGTCCGTCATCGAAGCGCCCCGCCCCGAACCCCAGACGGACGAAGGCCCTTCCGGCGATTTGACCGCGATGGCGGCCGCGGCCGTGCCCACACCCATCCCGGCCGCCGCCAGCGCCACCCCGATCGTGTCGACGAAGCAGAGAACCGTACGCTCCAGCACGGCATCGGGAATCGCACTGTCTTCCAGGAGCACGAAGTCATCCACCAGGAATTGCGCGATCGTTCTCCGGTCTTCCCGTCCGGCTGCGGATTTTCGGGGCTCTGCCAAGGTATCCATGATGCGTCGTCTCCGTGATTTGGGCGGGCCGCGGCGGAGCCGCTAGGGCCGGACCCCGTAGCGGGGCTTCGGCCCCAGCGTGGCGCCCATGCCTATGCGGGCGGCCTCCAGGATCCGGTGCAGATAGGCCCTGGTCTCGTGCGGTTCGATGATTTCCTCGATGGCGAACGCTTCCGCCATTTTGTAGGGCGAGCTCAGCAGCCTGAGCTCGGCCTCGATAGCCTGCTCCCTGGCCTTGGGATCGTCCGAGGATTCGATCTCCCTGCGGAAGGCCGCATAGACGCCGCCTTCCACGGGCAGGTTGCCGATCTCGGCGCTCGGCCAGCCGATCTTGAAATTGAGGCCGGCCTTGTCGCACGCTCCCATGCCCGCCATGCCATAGCATTTGCGGACCACCAGGGTCACGATGGGCACGGTCGCCTGCATGGCCACATAGACCGCCCGCATGCCGTCGCGCAGGGTGCCGGCCCCTTCCGCGCCGGGCCCCACCAGGAAGCCGGGCAGGTCCACCAGGAAAACGAGCGGGATATGGAAGGTGTCGCACAACTCCACGAAGTGCGTCTGCTTGCGGGCGGCCCGCGCGTCCATGGCGCCGCCATAGACCATGGGATTGTTGGCGACCACGCCCACCGGCTTGCCGCCCAACCGGGCCAGGCAGGTGAATACGCCGCGTCCGAAGATAGGCTGTATCTCGAACAGGGAATCCCTGTCGAAAATGCCGGCCATGATCCGCTTCATGTCGTAGGGCTTGCGCCTGTCCTTGGGAACGATCCCGGCGAGATCCCTGTCCGCCCGGTCGATGGGGTCGGTCGCGGGCAGATTGGGCGGCAGGCTCCAGACATTGGTGGGCATATAGCTCAGGAAGCGCCGGATCAGGGCCAGGCATTCGCGCTCGGTCGCGACCACGTTGTCGATCGTGCCGGCGGTGTCGGAGGCGATCCCGGCGCCGCCGAGCTCCTCGCGCGACAGCTTCAATCCCAGCGAACGCTCCACCACAGGCGGTCCGGCGGCAAAGACCTGGCTGGTGCCCTTCACCATGACGGACCAGTGCGACAACACCGCCCGCCCCGCGGGACCGCCGGCGGCGACGCCCATGACCGCGCTGACCACCGGCACCTTCGCCATCAGCTCCACGGACCGCTCGAAGCCGTCCACCCCGGGAAACACCGCGTGCCCGCGCTTGCGGATCGACGCGACGCTGCCCCCGGCCCCGTCGACCAGGTTGACCAGGGGTATGCAGTACTTGGCGGCCATGTCCTCGACGAAACCGCCCTGGCCGCCCTTGCGGCGATCGCCTCGCCAACTCGTCCCGCCCCGGATCGTGAAATCCTCGCCGCCGACCGCGACCGGCCTGCCATCGATTTCGCCCAGTCCCATGACATAAGGCGCCGGCGTGACGTGCGCCACGCCGCCGTCCCGATAGCTCCCTTCCCCGGTCAGGCGGCCGATTTCCTGGAAGGAACGCGCATCCAGCAGGCCATCGATGCGTTCGCGCACGGTCAGCGAACCGCGCCCGTGGTGCTTCGCGATCGCCTCCGGGCCGCCCTGCTCGCCGGCCCACTGCCGGCGCAGATTCAACTCCGTCGCCTCTGACTGCCAAGCCGTCATGGGAGCTCCTTCAACCGGCGATGGAAGCCACGGCCTGGCCTTCGGAGACGGAGGCCCCCTGCTCGACCAGCAACGCCTGGACCGTGCCGGATGTCTCGGCAAGGACCGGGATCTCCATCTTCATGGATTCCAGGACCAGGATTTCGTCGCCCGCCTCGACCTTGTCGCCGGGACCGACCCGTATTTCCCATACCGTGCCGGCGATTTCGGACACGACCTGATGTACAGCCATTTGCTTGTCTCCTTTTCCTTTCCGCGCCTGCCGGCGTCGCTAGTAGCTGGTTGGCCAGTTCCTGAGTTCATGCAGGCCTATGCCGCCGTTTCTCCCGGTGCGGTGCACGTCCAGCATCCGGATCAGATAATCCCGGGTGTCCTGGGGACGGATCACGCTCTGGGCGGCGAAGACCCGCGCCATCTCCCACACGCTGTTGTCCCTTTCCATATCGGCCAGGGCCTGTTCGTACCCGTCGTCGCCGGGCTTCAATCCATACGCGATATTGGCGGCGAACTGGGGGGTCATGAAACTGATCTCCGCCGTCGGCCATGCGGCCACTTCGTCGGAGTTGCGTCCTCCGCCCATGTTCAGGAACGCCTGCCCGTAAGTCTTCCGGACGATGACGGAAATCTTCGGGACGCTGACCAGTTGCAGCGCGTTCATGAAATTGACGATCTTGCCCGGCGCCTTCCTGCGCTCGGCCTCCGCGCCGATGACGAATCCGGGGGTGTCCACCAGGGACACGACGGGGATATTGAAGGAATCGCACAGCACCAGGAAACTCTGGATCTTGTCGCAGGCGTCCACGTCGAGCACGCCGCCCTTATGGATCGGGTTGTTGGCGTAGATGCCGACGGTCCGGCCGTCCAGGCGCGCCAGCGCGGTCACCGCCACCTTGCCGAACCGCTCCTTCAATTCGAAGAAGGAGTCCTTGTCGACGATGGTCTTGATGACCTTCTTCATGTCGTAGACCCGCGAGCGTTCCGCCGGCACCAGGTCCAGGATGTTCCGCATGCCATCGCCCGAGCCGGACGGCACCGCGCGGACCGGCGGCGCTTCGTCGCTATGGCTGGGCAGATAGCCCAGGAACCGCTTGACCTCTTCGATCGCTTCCTGGTCGGTGTCCACGGCCTTGTCGATCAGGCCGGTCATTTCGGTGTGGACCCGCCAGCCGCCCAGTTCCTGCGGGTCGATCTTCTCGTTGGTGGCCATTTCTATGAGCCGCGGGCTGGATACGGCCATTACCGCCCCTTTCCGGATGACGCTGAAATCCGAGCAGCACGTGTACAGGAACGAAGACCCGTAGCATTGGCCCAGCACCGCGGCCGCCCATGGGGTTTCGCGCCTGCGCTGGTACTGGGCGGGGTCGTTGCCCAGGCCCAGGCCCATGCCCCGGGCCCCCATGGTGTCGGGCAGGCGCGCGCCGGAGGACTCGCCCAGGAAGATCATCGGCATGCCGCGCGCCGAGGCGTTGCGCTTCATGTGCGCGATCTTCTTCACGTTCGTGAGACTGCTCGATGCGCCCATCACGGTGAAGTCGTTCGACACGACCGCGCACCACCGTCCGTCGACCTTGCCGTATCCCGTGACTTTTCCGTCGGCGGGGGTCTTGCCGGCCGCCTCGGCGGAGAAGGCCGAGGTCGCGAACCGGCCGGCCTCCACGAAGGTGTCCGCATCGAACAGCGCGTCGATACGGGTGCGGGCATTCAACACGCCCTGCAGTTCGCGTTCCCTGAGCTTTTTCTCGCCCCCCATGGCCAGGGCCTGAGCCTCTTTTTGCGCATACAGCGCATCCAGGCGGCTGCCAGGGGCCAGGGCCTCGTCGGCCCGTCGCATTGCCTGCACGGTGCTCACGGCTGGGCCTCCATCTGCGCATGGCGTGGCGATGCCGCCCCGCAATAGACCACCTTGTCGCGCGAAAGGCCGTCGATCTGGTCCCGCGTCAGGCCGAGCAGGCCCGACAGCACCGCCTCGGTATCCTCGCCGACGGAGCGCCCGGGGAATACGAGCTTGCCGGGGGTCGCGGACAGCTTCGGCACCACGCCGGGCACCGTTACCTCGCCCAGGCCGGGGTCGTGCAGCTTCACGAGCATCTCCCGGGCCTGGAAATGCGGGTCCTTGAAGATATCGGCGATGTCGTAGATGCGCACGGCGGGCACGGCATTCCGTTCCAGCAGCGCTTCCAGTTCGGCGGCATCGTGCGTGGCGGTCCATGCGCCGATCAGCTTGTCGAGCTCCGCCTCGTTTTCCGCGCGCGCCTGCTGGTTCCCGTACGACACGCCGCCGATGAGGTCGGCGCGGCCCATGGCCTGCGCAAGACGGTTGAACACGGAATCGCCCATTGCCGTGATGTGCACGTAATGGCCGTCCTTGCTCGGGTATAGGTTGTTGGGCGCGCTGTCGGGCAGCCGGGACCCCACGCGGGTCGGCACGATGCCGAGCTTCGAGTACGCGGGAACGTGCGGTTCGATCAGGCTGAAGGCGGCTTCGTAGAGCGCGCTGTCGACTTCCTGCCCCTTGCCGGTAAGGTCCCGCACCCGCAGGGCCATCATCGCGCCGAACGCGCCGTACAGGCCGGTGACTTCATCGACGACGGACGCCGCGATGCGGCTCGGAGGCCGGTCGGGTTCCCCCGTCAGGTGGCGCAGGCCGCTGATCGCGTCGCCGATGGCGCCGTAGCCGGCGCGCTCGCGGTAAGGGCCGGTCTGGCCGAATCCGCTGATATGGACCATGACCAGGCCCGGGTTCGCCGCCGAAAGATCGCCATAACCCAGGCCCCACTTCTCGAGCGTGCCGGGCCGGAAGTTCTCGACCACGATGTCGCAGCTCCGGCTGATGTCCTTGACCAGGGCACGCCCCGCGTCCGTGCGCAGGTTGATGGAGATGAGCTTCTTGTTCCGGAAGATGCTGGCGGCATAGAGCGAACGCCCTTCCACCCGCTTGCTCATGTTGCGCACGGCGTCGCCCGTGTCGACCTCGACCTTGATGACCTCGGCGCCGAAGTCGGCCAGCAGCCGGCCGCAGAACGGCCCCGCCACGCTGGACCCAAGTTCGAGGACCCGCACGCCCTGCAGCGGCCCGGAAGATTCCGTCATGGCATAGTCTCCAAGAATTGTGATTTATTTTGTGTTTTTTTTATCCTATTCTGTAGATCTTTTTTTTGTCAATATGAATGGAGTATTTTTTGTGTTTTTTATTTCTACAAGAAAATGTATACTTTTCTGTATGCTTTTTCCCTTTACCCCGGGCATGCGCAGGATCCACTGCGGCGCAGCCAGTCCCTGCCGCCGGCAGTTCCATGCGGACGCGCTGCCGCGGCGCCAATGAAGACCACTATGCCGAAAGGACCGGAAGCGCTTTTGTTTACAATCTTGTGTGCCAAACGACCCTAATCCTGGATGCACACCCATGAAAGCCGAACGAGAATCCGCTTCCAAGACCGGCAGGAAAAAGCACGCAGTCCCCGTGCTGGACGTGCTGCGCGAACGCATCGCGTCGCACCAGATACCTCCCGGCACGAAACTGGTGGAAGAGCGGCTGGCCGTCGAGTTCGGCATCACCCGCGCCCGCATGCGGGAAGTCTTTTCCGCGCTCGAGGCGGTCGGCCTGGTCATGCGGATTCCGAACCGGGGGACCATCGTCTGCAAGCTCGAACTGAGCCAGGTGTTCGAGATCTACGACGTGCGGGAAGCGCTGGAAGGCATGTGCGCGCGCCTGGCGGCGAAGAACGTGCCTCCGGAGTCATGGCAGGACATGGTCGACCTGTACACGCCGGGCGGCATCATGGAGCAGTACGTCAGGGACAGGAACATCGAGCCGTTCTTCGAGGAATACAACCGCCTGCGGCATCGCATGATCGAAGCGGCCAACAATCCCGTGCTGGCCAGCATGCTCGACGGCATTCTCGAGAAGAGCAAGGTCATCATGCGACGGGTCATGATCCTGCCGGGACGCGCCGAGCAAGGGCTGCTCGAGCACCGCGCGATCGTGAACGCGCTGCGGGAGGGCAATGCGGAACGGGCCGAACAACTGCGGCGCGAAAACATCCGCAGCGCGGTCGAACATCTGAAACGCTATCAAACCTGGGTACTGTAGCCATCCATGGACGATTCCCCGCCTACCGGCCCGCTGGCCGGCACCAGGATCCTCGATCTCACCCGCCTGCTGCCCGGCCCCTTGTGCGCCCAGTATTTCGCGGACCTGGGCGCGGACGTCATCAAGATCGAGGACACCCAGGCCGGCGACTACGCCCGCCCCGCCCTGCGGGAACTCGTGAACCGCGGCAAGCGGGGAATCCGCCTCAACCTGAAGGCGGAGGAAGGCAAGGAAGTCTTTCTCGCCCTGGCGCGGCAGGCGGATGTCGTCATCGAAAGCTTCCGGCCGGGCACCATGCAGCGCCTGGGCGCGGGCTACGACGTCCTCCATCCGCTCAACCCCCGCCTGGTCTATTGCGCCATATCGGGCTACGGGCAAACGGGGCCGCGCCGGTTCGACGCCGGCCATGACATCAATTTCCTTGCCTTGAGCGGCATCCTGGAACAGACCGGCAGCGAAGCATCGCCGGCCCTGCCCGGCTTTCTCATCGGCGACCTGGCGGGCGGGGCGCTGAGCGCCGCCGCCGGCATCCTGGCCGCATTGCTGGACGCCCGGCGTACCGGCCAAGGCCGGTTCGTCGACGTGTCCATGGCCGACAGCCTGGTGTCGCAATCCGTGCTGCCGGTCGCGGCCCTGAACGAACACGCTCCTCTTCCGTCCCGCGGCATGGGGACACACACCGGGGGCAACGCGCACTACAACACATACCGGACGCGCGACGGCCGATACCTCGCGGTGGGCGCGCAGGAAAAGAAATTCTGGGATGCCTTCTGCGACGCCGTGGGCTGCCCGGATCTGAAGGACCATCACGACCATGCCGTCAGGCCGGGGGATCCCGTGAAGCAGGCCGTCGCCTCCGCGATCGAAATGCGAACGCTCGCGGAATGGATGGAAGTGTTCCGCGGTATCGATTGTTGCGTGTCGCCGGTGCTGGACATCGGCGAAGCGACGAGGGACGAACACTTCCGCGCACGGGAAGTCGTGTGCGAACACGACGGAGCCCTGCGCCTGGGATTGCCCTTCAAGCTGTCGGGCCTGTCGGTCGATTATGGCCGCGCCAGTCCCCGCAAGGGCCAGCACACCGAAAAGGTGCTGCGGGAATTGGGATACGGCGAAACGGAAATACGGCGGTTGCGCGAAGCCGACGCGATCTGACTGCGCCGCGCCGGCCGCAAGCCGCTCCCGCGGCGGGGCAGGCGCTCCCGGTTCAGGTCCCTGCCGGGAGCCCCGCGGCCGCCTCGTCCATGAAACGGGCCAATTGCACATCCAGCCGGGTGACGCCGCCGGCATCGTGGGTCGCCAAGGTCGCTTCCACGCGGTTGTAGACGTTGAACCACTCCGGATGGTGATCCATTTTCTCCGCCATCAGCGCCACGCGCCCCATGAATCCGAAGGCGACATTGAAGTTCGCGAACACGAAGGTCTTCCGGATGGCGTCGCGCCCCTGGACTGCCGCCCAGCCCGGCAGGGCGGCCAGGGCCTCTTCGATTTCCACTTTCGTCGCGTCGCGCATGGCGGTCTCCACGCAAGGACAGACTTCCAGTATAGGCCGCCGGCCTCAGCCCGTGACCGCGATATTGCTGCCCGCCCCCAGCATGCGCTCGACGTAGCGGGCGATGGTGTCGATTTCCAGGTTGACCCGGCTGCCCGCCTGCAGGTGCTTGAGCGTGGTGACCGACAGGGTATGGGGAATCAGGTTGATGGCGATCTCGCAGCCGTCGGTATCGTCGTCCACCCGGTTGACCGTCAGGCTCACGCCGTTGACGGTCACCGATCCCTTGTAGGCCAGGTAGCGCGCGAGCTGGCGCGGCGCCCTGATGACGAGCTCGTACGATTCGCCCACCGGCGCGAAGCGCGCGACTTCGCCGACGCCGTCGACATGGCCGGACACCAGGTGGCCGCCGATGGAATCGCCCATGCGCAGGGATTTTTCCAGGTTGACCTCGCCTTCCGCGTCCAGCCCCGTGGTCAGGTTCAGGCTTTCACGGGAGATGTCGACCTCGAAACGCCGGCCCGCCAGGCCCACCACGGTCATGCACGCGCCCTGCACGGCGATCGAATCGCCCGGCTTGACGTCGCTCAAGTCCAGTTCGCCGGCGTCGATCTGCAGGTGCAGCCCGTCCGACGCGGCATGGGTTCCCAGGGATTCGATGCGGACGATGCGGCCCACGGCGGCGACGATGCCTGTAAACATGAGGATGCTCCTGCCTGATACTTGCCAGCGCCATGATACGCGATGCGCCCGGCCCGACCGGCCCCGCGCGGCCTAGACCGCTTTCGCCAGCGCCTGCCAGCGAGCCGCCACCCGCGCGCGCAGGCGCGCGTCGGCGCCCACCCGCAGCAATTCGGTGAATTCGAAGCGCCGGGCGTGGTCCAGGTGCTCCAGCATCGGCAGCCGCACCATGCTCGCCGCGTCGCCCAGAAGAATGGGCGCCAGGTAGACGATCAGTTCGTCCACGCAATCGGCCGACAGCAGGGCCCCGCTCAGTCCCGCTCCCGCTTCGACATGGACCTCGTTGATGTCGTGCTCGCCCAGCCAGCGCATCATCCCGGGCAGGTCGACGCGGCCGTCCGCTCCCGGCAACTCGATCACGCGGGCGTTGCGGTCGGCCAGGCGGGCCGCCTTTTCGGGTTCGGACCGGCAGGTGAAGATGATGACCTCGGATCCGTCGAACAGGCGGGCCCGCTCGGGAATCTCGAAACGGGCGTCGACCACCGCCTTGCGGGGCGCGCGCGGCGTGCTCACGTGCCGCACGTTGAGCCGGGGATCGTCGGCCAGCACCGTGCCCATGCCCGTCAGGACCAGGCAACTGCGCGCGCGCCAGCGGTGCCCGTCGGCCCGCGCGGACTCGCTGGTGATCCATTGCGACGCCCCGTTGTGCAGGGCCCCGCGGCCGTCGAGCGACGCCGCCAGCTTGAGCCAGACCCAGGGCGTGCCGCGGCTCATGCGGGCCACGAAACCGGCGTTGATCTCCAGCGCCTCTTCGGCGCAGACGCCGCGGGTCACCGCGATCCCGGCCTGCTCCAGTATCCGGAATCCGCGTCCGCCCACCAGCGGATTGGGATCGCCCATGGCGGCCACGACCCGCGCCGGCCGGGCGGCCGCCAGCGCGTCGGCGCAAGGCGGCGTGCGGCCATGGTGGCTGCAGGGCTCCAGGGTGACGTAGAAGGTGGCGCCGGCGGGATCGTGCCCGCGGCCGGCCGCGTCGCGCAGGGCCATGACTTCGGCGTGCGGGCCGCCGGGCGGCTGCGTCGCGCCCTCGCCCAGCACCTGGCCGTCGCGCACGATGACACAACCCACGCGGGGATTGGGCGCGGTGGCGTAGAGCGCCTGGCGCGCCAGCACCAGCGCGCGGCGCATCCAGCGTTCGTCTTCGGGCAGGCAGGCGGCGTTCACGCCGCTATTGTATTCGGGGACAAGACGCTATTTGCCGAGCTTGCGCGGCAGCAGCGGCCCCTGCATCTCGCGGATGGCCTCGACGAATTCGCCGATATCCTCGAAGCTCTTGTAGACGGAGGCAAAGCGGACGTACGCCACCTTGTCCAGCTTCTTGAGCTCGGCCATGACCAGCTCGCCCAGTTGCTGGGACGGGATCTCGCGCTGGCCGCTGGTGAGCAGGGTTTCCTCGATGCCGGCCACCGCCTCGTCGACCGCGTCGGTGCTGACGGGGCGCTTGCGCAGGGCCAGCGCCAGGCTGGCGCGCAGCTTGGCGCCGTCGTATTCGCTGCGGCTGCCGTTGCGCTTGACCACGGTGGGCATGGCAAGCTCGACCCGCTCGTAGGTCGTGAAGCGCTTGCCACAGGAGGAACAGCGGCGCCGGCGACGAATGGTGTCGCCTTCTTCGGAAGCCCGGGAGTCGATTACCTGGGTATCCGCATGGCCGCAAAACGGACATTTCATGGTTTACCCCTTCGGCATTCCGCATGCCGGGCGGACCGGCGCGTGCAAGCCGCGCCGGGGCGCTTGCCCGTCAACGATAGACGGGCAGGCGCTGGGTCAGTTCGTTCACGCGCGTCCGCACCGCCGCGATGTTGGCCTCGTCGCCGGGGTTGTCCAGCACATCGGCGATCAGGTTGGCAGTGAGCTCGGCTTCCGCTTCCTTGAAGCCGCGCGTGGTCATGGCCGGCGTGCCCAGCCGCACGCCGCTCGTCACGAAGGGCTTTTCCGGGTCGTTGGGGATGGCGTTCTTGTTGACGGTGATATGCGCCTGGCCCAGCACGGCCTCGGCCTGCTTGCCGGTGATGCCCTTGGGCCGCAGGTCGACCAGCATGACATGGCTTTCGGTCCGGCCCGAGACGATGCGCAGCCCGCGCTTGACCAGGGTATCGGCCAGCACCTTGGCGTTCTTGACCACCTGCTGGGCATAGCCCTTGAACTCGGGGGACAGCGCTTCCTGGAAGGCCACGGCCTTGGCGGCGATCACGTGCATCAGGGGACCGCCCTGGATGCCCGGGAAGATCGCGGAGTTGACCGCCTTTTCGAATTCGGCCTTCATCATGATGACGCCGCCGCGCGGGCCGCGCAGCGATTTGTGCGTGGTCGAGGTGACGAAGTCGGCATGCGGCGTGGGATTCGGATACGCGCCGCCGGCCACCAGGCCGGCGTAGTGGGCGATGTCGACCATGAGCAGCGCGCCGTTGTCGTGCGCGATGCGCGCCATGCGCTCGAAATCGATGTGCAGCGAATAGGCCGACGCGCCGGCCACGATCAGCTTGGGCTTGTGCTCGCGCGCCAGTTGCTCGACCTTGGCGTAGTCCAGGACTTCGTTGGCGTCCAGCCCGTAGGGCAGGAAGTTGTAGAGCTTGCCCGAGGCATTGACGGAAGCGCCGTGGGTCAGGTGGCCGCCTTCGGCCAGGCTCATGCCCAGCACCGTGTCGCCCGGCTTGAGCACCGCCATGTAGACGCCCTGGTTGGCCTGCGAACCCGAATTGGGCTGCACGTTGGCGGCTTCGGCGCCGAACAGTTGCTTGAGCCGGTCGATCGCCAGCTGCTCCACCACGTCGACGTATTCGCAGCCGCCGTAGTAGCGCTTGCCCGGATAGCCCTCGGCATACTTGTTGGTCAACTGCGTGCCCTGCGCCTGCATGACGGCGGGGCTGGCGTAGTTTTCCGAAGCGATCAGCTCGATGTGCTGTTCCTGGCGGACGTTTTCCTGCTGGATGGCGGCCCAGACATCGGGGTCCACCTGGGCGATGCTGCGGGTACGGTCGAACATGGGGAATCCTGAAACGAAGGCGGTAAGGAAAGTGTGCTAGTTTACCCGCTCCGCGCCCTCCGGCCGCCCGTCCGGCCGCGCCGTGCGGCCAAAAGCGGCGCCAGCGCCACACCCCGGCGCCCGACGGCGAAAATCGCTCATCGGGACTTGAATTTCGTTCATGGAAAGCCGGTCCGGGGCGATTTGCCGGCTGCGCGGATTGCACGCCGGCCCGCCACCGGGCCGGCGTCGATTGCCGTTCAGGCCGAGGTGGCGCCGATCTGGGTCGGGGCCAGGCCGGGGTTCAGCGTATAGGTGCCCGTCAACGATGCCTGGGCCAGCACGTGGCCTTCGATCGCGCGCCGCACGTCCGTGCCGGTGAAGCGGCCGTCGAGCTCCAGCCTGGGAAGATCCAGCGCGTACAGCGTGAACACGTAGCGGTGCAGCAGCGCGTCGTTCCACGGCGGGCAGGGGCCGTCGTAGCCGTAGTAGTCGCCGTTCATGTCGCGATCGGAAGCGAACCAGGCGGTGTAGTCGTTGATACCCTGGCGCGCTTCCATGGGAGCCAGCGGCCCGCCCTTGCCGCGCGGCGTGATGCCGTTGGAAAACGCGCCTTCCTCGATCTCGCGCGTTTCCGGCGGCAGGTCGATCAGCACCCAGTGGAAGAATTCGATCCGCGGCAGGCTCTTGGAGATCTCCCGCCCTTCCTGGTTGACATCATCGGGCTTGCTCGGCACGTCCGGATCGTGGCAGAGCAGGGCGAAGGAACGGGTGCCTTCCGGCACTTCGTCCCAGGCCAGTTGTGGATTGCAGTTGTCGGCCAGCGCCACGTGGGATTGGGGCTCGATCCTGCAGAAGGCATAGCGTTCGGGGATCGCCTCGTTATCGGAAAACGACAAGCTCGAGAGTTTCATGACGTGCTCCTCGTGAATACGCAAAAGGCCGATATTCGTGAATGATCCATCTAATCCGTCAAGGTAACACGGGCAAACTTCCGTTTGCCTACCTGCAGGACGTAAGTCCCGGCTGACAATTGCAACGATTTGTCCGCCACCCGATCGCCGTCGACGCGCACGCCGCCCTGCTCCACATTGCGCTGGGCTTCCGCCCCGGAGGCGGCCAGGCCGGCTTCGCGCAGCACCTTCAGGATGCCCAGCGGCGCGCGGCCCAGCCCGACTTCCGGCATGTCGTCCGGAATGGCGCCGTCGCGAAAGCGCGCCTCGAACGCCGCCAGCGCTTCGCGCCCCGCCGCCTGGCCGTGGAAACGCCCCACGATCTCCTGGGCCAGCATGACCTTGGCGTCGCGCGGATTCCGGCCGGCGTCGATTTCCTTCCGGAGCGCGGCGATCTCGTCCAGCGAACGGAAGGACAGCAGCTCGAAATACCGCCACATCAGCGTATCCGAGATCGACATCAGCTTGCCGAACATGGATACGGCCGGCTCGGAGATGCCGATGTAGTTGCCCTTGGACTTGGACATTTTCTCGACGCCGTCCGTGCCTTCCAGGAGCGGCATGGTCAGGATGCACTGCGGCGCCTGGCCGTATTCCTTCTGCAGCTCGCGCCCGACCAGCAGGTTGAACTTCTGGTCGGTGCCGCCCAGCTCCAGGTCGGACTTCAGGGCCACCGAGTCGTAGCCCTGCATGAGCGGGTACAGGAATTCGTGCACCGAAATGGGCACCCCGGCGCGAAAACGCTTGGTGAAGTCGTCGCGCTCCATCATGCGCGCCACCGTATAGCGCGAGGCCAGCTGGATCATGCCGCGCGCCCCCAAGGGATCCGACCATTCGGAGTTGTAGCGGATCTCGGTGCGCGCCGGGTCCAGCACCATGCTGGCCTGGGCGTAATAGGTCTTGGCGTTCGCCTCGATCTGCTCGCGGGTCAGGGGAGGCCGGGTGGCGTTGCGCCCGCTGGGGTCGCCGATCATGGACGTGAAGTCGCCGATCAGGAAGATCACCGTATGCCCCAGATCCTGGAGCTGGCGCATCTTGTTGAGCACCACGGTATGCCCCAGATGGATGTCCGGCGCCGTCGGGTCCAGCCCCAGCTTGATCCGCAGCGGCATGCCGCTGGCCTGGCTATTGGCCAGTTTCTGTGCGAACTCGGATTCGACCAGCAGTTCGTCGCAGCCGCGCTTGGCGATGCGCAGGGCGGCTTCGACTTCGGGGGTGAGGGAGGCTGGAGGCGGCTGCATATGACAAAAAGAAGGAAAAAATTGGCCAGGAGACGTTAAAAGATGTTAAAAATGTCGAAAATTCTAGCCCATTGGACTAGGATGCCGGGCTAAGTTCGACGCCGGCGCCGCCTTGGGCGGCTGCGTTGCAATTCCATACATTAAAGCGCCAAAGTTGTGGCGTACCCGCGCCAACGCGGCATGCGGCGCCCTGCGGACCTGCACGGGCACGGCGCACGAATACGGCAAGCAAGAGGTTTTCGGTACGATGAATCGCGGCATCCACGGTCAGTCACCCATCGTCGACAACTCCCGGTTCGACTCCGCGAATCCCCCGCCCTCCTCCGCTTCCCGCGGCACCCGCATCATACGCCGTGCGCTGATCGCCGCCGCCGTCGGCATGTTCGGCGCGGCCGCCGCGCTGGGCATGGTACAGCCCGCCGATCATACCGCCCTGCCCCCCGCCCGCCAGGTCAGCGACCATCTGACGCTGCCCAGCGATTCGGTCCGCATCGGCAGCCTCGGCAGCGACCCCTATGTCAACGAAACCCGCATCCGGCCGGGCGACACGCTGGCGGCCATCCTGGCCCGGCTGGAGGTCGACGCACCCGGCCTGCAGGCCTTCCTGACCCACGACCCCTCGGCGCGCAGCATCTACAAGCTCTATCCCGGCCGCTCGGTCCAGGCCGCCAGCGACGCCAGCGGCAAGCTGCTCTGGCTGCGCTACGTGCACACCCCCGGCAACGACTCGGACGGTACGGTCGTCACCAGGCTGCTGCAGGTCGAGCCCAAGGACAACGGCTTCGTCGCCCAGGAACTGACGCAGGACACGGAAAGCCAGGTGCGGGTCGCGGTAGGCACCATCCGCAGTTCGCTGTTCGGCGCGACCGACGCCGCCGACATCCCCGATGCGGTCACGCTGCAGATGGCCGACATCCTGGGCAGCAAGATCGACTTCCTGCGCGACCTGCGCCGGGGCGACCAGTTCCGCGTCGTCTACGAGGTCCACACGCACGACGGCCGCTACGCCGGCGCCGGGCGCGTGCTGGCGCTGGAGTTCATCAACCGCGGCAAGACCTACAACGCCGTCTGGTTCAATGCCGGCAGCGGTTCCGGCACCTATTACGACTTCGACGGCAGCAGCCTGCGCGGCGCCTTCCTGCGCAACGCCATCAAGTTCAGCCGCATCAGCTCCACCTTCGGCATGCGCATGCATCCCATCCACAAGAAATGGGTGGGGCACAAGGGCGTCGACTACGCTGCGCCCAGCGGCACGCCCATCCACGCCACGGCCGACGGCACGGTGGCGTTCGCGGGCGTGCAGAACGGCTACGGCAACGTGGTGATCCTGCAGCACTACGGCAAGTATTCGACCGTGTACGCCCACCAGAGCCGCATCGCGCCCGGCATCAAGAAGGGCGCCAAGGTTTCGCAGGGCGCCGTCATCGGCTACGTCGGCATGACAGGCTGGGCGACCGGCCCCCACCTGCACTACGAATTCCGCGTCGCCAACACGCCGGTCGACCCGCTGTCGGTCGACCTCCCCGTGGCCCAGCCGCTGGACAAGAAAGAAGCCCGCGCATTCGCCCAGGCGGTCCAGCCCTACAAAGAACAGATCCAGTTGCTGGCCAAGTTCCAGCAATCCATGCCCGATACGCTGGCCACCGTCGCCAAGCGCTGACGGCATGCGCCGCGACCGGTCCAGCCAGCTTCCATGCCCCGCTCCGGCCGCCTGTATATCGGGATCATGTCCGGCACCAGCATGGACGGGGTCGACGCCGTCCTGGCCGACCTGGAACCGGGTCGCCCGCCCCAGGTCCTGGCCGATGCCAGCCTGCCGCTGCCCGGCGCGCTGCGCGCCGAATTGCTGGCGCTGAATTCGGCCGGCGACAACGAGCTGGACCGCGCCGCGCGCGCGGCGCGGGAACTGGTCGGCGTCTACGCGCAGGCGGTCGCCGGGCTGCTGTACCGCAGCGAAATCGATACCGGGACCATCGCGGCCATCGGCGCGCATGGGCAAACCGTGCGGCACCGCCCCGACCTCGGCTATACCTGGCAACTGAACGCCCCCGCCCTGCTGGCCGAACTCACCGGCGTGCCGGTGGTCGCGGATTTCCGCAGCCGCGACGTGGCCGCCGGAGGCCAGGGCGCGCCGCTGGTGCCGGCCTTCCACGATGCCGTCTTCGCCGACGGACGGCCGCGGGCGGTGCTCAACCTCGGCGGCATCGCCAACGTGACGCTGCTGCGCCCCGGCCACGAACCCTCCGGGTTCGACACCGGGCCGGCCAACGTCCTGCTCGACCTGTGGTGCGAGCGCCATACCGGGCGGGGCTACGACGAAAACGGGCAATGGGCCGCCCAGGGCCGGCTCCGGCCGCAGTTGCTGGAATACCTGATCGACAGCGAACCCTGGTTCGCCTTGCCGCCGCCCAAATCGACCGGGCGCGACCGCTTCCATGCCGATTGGCTGCAGCAACGGCTCGACGACTATCCGGGCGACGCTCTCGACCCCGCCGACGTGCAGGCCACGCTGCAGATGCTGACCGCGCGCACCGTGGCGCAGGCGGTGGCCGCGCATGCGCCCGACGCCCAGGACGTGCTGGTATGCGGCGGCGGCGCGTGCAATGCGGGCCTGATGCGGGACCTGGCGCACTGCCTGCAGCGTCCCGTCCGGCCCACCGACAGGCAGGGCGTGCCGGCTCGCCACGTCGAGGCGCTCGCCTTCGCCTGGCTGGCGCGGGCCCATGTGCACGGGATTGCGGCCGGCTTGCCCGCGGTCACCGGCGCGCGCGGCCGGCGCGTGCTGGGCGCGTACTACCCCGCCTAGGCCATCGCTTCGGCAAATGAAAGCGGCGCGCCCGAAAGCGCGCCGCTGCTTGGCCACGAGCCGGCGCCGCGGCGCCGGGCCGGGTTCAGACCGAGAACGAGGAGCCGCAGCCGCAGGTCGTGCTCGCGTTGGGATTGCGAATGACGAACTGCGCTCCTTCGAGGTCTTCCTTGTAGTCGATCTCGGCGCCGACCAGGTACTGGAAGCTCATGGGATCGACCAGCAACTGGACGCCGTTCTTGTCGAGCGTGGTGTCGTCTTCCGCGACGTCTTCGTCGAACGTGAAGCCGTACTGGAAGCCGGAACAGCCGCCCCCCTGCACGAACACGCGCAGCTTGAGATTGGGGTTGCCTTCTTCTTCGAGGAGCTGCTTGACCTTGTCGGCAGCGGAATCGGTGAAGACGAGCGGCGTGGGGGGCGCCTGCAGATCGACGGTTTCGGTGATGGCGTTCATGTATGGACTCCTGGCGGCCCTGGGGGAAATCCGCCGCAAAACGGGCAGCGCTCGGCTGCGTATGAATACACTATAACGCAGGCGGCACGCCCCTCAAAATCGTATTCCGGGGGGCGCCGGGAACTGCGGTTCCTGACTGCCATCAGACCGCGCCGGCGCGCTAGAGTTCAAGCTGGACCGTTCGCGTGGCGCGCACGGCATCGGCCTCCAGCACCCGCAGCGTGACCGATTCGGGGACAAATCCCGGCGGCACCGCCAGCACGCCGTCGCTGCGCTGGTACTGGTCGAACCGCAGCGCCAGCAGCCCCTTGCCGGTGGCGGTCGACGGCGCCGCGCTGCCGTCCGCCCGCACCTGCATGGGCACCAGCTCCACGGTGACCGTACGGCCGCGCTGAATGCCGGTCGCCATGAACTGGAGGCTCCCGTCGAAGGCGGCGCCGTTGCCGCCGTTGTTGCGCATCAGGAGCACCCGATAGCGCAGGCCGGCGCCATGGCGCTGGATGTCCAGGGCCCGGATGTCGAGCGAACCCTGGGGGCCGGGCGGCAGCAATTGCTCGTAGAACGCCAGCTGGTCGCGCACGCGCCCCAGTTCGGACTGCGCATTGCGCAACTGCTGTTCCAATTCCGTGCGGGCGGCGCGCTCGACCGCAAGCTCGCCGTCGGCCGTATCCAGCTGCGAGCGCAGAAAGCGCTTTTCGGCGTTGAGCTGGCTCAAGGCGGCCGCCTGTTCGCCGGCCTGTTGGGCTTGCGCCGCCACGTCTTGCGCCAGCCGCGCATGCATGCCGTAGCGGTAGCCCGCCACCCCGCCCAGGGCCAGCGCGAGCAGCGCCAGAACCAGGAGCCAACGCTCGCGCACCAGCCAGCGGCCCAGGCGCCGCAGCGGCCCCGGGGTGGACGGATCGTGGGTCTCGCGATCCATGGCGATCTCAGTGGAAGGCAGCGGGACGAACCATGGACCCCGTCAGGGGAGGATCGCGACGTGTTCCAGGCCGGCGGTTTCCGGCAGCCCGAACATGAGGTTCATGTTCTGCACCGCCTGTCCCGACGCGCCCTTGACCAGGTTGTCCTGGACCACCAGCACGATCAGTTGGTCGCCGCCCGCGGGCCGCTGGACGGCAATGCGCAAGACATTGGAGGCGCGCACCGAGCGCGTTTCCGGCAGGCTGCCGGCCGGCATGACGTCCACGAAGGGATCGTCGGCATAGCGCCGCTCGAACAAGGCCTGGAAGTCGGTGTCGCGGGCCTGCGGCAGGATGCGCGCGTACAGCGTGGAGAACATGCCGCGGATCATGGGCACCAGGTGCGGCACGAAAGTCAGCCCCACCGGCGCGCCGGCCAGCCGCTCGAGCTGGGCCAGGATTTCCGGGTGATGGCGATGGCCCGCCACGCCGTAGGCCTTGAAGTTGTCGCCGGCTTCCGAGAACAGCGTGCCGACTTCGGCCTTGCGGCCGGCGCCGCTCACGCCGGACTTGCAGTCGGCGATGATGTATTGCGTGTCGACCAGGGCCCGGCCTTTTTCGATGAGCGGCGCCAGGCCCAGCAGGACAGTGGTGGGATAGCAGCCGGGATTGCCGATCACCTTGGCCCGGGAGATGGCGGCGCGATCGAGCTCGACCAGCCCGTAGACCGAGTCCTGCAGGATGTCGGGGCAGGCATGCGGGACCTTGTACCAGCGCTCGAAGGTCGGCACGTCTTTCAGGCGGAAGTCGGCCGCGAGATCGATGATGCGCACGCCCGCCGCCAGCAGTTCGCGGGCCTGGCTCATGGCCACGCCGTGGGGCGTGGCGAAGAACACCACGTCGCAATCCGACAGGGGGGCTTTTTCGGGGGTGGAGAACGCCAGGCCTACCCGTCCGCGCAGGTTGGGAAACATGTCGGCGACCGGCAGGCCGTCTTCGGAGCGCGAGGTGATGGCGGCGAGTTCGACGTGGGGATGCTGCGACAGCAGCCGCAGCAATTCGACCCCCGTGTAGCCGGTGCCGCCGACGATGCCGGCCTTGATGCGGGTGTTCGATGCCTGGGCCATGATGTTTTCCTGGGGAGATGGGACGATTGTATCGCCCGCCGTGCGCGACCGCGCCCGCCGTGCGACCGGATTGCGATACCGTCCCCTTAAAGCAAAAAGGCCGCTTGCGCGGCCTTTTTGGCAAGGGACATCAGCGCTTGCTGAACTGCTTGCGCCGGCGCGCCTTGTGCAGACCGACCTTCTTGCGTTCGACTTCCCGCGCATCGCGGGTCACGAGTCCGGCTTGCGACAGCGCGGGCTTGAGCGACGCGTCGTAATCGATCAGCGCACGGGTGATGCCGTGGCGCACCGCGCCGGCCTGGCCGCTTTCGCCGCCGCCATGCACGTTGACGTGGAAATCGAACGACTCGAGATGGCCGGTCAGCTCCAGCGGCTGGCGCACGACCATGCGGCCGGTTTCGCGAGCGAAGAATTCGTCGACGGGCTTGCCGTTGACGATGATCTTGCCCGTACCCTTCTTGAGGAACACCCGCGCCACAGAGGTCTTGCGACGGCCGGTTCCGTAGTTCCAGTTACCGATCATGGCGTTTCCTTAGAAATCCAGCGGCTTGGGCTGCTGGGCGGTGTGCGGATGCTCGGCACCGGCATACACCTTGAGTTTCTTGATCATGGCGTAGCCCAGGGGTCCCTTGGGCAGCATGCCCTTGACCGCCTTCTGGATGGCCCGGCCCGGAAAACGCTGCTGCATTTTCTCGAAGTTGGTTTCGCGGATACCGCCCGGATACGTGGAGTGGCGGAAGTACTTCTTGTCCTGCGACTTGTTTCCGGTAACGACGATATCGGCCGCGTTGACGATGACGATGTAATCGCCGGTGTCGACGTGGGGCGTGAACTCGGGCTTGTGCTTGCCGCGCAGACGGCGTGCGACTTCGCTGGCCACACGTCCCAGGACTTTGCCCTTGGCGTCAATCACGTACCAGTCACGCTTGACTTCATGCGGCTTGGCCACAAAGGTCTTCATGATGGTTCCTAGAGAAAAAATGGACCGTCCGGACGATTCCGGGCGGCGCTTCCGGCCCTTTTATTTGGGGCGAACGGGTCCGTTCGGATCCCGGGCCCGCGAAAACGGCCGGATTCCCCTTTGCCGGCGGCAAGAATCGCCGCGTCTTGTGCCTGCCGCCAGGGCGTTATCGGATTCGCCCGTGCAACCCGGCCAAGCAAAGGAAAGCCGTAGATTCTACCACGGCAGCAGAAATAATCAAGAAATACGGGGACTTGCAGTCGCGAGGGGGCCAGGGCGCGGCATCCCGGGCCCGACGATCACGTGTTGCGCTGGAGCGCGCCCCCCAGGTACTCGTCGTAGCTGTTCTCGGCCATCCGGAACCAGGGCACCACGGCGTCGCGGTAGCCCATATAGTTGTCGTACACGGCCTTGAACTTGGGGTCCTTGCCCGCGAACTCGGCATAGACCTTGTTCGCGGCGTCCCAGGCGGCGTCCATGACCGAACGCGGAAAGGCGCGCAACTGCGTGCCGGCGCCGATCAGGCGGCGCAGCGCGGCGGCGTTCAGCGCGTCGTAGCGGGCCGTCATGCTCACGTGCGCGGCGCGGCTGGCGGCTTCGATGGTGGACTGGTAGCTCTTGGGCAGGTTTGCCCACGCCGCGCTGTTCACATAGAGCGACACCTGCGGGCCGCCCTCCCACCAGCCGGGGTAATAATAGTATTTGGCGACCTTGTTGAAGCCCAGCTTTTCGTCGTCGTACGGGCCGACGTACTCCACGGCGTCCAGCGTGCCCTTCTTGAGCGAGGGATAGATGTCGGCCGGGCCCAGTTGCTGCGGCACCACGCCCAACCGCGACAGCACCTCGCCGGCGAACCCCGCGGTGCGCATGGTCATGCCCCTGAGGTCCGCCGTGCCCCTGATTTCCTTGCGATACCAGCCGCCCATCTGCGCGCCGGTGTTGCCCATGGGGAAATTCACCAATTTGTAGGGCTGGAATATCTCGCGCGTGAGCTTCATGCCGTCGCCCTCGAACATCCAGGCGTTCATCTGTCGCGCGTTCAGGCCGAAAGGCACGGTCGCGTCGAAACACAGGATGGGGTTCTTGCTGTAGTAATAGTGCGAGACGGTATGGCCCAGTTCGATCGTATTGTCCGATACGGCATCCAGCACGTGCAGGGCCGGGATGATCTCGCCGGCCGGGAAATGGCGGATGGAGACCTTGCCGTTGGTGGCTTCGGTCACGTATCTGCAGAACAGTTCGCCGGTGCCGAACAGGGTATCCAGCGTGCGGGTGAAGCTCGACGCCATGCGCCAGTCCAGGGTGGGAGCGTCCTGCGCGAACGCCGGCGCGGCCACTGCCGCGCTGCCGGCGGCGACGACACCCAGCCCGGCATTTTTCAGGAACGAACGACGTTGCATCGAGGATCTCCTCCGAGGGAAAACCTGGGAGCTGGCCCGCGGCGGGCGGCGCTGGAGATATTACACCTTGTTAACGCCTCGCTTATTATGTCGTTACACTCCCGCCACCGCCATCTGTTCGATCAGGATGGAGCCGGTGCGCTTGGTGCCGCGGGCGATGGTGTCCGCTCCCACGGCCACGATCTGCCGGAACATTTCGGCCAGGTTGCCCGCGATCGTGATTTCCTGCACGGCATGGCGGATTTCGCCGTTCTCGACCCAGTAGCCGAACGCCCCGCGGGAATAATCGCCCGTTACGTAATTGACACCCTGTCCGATCAGTTCCGTCACCAATAATCCCGTCCCCATTTTCCTGAGCAGGGCCGCGAAGTCGTCTCCCGGATCGGTCAGCCGCGACCGCAGGGTCAGGTTATGGGACCCGCCGGCATTGCCGGTGGTGGCCATGCCCAGCTTGCGGGCGGTATAGGTCGACAGGAAATAGCCTTGCAGCTCGCCGGCTTGCACCACGCCGCGGGCTTGCGTGCGCACCCCTTCGTCGTCGAACGGGGCGCTGCCGAGGCCGCCGGCCAGGTGCGGGTCTTCGTCGATATCGATGTGGTCCGGAAAGATCGGCTTGCCCAGCGCGTCGAGCAGGAAACTGGCCTTGCGGTACAGGGCGCCGCCGTTGGCGGCCTGGGTAAGCGCGCCCAGCAGGCCCAGCGCCAGCGGCGCCTCGAACAGCACGGGAAAGCGGCCGGTGCGCACGCGGCGCGCCGACAGGCGCGACAGCGCCCGCTCGGCCGCATAGCGGCCCACCGCTTCGGGATCGGCCAGCAACGCCGGATCCCGCTCGCTGGTGTACCAGTAGTCGCGCTGCATGTGCGCGCCGCGCCCGGCAATGGGCGCCACCGACAGGCTGTGGCGCGAATAGGGATAGCCGCCGATGAACCCGCGCGTATTGCCCAGCACGAAGTGGCCTTCGTAGGCGCCCACCGTCGCGCCATCGGTGTTGGCGATGCGCGGATCGACGGCGCGCGCCGCCTGCTCGGCCCGCAGCGCCAGTTCGGCCGCCTGCTCCGTGGCGATCGGCCAGGGACGATGCAGGTCCAGGTCGGGATAGTCGAACGCCAGCGTGCCGGCCTCCGGCAGGCCGGCGGCCGGATCCTCGGCGGTATAGCGGGCGATATGCCAGGCCGCCTCGACGGTTTCCCTGAGGGCGGCGCCGGAGAAATCCGACGTCGAGGCCGAGCCGCGCCGCTGGCCCGCGTACACCGTGACGTCCAGCGAACGGTCGCGGGTCTGCTCGACGGTTTCGACGTCGTCCTTGCGCACGGTGACCGACAGGCCCTGGCTTTCGGAGACCTCCGCCGCGGCGTCGCTGGCGCCCAGGGTCCGCGCGTGCGCCAGCGCCTGTTCGACCAGCTCGCGGAAACGCGCCTGGTTCTCGGCGATCGGAAGGGAAGAAGAGGAATCCATCATTGCAGTCCAATACGGTTAGACAGGTATCATAGCCAAGTCCGCATCCCGCCTCGACCCATGAATTCCGATTTTCCCGCGCCCGACGACGACTCGTCCGGCGACCACCACGATCGCCCCAGCAAATCCCAGGTCAAGCGCGATATGCACGCCCTGCTGGACCTGGGCAAGGAACTGACCGAACTCAGTCCCGAGCGACTGCGCCAGTTGCCGCTGGCCGAAAAGCTCCACGACGCCGTACGGGAGGCGCAGCGCATCACCAGCCGCGAAGGCCGGCGGCGCCAGATCCATTACGTGGGCAAGCTGATGCGCGACGCGCCGGCCGATCTCATCCGCGCCCAACTGGACGAATGGCGCAACGGCTCGCGCGCGCTCACCGCGCACATGCATCAGCTCGAAGCCCTGCGCGACGCGCTGATCGCTGACGACGAACCGCTGACCGCGCTGCTCGGGCAGCATCCGCAGGCCGATATCCAGCGCCTGCGCGCGCTGATCCGCGCCGCGCGCAAGGAAGCCCTTCACAACCGGAACCCGGCGCCCGGCCAGGATCCCCAACGCAAGCACTACCGAGCCCTGTTCCAGGAACTCAAAGCGCTGCACGATACCGACACTTCCATCCCATGAGTACCGCCCCCGACCTGCTCGACGGCATCGAGATCCAGACCGCGCCCGATCCCACCCACGCCGTCATATGGCTGCACGGCCTGGGCGCCGACGGCAACGACTTCGCGCCCATCGTCCCCGAACTCGGGCTGCGGGACGCGCCGGCCATCCGCTTCGTGTTTCCGCATGCCGCCGTCATGCCCGTGACGATCAACGGCGGCATGGCGATGCGCGCCTGGTACGACATCGTCGGCACCGACCTGATCCGGCGCGAGGACGAAGCCGGCATCCGCCGTTCCGAGGCCGCCGTGCGTGCGCTGATCGCCCGCGAGAACGCCCGCGGCATTCCCGCCTCGCGCATCGTGCTCGCGGGATTCTCGCAAGGCTGCGCCATGACATTGCACACCGGCTTGCGCTATCCCGAGCGGCTGGCGGGCCTGATCGGGCTGTCGGGCTATCTGCCGCTGGCGGGCTCCCTGGACGCCGAGCGCGCGCCGGCCAATGCCGACACGCCCATTCTGCTGGCGCATGGGCTCTACGATCCGGTGGTCGTGCTGCCGCGCGCCCAGGCCACGCTGGCGCAACTGCAGGCGGCCGGCCATGCGGTGGAATGGCACACCTATCCCATGCCGCATTCGGTCTGCCCGCCCGAGATCCAGGAAATCGGCGCATTCCTGCGCCGGGTGCTGGTCCCCTGACACGGACGCCCGCGGCCGCTGCCGGCATCCCGATAAAATGACGGGATCGCGGCAAGCCGCTTGCGACTCATGCCGCCGCGGCCGCGCGCCGCCGCTCCGACTCCATCGACTACCCGCGCCATGTCCACCACACCCGCCAGTCCCGTCCGCACCCGCTTCGCGCCCTCGCCCACCGGCTTCCTGCACCTGGGCGGCGCCCGCACCGCGCTGTTCGCGTGGGCTTTCGCGCGCCACTACCAGGGCACGTTCATCCTGCGGGTGGAAGACACCGATCTCGAACGCTCCACGCCCGCGGCCGTACAGGCCATCCTGGACGGCATGGACTGGCTCGGACTGCGGCCCGACGAAGGCCCGTTCTACCAGATGCAGCGCATGGACCGGTACCGCGAAGTCATCGCCGGCATGGTGGCGGCGGGCACGGCCTACCATTGCTACAGCAGCCCCGAGGAAGTCGAGGCGATGCGCGAGGCGGCGCGGGCCAAGGGGCTGAAGCCGCGCTACGACGGCACCTGGCGCCCGGAACCAGGCAAGACGCTGCCGCCGATACCCGCCGGCCGCAAGCCAGTGGTGCGCTTCCGCAGCCCGCCGGACGGCGCCACGGGCTGGAACGACATGGTCAAGGGCCCGATCAGCTTCGACAACTCGGAACTGGACGACCTGGTCATCGCGCGCCCGGACGGCACGCCCACCTACAACTTCTGCGTGGTGGTCGACGACTGGGACATGCGCATCACCCACGTGCTGCGCGGCGACGACCATGTCAACAACACGCCGCGCCAGATCAATATCCTGCGTGCGCTGGGCGCGCCGGTGCCCGAATACGGCCATGTGCCCATGATCCTCGGCCCCGACGGCGAAAAGCTGTCCAAGCGGCACGGCGCGGTCAGCGTCATGGAATACGATCGCGACGGCTATCTTCCCGAGGCCATGGTCAACTACTTGGCGCGCCTGGGCTGGAGCCACGGCGACGACGAGCTTTTCACGCGCGATCAACTGGTCGAATGGTTCGATCCGCGCCACCTGTCCAAGTCGGCCGCGCAGTGGGATCCCAAGAAGCTGAACTGGGTCAACTCCCATTACATCAAGCAGGCGCCCGACGCCCGGCTCGCCGAATGGATCGCGCCGCGCATCGAGGCGCGCGGCGGCCGGCCCGGCGCCGCCGACCTGGCCGCGGTGGCCGCCCTGCTCAAGGACCGGGCCGAAACGCTGGAACAGCTCGCCGACGGCGCCATGCTGTTCTGCGGCGACTACCGGCCGGCGCCACCCGGGCTGGCCGCGCAGCACCTGACCGATGCCGCGCGCGAGACGCTGCGCGATTTCGCCGGCCGGGCCCAGGGCGTGGAATGGACCCGCGAAAGCCTCGCTGCCCTGATCAAGGCGGTGCTGGCCGATCGCGGCCTGAAAATGCCGCAACTGGCCATCCCGTTGCGGGTGGCCGTCACCGGCCAGGCGCAGACGCCGGCCATCGACGCGGTGCTGGCGCTGCTGGGCAGGCAGGCCGTGCTGGAGCGCCTGGCGGGCATCTGACCGGGCAAGGCCGGCGTTGCCCGGACGCCCCGGCCCTAGGGCAGGCGGTAGCCCGGGCGCATCTTCTTGAGAGTCGTGCTTTTCGCGCCCGGCTTGTTCTCGCGGTACACCAGCCGTGCCGCGTCGACTTTCTCCACGCGATAGGCATTGCGGTAGATCGGGTCGGAGCCGTCGACCACGTCGCCGTTCGAGCGCGTGATGCGGGTGGAATAGGTGCCGTCCGCGTACTGCCAGCATCCCGATTCGCGCAGTTCCGAGCGGATGGCGCGGCCGGCCTTGACGCGGCGCTGCAACGTAAAGCTGCCATCCTGGGCGACCGTCATCAGGGTCTGCAATTCGCCCCGCACGCCCGACTGCTGGCTGCTGCCGTACCAGGCGCCGACCAGCGGACTGCCGGCCGGCGCGAGTTCGCAGGCCGCGGGGACCGAGGGTCCGGCGGGACGCGGCGCGGGCGCGGGGCTCGGCGCCGGAGCGGGGCGAGAGACGCAGCCGGCCAATGCGACGGCTGCCATGATGCCCGCGCAGCGGGCGGCGTAACAACGGATCATATGGGCCTCGGATGGAAATCGGATCGCGCTGGGTGCGGCCCCGCGCGATCGGCAAATCTATCCGTTCGCCAGGCAGGCGGCAATGATGCGAACGGATGACTTCGGCATTTCCGCCACAGGGGACCAGGGCACCTTCCCACCTTGCCCGCATGACGCCATGCCAGCGGCAAAAAACTGCATCAAAGCGTTACTCGAAAGCGCCTTCGTGCGGCGGCGAAACCGCGATGCAAGCGAGCACTTCGCGCCAGGCCGCGCCATTGCTTGATGCGGCTTGCGAAAAGCCTCGACGCGGACGCCGGCGCCGCCGGAATCCTTAGCACGAATTCCGTTCCTTGCCACTTGCCGGTCCTGACTCCAGTCACTAGAATTAGTACCCAGCGAGGGGCTCAACAACTAGATATTGTGGTCGGCACAGGCCGCCGCGGACGGCTCGGAACGTGGGTTCGACCCTCGTGCCCGGGCCGCCGGTCTCTCTCTTTACACCCACTAGGCACGCCGCTTGCGGCGTGCCTGTCTTACGCACAGGAGCCACCATGCAGACTTCGATCGCCTCTGTGACCCGGCCTGAAGCCGCGCCGCCTTTCTCCCAACCCAACGATGCCGCTGCCTCCGGCCAATCGCAATGGTCGAATTACCACATCATCCGGCGCAACGGCGCCGTCGTCGGCTTCGAGCCTAGCAAGATCGCGATCGCCATGACCAAGGCGTTCCTGGCCGTCAACGGCGGCCAGGGCGCGGCTTCGGCTCGCGTGCGCGAGCTGGTCGAGAACCTTGCCGCCCAGGCCGTCCAGGCCCTGGTGCGCAACCGCCCCAACGGCGGCACCTTCCATATAGAAGACGTCCAGGACCAGGTCGAACTGGCGCTGATGCGTTCGGGCGAGCACGATGTGGCGCGCGCCTACGTGCTCTATCGCGAAAAGCGGGCCCAGGAACGCGCGCGCTCCGGCCAGGAGCAGCCCGCCGCCGGCGAGCAGAGCACCCTGAACGTGACCGACAACGGGCAGAAGCGTCCGCTGGACCTGGCGCGCCTGCGCGCCACGCTCGAAGCCGCCGGCGAAGGGCTGGCCGAGTACATCGATACCGAAGCCATCCTGAAAGAAACCGTCAAGAATCTCTACGACGGCATCCCGGTCGACGAAGTCTACAAGTCCGCCATCCTGTCGGCCCGCGCCCTGGTCGAGAAGGATCCCGCCTACAGCCAGGTGACCGCCCGGCTGCTGCTGCACACCATCCGCAAGGAGGTCCTGGGCCAGGAAGTGGCGCAGGCAGACATGGGCGAGCACTACGCCGAATATTTCCCCCGCTTCATCAAGCTGGGCATCGAAGGCCAGTTGCTGGATCCCAAGCTGGCGCAATTCGACCTGCAACGCCTGGGCCAGGCCCTGGACGCC
>Ga0180221_1000067_pt1 | contig 183609 bp, 157 predicted proteins | sample eDN5th37CKraftMG_FD_151339 | JGI IMG/M metagenome (GOLD analysis project Ga0180221, IMG submission 151339) | Enriched Miracle-Growth compost microbial communities from Emeryville, California, USA - eDNA 5th pass 37_C Kraft MG (version 2) (version 2) ... | reverse complement strand
CCAAGGGAAAATGCGGCTCGATCCGAGCCATCTGGCGCTCGCTCAGCAGAAACAAATCACTCATCACGGTCTCCTTCTAGAAACCGTGAATCACATCTCAACTCAAATTAATAGGTCCTGAGCCTAGCGACGAATGCGACCGATCTCAGCGCCCCGCCCTGCAATGAAAGTTCGTCGTTATCTTCCATGATCGCGAGGTTATCTGCCATATATCCTGCGCCTCACTTTATAAAAGAGAGCCGCCTTCATAAGCAGAACGAGAGACAGTCTATGAATATAGCTTAATTCTTTTCTGGCCCATATCAGTTGAGGCCACTGTGTCTGGCGTATGTATTGAACCACTTCGTGTCGCCGCGAGCGGCTAAAAAGGCCTTGAAAGATATCCCTCAAACTAGGGACGTGACTTTTGTCGATAAACTTTCCCACGCCGAACAGTTCGTTGTGGCTCAATGATATGTAGGCTCGGGCCAGATCTTGATGAGTTTCCCCGATCAGCTTTCCCCAGATCTCGCAGGCCCGTTCCCTTAATTCGGAACTGACAATTACATGATTGTCGATGTACGTCGCATAAACCGACGCCGCCTGAAGCACCGCTTCCTGAAAATACGAAACAAACTGTTCAAACGTTCTGTTTTCCGCGTCATCGACGATGCGGATTGCATGCACCTGACCTTCATGCGTTTCACCGTAACCCGACACCGAGCCATTGGGCGAATTACATAGCATTTCCAGCAAGGAAACGACGTTCAGAAGATCCAGGTGGTCGGTCGCCTCATTCCCATTGGGACCATACGCACGCTTTGCACAGTTGGCAGGTTGCTCGTTAAGAAACGTCTGCAAACCAAGGTAATACCCCGTCAGCCGGGTTTGCGGACGAACATAGCCCAGGTTGTCTTGAATCGTACCCCGCCACCCGATGTCCACCACAGCGCTGTTGGCAGCCGCGCCAAAGCCCTTCGAATCCAGGTATTTTCCGAGCTGCCTTCTATCGGCCTCAACCTTCGCCTCTATACTGCTGGTAAACGCAGTGTCGGCAAACAACGCACGAACGCGATTGTCCTGCCACGGATGAACGATGTTTTCATCCAGCGTCAGATTGTACCGAGCCAGCATGGTTGCAAACTCATCCGGACGAAGCCCCAGGGTCTTTAGCAACGCGTCCATTGATTGAGTCGAATAGAGGTTCCATACGCGCCTCAACTCCCCAACACTTACCGACCGAAGTGACGCACAGAAGGTTGCTAACCGACTTACCTCCAGAAGATCCGGGAGAGGCAACTCCAACCCGGAAATCTCGTTATCGGGAAATAACGCCTTCCAGATCCGCAGAAAGAATTCACCCTCTCTGGTGAAGAAGAATACCTTCTCATCCTTATTCTTTAGCGCTTGCTCTGCGATGAATATAACAAAACCGACAAACAATGGTGCCGTGTGCAGACCAAGCTCGTAGGCCGTTCTTTGCGCACCCGAGAGCGATTGCAGCCGCGGCTCAGCATTCTTGGTAACTTCCTGAGCGATATGTGAGAACAAAGCTGTTCTATTATTCAGGTATTCTGAAATTCTAATACGCTCCGAATGTGCGCTCTTGGGCTCAAAATGAACCGCGTGAACACCCATTTTCCGGGCCATCAACACGTCAGCTTCGAAATTATCCCCAATATGCACATGGTCTCTCGGCTCTACACCGTATAGAGTGTGAATTTGCTCGTATAACTGGCCGCGCCGCTTGCTGAAGCCGACGTCACACGAACTGATCCCTGCTTTGACAAATCTCGCAATCCCATGATGATCCAATAGCTTCTGTATAGCATCGGCACTCATGTAGAAGTCCGACAAGAAATACGTTTCATCCGCAGGCCATGCCCCGCAAAATCTTTCGATACAAGGATCTGGGTAGGTGTTTCGTAATTCAAATGATTGCTCTGACGCACTGTAAATGCGCCTATACTTCTCGATGTCGACTGCATTATACTCACGCATAACACGCTGGAGCAGAAGCTCCAGAACCTCATCGAGCGAGTACTCACCATATTCCCGTTCAGCAACGAATGTTCCTTCGATCTTGCATCGTTCACGGTAAATACTCCAATGATCGTGATATTCGTCACGGACCATCTGTCCAAGCCCTAGATAAATGGCTCGCGCGGTGTGCAATTTTGAAAAATCGGGATGGCTTCTACGTCTGAGCAGTGTATCCCAAACGTCAATCGTACGTAGCTTATACATCCGCGTCAGTAAGCCTGGAGCATTCTGCGTGCCTTCCGCATGCTCCATAGGAGCGCGCGGCGCACTGGATCCGGAAAGGTGTTGACATAGCTGTTTCTTGGAACTGTCAGAATTCGTGAGATTTCTGGCGGCAGATCGGCAACCATTCTGCCTGCGACCACGGGCTTGCGACGATACAGGCGCGGCTCAGCAGTCAGCTCTGGCCTGACACCCTCAATTAGATCTTCTATGATAGAGACCACCTTCCCGGTTTCGCTGGCAAGGGAGCGATTGCGCATGAAGGCGACTCCTGCATGCGACATTGTCTCTCGCGCGGCCGGATCGTCCAGTAAACGCAGGACATTCTCGGCAATGCTTTCGGGCGTCTGTTCGCTGAGGCTTACGGCCTTATCCGGGACGTCGTAAAGATTGTTGTCTCTCCACAGTTCGACCACGGGCAAGCCAGAGGCCATCATTTCAAAAGGAATTCTGGAGGGATTGGAAGAGCTTAGACAAAGCCCTACCGAGCATTCGTTGTAGAGCGCGTTGCATTCTTCCAGACTCATCAATCCACGATGTTCGTGTTCGAACCAGACGTAGTCTCTGTCGGCGACGGCGGATCCGTATAGTATTATGTTCACGTCTGGACGCTTGTGTTTCACGATGCCCAAGGCTTCAATTCCGAGACGGGAACATCTTCTCAGTTTATCCGGCTGATATATGAAGCACACCGACAAGCTCCGCTGCACCTCCGGCAGAACCTTGTAAATGCTGTGATCAGCGCCGAAATCGAAGTGAAACGCAGGGACTTGAAACCGTTTCGCCAGTTCGTGCTTCAGCCAGCGACCGATGGTGATTGGGATCAGACCATATCGATAAGAGTTTTCTGCCAGCAAGTAAGCGTCGCCCATGGGGTTAAACAACGCTTCGTAATCCTGCACAAAATAGCATTTGATGCAGTCGAAAGGGAGATCCCGGACGAATGCCGCTGAATACCATACGGTGGCAACCGCTACATCGGCCTTTGTAGCCCCGCGCCATCCATAGCGCACATTGGCGAACTTGTAGCCGAACAGCTTTTCAATCAACGCCGAAGCTCTTGAATGCTCCCCTGAACCCTCAAGGTATATTGTGCAGTCGTGGCCCGATACCTCCAGCGCATGAGCATGCGCCAGAATCGTGCGGTGCCCACCAGACCCCTGGATCAATTGAGGGATAAACCAAGCTATAGCTGCCATTTCCGCCCTAGTAAGTTCAGCTCAGGGTTAGAGTCCGTGCACAGTGCTTAGCGATGCGACCAAACAGGTTGAAGCGAACCATGCGTCGATGAGCGATGTTACCTTCATCTGGGTCAGCCACACCGGCTTGGCCGCTCGCGAGCATCTTCAACGGCCTGTCTTCATTCATTTGATGTGAGCAATCGCACCAACAGTCCGCTGATGGTGAATTGCAAGGTTTTTCAAATATCTACGCCTTGAGGAACAAGGTAAGAGAAGAACCCAATATATGTACAATAACCATTATATAAAATATCGTGCTAAATTATCATGATCGGGAATCGCCGCCCTCTTGGTAAGAGAGCCAGGAGCACATACACCACTCCCGGTGAGATATACAATCTTTTTCTAGTTTCTATTTTTTTGAGCAAATATAAATGGTTTTAGAGAGGTTTGATACAGAGTTTACGAGCTAATCAATGCGTATTGATAAAGTAATCTGGCATGAAACCACCTTCACACCAATTGTTTCATCGATTAAGCGCACGGGCGCTGTATCGTCTGTTTGAAATCCAAGCCACATCGCCGCATTTTGGGGTGAGGGACTTCTTCGCCGACAGGTCCTCTGGCGGCGTATATCCAAGAGCAAGACTCACAGTTCCCCTTCCACATGCCTGGAGCGCGACTTCCAAGACCCTTGATTGCATAGGTGGGCGGCACCTTTTCACAACACCAATGCCGCTCGTTATGCGCCATCCTGTTGCAACTTTCTCCGCCACTTGCGAGAAGGTCCCGGAAACGGCTTTTGAAAGGGTTGGCTCATGAACCAGATAGAAACACTTAACGCACCGGCGGCGATCGGGCCTTACTCCCAGGCGATCCGCCACGGTGACCTTCTGTTCGTCTCCGGCCAGTTGCCGCTCGATCCGGCAACTGGCGAGTTCAATTCTGAGGATGCTGCGGAACAGATTCGCCAGTGTGTGAAGAACATTGCAGCCATTGCGGAAGCAGCGGGAACAAGCCTCAAGAACACCATCAAGACGACGATTCTTACCACGGAGCTTTCACGCTTCGCCGAAATCAACGCTGCATACGGAGAGTTTTTCACCGCTCCCTATCCGGCGCGCGCAACCTTCGAAGTCTCGGCCCTGCCCCGCGGCGCCAAGGTTGAAGTCGAAGCAATCATTGCGATTGCCTGAATTTTCCGTGCATTCTCAACGCCTTCCGCTCCATGCGCGGAAGGCGTTGTTGCGTCTGGGCTACCACTTTTGGAGTAATGGTGCTTTTGTGCAACCGGCGTCCATACTTGTGACATACCGGTTATTCATACCGCACGTATGAATGTAGATAGCGCATGGATGGAAAGCATGGCTGGGGCGCCTGGATTCGAACCAGGGAATGGCGGTACCAAAAACCGCTGCCTTACCGCTTGGCTACGCCCCAACGGCAACGTCGGTCCATATAGCGGGCCGCTCGTTCCAACGCAACGCGTATTTCGGTTTGGCCACCAAGGCAGCGGCAACACTCGATTATTTTTTGTGAAGTCCCGTTTGTGGAATGGTCAGTTGCACTCTGAGCCGTTCGCTATAGAACGAATTTCGGGGGCTTACATGGGAGAATCATCTCTCTTAGGGCACCACTATGACTAAAGTCCGCAACTGGCTTCAATCGCGGTCCCGGCGGACGAAGCAGCTTGTCTTGCTCGTCGTCGATGCGGTTACGTTGATGTTGATCATCTGGGCTGGTTTCTGCCTACGCTTTGACCGATTCTACATCCCGAACTTCGAACAGACCCTCTTCATTCTGGCCGGTCCCGCAACGGCCCTGCCGATCTTTGCGTCCATGGGCCTGTACCGGACGATACTGAGGTATCTGAGCGGATACACGATCTGGACAGTTCTTCAGGCCGTCACCGTGTCCACTATGGTTTGGGTGAGTCTGGTCTATATAACCCTGTCCTTTGGCGCTGGAGGTATCCCGCGTACAATCGCACTGGTCTACTGGCTGGGCAGCTTCGCCGCGCTCGTAGGCACCCGATTCGTCGCCAAATGGCTCCTGACGGAACGGCATGGTACGGACAAGAACGCCAGGCGCGTCATCATCTATGGCGCCGGCGAACCGGCAATAGAGCTCGCGAACTCGCTCCATGCCACATCCGAATTCCAGGTTGCTGCCTTCGTCAGCGACGACCCAAGCCTGGAGAATATGGATGTCATCGGCATCCGGATCTATCCGAGCAAACACCTGCAGGAACTAATCCTGCAGCTTGGCATCCGGGAGGTTATCATCGCCTCTCCGACCGCCGGCGTCCGCGCCCAGCGCGAGCTCGTCGCCAATGTCGGACGTCTCCCGGTAAAGATCCGCGTCTTGCCACCGCTCGCCGATCTTGCTGCAGGCAAATACCTGGTCAGCTACATCCGTGACATCGACATTGATGATCTCCTCGGCCGCCCGCCGGTCCCTGCCATTCCAGAGCTTCTGCGTGAGCCTGTCCAGGGCCGCGTGATCATGATCACCGGCGCGGCTGGCTCCATCGGCTCTGCGCTCAGTCGCGCTGTCGCCCAGCTGAAACCTTCCAAGCTGGTGCTGCTCGACTTCAACGAACTTGGCCTCTACCAGATCGAGCGTGAGCTGCGTCCCTATGGCGACTTCGAGCTTATTCCAGCACTGGGCTCCATCTGCGACGCCGGCTTTCTGCGACATACGATCACGACCCATAAGGTCGATACCATCTACCATTGCGCAGCCTACAAGCACGTCCCAATGGTGGAGGCCAACCACGTGGAAGGCGTGCGCAACAACGTCCTCGGCTCCTTCCATCTCGCGCGCGAAGCCTGTGCGTTGAACGTCGAAAAACTCATCCTCATCTCCTCCGACAAGGCCGTCAGGCCATCCAGTGTCATGGGCGCCACGAAGCGCTGGGCGGAAATCATCGTCCACTACTTTGGAGCGCTCGCCGCGGAACAGGATCCGCGTCGCGTCTTCTCCTGCGTGCGATTCGGCAATGTCATCGGCTCCAGCGGCTCCGTGGTTCCCCTGTTCAAGGAACAGATCGCCAAGGGTGGCCCGATCACGCTCACCGACGAGGGCATGACCCGTTACTTCATGTCTATCCGCGAAGCCGCCGAGCTGATCGTCCAGGCGGGAGCCCTGTCGGAAAGCGGCGACATTCTGCTTCTCGACATGGGTGAACCCGTGCGCATCCGTGATCTCGCCGAAGACATGATCATGTTGGCGGGTCTCACGGTGAAGGACGATGAGAACCCGGACGGCGATATTGAAATCGTGACCATCGGCATGCATCCCGCCGAAAAGCTCAACGAAGAGCTGTTCTACGATCCGAGCTCGATCACGCGCACCCGCCATTCCAAGATCCTGCGCGGTGCGCCATCTCAAGTTCCTCTGGAGGATGTTCCCCTTCGGATTGACCAGCTGGAGAAGGCCATCGACCGCTACGACCCCGATGCGATCCGGCGGCTCCTGTTCGACCTTCTGGAGACGCAGGACAGGCAGTTTTTTCAAGGCAGCCCCGCGGCTTGGAGCGCGGGTGATCGATACTCCGCATGAATCCGCATCAGAATGAGCGTTCTCTGCGTCTGCCGCGAACCAGCCAACAGCCCTCAGCACTGCATCTGCGCGGCAAGCGCCTGATGGACCTCTGTCTGGCTGTGCCAGCAATCATTGTCTTCGCGCCGGTAATGGCAGTGTGTGCGATTCTCATCCGCGCAACGTCGCCAGGCCCAGCGATCTTCGCACAGATGCGCGTCGGCAAGGAGGGCCGTGGGTTCCTCTGCTACAAGCTGCGCACCATGCGAAAGGGAAGCCCTTCGGTGCCGACGCATGAAGCGCCGGTTTCCTACATAACGCCGATCGGCAAGTTTCTACGGAAGACGAAGCTCGACGAGCTTCCGCAGCTCTGGAACGTGATCAGGGGTGACATGTCGCTCGTCGGCCCCCGCCCCTGTTTGCCGGAGCAGGCAGAACTGATTCTGCATCGGCGGAACCTGGGCGTCCTGCAGATTGAGCCCGGCATCACCGGGCTGGCGCAGGTTCGCGATATCGACATGTCGGACCCGCGCCGCTGCGCCGAATCGGACGCGGAATATCTGCGGAACTGGTCGCTCCGCCTCGATCTCTGGCTGATGTTCCGGACCGTCTGGCGGGGCTGAATTCAGCCCCGCAATCCCACCCTACACCCGGTTGCGCAGCGCCAGCTGCTTCTCCCATTCCAGCGCATGGGAGATGATGAGCTCCAGATCATTGCAGCGTGGCACCCAGCCGAGCTCAGCCTTGCAGAGGTCCGGCCGCGACACGATTGCCACGGCGTCACCGGGCCTGCGGCCGCTCATGACCACGGGGAAATCCACGCCCGAAACGCGTTTCACCGCCTCGATCACCTCGAGCACCGTCGAACCACGGCCGTAGCCGCAGTTGGCAACCATGCTGTCACCGCCGTCGCGCAGGCGCTTAAGGGCGAGGTAGTGCGCATTCACCAGATCCGAGACGTGGATATAGTCTCGCTCGCAGGTACCATCTCGCGTCTCGTAGTCCGTGCCGAACACGTCCATGGATGGACGCTTGCCGGTCGCGGTTTCGCAGGCGACCTTGATGAGGTGCGTCGCCCCTTTGGTCGACTGGCCCGTCCGCATCTGCGGATCGGCACCCGAGACGTTGAAATAGCGCAGCGCCGTGTAGCGGAAATCATGCGCGGCGGCCGTATCGCGCAGCATGATTTCCGTCATCAGCTTCGACGTGCCGTAGGGAGATTCCGGCCGCAGAGGCGCCTGCTCGTTGACCGGGCTTTCCTCCGGCGTTCCATAGACTGCAGCCGTCGAGGAGAAGATGAAGTTCTTCACGCCTGTCCGCACCGCGCTCTCGATCAGCGCGCGCGATTTCACCGTGTTGTTCAGATAGTAGCCGAGCGGATCCGCCACCGATTCCGGCACGATGATCGAGCCCGCGAAGTGGATGATCGAATCCACCGAATGCCGCTTGATGATGTCTTCCACCAGCTCCTGGTCGGCAATGTCGCCCACGACAAGTTCGGCCGCCTCCGCAACAGCCCAGTCGAAACCGGTCGACAGCCGGTCGAGAACCACTACGTCCTCGCCATGGTCGAGAAGCTCCCAAACCATATGGCTGCCAATATATCCCGCACCGCCGGTCACCAGCACAGTCATGCAATTCTCCTGAGTTCAGACAGCGCCACCCGCTGACACCATAGTGGATAGGCTTGGCGGTTCCAGAGGATTCGCACGCCAATTCCTGCATTCCAACAGGCGTCATGCGCCAACGCCTCATGGCGGGCGAATAAGAAAGTCTCTCCCCGAGAGCCGCCATGAAAAAGGTTCACTTGGAAGAGAAAATGCAATAGGCCGTATCAGCAAACGGGAGGCTTTAGCGTGGAATTCAATTTGAAATTCGAGCCCCACTACGGAAAAGCGGTCGACGTCGCGCCTGGCATCCAGCGCATGACCGTCAACAATCCGAGCCCCTTCACCTTCCACGGCACCAACACTTACATCCTTGGGAGCAGCTCGCTCGCAATCATTGATCCGGGTCCGGAGGACAGAGCGCACCTTCAGGCGCTGCTGGCCGCCATCGGTTCGCGTCCCGTAAGCCACATCATCGTCACCCACACGCACCGTGACCACTCGCCCCTCGCCCGCCATCTGAGGGAGGCGACCGGAGCGCCGACCGTTGGGTTTGGTCCCCACCGCCCGTCGCGTATCCCTGCCTCCGACGAAATGGCGCAGCTCGATGCCAGCGGTGACAGCGACTTCGTGCCCGATATCGCCCTTGTCGATGACCAGCTGATCGAAGGTGACGGCTGGACCCTGCGCACCATCCACACGCCCGGCCATGCCTCGAACCATTGCGCTTTCGCGCTCGAAGGCACAGGCATCACCTTCTCCGGCGATCATGTCATGGCATGGTCCACCACTGTCGTCTCGCCGCCCGATGGCTCCATGTCCGACTACATGGCGTCCCTGGACAGGCTGCTCGAGCGCGACGACACCCTGCTGCTGCCGGGACACGGCGGACCCGTCACCAAGCCCTCCACCTTCCTGCGCGGCCTGAAGGCACACCGCAAGATGCGTGAGCGTGCGATCCTCGAGCGGCTCTCCGAAGGCGACCGCACGATCGCCGAAATCGTCGCGGCCATCTACCGCGACACCGACCCGCGCCTGCATCGCGCTGCCGCTTCCTCCGTCTTCGCGCATCTGGAAGATCTGGTCACACGCGGACGCGTCGCCTGCGAGGGCCAGCCGTCTATCCGGTCGGAGTTTATGTTAATCTAACCAATTAACTGCCTACTTCGCTCAGCGCCTGATCGAGATCCTTCAGGAACCACTGGATCTGCAGGGCATTCATGCCGAGGTCGTGCGGGCCGTAGCGTGAGACGGATCGCATGTCGACAAACGTCGCATCGCCCCGATCCTCGATCCGGATCGCCACATCGAACGGGATGCCAACGATGAACCCCGTTGCCGTCGCCTCGAGCGTCATGCTCACGACCGTCCCCTCTGCTTCATCGATCGGTGCAGGCGTGAGTAGGCTCCAGCCCCTGCCCTGCAGCAATGTCAGAACAGCATTGAGCACCTGTTCGCGTGAATGTTCATAGCGGCGGCCGGTGAGTTCCGGATAGGACTCCATATGCTGAAGCCCGTCCGCCTGGCTCAGCGGCTCTATAGGGTTCATCGCCTCGTCCCGCAGCTTTCCCGCGAGCACGAATTCGGGCGGCGACACCACGTCAGTGGTGACATCCGTCAACGCTGGACGCGTGATATAGAGCGCCACGGCCAGCCCATAAGGCAGCAGCAGCAACAGCGACGCAAAGACGCCCCAGCTTGCTGCACCTAACCCCGTCAACCCGTACTGCCACATGCGCCACAGCGCACCGACGCCCGCCAGAAGCGCCAGCACTGCCAGTCCACCTGCAATGACGAGCGACCAGAAAAACGGGATCGTCAGGAGCAGTCCGAATCCGTGCGCAACGCAGGCTGTGATCAACAGCACGATCGCAAATGAAGCCGTCCTGCTCGACCATCCCGCGAGGGATGTCCGCTGGCGTTCCAGTTTCATGGCGCGATCGACGATCATGGGCAAACTCCGCGGATACCGTTCAAACAACAAGTACCTATTTTCCGGTCCGTCGTCACCGGTCAGGCCCCAGATACAGAAACGCCGGCTCTTGAGGCCGGCGCTCTGTTCTGGATCACGCCAGAAGCTTACTTGTTGCGGCAGGCCGCCTGCGCTGCCGACAGACGGGCGATTGGTACGCGGAACGGCGAGCACGATACATAGTCGAGGCCAACCGTCTCGCAGAAGGAGATGGAAGCGGGATCGCCGCCATGCTCGCCGCAGATGCCGAGCTTGATGCCTTCGCGGGTGGAGCGTCCCTTCTCGGCTGCGATCTTCACCAGCGCGCCCACGCCATCGACGTCGAGCGAAATGAACGGATCCTGTTCGATGACGCCCTTCTTGCGGTAGGTTTCGAGGAAGGGGCCAGCATCATCGCGCGAAATGCCGAACGTCGTCTGGGTCAGGTCGTTCGTGCCGAAGGAGAAGAACTCGGCTTCCTTGGCGATCGTGTCGGCGGTGAGGGCTGCGCGCGGCAGCTCGATCATCGTACCGACGAGGTAGTCGAGCTCCGCACCGGACTCGGCCAGCACTTCCTTCGCCACATCATCGATGATCTTCTTGACGTAGGTGAGCTCCGAAGCAACGCCAACCAGCGGCACCATGACCTCCGGAATCACCGGCTGGCCGGTGCTCTTGGCGGCGGCAACGGCGGCCTCGAAGATGGCGCGGGCCTGCATCTCGGCGATCTCCGGATAGGAGATGGCGAGACGGCAGCCACGGTTGCCCAGCATCGGGTTGAACTCGTGCAGCTCTTCCGTGCGCTCCTTGAGCTTGTCGGCGGAGACGCCCATCGCCTGCGCGACTTCATTGATCTCTTCTTCCGTCTTCGGCAGGAACTCGTGCAGCGGCGGGTCGAGCAGGCGGATCGTCACCGGCAGGCCGGCCATGATCTCGAAGAGCTCGATGAAGTCAGCGCGCTGCATCGGTAGAAGCTTGGCGAGAGCCATGCGGCGCTGCTCTTCCTTGTCCGACAGGATCATCTCGCGCATGGCGAGAATACGCTCGTCATTGAAGAACATGTGCTCGGTGCGGCAGAGGCCGATGCCTTCCGCGCCGAACTTGCGCGCGGTGCGCGCATCAAGCGGCGTCTCGGCATTGGCGCGAACCTTCATGCGGCGGATTTCATCCGCCCACTCCATGATGATGGAGAAGTCACCCGAGAGCGACGGCTCGCGCATTGGCACCCTGCCCGCCAGGATCTGGCCGGAAGCACCATCGATCGTGATGATGTCGCCCTTCTTGAAGGTGCGGCCCAGCGCAAGCATGGTCCCGGCCTTGTAGTCGACGCGGAGCGCGCCGGCACCGGAAACGCAGGGCTTGCCCATTCCGCGTGCCACGACAGCCGCGTGGCTTGTCATGCCACCGCGTGTGGTCAGAATGCCTTCCGCCGCATGCATGCCGTGGATATCCTCAGGGCTTGTCTCGACGCGCACCAGAATGGTCTTCACGCCGTGCGACTTGAGCTCTTCCGCCTCATCCGGCGAGAACACGATCTGACCGGTCGCAGCACCTGGAGAAGCCGGCAGACCGGTACCCACGATGTCGCGCGGCGCATCCGGATCGAGCGTCGGGTGCAGGAGCTGGTCGAGCGACGCGGGATCGATGCGGCAGACCGCTTCCTCATGCGTGATCAGGCCTTCGTTCGCCATGTCCACGGCGATCTTCAGCGCGGCGCGGGTGGTGCGCTTGCCCGAACGGGTCTGCAGCATCCAGAGCTTGCCGCGCTCGATGGTGAACTCCAGGTCCTGCATGTCGCGATAGTGGGCCTCGAGCTTGTCGGCAACCTGAACGAATGTCGCGAAGGCTTCCGGCATCACCTTCTCGAGAGAAGGCTTGTCGGAACCGCTCTCAAGGCGTGCGCGCTCGGTCAGGGACTGCGGCGTGCGGATACCGGCAACCACGTCCTCGCCCTGAGCGTTGACCAGGAACTCGCCGTAGAGCGCCTTTTCACCGGTCGACGGGTTGCGCGTGAAGGCAACGCCCGTTGCCGACGTCTCGCCCATGTTGCCGAACACCATGGCCTGAACGTTGACGGCAGTGCCCCAGCTTGCAGGGATGTCGTGCAGGCGGCGATAGGTCATCGCACGCGGGTTCATCCAGCTGGAGAAGACGGCGCCGATGGCGCCCCACAGCTGCTCGCGCGGATCCTGCGGGAAAGGCCTGTCGATCTCGGCCTCGACCTTCTCCTTGTAGAGCGCAACAACCTCGCGCCACTCGTCAGCGGTGAACTCGGTGTCGAGCTCATAGCCAAGGCGGCCCTTTTCGTCGCTCAGGATCTCTTCGAAAATGTCGTGGTCGATGTTCAGCACCACGTTGCCGTACATCTGGATGAAGCGGCGGTAGCTGTCCCAGGCGAAGCGGGCATCGCCGGAATCCTTGGCAAGCGCTTCAACCGTCTCGTCGTTGAGGCCAAGGTTGAGAACTGTGTCCATCATGCCGGGCATGGATGCGCGCGCGCCGGAACGGACCGACACCAGCAGCAGCTTTGCGGGATCGCCAAACTTGCGGTCCGCGATCTTGCCCATCTCCTCGAGTGCTGCTTCAACCTGCGCCGTCAGTTCGGCCGGGTAGCTGCGCTCGTTGGAATAATAATAGGTGCAAACCTCAGTGGTAATGGTGAAACCGGGAGGTACGGGTAGACCCAGGCTGCACATCTCAGCCAGGTTCGCACCCTTGCCGCCCAAAAGGTTTCTGTCAGACGCCCTGCCCTCGGCCCGGCCATCTCCAAAACTGTAAACCCACTTGGTCATGCTCAATTCCTGATTGCTCTCCGTCGCGCTCCCTGCGACGGACTCTGGGATAATGGCCCAGCGAAGCCTCGGCAATAGCAGCTTTCTACCTGTGGCAATTATTATCGATTAGACAAAAGGAAGTGGTTCACACAGCAACAAAATTGCGCTCGGTCGGATGTTTCTAACGACAGAGCCGCCCAGCGCTCTGGCACTGGACGGCTCCTATTCGAACTACCGAGTAATTAGTGCACCAGCGGTGCAGCCTCCTGCGTGGCAGGAATGCGAGCGAGCACCCTTCGAAGAGCACCGGTGGCAAGCGCCACATCAGGATCCTTCTGCAGCGCGATCAGATGGCGGAGGCGGAACTCGGCGTCTCCATCCTTGCCTTCGTTGAGAAGCCTGCTGACCTCATCCCTGTATCCGCAAAGATGCTCCGCCCCGGTCAACTCACCCTCGGCAGCCTCTTCATCGAGCTTGACGATCAGCTGCGAAAGCCTGCCGGTCCACGCAAAGCGCGGATCATTGAGTACTGCGAACAGGAACGTGTACGGGTTCTTCAGGCTCGGATCATCTCCAGCCTCGGCCGTGATGAGCGCGCGATGAAAATCCCGCAACCGGAGGGAAAGCTCGTCCACAATAGGCATGGTATTGGTGGCAATGCTGGTCATCGCCTGCTCCTTTCTGGGACTAAGTCCCGAGTCAACTTGTAGAGGGAATGGAAGCAGAAATTTCTGTTCGACCGCATAGATAGGAATGCGTGATAGCCCCTACAAGGGTGCCGACTAGCTCGCCTCAGCCAGCTGTTCAGCCAGTTGCAGGTCCACCGAAACCAGCTGGCTGACACCCTGCTCTGCCATGGTCACGCCGAACAGGCGGTTCATCCGCGCCATTGTAATCGGGTTGTGGGTGATCACCACGAAGCGCGTGTCCGTGGATCGCGCCATCTCGTCAAGCAGGTTACAGAAGCGCTCCACGTTATGGTCGTCGAGCGGGGCGTCCACCTCGTCCAGCACGCATATCGGCGCCGGATTGGTGAGGAACACGGCGAAGATCAGCGCCATCGCTGTCAGCGCCTGCTCGCCACCCGAAAGAAGCGTCATGGTCTGCGGCTTCTTGCCGGGCGGACGGGCAAGGATTTCCAGTCCTGCATCCAGCGGATCGTCGGATTCCACGAGCTGCAACTCGGCCGTACCACCGCCGAACAGGTGAGTGAACAGCCGCTGGAAATGCCCGTTGACCTGCTCGAAGGCTGCAAGCAGCCGCTCGCGGCCTTCCTTGTTGAGGCTCTGGATCGCCTGGCGAAGCTTGCGGATCGCCTCGATCACGTCCTCGCGCTCGGAAACGATGAGGTCGTAGCGTTCGGAAAGTTCGCGCTGCTCTTCCTCGGCCCGCAGATTGACGGCACCCAGCCGCTCGCGCTCCGCCTTGAGCCGCTCCAGCCGCCGCTCCACCTCGTTCATCTCCGGCAGCTTCTCGTCCGGCTTGAGGCCCGTGTGCTGCGCCACAAGATGCGGTGCGATGTTCATGGACTGCTGGATACGCGCCTCAACCTCGATGCGACGCTCCTCGGCAGCCGCCTGCCGTTCTTCCGCACGCGCCCTCGCCTCCCGCGCCGACGACAGCGCCTGGATCGACTCGGTGGCCCGCTTGTCGAGCTCGGACTGCGCCGATTCCGCTTCCTGCAGGATGTCGGAGGCTTCCTTCGCCCGCGCCTCGGCGGTCGCAATTTCACTGATCAGCGCGCGGACGCGATGGTCGAGATCGTCCGGAGCTTCCGCCAGCCGCTCGAGCTCCTCGATGATTTCTTCGCGACGATCGGAAAGCGACGTGATCTGATTATCAGCATTCTGCCGGCGGAAGACCCAGCTCTGCCGTTCTTGTACGATTGCCGCAAGCCTGCGTACGCGCGCTTCCGCCTCGCGCTTCCGGCCCTCATAGGCCGCGCGCATTTCGGCAAGCTTGCCACGCGCGGTGGCAACTTCGGCTGCGGCGCGGTCAAGCTTTGCCTGCAATTCTGAAAGGTCCGGCGCATCTTCGAGAGAAGCTCGTGCCTCTTCTACAGCCTCAAGCGCTTCCTCGTGCTCTTCGGCAAGACGCGTCTGCGAAGCCTCAAGCACGGCCCGCCTGCTCGAAAGCTCACCCGATGCACGCTCAGCCGCCGCCAGCGCATCCCGCGCTACGGAAACCCGGCGCTGCGCCTCGCGCACAGCCTCGCGAGCCTGACGCTCACGCTCCACCTGCTCGCGCACGGCATTTTCCGCCTGTGCAAGGGTTGCCGCCGCCTCTTCAAGACGATCGCGGGCTTCGACCGCTTCCGCTTCAAGTTCCGCCAGACGGTTCTTCTGGGCAAGACGCATGGCAGCCGCCGTGGGCGCATCCGCACTTGCGCGATAACCATCCCAGCGCCACAGCGCGCCATCGCGCGAAACAAGCCGCTGGCCAGGCTTCAGAAGCGGCTGCAGCCGCTCGCCATCCGCCGGTTCGACAATGCCGATCTGCGCCAAACGCCGGGCGAGCTGTTGCGGCGCCGAGGCAACCGACGCAAGCGAGCGAACACCTTCGGGCAAGACCGGCTCATCGTCATGCGCAGAAACCGTGCCCCAATGGACAGGCGCAGCCGCATCAGTCGGAACATCAAGGTCTTCGCCAAGGGCGGCACCAAGTGCGGTCTCGAACCCGCGCTCGACACGGATCTGTTCAAGCACGGCCGGAAATTCAGCATTGACGCCTGCACTCAGGATCTTCGCCAGCGTGGCGGCTTCGGTCTCGATCCGCTGTACCTCGGCGCGCGCTTCACTGAGTGGCGCGCGGGCGTCCGCCTCGGCAGCGCGCGCGGAACTCACCGCCTCCTCAGCGTCAGCAACGGCCTCCTCGGCCATTTCCATGGCTTCAACGGCGACGTCCAGCTCTTCCTGCTTGGCCGCAGGATCGGGCAGCGCACTGATCCGGGCTACAACTTCTGCAAGCTCGCGATTAATGGACGCCAGCTGCTGGTTGAGCCGTTCGCACCGCTCCGACCGCTCGCGCAGAGCACGTTCCGCCTGAGCGCGAGCAGCGCCCGCTTCGGCCTTCTCGGCCGTCAGCGTGGAGAGCAGCTGCTCCCGCTCCTCAAGCTCAGCCGTCATGGTCTCGAGCAAGGCCAGCGCCTCTTCCTCACCCTCGACCGCGTTTTCCTCGAGTTCGCGAAGCTGCGCTTCCTCTTCGTCGAGGCGCTGCAAGGTTTCGGTATTGTCGCGCGCCAGCTGCTGTTCGCGGGCAATATCGGCGTCCAGCTGGGCAATCCGCTTCTGCAGGTCGGCGGTGCGCTCGCGAATGCGCTTCGCCTCCTCCTGGATCTGCGTGTGCGCAATCGTCAGCCGCTGTAGCGCTGCCGCAGCTTCCGCCTTGGCGTTCCGCAGGTTCGGAAGCTTATGGCTGCCGATGGCCTGGGCCTTGGCGGCTTCCATCTGCTGGGATGCACGTTCGGCAACCTGGTTTGTTGCCTGCGCAAGTGCGGACTTGGACTCCCCTTCCTGCGTCTTGGCCTGCGTCCATGCGAGATGCAGCAGGATGGCTTCCGCCCTGCGAATGTCTTCCGACAGGCTGCGGAAGCGCGAGGCCTGACGCGCCTGACGCTTCAGGCTCTCGATCTGCGTGGCGAGCTCACCCACCACGTCATCCAGACGCTCAAGGTTCTGCTCGGCCGCCCGCATGCGCATTTCGGCTTCATGGCGGCGCGAATGCAGGCCGGAAATGCCTGCTGCCTCTTCCAGAAGGGCGCGGCGGGCCTGCGGCTTTGCCTGGATCAGCTCGCCTATGCGTCCTTGCCCCACCATGGAAGGCGAACGCGCGCCCGTCGATTGATCGGCGAACAGCAGCTGCACGTCGCGGGCGCGCGCTTCCTTGCCGTTGATGCGATAGACGGAGCCCGCCTCGCGCTCGATGCGGCGAGAGACCTGCAGCTCGTCCGCGTCATTGAAGGACGGCGGAGCGGAGCGGTCCGTGTTGTCAAGGAACAGCGCAACCTCGGCCGTGTTGCGCGCGGGCCGGTTGCCGGAGCCTGAGAAAATGACGTCGTCCATCCCGGAAGCGCGCATGTTCTTGTATGAGTTTTCACCCATAACCCAGCGCAGCGCTTCAACGAGATTGGATTTGCCGCAGCCGTTCGGTCCGACAACGCCAGTGAGACCGCGTTCGATCACGAACTCACTGGGTTCAACAAAGGACTTGAAACCGACCAGCCGCAGCTTGGTGAACTTCATGCCGGCCTGCCCCGGCACGCACCAAGCCCTTCGCAGGGCTTCCTGCGGTTCTTAGAGTAGGGGATCGATAATTGCCGACATTTGTTCAATCGACATCGCTCCCGAATACTTTTTCCCGTTGATGAAGAACGTCGGCGTGGCATTGACACCAAAGTCCGAGCCTGCCTGGCGCATAGCTCTTACATCATCGAGAAGCTTCTGGTTCGTCAAGCAGGCCTGGAAGCTCTCCTGTGAAAAACCAGCGAGTTTGGCGATATTCAGGAGCGCGGTGGCTGCATCCTGTACGCCAGCCCAGCTCTGCTGCTGTTTGAACAGCACGTCGATCATCGGGTAATACTTGTTCTCGGAGCAGCGGGCGAGCATGAAGCCTGCTTCGGCACGCGGGTCGAGCGGGAACTCGCGCATGATGAACTTCACCTTGCCCGTCTTGATGTACTTCTCATCCAGAGCTGGATAGGTGTTCACGTGGAAGGCTGCGCAGTGCCCGCAGGTCATCGACGCATATTCGATGATCGTGACCGGCGCGTTCTCCTCGCCCTTCACCACGTCAGGCAAAGCGCCCTGCGCCATCAGCTTGTCGATGTCGACACTGCCCTGCGAAGCCGGTGCATCAACAGCCGCCGCCGTTTCGCCAGCCAGAAGCGCAAGCGCAGGAATGGCGGCCATCGAAGCGAGAAGCCTTCTACGGTTAAGTTCGGTAGTGCGAATCACGGGCGTGCTCCATCAGAAAAGCGGTCTAACAACCTGAAATTTCGACTATCAGATATGATAGTTGAAGATTAGAGCCAAATTGCAATTTTCGTGACGCATTCACGAATTCGCGAGCGGCTTCTTACGCGCTAGCACGCTGGCGCCAAGCCTTTTAAGACTCTCCTTGAGCCCCTCGTCCTCGATGTCCTGCGTCAGATGCTCCAGTCTCTGCCGTTCGGCATTGTTGAGGGCGCGGGGTGGCGGCAGCTTCTGCGGCCCCATGTCGGTAAGCTGCTTCTGCACGATCTTGATGCGCCCGATGGCAGTGAACCCCAGGAACGAATTCACCCGGGAAATGATCTCCATCGTCTCGTGCTGCACGCGCAGCGCCGCAGCACCCGAACATGCAATCACCAGCGTCGCCGGCTCGAACGGGTCTTGATCGCTCATCCTGCGCTGCCAGAGGATCTTGATCGGCCGGGTTGTGTTCGCCAGCCGCTCACCGGCAATTTCTGTCCACGACTGGACGATCTCTATCGAGATGCCCGCGCGCTTGCGCATGACCGGATCGAGGACGTCGCTCGCCAGATCGCTTACCGAGATCGCACCGCCTTGTTTCTTCAAGACCATATCCTACCTTGCCGCCTGCGAAGGCCTAGCGCATAAAGCCGTCAATGGCACCTGCAAATATGAAACGACCCTCCCCTTCGGATCAGGCCCACTCGCTGCTGGAATGGTATGACCGCCATCACCGGCGCCTTCCCTGGCGCCTGAACCCCGGTGCAATCGCCCAAGGGGAGCGTCCCGATCCCTATCGCGTCTGGCTCTCCGAAATCATGCTGCAGCAGACCACTGTTGGAGCGGTAAAGTCATATTTTGACGCATTTACGGCCCGATGGCCAACGGTCCTCGACCTCGCCGCCGCCGATGTGGATGACGTCATGAAGGCCTGGGCCGGCCTCGGCTACTATTCCCGCGCCCGGAACTTGAAGAAATGCGCCGATCTGGTAGCGGAAGAATTCAGCGGCCGGTTCCCGGATACGGAAGAAGGCCTTCGAAACCTTCCCGGCATCGGCGACTATACGAGTGCCGCCATCGCGGCCATCGCCTTCAACCGCCCCTCGGCGGTTGTCGATGGCAATGTGGAGCGCGTTGTTACTCGCCTCCATGCGATCGAAACGCCGCTCCCAGCCGCCAAGCCTGAGATCAAGGCTCTTGTGAAGGCGATGGTCCCGACTGATCGTCCGGGCGACTTTGCGCAGGCCATGATGGACCTTGGCGCAACCATCTGCACGCCCCGCACACCTGCCTGCAGCCTGTGCCCGCTGAATGACGGCTGTTTGGCCTACCAGAGCAAGACGCAGGAGCGCTACCCGCTGAAGCTGGCCAAGGCCGAGAAACCGGTCCGCATCGGAGCCGCCTTCGTTGTCGAACGGCCGGATGGCGCGATCCTGCTGCGCAAGCGCCCGCTGAAAGGTCTGCTCGCGGGCATGGCCGAGGTGCCTACGACCGATTGGACCGCCCGCCAGGATGGCGCGGACGGCATCGACGGCGCACCCTTCGAGGCGAACTGGTTGCCGCGCGGTGTCATCGTCCATGTCTTCACCCATTTCGAACTGCGACTATCGGTCTACCACGCAAAGCTCGACATACCCCCGCCCCAGAGCTGGTGGTGGGCCGACCAGAACTTGCTAGGCGAGGAAGCTCTGCCTACTGTGATGTGGAAGGCTGTCGCGGCAGCCATCCCTTCCCTCGGCAAACGTTCGGGGAAGAAGAAGAAGACTTAAAGCAGGAGGGATCAGGCGTGAGTGAAATCCGGCACATCGTCTTCGATATCGGCAAGGTCCTCATCCACTACGATCCCGAGATCCCGTTCCGCAGGCTTATCCCCGACCCGAAGCAGCGAGAATGGTTCTTCGCCACCGTCTGCACGCACGACTGGAATCTTGAGCAGGACCGTGGCCGCAGCTGGGCCGAAGCCGAGCAGCAGCTGATAGCCCTCCACCCCGACCATGAGGAGCTGATTCGCGCTTTCCGACAGCACTGGCCCGAGATGGTCTCGCACGCCTATGACGACTCGGTCGAAATCCTGAAGTCGGTGATCGACTGGGGCCACGACGTCACCATGCTGACCAACTTCGCCAGCGACACGTTCAGCGAGGCCCGGCAGAAGTTCCCGTTCCTCAACCTTGCCCGTGGCATCACGGTCTCAGCCGAGGTCGGTCTGATCAAACCGCAGCGCGAGATCTACGATCTCCACGCCAGCACATTCGGCCTTGATCCAGAGGCGACGCTTTTCATTGATGACAGCCGCGCAAATGTTGAAGGCGCGCAAGCTGCTGGCTGGCGCGCCGTTCAATTTGTCAGTGCTGATCAGCTTCGAAAAGACTTCGAAGCTTACGGCATCAGGACCTGATTCAGGCCCCGGCGGGGAGCATGGTCTGGCGGGCTTTCTGACGCAGATCGTCGATCGGCTTCAACGTGCCCTCAACTTCCACGTGCCAGAAAGTCCAGCCGTTGCAGGCGTCGAGCCCTTGAATACGGGCGCCAAGACGATGGATGGAGCCCGCCTCGTCGCCGATGGCAAGCGTTCCGTCAGCGCGCACATGGGCGGCCCAACGCCTGCGGCTGTCGAAAAGCTGCGTGCCCGGCTTCAACAGCCCTGATTCGATCAGGCTGGCGAAGGCTATGCGGGGCTCAGCCTTCTTGCTGGTCATCAGACGCAGGGTTTCACCGCTAAGTGGCTCGATCTGCGCGATGCGCTCCTGCGCAGCGTCGATATAGGACTGCTCGCGCTCGATACCGACGAAATGACGGCCAAGACGTTTTGCAACCGCGCCTGTGGTGCCCGAACCGAAGAAGGGATCGAGGACCACGTCGCCCGGCTTCGTGGAGGAGAGCATCACGCGGGCCAGCAGCGCCTCAGGCTTCTGCGTCGGGTGAACCTTGTCACCGTTCTCGTCCTTGAGGCGCTCCTTGCCCGTGCAGATCGGGAACAGCCAGTCCGAGCGCATCTGCACGTCGTCATTGGCGGCCTTCATGGCCTCGTAGTTGAACGTGTAGCCCTTGGCGTCACGGTCGCGGGAAGCCCAGATCATCGTCTCATGCGCGTTCTGGAACCGGCGGCCGCGGAAGTTCGGCATCGGGTTCGTCTTGCGCCAGATGATATCGTTCAGGAGCCAGAAGCCCAGGTCCTGCATGATCGCGCCGACGCGGAAGATGTTGTGGTAGGAACCGATCACCCAGATCGTGCCGTTTGGCTTCAGCACGCGGCGGGCAGCCAGCAGCCAGGCGCGGGTGAAGGCGTCATAGGCAGCGAAGTTCTCGAACTGGTCCCACTCGTCATCGACGGCATCGACCAGCGACTGGTCGGGGCGATGCAACGCTCCGCTCAGCTGGAGATTGTAGGGCGGATCAGCAAAGATCACATCGACCGACTTGTCGGGCAAGCGGTTGAGCGCAGCAACGCAATCGCCTTTGATAATGGTATCCAGCCAATCGGCCTTGGTGGAAACCGGAGAAATAACTTCGAGACGACGCACCGCGGACATGAACACCTCACGCGAACTCTTTAACTGGCTGTTATGGTTACCGAGTTTGGTAAATAAACCGTAAGGAAGCCGGCTAAACGCGTCGAATTGCGACTGCGGCACCAGATAGAATTGCCACGGCCACCCCGATGGGGCTACACGGGCCGGCAACAATACCTACCTATAGCCCCCTACGAATTGCTGCTTGGAGCCCAAATGTCTGCCCTGGATCTGATCATATTCGACTGCGACGGCGTTCTGGTCGATTCTGAAATCGTTGCTGCGCGCGTCGAAGCCGAGCTTCTGAAGAAGGCCGGGCACGAAATTTCGGCGGAAGAGCTGTCGGAGCGCTACTCCGGCCTGACCTTCCGCGACATTCTTCTTTCGATCGAGCGCGAGGCACAGATCCTCTTCCAGGCCTCCCTGATCGACACAGCCGAGACGCTGATCGACAAACGCCTCGCCCGTGAGGTGAAGGCAATCGAAGGCGTCGGCTACGCTGTCGCGACCCTGCCCTACAAGAAGTGCATCTGCTCAAATTCGACGCGAAGCCGCATCGAGACCATGCTTAAGCGCGCGCGCCTCGTTGGCCTGTTCGATGACGTGATTTTCTCTTCTGCTGAAACGCCGACGGCCCGCCCGAAGCCTGCGCCGGACGTCTTCCTATATGCCGCGGAAAAGATGGAAGCAGACCCGAAGAAGACCATTGTCATTGAGGATTCGGTCCACGGCATTGCAGGCGCCCGCGCAGCCGGAATGCGTGTGATCGGCTTCACCGGCGCGTCGCACACGCATCCGCGCCATGCGGACATGCTGATGGAAGCCGGCGCCGAGACAACCATCAACCGCATGTCGGACCTGAGAGCGACGATCGAAGCCCTCGCCAGCTGGTCACCAGATTTCTAGTAGATCGTTGGATAAACCGGGGCTTAACGCCCCGGACCTTCATCAAATCCGATGACGATCTGCACGGAGCGGTCGATGCCGCCCGGGATCACGACATTGGGATCGCTGAGGAAAAACTGGGTTGCGCCGGAAGTGTCGGCGACGTTCACCTGGTGCCGGATGAGCTGCGAGTAGAGCACCTGCTCACCGCGCATGGCGACGACGCGGATCGGCAGGGTCACCGCGCCGGTACGGCCCTTCGGCCCCGGAACAATCCGGCCGGCGGCCACGACATTCACCACGCCGCTACCCTCATTGGTTGTGCAGGTGCGGGTCGTGTCGGAAATCACGGCCTGGAAGATCAGACGGTTCGGGTCGTCCTGTCCGCCCCTCTCGTATTGCTGAAGATAGGCCGTTCCGTCACGTAAGGCGGGACGAGGACAATAAGCCCGTAGCTCGCTCTCGCGAACCTGACCGGCTTCGAGAGTGGCTTCAGAACTGGAAGCACCCTGCTGGCATCCGGCAAGCGCGGCCGTCGCCAGAATTGCAAATGCTGTGGCACCAAGCTTCACTGACATGAAACCCCCTCATAACTGACGCTTTCCTAATACAGGGTTGGTGTTCTATATCAACCGCGCACGAAGAATTCGACCGGCAGTGAATACGTGGCTGGTTCAAGCGTTCAAGACGGAGTTTAAGCAGGATGCAGTTTGTCAGTACGCGCGCAGAAGCGCCGGTATTAGGGTTTTCGGACGTCCTGCTCCAGGGCCTTGCCCGCGATGGTGGCCTCTATGTGCCAACGGAATGGCCGCAGTTTTCCCCAGAAGAAATTCGCGCGCTGCGCGGTCTTTCCTATGCAGAAGCTGCATTTGTCATCATGCGGCCCTTCATCGATGAGGACATTTCAGACGCCGACCTGAAGTCCATCATCGATGGCAGCTATGGCACATTCCGTCATCAGGCGACCTGCCCGCTGGTCCAGACCGGCCCCTCCGAATTCGTTCTTGAGCTCTTCCATGGCCCTACGCTCGCCTTCAAGGACGTGGCCATGCAGTTCCTCGCCCGCATCATGGATCACGTCCTGGAGAAGCGTGGCGAGCGCGTAACGATCGCAGGCGCGACCTCCGGCGATACAGGCGGCGCAGCCATCGACGCCTTTGCTGGCGCCAAGCGCGCTGACGTGTTCATCATGTTCCCGCACAACCGCGTGTCTCCGGTTCAGCAGCGCCAGATGACCACGTCGAAGGCGGACAACGTCCACGCCATCGCTGTCGAAGGGAACTTCGACGACTGCCAGGCGCTCGTGAAGTCCATGTTCAACGACCATGGCTTCCGTGATCAGATCGGTCTTTCCGGCGTGAACTCGATCAACTGGGCCCGCATCATGGCCCAGACCGTCTACTACTTCACCGCTGCGGTCAGCCTCGGCGCTCCGGACCGGGAGATCTCCTTCACCGTTCCGACCGGTAATTTCGGTGATATTTTTGCAGGTTACGCCGCAAAGCGCATGGGCCTGCCGATCGGCCGGCTGATCATCGCGACCAATTCCAACGACATCCTCGCGCGCACTCTGGCCACGGGTCGGTACGAAACCCGCGGCGTTGTCGCCACAATGTCGCCATCCATGGATATTCAGGTATCCTCGAACTTCGAACGTCTCCTCTTCGAAGCCACTGGCCGCGATGCTGCGGAAGTGCGCGCCTGCATGGAAAGCCTGAAGCAGTCCGGCAGCTTCACCATTCCGGAAGCCGCACTTGAGCGCATCCGGGAAGAGTTTGCCGCCGGTCGTGCCGACGAGGAGGAAACTGCCCGTACCATCCGCGAAACACTGGAAGCCAGCGGATACCTTGCCGACCCGCACACGGCGACCGCGCTGAAGGTTGCCCGTGAACTTGCCCAGCCCGGCGAAACCATGGTCGTTCTTTCGACCGCCCATCCCGCCAAGTTCCCGCAGGCGGTGGAGGATGCAAGTGGCATCAACCCTGCCCTGCCCGCCTGGCTCGAAGGCATCATGACAGCGGAAGAGCGCTTTACGGTCCTTCCATCGGACCTGAAAATGGTGGAAGATCACATAATCCGTCATTCAAGGACGGAGTCTAGGGAGTGACTACATGAGCGTACAAGTAAGCCGTCTTAGCAACGGCTTGACGGTTGCGACCGAAACGCTGCCGCACCTTGAATCCGTGGCGCTCGGAGTCTGGGTCAAGTCCGGCTCGCGCCACGAGACGGAAGATGAGCATGGCATCGCTCATCTTCTCGAGCACATGGCATTCAAGGGTACGCAACGTCGTAGCGCCCTGGACATCGCCACCGAGATTGAAGATGTCGGCGGCGAGATCAACGCCGCCACAAGCGTCGAAACCACGGCCTTCTACGCCCGTGTCCTGAAGGACGACCTGCCTCTGGCAGTGGACATCCTGGCCGACATCCTCACCGAATCCAAGTTCGACCCTGAGGAGCTTGAGCGCGAGCAGCACGTGATCCTCCAGGAGATCGGCGCCGCCCACGACACACCGGACGATGCCGTCTTTGACCGTTTCACCGAGACGGCCTACCGGCACCAGTCGCTCGGCCGCTCCATCCTCGGAACGCCTGACACTGTTCAGGCCTTCACGTCACAGCAGCTCCACGATTTTCTCGAGCGCCAGTACGGTGCCGACCGCATGGTGGTCGTAGCCGCCGGCGGTGTCGATCATGACGATTTCGTGCGCGAAGTGGAAAAGCGTCTGGGCGATTTCCGCCCTCATGCCGACCAGATGAAGCCGCAGGTCGCTCACTACGTCGGTGGCGACTACCGTGAGATGCGCGATCTGCGCGACGCCCAGATCATCCTAGGCTTCGAAGGCCGCGCCTATCATGCCCGCGACTTCTATGCCTCGCAGGTTCTCTCGATGATCCTTGGCGGCGGCATGTCTTCCCGCCTCTTCCAGGAAGTGCGTGAGAAGCGCGGTCTCTGCTATTCGATCTATGCCTTCCACTGGGGCTTCTCCGACACGGGCATCTTCGGCGTTCATGCCGCCACCGGCGACACCGGCACCGAGGAACTCCTCCCCGTCATCCTTCAGGAGCTCAGCCGTGCTGGCGAGCAAATCGACCAGCAGGAACTGGACCGCGCCCGCGCGCAGTTCCGCGCCTCGCTCTTGATGTCGCGGGAAAGCCCGTCGAGCCGCGCCTCACAGGTCGCCCGCCAGCTGCTCCTCTATGGTCGTCCCATCGGCACGGAAGAGCTGATGGATCGACTTGGCGGCCTGACCGTCGAACGCCTGACCGACCTCTCGGCAAGGCTCTTCTCGTCCAAGCCGACCGTCACCGCGATCGGCCCTGTCGGCAAGCTGATGCCCATCTCCGCAATCCGGGACAACCTCTCCTGGCGGCAGCCGCAAAGCATCGCGGTCTGACGCGGGATGGTCGCCGGAATGACAGCGATGGACGAACGATCGGAGAAGGGATGACCATGATGGCGGCTCGTTGGAAGGTCATCGTGATCTAGCATGTTCACCGGCTCCTTCTTTCGCCGCGACGACCCGGTGCTGGAAGGCGCCAAGGTCGTTTTGCGTATGCCCAGTAGCGGTGACTATGCCGCATGGGCAGCGCTGCGTGGGGAAAGCCGGGAGTTTTTGTCAAAGTGGGAGCCGGTGTGGGCGCCTGATGAACTTACACGCAAGTCTTATCGGCGTCGGCTGCAGCAATACCAGAGCGCCTATCAGCTCGGGCAGGCGGTTTCCTTCTTCCTCTTTTCCAGGGAAAACACCATACTTCTCGGGGGTATTTCCCTCAGCAACATCCGCCGTGGAGCGGCGCAAGCCGCGACCATCGGCTACTGGATGGGCGAGCGTCATGCAGGCAAAGGCGCCATGTATGACGCCCTCCAGTGCGTTATTCCCTATGCTTTTCAAACACTGCGGTTGCACCGGCTCGAAGCGGCTTGTATTCCCACCAACAAGCGCTCCGTCCGCTTACTTGAAAAAGCCGGATTTCAGCGCGAAGGGCTCATGCGTTCCTACCTGTGCATCAATGGTTTGTGGCAAGACCACTATCTGTATGCCCGGATCGTCGGAGAAAACCCGGTTCAAACATAGGCGAGGCTGATTCTTGTTGCCTTGGTTCACAGTCTTGAAACGTCTTTGCAGCCTTCTGGCCGTGTTTGTGTTCGTCCTGATGTCTGCTGGACACTCGCAAGCCGTCGAGCCAATCAAGATCACGCGTGAGGACGTTGCGCTTGACCTTTCAAAGGCGGTCGAGATCTACCGTGGCCAGGGTGAAACATTTCAGGTCTCCACCGCACCGGGTGCGGACAACATCGTCCGCCGCATCGAGGTGGAAGCGAAAGACCGAAGCTTCACCGGCGACTGGGCCGTTTTTGCCCTTGCCAACACCACCGATGCCCAGATTGACCGGCTGATCGTCGCCCCACACTTCCGTCTGGTTGGTTCCGGCCTTATCTGGCCCGATCTCGGCTCCCAGCGTATCGCCTCCATCACACCCAGCGAAGGCTTTGCGCTCGACAGGGTGTCGAGCGGCAATGCCGACGAGTTCCTTGTCACGCTGAACCCGAACTCCGTCATCACTTTCGTTGCTGAACTCTCGTCCCACAACCTGCCGCAGATCTACGTCTGGGAGCCCTCCGCCTACAAGGACACGGTAAACTCCTACACACTCTTCCGCGGCATCGTCATTGGCATCGCGGGCCTGCTGGCGCTCTTCCTCACCATCCTCTTCGTGATCCGCGGAACATCCATGTTCCCCGCGACCGCAGCGCTGGCCTGGGCAGTCCTTGCCTATATCTCGGTCGACTTCGACTTCCTCGACCGCCTCGTCAACATTGACCCCGCCAATGAGCAGCTTTGGCGCGCGGGGACGGAAGTGGCGCTAGCGGCCTCGCTCGTGGTCTTCCTGTTTGCCTATCTGAACCTCAACCGGTGGCATGAGCAGTTCAGCTACGGCCTTCTGGCCTGGATCATCGGCCTTGCCTTCATCGCAGGCATCGCCTGGTTCGATCCGCCGATCGCCGCAGGCATCGCCCGCCTTTCCTTCGGCCTCACCGCACTTGTCGGCCTCGGCCTCATCATCTACCTCGGCCTGCACGGCTATGACCGCGCCATCATGCTCATACCAAGCTGGCTGATGGTGCTTGTCTGGGTCTTCGGCTCCTGGCTCGCAGTGACGGGCCAGCTCGACAATGACATCGTCCAGCCCGCGATCGGCGGCGGTCTCATCCTGATCATCCTGCTCATCGGCTTCACCGTGATGCAGCACGCCTTCACGGGAAGCACCCTGTTCCAGGGCCTGTTCAGTGACATGGAACGTCAGGCGCTTGCCGTCGCCGGTTCAGGCGACCTCGTCTGGGATTGGGACGTAACGCGCGACCGTGTGATCACCAAGCCGGACGTAAGCAAACAGCTCGGCATGCCAGCCGGCAGCCTCAACGGCCCTGCCCGCAGCTGGCTGCCCCTGCTCCACGCCGATGACCGCGACACCTTCCGCTCCACGCTCGACACCATCCTCGAACAGCGTCGCGGCAAGATTTCCCAGAACTTCCGCCTGCGCAGCTCCGACGGCCACTATCATTGGCTGTCGCTGCGCGCCCGTCCTGTCGTCGGCGCCGATGGCGAGGTCATTCGCTGCGTCGGCACGATGATCGACGTCACCGAGCAGAAGAAGGCCGAGGAACGGCTGCTGCACGACGCCGTGCATGACAACCTCACCGGCCTTCCGAACCGCGAGCTCTTCATCACCCTGCTGGAAACCACGCTCGCCATGGCTGGCAACCAGAGCAAGATCCGCCCGACAGTTCTGATGATCGACATCGACCGCTTCAAGCTGGTCAATGACGAGCTGGGCATCTCCGCTGGTGACACGATCCTGCTGACGATCGCCCGGCGCCTGCACCGCCTCCTGAAGCCCGGCGACACGCTCTCGCGCCTTACCGGCGACCAGTTCGCCATGATCCTCCTGTCGGAAACCGCTCCCTCCCGCGTTGCAGCCGTGGCCGATGCCGTCCGCAAGGCGATCCGCGCGCCGATCACCTTCGCCCGCAAGGAGATCATCCTGACGCCGTCCGTAGGCCTCGTTTCCTGGACGGCCGGCATGAACTCGGCCGAAGACATGCTGAAGGATGCCGAGCTTGCGATGCATCACTCCAAGCGCTTCGGCGGCGATCGCATCGAGCCGTTCCGGCCGGCCTTCCGCACCAGCGGCACCGATCGCCTGCAGATCGAATCAGACCTGCGCCGCGCGGTTGAGCGCAAGGAACTGCGCCTCGTCTACCAGCCCATCGTTCGTCTTGAAGACGGCACTGTGGCCGGCTTTGAGGCATTGATGCGCTGGGAGCACCCGCGTCGTGGCTTGATCCAGCCAGCCGACTTCATTCCGATTGCTGAAAGCTCCGGCCTGATCGTGGCGCTCGGCCAGTTTGCATTGCAGCAGGCTGCCGACGACCTCTACGCCTGGCAGAAGCAGCTGGGCGAAATCCCGCTCTTTGTGTCGGTGAATGTGTCGAGCCGCCAGCTCATCCGCCGTGATCTCGTCGGTGACGTGCGCTCGGCAATCACACGATCCGGCATCAAGCCGCGCTGCTTCCGGCTGGAGCTCACCGAATCGCTCATCATGGATAACCCGGAGCAGTCGGCCCATGTGCTGACCAAGCTGCGCCAGCTTGGCATCGGCCTTGCGCTCGATGATTTCGGCACCGGCTACTCGTCCCTCTCCTATCTGACGCGCTTCCCCTTCGACACGATCAAGATCGACAGGAGCTTCCTGAGCGACAACACCAGCAAGGGTGCGGTGCTCTTGCGGTCGATGATCACCATGGCCCATGAGCTCGGCCTCTCGGTCGTCGCTGAAGGCGTCAATGGCGATGCGGAAGTCGAGGAACTCCGCCGCACGGGCTGCGAATACGCACAGAGCTTCCACTTCGGCACACCTGCCGATGCGGAAACCAGCCTGCGCATGCTGATGGAACAGTACCCGCTGAAATCGCTGTCGTGATGATCAATGAAAAATGCCGCCAGCCTTTCAGCCGACGGCATAGCAAATTCTCAACCAGGAGACGCCTCAAGCGTGACCAGCGTTGCTGCTGAGACGCGACAGGTCAATGCCCATGGAAGCCATGACGCGGTCGTAGAGCGTATCGACCTTCTCGGTAAACAGCAGATCCGTCTTCGCGGGACAGGCAAGCCATCCGTTGTCGGCGATCTCAGCCTCAAGCTGACCCGCTCCCCAGCCCGCATATCCAAGCGCCATCACAGCCTTCGACGGCCCGCGGCCGGAGGAAATGTCGCGCAGGATGTCAAACGTTGCCGTCAGGCAGACATCATCCGACACGGGTAGAGACGTTTCCACCACATAGTCGCCACTGTGCAGCACGAAGCCACGGCTCTGCTCCACGGGGCCACCGTTCAGCACCTTGAGACGCTTTGCCTTTTCCGGCAGCTTGATCACATCTTCACGCGTGACTATGCCGAGATCGACAAGGATATCCGAGAAGACGAGCTGCTGCGCCCTATTCACCACGAGCCCCATGCTGCCTTCCTCGGTATGCGCGCAGAGGTAGACGACCGTACGCGCAAAGCGCTGGTCTTCCATGCCCGGCATGGCGAGAAGGAAATGGTTCTGCAGTGACTGCGATGCGGCCATGGGAGTGCCTGAAACTTTCTTCATCCTTCAAACTACCGCGTTTCCGATAGGCTTGAAAGTCTCCAAAGCTGGTAACCTGCGCCAGAAGAGACTACCTCTTGCTCTGACAGCTCTTTCACAGGAATGGTCGAACCCGTCTTGATGATCCCACGAACAGCAATTTTCTTTGCCTGCCTGATCTCAGCCGCCCCTCTCTATGCCGCCTCGAGCGACGTCTTCACCACGCAAGGCGGCTCGGTGAAGCTGGTAACCTCTGGCCTTTCCGACGCTGAGGGCAAGCTGCGCGGCGCGTTGCAGATCCATCTGGAGCCTGGCTGGAAAACCTATTGGCGCGACCCCGGCGCAACCGGCATTCCTCCACAGATCGCCCCTGTCGGGACAGGTATTCAGGGTGCGGAGATCCTCTATCCGGCGCCGCAGCGCTTTGAGGATTCCTACGGCGACTGGGCGGGCTACGGCAAAAGCGTGACGTTTCCGGTCGTCTTCCATACATCAGCAACAAACACCGCCCCACTGATCGAAGCCGAGGTGATGCTCGGCATCTGCCAGACGATCTGCATTCCGGTCCAGGCATCCTTCACCTTTGATGCAAGTGCAGGCGCGGAGGATCAGCGTGATGCCTTCACGGTGCAATCCGCCTTCGCGGCTCTGCCGACAGAGCCTCGGGCCGACTTTCGGGTGGACACTGCAGAGGTAACGGACGACGACCTACTGCTTACGGTACAGATTCCTGTCGGCAACACAAAGCCGGAGCTCTTTGTGACCGCGGAAGACGGCCAGATCACCATGCCCGACCTGAAGGAAAGCAACGGTGGCACCGCCACCTTCTCTGCGCGCGTGTTGAAAGCCCCCAGGCCGGACACCCTGCTCCACTACACGCTGGTGCAGGATGGCGCAGCCGTTGCCGGAACCATTCCCTTCCCGACAAACAGGCACTCGATCGGTGACTGATTTTTGTGTGTTTATGGGATAATCATTGCCTGGATATGCTTGGCAGTTTCGCTTTCGTGAGGAAACCTCTAGGTGTGGTTTCCGGTTCAGGAAAACGAATTCAAGTTTACCCCCCAAGAGGAGAGTTGTAGATGACCATCGCAATTGGCCAGTCCATTCCCGACGTCAAGATCAAGAAGGTTGCCGGGGACGGCGCCGAAGACGTCAACACCGCCGAGTTCTTTGCCGGCCGCAAGGTCGTGCTCTTCGCAGTACCCGGAGCGTTCACGCCAACCTGCACGAACAATCACCTTCCGGGCTTCGTCGAGAACTACGACGCATTCAAGTCCCGTGGCATCGATGACGTCGCGGTGCTGGCCGTGAACGACGTGCATGTCATGCGCGCCTGGGCCCGCTTCACCGGCGCTGAAGACAAGCTCGTCTTCCTTGCCGACGGCAACGCAGACTTTGCCCGTGCCCTCGGCCTCACGCTCGACCTTTCCGCTGGTGGCCTTGGCACCCGCGCGAGCCGCTTCTCCATGCTGGTTGAAGATGGCGTCGTGAAGCAGCTCAACGTTGAGGAAGCTCCAGGCTCCGCCGAGACGAGCGGTGCAGCTCGCCTGCTGGAGCAGCTCGCCTAAAGCGGTTCCATCGCTCCAAACAAGAAAGCGGCCGTCACTGCGGCCGCTTTTTCATTTCTGAAGTTGTGAGCGGTAGTGCTCAGCGCTTGAAGGGGGCCATCCCCGCCCGGGCAAGCGCATCGGCGCGTTCGTTTTCGGGATGGCCAGCGTGGCCCTTCACCCAGTGCCAGTTGATCTTGTGGCGCTTGGTGGCCTCGTCCAGCGCCTGCCAGAGCTCGGCATTCTTCACGGGCTTGTTGGCTGCCGTCTTCCAGCCGTTGCGCTTCCAGCCGTGAATCCAGCCTGAGATGCCGTCACGCACGTAGTTGCTGTCCGTGTAGAGATCGACCTCGCATGGAGCCTTGAGCGCGTTGAGCGCCTCGGTGGCCGCCTTCAGCTCCATGCGGTTGTTCGTGGTGTCGGCCTCACCACCCTTGAGTTCCTTCTCCACGCCATTGTAGCGCAGAACGGCGCCCCAGCCGCCCGGACCCGGGTTACCGGAACAGGCACCGTCGGTATAGATCTCGATCCGCTTCACGCCAGCCCCACACCATATTCGCTTGCAGAACGGATCTGCCGGTGGAACCGCATGCGACGCAGATATTCCAGCGGATCGCGCTTCTTGATCAACGGTCCATCCGGGATCGTCAGCCAGTCATAGAGGCGCGTCAGCATGAACCGGATCGCCGAACCACGGCAGAGGAGCGGCAGCGCTTCCAGCTCCGCATCCTGCAATGGCCTGACACTCTGATAGCCAGCCAGCAGTGCTGCACCCTTGGTCAGGTTGTACGAAGCATCCTTCTCGAAGCACCAGGCGTTGAGGCAGGTGGCGATATCGTAGGCGAGCAGATCATTGCAGGCGAAATAGAAGTCGATGACGCCGGAGAGCTTGCCGTTGAGGAAGAACACGTTGTCGGGGAACAGATCCGCATGGATGACGCCGGACGGCAGATCCGACGGCCATTGGCCGACGATCTCGTCAAAGTCCTTGCCTGCTTCCTTGGCCAGCCCCGGCATCACTTCATCGGCACGATTGCGGCAACCATCCCAGAGCCGTCCCCAGCCTTCGGGCGACAGTGCGTTCTGGCGCTGAAGCGGAAAGTCTTCCGCAGCGATGTGCATCTGCGCGAGCGCTTCGCCTACCTGTCGGCAATGCTGCACCGTCGGGTTGCGCATCCACATGCCTTCGAGGAACGTAATAAGCGCAGCCGGACGGCCAGCAATCTGGCCGATCAGCTCGCCGTCATTGCGCTTCACCGGCAGCGGGCAGGAGATCCCCTTCTGCGACAGGTGCTCCATCAGTCCGAGGAAGAACGGCAGATCGCTCGTCTCCACGCGGCGCTCATAGAGCGTCAGGATGAACGCACTGTCGGACGTATGCAGCAGGAAGTTGGAATTCTCCGTCCCCTCTGCAATTCCCTTGTAGGAGAGCAGCGTGCCCACGGGATACTCGCCGAGAAACGCGACGAGCTCATCCTCGGAAATGTCGGTATAGACGGCCATCGAATCAAAGCGTCCCGTTCACAAAAGCCATGTCCGCGTTCGTGAGCGGCACGTCTCGCAGCTCACGGTTCACGGGGAAGTTTTCTCCCTCGATCGCTGTGATAGCCAAATCCACCGTCACGTCATAGCGCCCGCGAAAGGCTTCGATGATTTCGTCCACGATGATTTCAGGGGCAGATGCACCGGCAGACAGTCCGAGCACGGAAATATCGCCGATCTCGTCCCACGGAATTTCAGACGCGCGCTGCACCAGCAGGCCGCGCTTTGCCCCCGCCCGCTCGGCAACTTCAACGAGCCGCCGTGAGTTCGATGAGTTAGGCGCGCCCACCACAAGGAAGAGATCCGAACCGGGTGCAGCCGACTTCACGGCATCCTGTCGATTGGTCGTTGCATAACAGATGGATTCTGCGGCCGGCGCCTGGATCTCGGGGAAACGCTGCTCCAATGCCTCAATGATGCCGGCCGTGTCCTCAACCGACAGTGTCGTCTGCGTCACAAACCCGAGCGGTGCCTCGGTTGGGGGAACGAACCGTTGCGCGTCCTCGACAGTCTCCACGAGAGAGACCGCACCCTCTTGAAGCTGGCCCATGGTACCGATCACTTCCGGGTGGCCGGCATGGCCGATCAGAATAACGTGGCGGCCAAGCCGCTGGTGGCGCATCGCCTGCTTGTGAACCTTGGAGACGAGCGGGCAAGTCGCGTCGAGATAGAACAGATTGCGTTCGCGCGCATCCGCTGGAACCGACTTCGGAACACCATGGGCCGAGAACACCACGGGGCAATGGCGGTGCTCTTCGGGGATCTCGCTCAGCTCTTCGATGAAGACCGCGCCGCGCTCCTGCAGCCCTTCGACCACATAGCGGTTGTGCACGATCTCGTGGCGCACATAGACCGGCCTGCCGTATTTCTTGAGCGCCAGTACGACGATCTGAATGGCGCGGTCCACGCCTGCGCAGAATCCGCGTGGTCCGCACAGCCGGATCGTCAGTTTCTGCTTTTCGCCATTCATCGTCATTGCGTGAAATCTCCTGAAGCGACTACGTGGATACGAACAGCCGCGCAATCAAGCCTTGGCTCGCCACTGGCGATAAATCCAATGGGCGAGAACCAAAACAAGCGCAAAGGCGAGTCCATACCAGGTCACAGCGTATTCAAGGTGTCTGTTGGGGAAGTCAACCAGCGTCACGCCACCGATCGGCAATCCACCAGGATTGGGCTTGGCATCCGCATCGACAAAGAACGGATAGACCTTGTCCGTCGGCAGGCCCGCCGTGCGCGCCATGGTGGGAATGTCACGCCAGTAGAAGATGTTCTTGTCGAGGTCATTGTCCGGAACCAAGAAAGACGGCTTCTCCGTCTCCGGCAGACGCGACACACCGCCAATGTCGACCCTGCCCTCGACCTGGCCCGCTTCACGCGTCACCGGGTCCTTCCGGTCGAAGGGCACGAAGCCACGATTGACGAGGATGTACTGTCCGCCGCCGAGGTCCATTGGCGTGTGAACGAAGTAGCCGGACTGCCCCTGCCAGGTCGCGAAATAATGCCGCTCGCCCTGATGCAGGAACGAGCCTGAAAGTGTGACCGGCCGATACTCGATCTCTTCGCCGGCAGCATACTCGGAGGCAATCTTAGCAAGAGGGACGGGCTGTTCCGCCATCCGCTCGTTGACGCGCTGGATCAGCCCTTCCTTCCACTGCAGCCGCTGCACCTGCCAGGTACCCAGCGTGAGCAGGATCGCGAGAACCGGAAGGCTCAGTGCGATGAGCAGGAGTGTGCTTCTACGCCGTGGTTTGGTCTCGGTATTCACTGCTTTCATCCGTTCTTGTCCCAGTGGACAATTCCGAAGCCCTGAAATGAAAATGGGGGCGAGCTTAGGAGCCGCCCCCATCGTTCTAGCTTGTAAGCGCCTTAGTGGGCAGCAATTGGAGCGCCCCAGGATCCCCATACGTAGATGAAGATGAAGAGGAAGAGCCAGACGGCGTCAACGAAGTGCCAGTACCAGGCCGCAGCTTCAAGACCGAAGTGCTGCTTCGGGGTGAAGTGGCCGGCAAGAGCACGGAACAGGCAGACCAGCAGGAAGATGGTACCAACCAGAACGTGGAAACCATGGAAGCCCGTCGCCATGAAGAAGGTCGCGCCATAGATCGAGCCGGAGAATTCGAACGGAGCATGCTGGTACTCGTAGAACTGAACATAGCTGAACAGTGCGCCGAGCAGCACGGTAACCGTCAGACCCCATACAAGGCCCTTGCGATCGTTATGGAGCAGAGCGTGGTGCGCCCAGGTCAACGTCGTGCCGGAGAGCAGCAGGATGATCGTGTTGTAAAGCGGCAGGTGGAACGGGTTGATGACCTCGAGGCCCTGGGGCGGCCAGTTACCACCGGTGAACTCGCTGCGAGCAACCTGTACCGCATCGCCGGGGAACAGCGAAGCATCGAAGAAGGCCCAGAACCAGGCGACAAAGAACATCAGCTCGGAAGCGATGAACATCATCATGCCGTAGCGCAGGTGCAGGGACACCACGCGCGTGTGATGGCCTTCGTGGGCTTCCTTAACCGTGTCGCTCCACCATGCGTACATGACGTAGAGCACGATCAGCAGGCCGATCGCGAATACCCAGTACTTCGCCTGTGCGAAGTCAAAGCCCAGCAGCTCGAACGAGTCGCTGTTCATCGCGCGCATCCAGGCGATGCCGCCGAATGCCATCAGGAACGCACCAATGCCAGCCAGGAAGGGCCACGGGCTAGGATCGATGATGTGATAGTCGTGATTCTTGGTATGGGTGCTAGCCATTATCCCCCGATCCTTTTCTTGGCTGCCGGGGCCTGCACTTCTGCCGTGGCCTTGGTCAGCGGGTGGAAAGTATAGGAAAGCGTTATTGTCTTGATATTCTTCAGTTCCGGCACGTTCACAATCTCCGGGTCGACGAAGAATTGCACGGGCATCTCATAAGCCTGGCCTGGTTGCAACTCCTGTTCGGTGAAGCAGAAACATTCCAGCTTGTTGAAATATGCCCCGGCCAGTTCTGGCGAAACGTTGAAGCTCGCAGTTCCGGCGGTCGCCACATCAGCCTTGTTGCGGGCAACATAGAAGGCTTCGGCGGTTTCGCCTATCCTGAGCTCCACCTGACGCTCCTTGGGCTTGAACTCCCAGGGCAGTCCGGGTGAAGTGTTGGAATCGAAGCGCACGGTGATGGTACGGTCAAGGATCACGTCCGAGACCTGCTCGACGCGCATGGGCGTGCCACCAAACCCTGTCGCACGGCAGAACATGTCGTAGAGCGGCACCGCCGCAAACGACACTCCAACCATGGCGCAGAAGATACCGCCGCAGATCAGCCCGATCCTGCGGTTCTTCTGGTCGACATTATTATCTTTCAACTTTTCAGACATTGCTCTCAGAAAGGCCTGTTGAACACGGCTGGACCAAGTTTGAAGATACTACCAAAGTAAACCAGCACAACGAATGCGACCAAAGCGAGCGCCAGCGCGACATTGCGGCTGCGGCGCGCCTTGAGCTGCGCTTCCGTGGGCCTGATGCGATCGTTCTTGTCGTCCATCGAATCAAGCTCCAATGCGGGTTACAATGGCCTCAACCAGAAGGGCTGCGAAGATCGCAAAGAGGTAGAGGACCGAAAATCCGAACAGCGACTTGGCGGGCTTCATGGTCTCATCGGCGACGACCAGCACGCGCCACGCGTACCAGATGAAGCCGAGACCGAGCGCCGCTGCAAATGCGCCGTAATAGATGCTGGCGAAACCGAGAGCCGTAGGCAGGATGCCGCTGACGGCCACCAGGATCGAATAGATGAAGATCTGGCGCTTGGTGGATGCCTCGCCTGCCACGTTGGGCATCATAGGCACCCCTGCCCGCTCGTAGTCGCCCGTCTTGAACAGAGCGAGCGCCCAGAAGTGCGGCGGCGTCCAGAGGAAGATGATCAGGAACAGCACGATGCTCTCGAGAGAGACCGCACCGCTAGTTGCCGCCCAGCCGACGACCGGCGGAAGCGCACCGGCAGCACCACCGATAACGATGTTCTGCGGGGTCGAGCGCTTGAGCCACATCGTGTAGATGACGGCATAGAAGAAGATGGTGAAGGCCAGCAGTCCGCCGGCAAGCCAGTTGGCCATCAGGCCAAGCGTGGCGACCGAGAAGGCCGACAGTGTCAGGCCAAAAGCCAGCGCCTCTTTGGCGGTAACGCGGCCGTCCGGAACCGGACGCTTCTGCGTGCGGCTCATGACGGCGTCGATATCCGCGTCATACCACATGTTCAGCGCACCAGCCGCGCCAGCGCCGACTGCAATGCAGAGCGTGGCGATGAAGGCCAGGATCGGGTTCAGCGAGCCAGGGGCAAGGATCTGTCCCACGAACGCCGTGAAGATGACGAGCGACATGACCCGCGGCTTGAGCAGCGACAGGAAATCACCCGCGGTCGCCTCGGAAAGGCGCCCGGTGTCATCCAGAATTTGCTCTCGTTGTGCCAATGCCATGTCGCTTTTCGGTTCTTTGTCAATTTATGCGGCCCGGACCGTAGCCCAGGCCGCCGAGTTCTTTGCCAGCTGCGCGGGCTTACTTGATGCGCGGCAGCTCTTCCCACTGGTGGAACGGAGGCGGCGAAGACAGCTGCCACTCGAGCGTCGTTGCACCTTCACCCCACGGGTTCGCACCGGCGATGCGCTTCTTGGCGAAAGCTTCGAACACACCGTAGAGGAACACCAGCACGGCCACACCTGCGATGTAGGAACCGTAGGAGGAAACCAGGTTCCAGCCAGCGAACGCATCCGGATAGTCCACATAGCGGCGCGGCATGCCAGCAAGGCCAAGGAAATGCTGCGGGAAGAAGATGACGTTCACGCCAATGAAAGTCAGCCAGAAGTGCAGCTTGGCAATGGTCTCATTGTACATGTAGCCGGACATCTTCGGGAACCAGTAGTACCAGGCAGCGAAGATCGCGAACACGGCACCCATCGACAGCACGTAATGGAAGTGCGCCACCACGTAGTAGGTGTCATGCATCGCACGGTCGAGACCGGCGTTTGCCAGCTGGACGCCCGTCACGCCACCAATGGTGAACAGGAAGATGAACGCGATAGCCCAGAGCATCGGTGTACGGAAGGTGATCGAGCCACCCCACATCGTCGCGATCCACGAGAAGATCTTGATACCCGTCGGGATAGCGATGACCATCGTCGCGAACACGAAGTAGCGCTGCGTGTCGAGCGAGATACCGGAGGTGTACATGTGGTGAGCCCACACGACGAAGCCGATGCCGCCGATTGCGACCATGGCGTATGCCATGCCGAGGTAACCGAAGATCGGCTTGCGCGAGAAGGTGGACACGATGTGGCTGATGATGCCGAAGCCCGGCAGGATCATGATGTACACTTCGGGGTGACCGAAGAACCAGAACAGATGCTGGTAAAGGATCGGATCGCCGCCGCCTTCAGGCGAGAAGAAGGTGGTGCCGAAGTTGCGGTCCGTCAGCAGCATGGTGATGGCGCCTGCCAGAACGGGCAGCGACAGCAGAAGCAGGAAGGCGGTAACCAGCACAGACCAGGCGAACAGCGGCATCTTGTGCATGGTCATGCCAGGAGCGCGCATGTTGAAGATGGTCGTGATGAAGTTGATCGCACCGAGGATCGAGGATGCACCGGAGAGGTGCAGCGCGAAGATGGCGAGGTCAACTGCCGGTCCGGGCATTCCAACGGTCGAGAGCGGCGGATAGACCGTCCAGCCGGTACCTGCACCGTAGCCGCCCGGAGCACCCGGAACGAAAAGCGACAGCAGCAGAAGCAGCAGCGAGGGCGGCAGCAGCCAGAACGAGATGTTGTTCAGGCGCGGGAACGCCATATCAGGCGCACCGATCATGATCGGCGTCATCCAGTTGCCGAAGCCACCGATAACGGCCGGCATGACCATGAAGAACACCATGACAAGGCCGTGGGCCGACACGAACACGTTGAAGAGTTCCTTGCCGGCATCGGTCGCAGACGCAGCGTCATAGCCATACACCATTTGAGCAAGGCCATGGAAAACCTGAATGCCTGGTTCCTGCAATTCCCAGCGCATCATGATGGAAAGACTTCCACCGATGATACCTGCGATGATCGCAAAGATCAGGTACAGCGTACCAATGTCTTTGTGGTTGGTTGAATAGACCCAACGCGTCCACCCCTTGGGATGGTGGTGGTCATCGTGGGCGTGTGTCGCAGCGCCTGCCATATCCTAACGCTCCATTCGAAATTTATATTGGTTACCGGCTTAGTTAAGGCCGGCAACCTTGTCCTCGCCCTTGGCGCTTTGGATTGCAGCCGCCAGTGAGCGGTTTGCATCCTCGAGATTTTCTGCTGCAGCAGCCTTCCACTGGTCGAACTGCTCCTGCGAAACGACGCGAACAGCGATCGGCATGAAGGCATGGTCCTTGCCGCAAAGCTCAGAGCACTGGCCGTAGTACAGACCTTCGCGCTCAGCCTTGAACCAGGATTCATTGATGCGGCCCGGAACAGCGTCGACCTTCACACCAAATGCGGGCATTGCCCAGGAGTGAATGACGTCGCCTGCCGTCGTCAGAAGGCGGACGGTCGTATTGACCGGAACCACAACTTCATTGTCGACGGCGAGAAGACGCGGGAACTGAGCCAGGTCTTCCTTGCCGGCAGCGGCACGGTCCTCATCCTGCAGAAGCAGGGAGCTGAACGAAAGGGCCGAGTCATCCTGGTACTCATAATCCCAGTACCACTGCATGCCAGTCGCCTTCACTGTCAGCGCAGGCTCTTCGTCAGGGGTGTACTGATGGGTCAGGAGCTGGAAGGACGGAACTGCCAGAAGCAGCAGCACGACCACCGGGCCAAGCGTCCAGATGATTTCAATAACGGTGTTGTGGCTGGTCCGCGAAGGAACAGGATTGGCGCTGGCGCGGTAGCGCACGACAACCCAGGCCAAGAGAGCAGTCACCAGCAGCGTGATGGGCACGATGAACCAGAGCGTGTACTGCTCGAACCAGCGGATACCCTCCATGATCGGGGTAGCGCCCGGCTGCATTCCAATCTGCCACGGTTCCGGCTGTGCCGCGAAGGCGCCGCTGGCTGCTACTAACGCGAGAAGCCCAAGGCTTGCTGCAATTTTTTTATTCACCCTCGTCATCTCCCGATCAATGCGCTACCCGACCGGCGGAACCGGCGGGTACGCACCAAAGTGCCTCCTGAGCCCAGGAAGCACCGGTAACATGGTTCCATTCTGGCGCGTTCAAACCACACTCTGCCACCAACTTCAAGAAAGGCGTGGCTTTAAGTGTGCGGCATTTTGCGCTGATAACCTTATAAGCCTCAGCAACTCCTTGAATCTAGGGCAGTAGGTAATTACGCAAGCGCTAAATCAACCTGTTGAGATATCTTTTGGTCAGTTCCCCATAGTTCCATGCTGAAAAGCATGTTTTTATCGCACCAGGCTGTGTTTTTGCCGTAAAGCTTCGGTGTAGGATCATCCGGCGAGGTCTGAGCGGGCCCGTCTGTTCCCCGGGTAGTATAATGCGTGTCAGGATTGTTTCCTGATTCGGCTGTTGAGTGAGGTTGATGATGCGGTTCGTTCACAATTGCATTGCTGGAGGGCTTCTCACCCTGGCAGCACTGGCTCCTGCACAGGCGCAGCAACAGCCAGAAGGTAACGTGCGATCCACCCACGGCGCTTGGTCGATCGTCTGCGACAAGCCGGGTGGTGCGATCAAGGAACAATGCATCATGATGCAGAGTGTCGTGGCTGAAGACCGCCCGGAGATGGGCCTCTTCGTTGCGGTGCTGCGGACGGCTGACGGCAAGGCGGAGCTGATGCGCGTCATGGCGCCCCTCGGCGTGCTGCTGCCAAACGGCCTCGGCCTCTTCGTCGATGGCGAGGACAAGGGTCGCGCCTATTTCATGCGCTGCCTGCACGACGGCTGCTGGTCGGAAGTCATCCTCGACGACGGTTTGAAGCAGACGCTGGGCAAGGGAGAATCAGCGACCTTCGTGGTGTTCCAGACGCCAGAGGAAGGCATCGGCATCCCGGTCGATCTCACCGGCTTCCAGGATGCGTTCAACGCTCTCCCTAAGAACTGACCGGCCAAAGGCAGAATTCTTTCTGCATCAGCTGTTTGCCCATCATGGGTCACGCTCTTATATGTGACTGATCATCACCGACTTCATAAGGGCGTGACATGGACAGCATCATTGATCAATTCGACATCTCCGCTGAAGAAGTCCGCCGCGTCGTAGAGGACACAATTGCCGGAGCCGACGATGGCGAGCTCTATCTCGAGCGCAGCCAGTCCGAATCACTGCTGTTCGACAATGGCCGCCTGAAGACCGCCAATTACAATACGGATCAGGGTTTCGGCCTTCGCGCCGTGGCGGGTGAAGCGACCGGCTATGCCCACGCCAACGAGATTTCCTCGTCCGCGCTCCGCCGTGCGGCCAACGCCGTCTCCGCCGTGAAGCACGGCCATGCCGGCAAGCTAGCCCTCGCCCCGGCGCAGACGAATCAAAAGCTGTACAGCGACGACAATCCGCTGCTTGCCCCGGCCTTTGATGAAAAGGTGCGGCTCCTGCAGGAGATTGACGCCTGGCTGCGCGCCAAGGATCCGCGAGTCCGGCAGGTCACCGCCTCGCTTGCCGCCTCCTGGCAACACGTCGAGATCCTGCGCGCCGATGGCTACACGGCCCGCGATATACGCCCGATGGTGCGCATGAACATCTCCGTCGTGGTCGGCGATGGCGACCGTCAGGAGTCTGGCAACTATGGCACGGGCGGCCGCAAGAGCTTCGGTGAATTCGTCACGGAAGACTCATGGCAGTTCGCCGCGTCCGAAGCTTTGCGGCAGGCGCTGGTCAATCTGGAAGCTTCCCCCTCGCCCGCTGGTACCTTCGACGTGGTGCTGGCGAACGGCTGGCCGGGCGTGATGCTTCACGAAGCCGTCGGCCATGGCCTTGAAGGCGATTTTAATCGCAAGAAGACTTCGGCTTTCGCCGATCTTCTGGGCACGCAAGTTGCCGCCAAGGGCGTCACCGTGGTTGATGACGGCACGGTTGCCGAGCGCCGCGGCTCCATCACCATCGATGATGAGGGCACGCCCTCCAATCGCACGGTCCTGATCGAGGACGGCAAGCTCGTCGGCTACATGCAGGACCGGCTGAACGCCCGCCTGATGGGCATGAAGTCGACCGGCAACGGACGCCGCCAGTCCTACGCACATGAACCCATGCCGCGCATGACCAACACCTTCATGACCTCCGGCGATTATACGCCCGAAGAGATCATCGGCTCCGTGAAGAAAGGCATCTATGCCGTGTCCTTCGGCGGCGGACAGGTGGACATCACCTCTGGCAAGTTCGTCTTCGATTGCACGGAAGCCTACCTGATCGAGGACGGCAAGGTGACCAGGCCTATCAAGGGCGCGACGCTCATCGGCAACGGTCCGGACGCAATGCATCGCGTCTCGATGATCGGCAACGACTCCTCGCTCGACACCGGCATCGGCAATTGCGGCAAGTCCGGTCAGTGGGTTCCTGTCGGCGTTGGTCAGCCGCACCTGCGGATGGACCGCATGACCGTTGGCGGAACGCAGGCCTGATGTCGCTGATCGTCATCCTCACCGGCGCAGGCATTTCCGCCGAATCAGGCGTCGAAAGCTTCCGTGACGAAGGCGGGATCTGGTCGCGCTACGACTATCGCGAGGTGGCGACGCCGGAGGGCTTCGCCGCCAATCCGACGCTGGTGCATGAATTCTACAACGACCGCCGCGCTCAGATGCAGACGGTCGGGCCGAACGCAGCGCATTTCGCACTTGCCCGCCTTGAGCAGGAGTTCGACGGCGAGGTCCTGACGATCACGCAGAACATCGACGACCTGCACGAGCGCGCCGGGACGAAGAACCTCGTTCACATGCACGGCGAACTCGGCAAGGCGCTCTGCGTCCGCTGCAACACCAGACTGGCATGGAAGGACCAGCTTTCCATGTTCGACCATTGCCCCAACTGTGGGCACACAGGCTGTCTGCGCCCGGACGTCGTCTGGTTCGGCGAGTCGCCCTACCACATGGACATTATCGAAGAGGCACTGGCACGCGCCTCCCTCTATCTGTCCATCGGCACCAGCGGAAACGTCTATCCCGCCGCCATGTTCGTGGAGGAAGCCGCCCGCTCCGGCGCCCATACGGTCGAGCTCAACCTCGAGCCATCCGAGATTTCCCACCAATTCAACCGCACCATCAAGGGACCGGCGACCGAGATCGTCCCGCGCTTTGTCGACACCATTTTGGCAGCCGGCAAACGATAACTGAAGCTTAAGCCTTGCGGCTTAAATCTGGCCCGCGATTGTTTCCATATGAAATTTCGTCCATCCGCAATTGCTGGTGGAAGAGTTGGAGCGCATGCCCCCTCAGTTGATCCCTCCCTTTCTGGTAGCCGCTCTCGGTACCGTCACAGGCATTCTTTGGCTTGTCACGCGGCGGGATAATCCTTCGCTTATTTTCACCACTGCAGGATTTTACCTGATCGCTTTGGGGCTCGCCGTCCACGTACTCGTCATCCCGTACGACGAAAACATCGCAGTTGTCGGCTCGAACGTGCTCTATGGCATCGGCGCGGCATCGCTGACCTACGGGCTTATCAAGCGTTCGCACCAACCTGGCGGCGTAGCCATGCTGGCCGTCATGTGCATCGCTATAGCCTTCGGTACAGTCTGGTTCGCTTATATCTCAAAAAGCTCTGCTGGTCAGACCTATGTCATCAACATAGGGTTTAGCGCGCTCCTGCTCTTCGGCGCTTGGCGCACGCGACAGCTCGCCAGAGGGAACACTGGCGACCAGCTTCTTTTCTGGTGGTTCCTTGCGGTAGGGATACACTACATCCCGCGCGCCTACCTGATGGCAACGAACGTGTCGGAGGCGGACACGCTTCCCAATGGTACGTTCCTTTCAGTTATACAGCTCTTCCCGATGGCTGGGCTGATCCTGCTCTTCGGCGTAATCACGATCATCGCCACCGGCCTTGACATCATCAACGCGATCCAGGACGAGCGCGACACCGACGCGCTGACCCGCGTGCACAACCGGCGCGGCTTGGAACGTCTCCTGCGCACCACGGACTGGGCAAGCAAGCTGCCGGTCAGCGTCCTGATCTGCGACATCGACCACTTCAAGCAGGTCAACGACCGCTACGGCCATGCCGGCGGAGACCAGATCCTCGAGCACTTTGCCGGCTCGCTTATGGCTAACGTCCGGCCGAATGACATCGTGGCGCGATTGGGCGGTGAGGAATTCGTGGTCATCATGCCAGCAACGGAGCTTTCAGGCGGTGTTGCTGTCGCCGAGCGCATCCGCAGCTCGAACGCTCGGATGGGCGATGACTCCATTGCACCGGGCTATATCGTCCAGTGCAGCATCGGCGTCGCGGAACTCCAGACCGATGAAGATCTGTGGTCGGCAATTCGCCGGGCAGACGAGCTGCTCTATCAGGCAAAGCAGCAGGGTAGGAACCGTGTCGTCAGCTCTGCGGGACTATCGAACCTCATAAAGTTCCCGGAAACGGCTTTGAAGAAAGCCTGAGCTTTCCAGATCTAGAGAGCATAGATTGCCTTGGTCCGGCAGTTCCGGACCCTGTCGACCCGCTCGCCGTCCCAATGAAATTCAAAATGGTCCGCCTGCACCGGAATGGGCATCAGGTCGGGCCAGAAGATCGCGGCGCATTCTCCGCCGGGGCAGCGAACACTGCGGTAAACGACACCATTCGCGCCACTCTTCCGCAGCTCGCGCCCGAGCGTCTGCGATACCTGGTAGTCATCCGGATGGTGATACCGCTCCATGCCCCGCACATCATGCAGCTCTAGATCGAGGCTGTTGACGAGCATGCGGAATTGCGATGTCCAGCCGGGCTCCTCGGCGCTGGCCGCCATGGCGCGCCCGTGATGGTAGGCCACCTCTCGAAGTGCAACCTCTTCCTGGTTCCCGGCGCTATAGACACCATAGCTGCCGTCCGTGAACCGTCCCGGCCGGTCGGTGCTCACATGCACGAACGGCGCCATCAGGTAGCTCGCACCCGGTCCGCCTACCCTTCTATGCGGAGGAACAAGATCGAGCCTGCCCATGTGTTCCTGAACGCGGGGATTGGCCTTCGCTTCAGCGGAAGCGAGCGCCTCCCAATCAGCCGGGTCAGCGATGTCTTCGAAAAGATCGATCGGCGGGTAGATGGATCGGATCAGGCGATATGCTTTCGGCCACTGAACATGGCATTGGGGAATGCCTTCACTCACCAGCCGCCCCGCTCCGCATCAAGGTAGTGTCGCACGCGGGCAAGAGAGAAGATGTCGCCGTGTGCCATGATATCCAGGGGCGTGCGCCCGCCAAACAGGCTGTTTGGCTTCTTCACCCAGGCATATCCCCGTGCCGCATCGGTAAAGAGATAGCGCAGCCCTTTGTGAATACCCATGAGGAGCGAGAGCCGCGTGGCCAGATCGCGGTCGATCCGGCCGATCTCCCCCGCCTTCCATCTAGCAAAGGTACGGGCCGGCAAGCCACCCAAGATTTCCCGGGCCTGCGCGTCAGAGATCTGCCACCGGTCGAACAGACGAATGACAGCGCGCGCCATCGCCTCAGCCTCACGGTCCGTGATCTGCGGAATGTCTGGCAAAGCGGCAGTCCGCGGTACCTCAACGAGCATCGCAATCTCCTTTGTGGCATAAAATAGAAGATTAATTGCCATTTGGCAAGCGTAGGCCGTAGAGATGCTTTCTGCAACCTAAGTAGAAGACTTTAGTTCCGCTTGCGCGGCTTCTCCAAAAGCGCCACGACTTCAACATGCGAAGTCCAGAGGAACTGATCGACCGGAACCACGCGGGTGACTCGGTAACCGCCCTGAGTCAGGATTGCGAGGTCCCGGGCAAGCGTTCCCGGATTGCACGAGACTGCAGCCACGCGGCGCACGGTTGAGCGTGCGATCTGTTCGCACTGCGCCTCCGCTCCTGCCCTCGGCGGATCGAACGCAAGCCCGTCGAAGGCCACAAGCTCCTTCTCTGTAAGCGGACGGCGGAAGAGATCACGCTTTTCGGCGACCACCGGCTTCAGGCCCGATGCCCGCTTCGCCGCCTCATCGAGCGCTGCAAGAGCCGTGCCCTCGCTCTCCACTGCGTGCACGCGGGAGGCGGTCGCGAGCCGCAGCGCAAACGTGCCGCTTCCAGCAAACAGGTCGGCGACATACTTGGAACCGGCAAGATGCTCCTGAACGAGCGACGCCATGACGTGCTCGGCATGTTCGGTCGCCTGCAGGAAACCGCCAGGCGGAATCGTCACCGGCACATTGCCGAACATCACCACCGGCTTCTCGCGCTCGATGATGGTCTCGCCTTCGCTGGAAAGCCGGGCAAAACCCTTGCCAAGGCAGAACTCGACCAACCTGCGACGCTTGCCCTCATCGATCTTGCCAACATCCTCGGCGGCAATATCGAGGCCCGTGCGCGTGTAGGTAACCGTGAGGCGGAATGGCTTCGGCCCGCTTGCAAGCAGCGTGGCGAGCTGTCGGAGTTCCGGCAATGCGGCCACGATCTGCGGAGCAGCCACCGCACATTCCTGTATCTCGACGATGTCATGGGAATAGGCTGCGTTGAAGCCGAGCTGGACTCTGCCGCCAATACGCTGGGCGCTGAGCGTCACCCGACGGCGCGAGGCTGGCGGAGAGACGACAAGCGCATCCACCTCGGCTTCCACGCCCGCCATGGCGAGCGCGCGGACGACCTTTTCCCGCTTCCACTCGGCATAGGATTCCGGGTCCAGATGCTGGATGGAGCAACCACCGCAGCGGCCGAAATGCACGCTCTTGGGCGCCACGCGTAGAGGCGAAGGCTCATTGACTTCGAGCAGGCTGGCGCGCTGTCCCTTGATCTCGACCGTAACGGTCTCACCTGGCAACGCGAAGGGCACAAATACCTGGCCCTTCGGCGTGGTGGCCACGCCATCGCCTTGCGCCCCGAGTTTTTCAATCTGCAGGCGCTCACTCATCAAAAACTTCCCATTGCAATGGTGTTCACGCGAGGACACTCGCGTTGAACCTGTTAGGCCCGAGCGGCCCGCTTTTCGCGGTCGAGGGCAGCAAAGACAGTCCGCACGATGCCAGCCGAATCAAGCCCGGCCTTGGCATACATGTGCTCAGGCTTCCCGTGATCCATGAACACATCCGGCATCACCAGTGGTCGGACCTTGAGCCCGTGGTCCAGCGCTCCATGCTGCGCAAGCAGGTGCATTACATGGGAGCCGAAGCCACCGATTGAGCCTTCTTCCACCGTCACCAGAACCTCGTGCTCGCGCGCGAGCCTGAGGATGAGCTCTTCGTCCAGCGGCTTGGCAAACCGGGCATCGGCAACCGTGGTCGAGAGGCCAGCGGCATCGAGCTCTTCGGCAGCCTTCAGGCAGTCAGCGAGACGCGTGCCGAGCGACAGCAGCGCAACCTTGGAGCCCTGCCGGACAACGCGTCCCTTGCCGATTGGCAGGATCTCGCCCCGCTCGGGCATGTTGACGCCAACACCCTCGCCGCGCGGATAGCGGAAAGCGATCGGGCCGCTGTCATAGGCGACAGCCGTGCGCACCATGTGCTTGAGTTCTGCCTCATCGGCAGCCGCCATCACCACCATGTTCGGCAGCATGGCGAGGTAACCGATGTCGAACGCGCCGCAATGCGTCGCGCCGTCCGCACCGACGAAGCCGGCGCGATCGATCGGGAACCTGACAGGCAGGTTCTGGATCGCCACGTCATGCACCACCTGATCGAAGGCGCGCTGCAGGAAGGTCGAATAGATGGCTGCGAACGGCTTGAAACCTTCGGCAGCAAGGCCAGCGGCAAAGGTCACCGCGTGCTGTTCGGCTATGCCGACGTCAAACGTCCGGTTCGGAAATTCCTTGCCGAAGATGTCGAGGCCAGTGCCGTCCGGCATGGCAGCCGTGATGGCCACTACCTTGTCGTCCTCGCGGGCTTCCTGCACCAGCGCATTCGCGAACACCTTGGTGTAAGACGGCGCGTTGCTCGGAGCCTTCGCCTGTGCACCGGTGATCACGTCGAACTTGGAAACGCCGTGATACTTGTCCGAAGCCTGCTCGGCGGGCGCATAGCCCTTGCCCTTTTGCGTCACTACATGGATCAGGACCGGCCCCTCGCCATGGTCTCGCACGTTCTTGAGAACCGGCACCAGATGCTCGAGATTGTGGCCGTCGATCGGTCCGACATGGAAGAAGCCCATTTCCTCGAACAGCGTACCGCCCGTCACATAGCCGCGGGCATGTTCGACTGCGCGGGTAATCGCGCGGTCAACGTTCTTGCCGAGGTAGGTGGTGAGCTTCTTGCCGATCTCGCGAATGCCTTGATAGGTCCGCCCGGAAGCAAGCCGCGCCAGATAGGCGCTGAGCGCACCGGTGGGCGGCGCGATCGACATGTCGTTGTCGTTGAGGATGACGATGAGGCGTGCGTTGAGCGCACCGGCATTGTTCATAGCTTCGAAGGCCATGCCGGCAGACATCGCGCCGTCGCCGATGACGGCGATGACGTGGCGCTTTTCCTTCTTGAGATCGCGGGCGACGGCCATACCGAGGCCAGCCGAGATCGAAGTGGAGGAGTGTGCCGCGCCAAAAGGATCGTATTCGCTTTCATCGCGCTTGGTGAAGCCCGAAAGCCCGCCCTCCTGGCGCAGCGTACGGATGCGGTCGCGTCGACCCGTCAAGATCTTGTGCGGATAGGCCTGATGGCCGACGTCAAAGATCAGGCGGTCGTCGGGCGTATCGAAAACGTAATGCAGGGCGAGCGTCAGCTCTACAACGCCAAGACCCGCACCCAGATGGCCGCCCGTCTGCGAAACGGCGTCGATCAGCTCGGCTCGCAGCTCAGCCGCAAGCTGCGGCAGTTGCGATTCATCGAACTGCTTCAGGTCGGCAGGAACTTTGACCCGATCAAGGAGCGGGGTTACAGGGGAATTGGTCACGCGAGCCATGCCAGATTTGTGTCAACCCCATGACAGATAGGGTGAAGGTGTCGTGATGTAAATGAGCGTCTACGTCGCGCTCATAACGGATCGAGCGGTTCTACCCCAACCGGGGCACCCTCACGTGACAGGCGGATCTTCTCCACCTTGTCCTCCGCAGCCTTCAACAGGCGGTCGCAATGGATCTTGAGCGCCTCGCCCCGCTCATAGATACGGATGGACTGTTCCAGCGGCACGTCTCCGCGTTCCAGATCGTTGACGATGTTCTCCAGAGCCTCCAGCGCCTGCTCGAAGCTCATCGTCTTGATGTCGTCATTGGCCGTGGTGCTGTCGTTTCCAGCAGTCATGGTTCATCCTTTCATCAGGCGGCGAAGGTGGGCGGCGACCGATGACGCAAGCCCCTGCAGGTCGTAACCGCCTTCGAGCAGGCTGACAACCCGGTTGCCGCTCCATCGGCCCGCGCTCTCCATCAATTTGCCTGTTGCCCAGCTGAAATCCTCTTCCGTGAATTCGAGCGAGGCGAGCGGATCGCGATAATGGGCGTCGAACCCGGCCGAAATGATGATCAGATCGGGCCTGAACGCTTCAATTCTGGGGATAAGAACAATGTCCATGGCGGCCCGGAAATCGTCGCTGCCGGACCCGGGGCTGAGCGGCACATTGACGATATTGCCTGCGCCCGTCTCGGTCGCCGCGCCTGTGCCGGGATAGAGCGGCGCCTGGTGCGTCGAGCAGTAGAGAACCGACGGATCGTCCCAGAAGATGTCCTGCGTGCCGTTGCCGTGGTGCACGTCCCAGTCAAGGATGGCGACGCGCTCCGCCCCATGAGCCTTTTGGGCGTGGCGAGCGGCAATCGCCGCATTGTTGAACAGGCAGAAGCCCATCGCCTGGTTCTTTTCGGCGTGATGGCCGGGTGGCCGGCAGCCTACGAAGACATTATCAGCAGTCTTCAAAAATACGTCATCCACGGCCGCCATCGATGCGCCGACAGCCCTGAGCGCCGCCTCCCAGCTTCCGGGGCTCACCCATGTATCGGAATCGACCTGCCGCATCCCCTCCTTCGGGATGGCGCTATGCACGCGCTCCACGAAGGATCCAGGGTGGGCGAGCAGCAACGCGCTTTCATCGCAGAGCGGCGCTTCCACCCGATCCAGCCCGGCAAAGGCTTCGTCATCCAGCGCCTTGGCAATGGCGCGCAAACGATCGGAACGTTCAGGATGCCCGGCCGGTGTAAGATGATCCAGATACGCGCTGTGGTTATAGAATCGCGTGGTCATCCATCCTCCTCACATCCACAAACGAAAGAAGCGCCCTCTGGGCGAGAGCGCTTCCCTCGGAACCTGAACGGAACCTATCAGATAATTTCGGTGTCGATAATCTCGATGCCGAAACCTTCCAGCCCCACGAAGTGACGCTCGCGCTGCGCCAACAGGCGGATCGACGTAATGCCCAGATCCTTCAGGATCTGCGCGCCAAGGCCGATCTCGCGCCACTCGTTCTCGCGCTCGAGCGCCTGAGCGTGGCTTTCGGAATCGTGAAGCCGGCTCGGACGATTGTCCTGCGATGCACCGACATTGCCGCCACGAAGGTAGACGAGAACGCCGCGGCCCTCGCGCGCCATGCGCTCGGCAATGCTCTGCGCACGCTGCTGCGTGCCGAAAACGTCTGCCAGCACGTTTTCCCTGTGCAGGCGGACGAGGACGTCCTGCCCGTCACGGATGTCGCCATAAACGATGGCGACGTGCTGCATCGGCTCCCACGGCAGCGAATAGGTGTAGGCCGTCGCCGGACCACCGGGCGTCTCGACCGGGAAGGTTGCAACCCGCTCGATCAGCTTCTCCTGGCGCTGACGGTAGGCGATGAGATCAGCCACCGAAACCTGCTTCAGGCCGTTCTTTTCAGCAAAAGCGCTGACCTGCGGGCCGCGCATCACGGTGCCGTCGTCGTTCACCAGTTCGCAGATGACGCCGACCGGGGGCAGGCCTGCAAGCTTGCAAAGGTCGACTGCTGCTTCCGTGTGGCCCGAGCGCATGAGAACGCCGCCCTCGCGGGCGACCAGCGGGAAGATGTGGCCCGGACGAACGAAGTCGCCGGAACCGACATTCGGGTTCGCCAGATTGCGGACGGTCAGCGTCCGATCCTCGGCGGAGATACCGGTCGTCGTTCCATGCTTGAAATCGACGGAAACGGTGAAGGCCGTGCTGTGCGGAGCGTCATTGTCCGCAACCATCGGCGCGAGGTTCAGCCGGCGCGCCTCATCGCGCGTCATCGGTGCACAGACGATGCCCGACGTGTGGCGAACGATGAACGCCATCTTTTCCGGTGTGCAGTGAACGGCAGAAACGATCAAATCGCCCTCGTTCTCACGGCCGTCGTCATCCATGACAACAACAATTTCGCCGCGTTCGAAGGCCCGAAGTGCCTCGACTACCTTTTTCTGATCGTACGCCATATTACCTCGCATGGACGACCGAATTTCAAACTGCCTGCATTTAACGGCAGCTTCTCCTCCGGACCATCCTAATATTGCGCAGCACTCAATTGCGCCAGAGCCCTGGATCAAGCTCTCGCTACCAGGGCTCCTGGGTTCAACTGAGCGGCCACGCAACGGCTCCCAAACTGTTTAAGGCGTATACTGCTTGTTTTGGCCCGCCGCTATCAGAAAAGTCGCTGTGGGCAAGTCATCCAAGCCATACTCGCGTCCGTGACTGAAGGACGCGAGCTTCCCCCGAACTCTACCAGTTCGAGCCACCGCTTCGGCCGGTCTGGCCACGATGGCGCAGGTAATGGTCGGCGATTGCGCAGGCAACCATTGCTTCGCCGATCGGTACGGCGCGGATGCCAACGCAGGGATCGTGACGGCCCTTGGTGAGCACGTCGACTTCCTTGCCGAAGCGATCGATCGACTGGCGGGGCGTCAGGATCGACGAAGTGGGCTTCACCGCAAAGCGTGCGATCACCGGCTGGCCTGTGGATATACCGCCGAGAATGCCGCCCGCATGGTTGGAGAGAAACACCGGCTTGCCATCCGGACCCATCCGCATCTGGTCGGCATTCTGCTCGCCGCGAATGCGGGCAGCCTCAAAACCGTTGCCAATCTCTACGCCCTTGACCGCGCCGATCGACATGATGTTGGACGCGATGTCCTGATCGAGCTTGCCGTAAAGCGGCTCGCCGAGCCCTGCCGGAACGCCTTCAGCCACGATCTCGATGATCGCGCCGACGGAAGAGCCTGCCTTGCGGATCCCATCGAGATACTCGGTCAACTCGGCAAGCGAATCCCGGTCCGGCGTGAAGAACGGGTTTTCGGCATCATTGACGAAATCCCAGTCCCAGTTGTCCCGGTTGATATCCTTCTCGCCCATGGCAACAAGCGCACCGCGCACGACCAATCCCGGCACGACCTTGCGGGCAAGCGCACCGGCAGCGACGCGCACAGCCGTCTCGCGAGCCGATGAGCGACCACCGCCGCGATAATCGCGGATGCCGTACTTCTGATCATAGGCGTAGTCGGCATGGCCAGGGCGGTAGCGGTCAGCAATCTCACCATAGTCCTTGGAACGCTGGTCAACGTTCTCGATCAGCATCGAGATCGGCGTGCCGGTGGTGATCAGCGTCTCCCCATCTTCGTCAGGGAGTACGCCGGAAAGGATCTTCACCTCGTCGGGCTCGCGGCGCTGCGTGACGAAGCGGGACTTGCCAGGACGCCTGCGGTCGAGTTCTGCCTGGATCTCGCTCAGCTTGAAACGGATACCGGGCGGGCAGCCGTCAACGACCCCTCCGATGGCGGGACCATGGCTCTCGCCCCACGTCGTGACGCGAAAGAAATAACCGAAAGTGTTGTGCGACATTGACCGCTTCCTCTTGCACTGGCGCCGCTTCTATTTTGCTTTCGCAGTCTGGTCAAACGCCACTGTAATGTTCTACTTTTGACATATTCCGCTGATTGAATCGCAATCATTCCGCTATGATCACTATAGCAAAGATAGAGGCCTGAAATGCGAGTACCCGCCCTGATCCTCTGCATAGCGCTTCTCGGCGTGTCCTTTCCAGCCCTCGCGGCGGATACGGAAGGCAAGATCACTGCCGTCGATCCCGACAAGATGACCATCACGCTGAGCGACGGCTCCACCTACAAGCTCCCGTCCGAAATGGACACCTCCGGGCTGGAGAAGGGTGACGAGGTCGTGATCGCCTACCAGGTCGACAGCTCGGGCGCCAAGCAGATCACCGATCTGTTTATTCCTGAGTGATCGAGCTGCATAAGGATCTTGGGGAGGGCTAACGCTCTCCCTTTTGATTTACAGCCACTCCAGCTTTCCGTCTGACACCCGCAACACAAGATCCTGCGGTACCGGCATGGTCACAGCCTCTATCGTTGGCATGTCGCCTATCAGATGGCAAAGGACACGGATGACACCTCCATGGGTGGTGCAGATCGTGGGCCGTTCGAGCTCACGCAGCCAGCCGGCAACCCTCTCCGCCAGTCGTTCATAGCTTTCCGCCTCCCGACCCGGCGGCACGAAGGCCCACTTCTGCTCGTGACGCTTCAAAGTCGAGCCCGGCTGCATCTGCTCAAGCTCGGCATAGGTATGCCCCTGCCAGTCGCCGAAGTGCAGCTCCATCAGACGCGTATCGGTCGCGTAACCTGAAGCAGGCAGACCGAATTCCTCGCGGATGCGCTCCATCGTTGCCCGCGTGCGACGCAGCGGGCTGGAGACGAAATCAAATTTGGATGGAGAACTGATTAGAGACGCGAGCAGCTTTGCGTTGCGCTCGACCTGGACGCGACCGATCTCGTTCAGGTCAACCTCTGCCTGGCCCTGCAGGCGCTGCTCGACATTCCAGTCCGTCTGGCCATGCCGGACGATGTAAAGAAGCGGAGTCACAACTGCCCCCATGACGCAATACCGACCACAATCCGCTTCATAGCGTAAAAAGCCCCTGAGCCGGAGCTCAAGGGCTTTTGGATCTTAGTCGCCTACGACCGAAATATCAGGCGCATCGACCGCCTTCATGCCGACGACGTGATAACCCGAGTCCACATGAAGAACTTCGCCGGTGACACCACGCGACAGGCGCGACAGGAGGTAGAGCGCGGAATCACCCACCTCTTCAATGGTGACCACACGCTTCAGCGGCGCGTTGTACTCGTTCCACTTGAGGATGTAGCGGAAGTCGCCGATGCCGGATGCAGCCAGCGTCTTGATCGGACCGGCGGAAATCGCATTGACGCGGATGTTGTTCGAGCCGAGATCCACGGCCAGGTAGCGCACACTCGCCTCGAGTGCTGCCTTGGCAACACCCATGACGTTGTAGTGCGGCATCACCTTTTCGGCGCCGTAGTAGGTCAGCGTCAGGATCGAGCCGCCTTCCGCCATGAGCGGTTCGGCGCGCTTGGCGACAGCCGTCAGCGAGAACACGGAAATGTCCATCGTGCGCAGGAAATTGTCGCGCGTCGTGTCCACGTAGCGGCCGGTCAGTTCATCCTTGTCGGAGAACGCGATCGCGTGCACCACGAAGTCGATCTTGTCCCAAAGCCGCCCAACCTCGGCAAAAACGTTGTCGACGGTCTCAAGATCCGTGACATCGCAATGTCCAACAACGGTCGCACCGAGCTCAGCTGCAAGAGGTTCTACGCGCTTCTTCAGCGCTTCACCCTGATAGGTAAGCGCGATTTCAGCACCCTCAGCTACGAGCGCTTTTGCGATACCCCAGGCGATAGAGCGGTTGTTGGCAACACCAAGGATCACTCCGCGCTTGCCAGCCATGAGGCCATTGCCACTTGCCATAGTCGATTCTCCGAAGAAATTTGCGGCGACTGCCCTATCGCACAGCAGGACAAATGCTTCAAGCTTGGCAAGCAAGCCGCATAATTTAACGCCTGAATTACATCATGCACTGAAATATCCAGGATTCAGTGCAAAACGCGCCCCATGGAGCCTGCACCGGTCATCCGACCAGTGCAATGCCCCTTCAGGCATCGGTTTTGCTGAACAATGCCTGCAGCGCCGGATCCCCGCCTTCGGGCAGCATGATCCGCACATGCGCGTAAAGATCGCCATTCCCCTCCGTCTTCAGAGGCAAGCCCTTGCCTTTGAGCCGCAGGGTACGGTCGGAACTCGACCAGGCCGGAATGCTGACCGCTACCTTGCCCGTTGGCGTCTCGACCGCCACCTTGGCGCCCAGAACTGCATCCCTGAGCGAGACCGGCAGATCCACATGCAGGTCGCGCCCCTCGATGCGATAGAGCGAATGCGGCTTGATGGAGAGCTTGACCAGAGCGTCACCGGAGGTACCGAATGGCGTCGGATTGCCCTGCCCCTTGAGGCGGATCGTCTGCCCATCCTCAACATAGCGCGGCAGCTTGATTGCGAGCTTCTTCCCGTCCGGAAAGACAGCCGTGACCTTCGCTCCGGTGGCAATTTCCTCCACCGTTACGCCGAGCGTTACGGTAACATCGCCCATGCCATCAGGCCTCTGGGTGCCCCGCCGGCCACCACCACCGCCGCCGCCGGCGCGTGCAAACGCATCACCGAACAGTTCGCTGAAGATGTCGCCGGCACCAAAGCCATCACCGCTGCGGAACTCGAAGTGGCTGCTGCCACCCTGGCCACCGCCCCTGCGGAACGCCGCGAACGGGTCGCCCTGCGCCCCGGCTTCGAAGCCGTGGAACCGCGGCCGACCAGCCTCGTCGATTTCGCCGCTGTCGTATTGCTTGCGCTTCTTCTCGTCGCCCAGCAGCTCGTAAGCCTGGCTGATCTCCGAGAAACGCTCCTTGGCCTGCGGATCGTCCGGATTTTGGTCAGGGTGATACTTCTTGGCAAGCCGGCGAAAAGCCGACTTTATCTCTTTCTCGGACGCACTCTTTTGTACGCCCAGAACTTCGTATGGACTTCTCATATTCGTTCTATCCGCACAAGCTTATCTACACCCGCTAGGCCGGGGGATGAGTCTGATCAAATACTTGTAACATATATGCGCACGGATTCCGCCGAATTCCAGATGCGAGGACAGATCAATGGCTTGTTGCAGCAGGAACTCGTGTTTCCTGCAGGCGCCAACGTCAATGCCCGTCGCAATTCGTTTAAAGTTTCGTCAGCGACCGCAGCGCCATGATACCGCGCGGGGTCTGGCAGGCCTCGCCTTCATAGAGGTGAATACCGTCAAAGCTCTCGCGCGTGGACTGGAAGGCGAGACACGGCACACCGTTCTCTTCCTTGCGGTCGACGGACGAGATCTTGCCTCTCGAGCCCTCTTCCGCATTCTCCCACTCGACGCCGGGCTCAGGGTTCTGCGTAAGCGCCATCAGGATCGCCGGGCCATTGGGATCGGTAACCTGCGGAGCGGGCGTCGAACCGGTCTTCAGTACTGAATCGATCCCCGAGCCGAGAACACCTTGCATTCCGGACCCGCAGCCATGTAGGCATGTTGCGAGTGCAGCAATTGCCAGTGCCCTGCCCAGGAAGGACAGAGACAGGCGTGAACCGGAATGTGTATTCTGCGTCGAACGCTTCAACGGCGCGCTCCTCTTAAGCTCGAGGATAGTGAGCAGGACAAATGACTAATGAACCTTTAACGGAAGATTTCACTGAAAGTATGGAGCCATACCAGCTCTTTGGCAGCTGGCTTGAGGACGCGACAAAGTCCGAACCCAATGATCCCAATGCTTTGGCTCTTTCTACAGTTGATTCGGACGGCATGCCCAATGTTCGCATGGTACTGCTTAAGGGATACGATACCAGAGGTTTTGTGTTCTACACAAATTACGAAAGCACGAAAGGTCGCGAGATCTTGGCCGCCAGAAAGGCCGCCATGTGCTTTCACTGGAAAACGCTTCGCCGTCAGGTCCGCGTTCGCGGCAATGTAGAGCTCGTGAGCGACGAGGAAGCGGACGCCTACTATGCGTCACGCGCACGCGGCAGCCGCATCGGCGCCTGGGCCTCGAAGCAGTCCCGCCCGCTGGAAAGCCGCTTTGCGCTCGAGAAAGCCGTCGCCGAATACACGGCCAAATATGCGATCGGAAATATCCCGCGCCCCCCGTACTGGTCCGGTTTCCGTATCGTCCCCGTGACCATCGAGTTCTGGCACGACCGCGCCTTCCGCCTGCACGACCGCGTGATTTTCGAGCGCACGGAAAGCGGCTGGACCAAGACCCGCCTTTATCCGTGAGGCCGATGCCCCCTCGTGTGCTTGACCATGAGGGGGCTCCAAGCTGTTACACAGCCTCCAGCAGATCTCCAGCGGCTATCAGGCTGTCGCTTCCCTCGATCACGACCCGCTTCAACGCGCCCACCTCGCTCAGGTGGTTGTCGGCGAAGTAGAACGCGAGCTTCGCACGGGCCGGATCGCCCGACGCCACGGCGCCGCGCAGGAGCAGCGCACCGCCCGCGGCCAGCGCCATCAGCCGCAGGAAAGGCGTTGCCGCGGAAAGCGCATGATCCAGCTTGCCAGCGCCAAGCTGTCCAAGCAGGTATTCCGTCGCCTCTGTCGTGTCGGCCAGCGCCTCCAGCACACGAGCGCCGGCGATCCCCAGATCATCCTGGTTCGATGCCCGCGCGGCTTCCGCATCCTGCTTCAGTTCATTGAGGAACCCGCGCACGTGCTCACCGCCCGACAGCGGCAATTTGCGGATCACCAGATCGATCGCCTGGATGCCGTTGGTGCCCTCGTAAATCGGTGCAATGCGCGCGTCGCGCAGCAGCACAGCCGCCCCGGTCTCCTCGATGAATCCCATGCCGCCATGCACCTGTACGCCAAGGGAGGCCACATCCACGCCCATGTCTGTCGGGAACGCCTTGGCAATGGGCGTAAGCAGGTTCACCCGCTCCAGCCAGAACGCTCCACGCTCCCGATCAAAACGAGCCATGTCGCTCGCATGAGCGCAGGCATAGGCGATCGCCCGCGATGCCTGCGTCAGCACGGTCATGCTGAGCAGCATCCTGCGCACATCCTGGTGCTTCACGATCGGCGCCATTTCACCTGCATGTGTGCCAGGCACGCGGCCCTGTTTGCGGTCCTTCGCATATTCCAGCGCCTTCTGGCGTGCTGCCTCGGCTACGCCCACGCCCTGAATGCCGACGGCCAACCGCGCTGCATTCATCATCGTGAACATGCAGTTGAGGCCGCGGTTCGGCTCGCCGACCAGCCAGCCGATCGCGCCCGGCTCATCGCCAAAGCGGCCATCGCCGTAGATCATCGTGCAGGTGGGCGATCCATGGATGCCCATCTTCTTCTCGATGGAGGCACAGAACACATCGTTACGAGCCCCGAGCGTCCCATCCTCGTTGACCAGGAACTTCGGCACGAGGAACAGCGAGATGCCCTTGGTTCCGGGGGGTGCATCCGGCAGGCGCGCCAGCACCAGATGGATGATGTTGTCGGTGAAATCCTGTTCGCCGTAGGTAATGAAGATCTTCTGACCGAAGATGCGGTAGGTGCCGTCGCCGCGCGGCTCTGCCCGCGCCCGCAGAGCGGCGAGATCGGAGCCTGCCTGCGGCTCCGTCAGGTTCATGGTGCCCATCCATTCGCCGGACACCATCTTCTCGATGTACCTGGCTTTGAGCTCTTCGCTTGCGTGCTTCTCGAGCGCGTCGATCGCGCCGATCGTCAACGTCGGGCCGATGGCAAAGCCCATGGAGGCGGAATTCCACATCTCGAGCACCGCCATGGAGATCATGGCCGGCAATCCCTGCCCGCCATATTCCTCCGGCGCGGAGACGGAGTTCCACCCGCCCTCACACCACTTGGCGTAGACTTGCCTCCAGCCTGGAGGCGTCGTCACAACGCCATCTTCGACCTTGGCGCCCACCTCGTCACCGATCCGCGCGACGGGAGCGATTTCTTCAGCCGCGAACCGCCCGGCCTCGGACAGGATGGCATCGACAAGATCTTCGGTAAGCTGCGGCGCGAGATCTCGTTCAAGAAACTCCCGCATTCCTGCAATGTCGAAGAGGGCGTGTCGGATGTCATCAATAGGCGCGCGATACATGAATGGTAGTCCTCCAGTTTCACCGCAAGGTTAGTCCCGGAAGCGGTGAAGCGCTAGTCGGCATGACCGAACGCGCGTTTTACATAGCCGTGAAATCGACTAGCATCGACTTGGGACGAGCTAGTGGGGAAAAATCGTGTCCTTTATGGGTAGGGATCGACTTGATCATTGCGATATTCGTTTATTTCTTAGCCACTTAGCTTCCGGCTCGCCAAATTCCACACTTATGTTGACTTCCACACTTCTGTGGAGTGAACTATATTCATGAATGCGAGCGAACTGAAACGTTGGCTCGCGCGGCAGGGTTGCACGTTCGAAAGTCACAGGGGCGGCAGCGGCCACCTCACAGTGAAGCTTGGTGATCGGAAAACGCAGCTGCCGATGCACGGGGGGAGCAAGGAACTCGGAACTCGTTTGGTCGAAAAGATCAAGAAGGATCTGGGTCTGAAGTAGGAGAAGCCAGATGTGGTATGAACTTGTGCTCGTTCCGGATCACGGAACCTGGCTGGTAACCTCGCCCCATTTTCCCGAGGTGACGACGTTTGGTGAAACGCAGGAGAGCGCGTGCCGGAACGGCCTTGACGCAATAGAGGAAGCCATCGCAGCCCGGATTGCGGATGGCGAAGAAATTCCATTCCCGCTCCGCGAGACCAAGGGAAAAGGCCACTTTGTCGAGGTGCCTGCCTTGGTGTTCCTGAAGTCAGCCCTTTACATGACCCTCAAGGCGGAGGGGAAGACGAGAGCCGACCTGATGCGACTGCTCAACTGCAAGCGTGAGCACGTCGACAGACTGTTCCGCCTGGATCACAATTCGCGGATCGACTCACTTGAACAGGCGTTCCGGGCGTTGGGTCATCCACTTCGTTTCGATATGGAATTCCCGGACGCAGCCTGATTTGGCGAGCTAAGCCCCCTTGCTCTCCCGCTCGATGGCGCGCCAGCCGATATCGCGGCGGCAAAATCCGGTCTGGAAGTCGATCAGATCAACAGCCTTGTAGGCTGCGTCGCGCGCTTCCGTTACCGAGTTGCCCAGCGCCGTCACGTTGAGCACGCGCCCACCGTTGGCGACGAGCTTGCCGTCCCTGGCAGCCGTTCCCGCATGGAAGACCTGCACGCCGGGCACTTCGGCCACGCGCTCCAGCCCAGCGATCTCGCCACCTTTCTTCGGAGCTTCCGGATAGCCTTCAGCGGCGAGGACGACCGTCAACGCGGCCTTGTCCTGCCAGCGTGCGGACATGTGGGCTAGCTGCCCGTCCACTGCGCCCTGGAGAAGGGTGAGGATATCGTCCTTGAGCCGCAGCATCAGCACCTGACATTCCGGATCGCCAAATCGGGCGTTATACTCGATGAGCTTCGGGCCGTCCTTGGTGAGCATCAGGCCAGCATAGAGGATGCCGACGAACGGAGCACCCATTTCGCGCATACCCCTGAGCGTCGGCTCGATGATCTCGCGCATTACCTGCTCGATCAGCGGGTCGGTCATCACCGGGGCGGGAGAGTATGCGCCCATGCCGCCCGTGTTCGGACCCGTATCGCCATCGCCCACGCGCTTGTGATCCTGCGCGGTGCCGAAGGGCAGCGCCGTCGTACCGTCGCAGAGGCAGAAGAAGCTGGCTTCCTCGCCCTCCAGGAACTCTTCGACCACCACCTCGGCGCCAGCAGCGCCGAACGCGCCGGCGAAGCAATCGTCGATCGCGCCGAACGCTTCATCCTCGGTCATGGCAATGGTGACGCCTTTGCCTGCCGCCAAACCGTCAGCCTTGATGACGATCGGCGCGCCCATCTGGCGCACATAATCCTTGGCGGCAGCGGCGTCAGCAAAGCGGCCGTAACCTGCCGTCGGGATGTTGTACTTGGCGCAGAGATCCTTGGTGAAACCCTTGGAACCTTCGAGCTGCGCGGCAATCTTTCCGGGACCGAAGGCGGCAATGCCTGCGGCCTTGAGATCGTCCACCAGACCGGCGACCAACGGGGCTTCCGGACCGACTACCACCAGATCAATGCTGTTCGCGCGGCAGAACTCGATTACCTGCTGATGATTGGCAACATCGACGCTCACGCATTCCGCATGGTCGGCAATGCCGGGGTTGCCTGGAGCGGCATAAAGCTTGTCCAGCACGGGAGAGGCTGAGATCTTCCAGGCCAGGGCGTGCTCGCGCCCGCCGGATCCGATAAGGAAAACGTTCATGTCCTAACCCATGCTGTTTCTAGTTGAGGCAGCAGCTATGACCGATTGCGCGGCGCGTCAAGCATCGTCGGCTGTGTTTAACATCTGCAACATTCCTTGCCGAACCCAAATCATTGGCTTTTGCTTGACGAACGGTGTGAGGATTGCCACTCCACCAATGATGCATGCAAACCAGAGAATGCCGGAGTACCCCAATGGATGTGATCCAGACACGACAGGTACAGGGACGTGTGGCCGATGCACCCTCCCGCCACTGGGTCTATCGGGCTCTGCCGCGCTCCGCGTGGCCCTATGCGCAGCTCGCCCGCTGGGATCGTCCGATCGGATGGAAGCTGCTGCTCTGGCCCTGCTGGTGGTCGCTCGCGCTGGCAGCCTCTGCGGGAGCGAAACCCGGCGATCCATTCTTCAGCGTACTTCCTTCGCCTTGGCTGCTGATCCTGTTCCTGATTGGCGCCATCGCCATGCGCGGTGCTGGATGCACCTATAACGACATTGTCGATCGGGACATTGACGAGAAGGTCGAGCGCACGCGCTCCCGCCCCCTTCCGTCCGGCAAGGTCAGCCGCAGGCAGGCCTGGATCTTTCTCCTTGTGCAGGCGGTCACTGGCCTTCTGGTGCTGTTGCAGTTCAACCTTTTCGCGATCCTGCTCGGCTGCGCTTCGCTTCTGACGGTTGCGATCTATCCCTTTGCCAAGCGCTTTACCAACTGGCCGCAGTTCTTCCTCGGCCTCGCCTTTTCATGGGGTGCGCTGCAGGGCTGGGCTGCCCATTTCGGCAGCCTCGGGCTGGCTCCGGTCCTGCTCTATGCCGGCTCCATCCTGTGGGTGATCGGCTATGACACGATCTACGCGCATCAGGACAAGGAGGACGACGCCATCGTTGGCGTACGCTCCACCGCGCTCCACTTCGGCGGCAGGACCAAGCAATACCTGATCGTGCTCTACGGGGGCGCGCTGCTACTTTTCGCAGGCGCTTTTGCCGCCGCCGAGGTGCCCTTCCCGGCGCTGGCCGGACTTGTCGCTGCCGGAGCGCACCTCTGGCGTCAGATCCGCGTTCTCGACATCGACAATGGCGACCAGTGCCTTGCACTCTTCAAGTCGAACTCTGTCGTCGGCTGGCTGATCTTCATCGGATTGCTCTGCGGTGGTCTCTGGGCTGTGATCAGCCCCGAGTTCTGATGCAATTCCAGGAAAAGTGGGCACCGGTTTTCCGTCCGGAATTGCATGAAAACTTAGCGCTTCGGCGTCAACTCCAGCCCATCCACGACGATGCGCACACCAAGCGTGTCCTTGCACTTGGAGAGGAACCGGATGCGTCGGCTGCCTGAACCGCTGCGCTTCCGCTTCTCCACATTGATGCCGCTGATCGCGTCTTCCAGCTTGCACACCTCGCCATTGGCTTCCACGAGCAGCATCGGCAACCCGTAGGCCTCGGACCAGGTCCGCCAGTCGGCAGCGACGTCATCGAGGTTGCTTGCGACAAGCAGCGGTACGCAAAGCTTCGGGTCGACGTGCATCAGTTCCAGCGTTACCAGAACCTCCCCGTTCTCTTCCATGGCGCGCGCGGCCACGCCCATGAAGGCGTTTGGCGGAAGCACGAAGGTCAGCGGAAGAAGGCTCCGCTCCAGCAGGCGGCGCACGCGCACACCGCGCCGGTCAACCGTCAGCACCACCTCCCCCAGGTCATCATGCGATCCATAACTCACCACCTGCGGAAGATTGGTTGGGTCGAGCCGCATTGAGCTGCCCGCCCATACGGGCTTCAGATTGCTTGCCATTGTTCAACGTCCCTGTTTTCGCCTGAGAGCCGTTTTCGGCTTCTCTGAGCCGGTTTGTTCCCCGGCCTCTTATGGCTTCACAATGGACTATGGTTGTTACTGACGACCTTAAGAAGTTAGGTTAAATTTTGTTGACCGTACAAATGGTTAGCGGTTTGCCACCCTCATATACGGATGCGAAAGATTCCTCGCCGAAAGGTAAATACGCCTTAGTCGGCTAAATGACCTTGCCAGGATTCATGATGCCTGCGGGGTCGAATGCCGCCTTGATGCGGCGCATGAGGTCGGTTGCGATTGCAGGCTGGGTGGCGACGAGCAGGTCGCGCTTGAGTGTGCCTATGCCATGCTCTGCGGAGAACGAACCGCCCAGATCCTTGACGATCGCGTAGATGGCCTCGTTCATTGCCCCATAGTGCCGGAGATACTCGACCGCATCCGCGCCGACTGGCTGCGAAACGTTATAGTGCAGGTTACCGTCGCCCATGTGGCCGAAGCAGACGACGCGAGCGCCGGGCACCACCTGCTGCACCGCCTCGCCTGCCCGCTCGATGAATTCCGGCACCGCCACGACGGGAACCGAAATATCGTGCTTGATGGAGCCTCCCTCCATCTTCTGCGCTTCGGACATGGCCTCGCGCAGATGCAGAAGCTTGGCGCGCTGGCTTTCGCTCTGGGCGATTGTGGCGTCGGCAAGCAACTCTTCCTCGTAAGCCTCGGAGAGAACGGTTGCCATCAGTTCGCGCGCATCCTGCGCCGAGCGTCCGGAGGAGACCTCCATCAGCACGTGCCACGGCGATTCTTCCGTCAGCGGATTGGTGGTGCCGGGAATGTGCTGCAGCACGAAATCGAGAGGCCTGCGCTCCATCAGCTCGAACATGGTGAGCGATGGCCCTGCAAGCTCGTTCGCCTTCTGGAAGAGCTTCAGTGCGGCCGCTGTTGAAGGTACGGCGCCCCATGCGAGCTCGCGGCCCTTGGGCATCGGCAGGAGCTTGACCACCGCCGCCGTGATGACACCGAGCGTGCCCTCGCCGCCAACGAACAGGTCCTTGAGGTCGTAGCCGGTATTGTCCTTCTTGAGCTTGCGCAGATCATCGAAGATCTCGCCCGTCGGCAGCACCACCTCGACGCCGAGGCAAAGATCCCGCGCCGTGCCATAGGCAAGCGCCCCGACGCCACCGGCGTTGGATGAAAGATTGCCGCCGATCTGACAGGAGCCCTGCGAAGCGAGCGCCAGCGGAAACAGCCGCCCCTCGGCCGCTGCAGCTTCCTGCAGCACTTGCAGCACTACACCCGCCTCGACGGTCGCAGTGTTGGATGCAAGGTCTATCTCACGGATGCGGTTAAGCCGCGACAGTGACAGCACCACCTGACGGTCCGACTTGTCCGGCATCTGCCCGCCAACGAGCCCCGTATTTCCGCCTTGCGGCACGATTGCGGTCTTCGTCTCGGTGGCAAGCCGCATGATCTTGCTCACCTCGTCCGTATTGGCGGGGCGAAGCACGAGCGACGTCGTGCCGCCGAAGAGACCGCGCTGCTCCATCACATGGGGCGCGATGTCTTCCGGTGCGGTGACGGCATGCTTCTCGCCGACGATGGCGGCGAAGCGGGCGATGAGTTCAGGGGTGAGTGAGTCGGGCTGTGTGTTCATAGCGACGCAGATTAAGCGCAGCCGGTAACGCTGTCACGCCCCGTCGCGCGGTGCGGCTGCGCGGCGCAGACGATCGTTGATCGCCTCGCCAAGACCGATTTCCGGGATGGGCTCGACGGCGATAGTGGTCGCACCAAAGCGATCGAGCTGCTTCATGTAGCTGAAGAGGTTTACCGCCGCCTGCTTGAGATCACCCGCCTCGGAAAGGTTGAGCACGGCAACGGCCCGCTCGGCGTTTCTTGCGCGAACCGGTCCGAAGGCCAGCAATGCCTCGCCCTCTCTCACGTCCTCGGCGTTGAGGCGCATGGCGGCATCAGGCGCATAATGCGAGGCCATCATGCCGGGTGCCTGAATGGCCGCGCGCTGATCGACGCGATGAAGCTGCTGCCCCAGCACCTTTTCAATTTCCTCGGCAGCAAGCCCCCCGGGCCGCAGCAGGTGCGCCTTGCCATCTTCGATCTTGATGATCGTGGACTCGAGCCCGACGGCACAGGCGCCACCGTCCAGGATCAGATCGACCTTGTCGCCGAGATCGGCGCGCACTGCCTGCGCGGTCGTAGAGCTGATCTTGCCGGACGTATTGGCGCTCGGCGCGGCGATTGGATGCCCCAGCGTACGGATGATCGTGCCGACATTCCCCTTCGGCATGCGCACGGCGAGCGTCGGCAGTCCCGCGGTGACAAGCGGATGAATGCCGGAGGCTTCTTTGAGCGGCAGCACCAGCGTCAGCGGGCCCGGCCAGAATTTTTCGGCCAGCTTGCGGGAGAGCGGATCGAACGTGACGTAGCGCTCGGCCATGGCGATGTCCGCCACGTGCGCAATCAGCGGATTGAAGCTCGGACGTCCCTTGGCGGCGTAGATGGCGGCAACGCCCTCGCCATTGGTGGCGTCCGCAGCGAGGCCGTAGACCGTCTCCGTCGGTATGGCGACAAGCCCCCCGCGCCGAAGAACATCGGTCGCCGGTTCCACCGCCTCCCCGTCAAAGGTCAGCACATTGTCCACGTGCCTCTCCGTATTAAGCGTGTTCCGGACGGGGCGTAATACGCCATTCGTCCGGAATTGAGGTCAATGAAGCTAAGAGCTTAGCCTGCGAGCTTGCCGAAGTCTGCCACTTCGCCGGTTGCTTCACGGATCTTGGTCAGAAGCGCCAGACGGTTGGAACGCACCTTCTCATTCTCGTCGTTGACGAGCACCTTCTCGAAGAACGTGTCGACCGGGCCGCGCAGTGCCGCCAGCGCCCGCATCGCGCCGGAGAAATCCTCCCTGGCGATTGAGCTTTCCACATCGGCCCGCGACGAAGTAATGGCGGCAAAGAGCGCGCGCTCCTCTTCCTCGGTGAAAAGTGCCGGATCGATCTCGGCAGCGATCGCCGTGCCCTTCTTCTCCTCGGCAGCCAGAATGTTCGCGGCGCGCTTGGTACCGGTGATCAGGTTTTGGCCGTCTTCGGTGTCAAGGAATACGATCAGCGCCTCGAGACGGCGAGCCGCCAGCAGCAGATTGTCCGTATCGGCGTTCAGCACCGCGTCGATCGCATCATGACGTGCACCTTCATCGCGGAGGTACACGCGGAAGCGGTCATGGATGAAGGCGAGGAGATCTCGAACGATTTCGTCCCGAGTGTGGAGTATCCACGCCTGAACATCTTGACCCTCAGGGCAAACCTTTTCTGGCTCGTACGACTCACTGGACTTCTTCATCATATCCAGCAGGTTAATTCTGAGATCATTCTCAAGGATCAGGCGGATGACGCCCAGCGCTGCACGGCGCAGTGCGTACGGGTCCTTGGAGCCGGTAGGCTTCTCGTTGATGAGCCAGAAGCCAGTCAGCGTATCGAGCTTGTCGGCAAGTGCGACGGCAACAGCAATCTTGTCCTTCGGCACGAAGTCCGACGGGCCCTGCGGCTTGTAGTGCTCCTCACAGGCAGCGGCGACGGAGGCGTCTTCGCCCTGAAGGAGAGCGTACTTGCGGCCCATTGCGCCCTGAAGCTCGGGGAACTCGCCAACCACTTCGGTCTGCAGGTCCGCCTTGGCGAGAACGGCAGCCCGCGCGGCCAGGGCCGGATCAGCACCGATCAGCGAAGCAATGTGCGTTGCAAGTCCACGGATACGCTCGACTCGAGCACCCTGGCTGCCAAGCTTGGCGTGGAAGGTGACGTTGAGCGCATCGAGACGCGCCATGCGCTGGTCGAGCGGCTTGGTTAGATCAAGACCAAATTTCTCGGCAGATGCGACCAGCTTGTCCAGGTCCGGCAGGTTGCCCTGGTCGGTGTGCCAGAAGTAGAGCGCATCCGAAAGACGAGCACGCACCACCTTGCCGTTACCGAAGGCGATTTCCTTGCCACCATCCTTGGCCGCGATGTTCGAGATAAGGATGAACTTGTTCGAAAGCTTCTCCGCCTCGCCAGACGGACGGGTCACAAAGCACTTCTGATTGGCGCGGATGGTCAGACGAATGACTTCCGGCGGGATCGCCAGGAACTCTTCCTCGAACTCGCCCATCAGCACCACCGGCCATTCGACGAGACCGGAAACCTCTTCCAGCAGACCCTCATCCTCTACCAGTTCCAGACCGGAGGCAAACGCGAGGTTGCGGGCGTCGGAAAGGATCATCTCCTTGCGGCGCTCGGCGTCGAGCACCACAAAGGCCTTCTCCAGCTTCTCGACATAGTCATCGAAGCGACGGACCGTGATCGGCTGGCCGTCGCTCATGAAGCGGTGGCCAACGGTCGTGTTGCCGGAGCGCACACCGCCAGCCTCGAACTCGATGACCTTCGTCTCTTCGGTTTCAGGACCGTAAAGGCATAGGATCGACTGCAGCGGACGCACCCAGCGCACGGCACCCGGCTTGGCGGATTCCTTGCCCCAGCGCATGGACTTGGGCCAAGGGAAATTGCGGATCACCTGAGGCACCAGCTCTGAGATGATCTCTTCCGCGTCGCGGCCGGGCTTCACCAGATGGGCAACGTAGAAATCGCCCTTCTTCGGATCCGAGTGCACATGCGCCTGCGAAACATCGCTGAGGCCCGCCTTGCGGAGAAAACCCTGGATCGCCTGTTCCGGAGCCTTGGTTGACGGACCCTTGATCTCTTCGCGCACATCCTTGGAACGGGCGGAGAGGTTGCGGATGTCGAGCGTCAGGCGGCGTGGCGTCCAGTATTCGCGCGCGGCCTCGTAGGTTAGGCCAGCCTCAACCAGACCGTCGGTGATGAGCTTTTTCAGGTCGGCTGCAGCCTTACGCTGCATTCGCGCGGGGATTTCTTCGCTGCGCAGTTCAAGAAGAAGATCGGGCATTGGACGCCTCTGGACCAGTTTTTGTGTCGGGATGCGGGTTCACCGCCTGAAATATTCTGCCTGTCAGGCAGCCTCGAAGTTCGCGCCGCCCGCTTCCGTCAGCAGGAAGGCCTCGCCGCATGCCTTGGCAAGTTCGCGAACCCGCAGGATGTAGCTCTGTCGCTCGGTAACCGAGATGACGCCGCGCGCATCGAGAAGATTGAACACATGGCTCGCCTTGATGCACTGGTCATAGGCCGGGAACACCAGCTTGTGGATGTCGCCTTCCTTCTGCGGTTGGCCGGCTGCCAGCAGGTGCCGGCATTCCTTCTCCGCGTCCTGGAAGTGCTGGAACAGCAGCGCCGTGTCGGCATACTCGAAATTGAAGCGGGAGTACTCCTGCTCGGCCTGCAGGAAGACATCGCCGTAGGTAACCTTCTCCGGTCCTTCCAGACCGTTGAAGTTGAGATCGTAGACGTTGTCCACGCCCTGCACATACATGGCGAGGCGCTCAAGACCATAGGTCAGCTCACCCGCAACAGGCGCGCACTCGATGCCGCAGACCTGCTGGAAGTAGGTGAACTGCGAAACTTCCATGCCGTCGCACCAGCATTCCCAGCCGAGGCCCCAGGCGCCGAGCGTCGGGCTCTCCCAGTCATCCTCGACGAATCGGATGTCGTGCAGCATCGGATCAATGCCGATCGCAGCCAGCGAACCGAGGTAGAGTTCCTGCAGGTTCGACGGGTTCGGCTTCAGGATCACCTGATACTGGTAATAGTGCTGCAGGCGGTTCGGGTTCTCGCCATAGCGGCCATCCTTCGGACGGCGGGAAGGCTGCACATAGGCGGCTTTCCACGGACGGGGACCCAGCGCGCGCAGCGTCGTTGCCGGATGGAAGGTACCAGCGCCAACTTCCATGTCATAGGGCTGAAGGATGACACAGCCTTTTTCGGCCCAGTAGTTGTGTAGTGTCAGTATCAGACCCTGAAACGAACGGGTCGGATCCATATGGGAGTGGGTTTTGGCGTCCACGCGTCTTCTCCGGCATCCAGTGCGGCAGCGTGTTCGTCCTATTGCTCTGCTCTTGATGCGTCAAGCAGCCGATAGTGGAAAGGCGGCTCGTGGCCGCCTTTCGATGGGTTCCTGCCCTGATCCAGCCTGCCTATTCGGGCAGACGGAGCTGATATCCGGGGCGGATGGCATTGGGGTTCCGCCGAAGCTCCGGGTTGAGTTCCAGGATCTCGCGGAACCGTTCACCATTGCCGAGCCGCTCGGCAGCGATCGACCAGAGCGTCTGACCCGCCTTCACGGTATAGACCGCAGGCTGCGGAGCGCTCTCCGCCTGTGTGGGCTCCGTCTCGGGCGTGGCTGGCGCCGGCTTCTCTTCCGTGGGCTGCGCCTCGTCCTTCGGCTCGGGCTTCTTCCGGGTTTCTGCTGGCGAATCGGAGCTGTCGTTCACCACGGGTGCTGCCGTTCCGGCAGCATTGGCAAACTTCTTTGGCTCAGGCTCGGGAAGCCCCTTCTCTATCTTTTCCTCGACGGACTTCTTCAGGTCGTCATCAGGATCGAGGTCCAGCACATGCGACCACTGATAGATCGCCTCAAGCTTACGGCCCGTGCGCCAGTATCCGTCACCGAGATGGTCGTTCAACACCGGGTCTTCCGGCTGCAGCGAGACGGCGCGTTCAAGGTTCTCGACCGCCTGCTCATACTCGCCCATCTTGTAATGGGCCCAACCCAAGGAATCGACGATGTAGCCATCGCTCGGCCGCAGCTCCACGGCACGCCGGATAAGCTTCATGCCCTCATCGAGGTTCATGTTCATGTCGATCCACGAGTAGCCGAGATAGTTCAGCACCTGCGGATGATCCGGATAGAGATCGAGCGCCTGCTTGAAGTTGGGCTCTGCCTTCGGCCACTGCTTCAGTCGCTCGTAGGCGATGCCGCGCTGATAATAGATGTTCCAGTGCTGCGGTTGCGGTTCGCCGATGGCTTCCACCGCCTGATCATAGAGGGCAGCCGCCGACTTGAAATCCTGCTGCGCGCTGTAGACCCGGCCAAGCGCGAGATAAGCGCGGATGTCACTGGGATCTTCCGCCAGAACACCCTTCAAGTGCTCCACGGCTTCATCGTTGCGTTCAAGGTCGGCAAGGTTGAGGCCGATCTGGAACTCTGCAAAACGCGCCCAGGGTGAACCGGAACCGATCCGCTCATAGTATTCGATCGCTTTCTCGGGCTGCTCGAGCCGCTCCGAGACGCGGGCAAGCTGGATCAACAGCGGGTCGCTGTGCGGCTGCAGGGCGAGGCCGTAGTGCAGGTAGAGATGCAGATAGAGCTGAACGAAGGCATCGCCGCCGCCGCTTGCAAGCTCGGTCGCCACCGCCAGCAGCACTTCCGCCGCACCGGCAGCAGGTGTATCGATGATGAAATCGAGCTTCTCGCCCTTTGCAATGCGATCCTTGAGGACCGGCAGCGGCGAAATGCCAAGACCCGCATCAATGGTCTTGTTCAGGACCTCCAGCGCCTGTTCGTTTTCACCACGGCTCGAAAGGAACGTAGCATAGGCCTCCACCAGGCGGGCAAAGGTCTCCGCCGACATGGCGTTCTGTGCGCCGCTGAACAGCTTCTCGAAGGCCTTCTCCGCTTCATCGTCCTGTTTGTCATAGGCAAAGACGATGGCACGCTGGTAATCGCGGAACGGCGTGAACCACTCCGGCTTGCTGAGGGAGTCGAGAACCTTCAGGCCACCCGCGATGTCCTTCTGGCCGATCTTCGACCAGGCCACCATGGTTTCGGTGATCAGACGGTCGAGATCCGATTCGGGAGCAACCTCCAGCCACTTCTCCGCGCCGGAGAAGTCCTGCCGGCGGAACGAATCAATCGCCAGCACGAGACGGGCAAGCCGCGAGGCTTCCTCATCCTTTACGAGATTGTTCGCGTAGGGCAGCGCCTCTTCGAGGGAACCTTGTGCAATCAGCGCACGCAGGAGCCTGCGCTGCAGCATCAGGTTCTCGGCGTCAAAAGTCAGTGCGCGCTTATAATAGGAAACCGCAGCGTCGAGATCGTTATCCGTCTCGGCCACCCTCGCGGCGAGGTAAGCGCCAGAGAATGAATGGACCGGAACAATCTCCGTGACCTTCGCATCCTCCTTGGCCGAAGCCATACCAATGGACAGCGCGAGAATGGCCGCTACTGACGCCGAAATTCGAATTCCTGCCTTCATGCGCCGCATTATGATCCTTTCATCGGCTGGGCCCCTAAGGCACCCCTCACCAGTTCCAGCCTCGGTATGTGCCAAGCATGGCCATTTTAGGAACATGCTGCAACTGTAATGCCACACCAGCCGATAAGGTAATACGGTTTTCGCCGTTCATGTTACCCGGCTGATGCAGAAATCTATCACTTCTGTGAGAGCTGCCTTCTGCGGCGAGCTCTTGAGCGGTGCCAGCGCATCCCGGGCAATTTCACCGAAATGGCGGGCCCGCGCGATGGTGTCGCCGATCGCATTATACTTCGTCATCAGCGACTTTGCAGTCTCCAGTGCCGCGTCGTCGCTGGCGCCTTCCTCGATCGCATGCTTCCAGAACTTGCGCTCTTCTTCGGAACCGCGGCGGTAACTCAGGATAACCGGCAGCGTAATCTTGCCTTCGCGGAAATCGTCGCCGACGTTCTTGCCGAGATCCTTGGCGCTGCCGCCGTAGTCCAGCGCATCGTCGACCAGCTGGAAGGCGAGGCCCAGGTTCGTGCCGTACGACTTGAGGGCAGCGCGCTCGTTCTTCGAAACGCCGGCAATGATCGGCCCGACTTCTGCCGCTGCAGAGAACAGCGCTGCGGTCTTCGCCTTGATGACCTGCAGATATTCGTCTTCTGTCGTCTCGAGGTTCTTTGCGACGTCAAGCTGCATGACTTCGCCCTCGGCGATGACAGCTGCAGCCGACGCCAGCACGTCCAGCGCGTCGAGCGAGCCCACGTCGACCATCATGCGGAACGCCTGGCCTAGCAGATAGTCACCGACGAGAACGCTGGCCTGGTTGCCCCAGATCATGCGCGCGGTTTTCTTGCCGCGGCGCAGGTCGCTCTCGTCCACGACGTCGTCATGGAGCAGCGTTGCCGTGTGCATGAACTCTACGCTCGTGGCGAGCCTCACGTGGCCTTCGCCTGAATAGCCGAACATCTGCGCCGCTGCGATGGTGATCATCGGGCGCAGGCGCTTGCCGCCGGAGGAAATGAGATGATTGGCGAGCGTGGGGATGAGTTCGACGTCCGAGCCGGCCTTTGACAGGATCAGCTCGTTCACCTTGCCCATTTCTTCTTGCGTGAGGGCAATCAATGGCTCCACCGAAGCCATGTTCCTCTTGCCATCCATGTTCAATACAACGCCCACCGCAAGCTCCTTCGCGAATTCGCATAGTCAGGTAAGTTGGACCTTAAAGGCCGTTAACGAACCGTTGCAAGGAGCGAAATAGCGCGGGAAGCCGCTGTCTACAACCATCACGCATTTACAAGCCCTGAAAGACCTGCCAACGTTCCGAAATGATCGAACTTCTTCGCACCAATGATGCCGTCACGATTTCCTACGTCGAGAGCCTGTTGCGCGACGCCGGAATCGAATTCCTCGTGGCCGACCAGAACATGAGCATCATGGAAGGCTCGCTCGGCGTTCTGCCGCGCCGGGTCCTCGTAGCCGAAGATGCTTCGGAACAGGCGCGCCAACTTCTGCGCGACGCTGGAATTTCAGGGATCGTAGAGGCTTCCTGATCCATGCCCTCGGCCGAAACCTTCACCATCGATGCATTCCATCGGGGCCGCTTCCACTTGTCCCAGCCTGCTGACAAGGGGCATCGGGCAGGCGTGGACGCGATGCTTCTGGCCGCTGCTGTCCCTGATGGATTTGACGGGACGGTGGCTGATCTCGGCGCTGGCGCAGGCGCTGCGGGATTTGCTGTCGCCTCCCGCTGCAAGGATGCAAAAATCCTGCTGGTCGAACGCTCGCCGGAAATGACGGACTGCGCCCGTTGCAGTATCGCACTCTCCGAGAATGAACCCTACGCAGGCCGCATCAATGTTCTGCAGGCGGATGTCGAAGCCACCGGTCGCCAGCGTGTCGCGGCTGGCCTTCCCGACAACCACTTCGACTTCGTCATCATGAACCCGCCCTTCAATGGGCCGCGTGATCGCGCCTCGCCGGACAGCCTGCGCCGCGACGCCCATGTGATGACAGAGGGCCTGCTGGAACGCTGGATCCGCTCGGCAGCCGCCATTGCCGCTGCCGGTGGCGGCTTTGCCATCATCGCCCGCGCCGAGTCGCTGGAAGAGATCCTTACCGCCTGCGCTGGCCGCTTCGGCGGCATCGAGATCTGCCCCATTCATCCCCGTCCGCAGTTGGCCGCCATCCGCATCGTCCTGCGGGCGCGAAAAGGGGCTCGCGGCATGCTGAAGCTATTGCCGCCGCTGGTCCTTCACGGCGAAGAAGGACGCGACTTCACCGACCGGGCGAATGCCGTAATTAACGGCGAGCAAAGCCTTTTCCCCATCTGACATCTGGGGCATTGCGCGGCCCGATCTCGTACTTACATATTGAAGAAATTGCTTGTGTTGGGGATTCCTTTGAAACAGTTCTTTTCACGCCTTCTTCCGAAATCCCTCCGTCCCGGCGAAGTTTCAATTCCGGTCGTCCGTCTTCACGGAACGATCATGGCATCGGGCACGCCCATGCGGCAGAACCTGTCGCTGGCGGGCGTTGCAGGCGTACTGGAAAAGGCATTCTCCATCCCTGCCCCGGCTGTGGCAATTTCGATCAATTCGCCCGGCGGCTCCCCTGTCCAGTCTCGGCTTATCTACAAGCGCATCCGTGATCTTGCCGAGGAGAAGCAGCGCAAGGTTCTGGTCTATGTCGAGGATGTCGCGGCATCCGGCGGCTACATGATCGCCTGCGCCGGCGACGAGATCATCATTGACCCCTCCTCCATCGTCGGCTCCATCGGTGTCGTCTCGGCCGGTTTCGGCTTCCAGGAAATGATCCGCAAGATCGGGGTCGAGCGCCGCGTCCACACCTCCGGCCGCAACAAGGCCATCCTTGACCCCTTCCAGCCGGAGAAGGAGGATGACATCGCGCACCTGAAGGAGTTGCAGCAGCACATCCATACCGTCTTCATCGATCTGGTGAAGAGCCGTCGCGGCGCCAAGCTGGCCGACAACGATGACCTCTTTACCGGCCTCTTCTGGGTCGGCGAAAAGGCGCGCGAACTTGGCCTTGCCGATTCACTCGGCGACATGCGCTCCGATATCAAGCGGCGCTACGGCGCCAAGGCGCAGCTGCGGCTGATCGCGCCCGCCCGGGGCCTGCTCAGCCGGAAGATCCCGTTCTTCAGCGTGGAACAGTTCTCTACCACGGATGTTGCATCAGCTTTCGCCGCGGGCTTGCTGGAAGCCGCTGAAGAAAAGGCCGCATGGCAGAGGTTCACGTTGTGACCGTGCAATTTTCGCCGCATTCAGCCCAGACGGTATATCATCTGAACAATCGCTAACCCCAGAAGGGAGGCCCCAATGCCGCAATTGATTTTGTTACTGATCGTCGCAGTGGTCGCCTATTGGGGTTACCGCTCCTTCGTCCGCGAAGCCCAGCGGGTGACCGCACGGGCCGAACGCCGCCGTCGCGAGACCGCGACTGGCAGCACCGGCACGCTGGTGAAGGATCCCCGCACCGGCGAATACTACCTTGAAAAGGACTGAAATGACGCATGGGTCCCCGAGCCTCCACAGGCTCGCCCCTGCCAAGGTGAACCTGGCGCTGCACGTCGTTGGCCAGCGGGCTGACGGCTATCATCTGCTGGAATCGCTCGTGGCCTTTACACGCTTCGGTGACCGCGTCTCGCTAATGCCTGCGGAAGCGACGAGCCTTTCTGCCACGGGACCCTTCGCGTCCGAAGTGCCGCTGGATAGCTCGAACCTTATCCTGCGCGCCCATGATCTTCTGGCGAGCGCTTTCCCAAGCCAAAAGCTTGAGCCCGTTCTCCTGTCGCTGGAAAAGAACCTCCCCATTGCCTCCGGCATTGGCGGCGGCTCCAGCGATGCCGCGGCTGCGTCAATCCTGCTTGCCCGCCATTGGGGGCTGCAGCTTACCGAATCCGACCTCGCGCCGCTTCTCCTCCCGCTCGGGGCTGACGTACCGATGTGCGTCGCGGCCCGCCCCCTGATCGCGCGTGGGACCGGTGAAGAGCTAGAATACGTAAGGCTTCCCCGTCTGCCGATGGTGCTGGTCAATCCCGGCGTTCCGCTCGCGACCCCGCCGGTCTTCCGAGCGTTGCAGAAGAAGGACAATGCTCCGCTGCCACCCCTCTCTGCCTTTATCACCACGGCAGACGTGATCGGCTGGCTCAGCGAAACGCGCAACGACCTTGAGGCCCCGGCCGCGAGCCTCGTTCCGGCCATCAATGACGTTCTGGCAGAACTTAGGTCGGAGAGCGCCGGCATCGCCCGCATGTCCGGCTCTGGCGCAACCTGCTTCGGTATCTTCCTGAGTGACGAAGAAGCCGAACGCGCCGCCACGACGATTGCTGAGCGCCACCCGTCGTGGTTTGTCGCCGCGACATCCACCCTTGCATCCGACGAGATTGTGCCATGAGTGCCGCTGAACTCACCTTCATTCCCGTCCGCTTTGCCGTTCTCACGGTTTCCGATACGCGCACGCTGGCGGACGACAAGTCGGGCGCGACATTGGCCGACCGCATCACTGACGCTGGCCACGAGCTCATCGACCGCCAGATCGTCCGCGATGACGTCGAGCAGATCCGCACGCAGGTTCTCGACTGGAGCCACAACCCCTCCATTGATGCGATTATCACCACCGGTGGCACCGGCTTCACCGGCCGCGACGTCACGCCCGAAGCTCTGGAGCCCCTGTTCGACAAGCACATGGACGGTTTCTCGATCGTCTTCCACCGGCTCTCCTACGACAAGATCGGCACCTCCACGATCCAGTCGCGCGCGACGGCTGGGCTGATCAACCAGACCTTTGTCTTCGCCCTGCCGGGCTCCCCTGGCGCCTGCCGCGATGCCTGGGACGGCATCCTGAAGGAGCAGTTCGACTACCGCCACAAGCCCTGCAACTTCGTGGAAATCCTGCCTCGCCTCGACGAGCACCTGCGTCGCAACGCCGGCTGATCCTTAGAGCCTCTCAGGTTTTGTTCTTGCTTTGTTCTCGTTCTGCTGCTATATGCAGGAAATAGAACAAGCGCGGAGGCGCGGTGCATGGAACAGATCGTAAAGGCTGACAGTCTGGCTTCCCTTGGCGGTGGCCGCGCCAGGATCGCAGATGCTCTCGTTGAACGTAGCGGCGTGCGGATCGAGATCGACCGCAGGCGTGGTCGCGGCGCGGGCATCAACCCGACCGGCCGCTTCGAGCCGACGACACGCGAAGTCTTCGACGATGGCTGGGAGTCGCTGGAAGACCTGCCCCCGTTCAAGACCGAGGTGCAGATAGAAAAGCCGCGCACCATCATCACGCGCAACAGTTCGCCCGATATCTCCTTCGACCGTTCCATCAACCCCTACCGTGGCTGCGAGCACGGCTGCGTTTATTGCTTCGCCCGCCCCACTCACGCCTATATGGGCATGTCGCCGGGACTGGACTTCGAGTCGAAGCTCTTCGCCAAGCCTGATGCGCCGAGGCTCCTGGAGCGTGAGCTGTCGAAGCCTGGCTATGAACCCCGCACGATCGCCATCGGTACAAACACCGATCCCTATCAGCCGGTGGAAAAGAAGTGGCGGATCATGCGGGAGATCCTCGAAGTGCTCGAGGCTTATAACCATCCCGTTGGCATCGTCACCAAATCAGCACTTGTCATGCGTGACATGGATATCCTTGGCCGCATGGCGGAAAAGGGACTGGCGAAGGTGGCGCTCTCCGTCACCACGCTTGACCGGAAGCTCGCCCGCACCATGGAGCCGAGGGCTGCGACACCCACGCGTCGTCTGGAAGCCATACGCGCGCTGAGCGATCACGGCATCCCGGTCTCCGTCATGATGGGTCCGGTCATCCCTGGCCTCAACGACAGCGAGATCGAGCGTATTCTTGAATCCGCCCATGCCGCTGGCGCTCGTGAAGCTGGCTATGTCATGCTGAGACTTCCGCTTGAGGTGAGCCCCATCTTCAAGGACTGGCTGCTGCGCCATTATCCGGACCGCTTCCGCCATGTCATGTCGCTCGTCCGCTCGATGCGGGACGGCAAGGACTATGATGCTGAATGGGGAAAGCGCATGCGCGGAACCGGCCCCTATGCATGGCAGATCGGCCGCCGCTTCGAGATGGCCGCCAAGCGCCTCGGCCTGAACAAGGAGCGCATGAAGCTCACCACAGAACTGTTCCGGCCGTTGTCGCGCGGTGCAGAGCAATTGGTGCTGCTCTAGGGCGGTTCCAGGAAAAGTGGGGACCGGTTTTCCGTCCGGACCCGTGAGAAAACAAAGAGTGGGAGCAGAACAGAGTTTCTGTGAAAGTCTGAACTGCTCTAGACCGGGCGGGATAGGACGTCCCGCGGGGCGGGCGGCCTTGAGATTTCGGCACCGGCAGGCAGCTGTTGATGAACCGGTGGAGCACCGCTTCCCCACCGGGCAGGTGGAGCAGCCTTGGCCCGCTCGAAGTGATTGGAATTGAAGAGGCGTCGTCTTTCTCGTCCCGGAAAGCGATACCTTTGGTAGCCTGGCCCCTTTCCGCCGCACCCGGGGTTAAGGCTTGCAGAGAATCGGATGCGGTGTCAGCATGGTTTTCATGGCTGCCTCGCAATCCGATTCTCTGCTTCTTTTCGAAGAAATTCCTTTGCGCCCCGACTTCACGATGGAAGCCGGTTTGATGCGCGATGGGCATGCACCGGTTGTCGGGCTGGACGAGGTTGGGCGTGGTCCGCTTGCCGGACCTGTGGTGGCAGCAGCTGTCATTCTCGATCCTGACAAGATCCCGGATGGCCTGAACGATTCAAAACTGCTGACCGAAGCTGCCCGCGATGCGCTCTACGAAGAGATCATGGCGACGGCGCAGGCGGTCTCCGTATCCTCGCTCTGCTCAACCTCGATCGACCAGTCGAACATTCTGCGGGCGAGCCTTGAGGGCATGCGCCGTGCGGTGATGAGCCTTTGTCTCGAACCCCGCTATGCGCTGGCGGATGGCCGCGATGTTCCTCCTGGCCTTCCCTGCCCCTGCAAGGCAGTGATCAAGGGCGACCAGCGCTCACAGTCCATCGCTGCCGCGTCCATCGTCGCCAAGGTCACGCGCGACCGTATGATGGTGCGTACAGGCCTGCAGGCGCCTGCCTACGGTTTTGACAGCCACGTCGGATATGCCACGAAGAAGCACCGCGACGCGCTTGCTCTCCATGGCCCGCTCGCACGCCTTCACCGCATGACCTTCGCGCCACTGAAGAAAGGCGCCGAGCCTGTAGAGGCCGGCACCGAAGCCGAACTGGTCTAATCTGGAGCGGTTCCACGAAAGTGGAACCGGTTGTCCGTCCGGAACCACGAGAGACCAAAGAGTTAAAGCAGTTCGGAGTTTCTGTGAAAGTCTGAACTGCTAAGCTCCGAGCGGCGAAACGCCGAAGAGCAGCTCATGCAGCCAGAAGACGAAGATCAGATAGATCACAACACCAGCGACGATTGAGGAAATATCCTTCCTTAGCACGGGCTCCCGGCCAAGGCGCACTGGGCCGCGATAGACGTTGGAGATCAGGTCAATGGCCGCCCAGACGAGGATGCCGCCGAAGAGCAGCACGTCCGCCAGCGTTCCGTTGGCCAGCAAATGGGCAACACCCCAGAGCAGCGTCCCTATCAGCATCGGATGCTGGAGCTTCGCCTTGATGAAGCCCGGGTTGTGCGAGGCGGCAAACAGCGGGAACACCGGCAGCATCAGAAGCAGAGTCAGGTGTCGCATGCCGACCGGCGGATCATAGACGATGACGGGATCCTGCCGCGCCAATCCATAGCCCCAGATGATCAGCACGAGCCCGACGAGCGAGACCACCGTGTAAGTGAGCTTCCAGAATTTCTCCCCGCGCTGGTCAATGAGCTGCTGCCGGAAGCCCGGCGCAACTATGCGGGTCGAGTGAATGCCGAGGAAAAGAACCAGACCCAGAATCAGTACTGACATGTTTGCCTCTCCGCTTGTTCAGCGTTGAACAACGGACAGCAAACCCGCAGGCCATGCAAGTGCTTGTTCGGAAAATCCTGACGGCTGCTGACTCAGCTCACTCAAGCTCTATCCAATCCCCCAAAACAAAAATGCCGCCCTTGGGGCGGCATTTGAGACATCCGGTCGAGGACCGATGTTAGTTCATCTTGGCTTTCAGCTGAGCGAGAGACTGATCGAACAGTACTCCGCTTGCGCTTCCGTCGACCGTATCACTCAGGATCTTGCCTGCGGCAGCTACAGCAACGTCAACAGCGCGGGCACGAACCTCGTTGACTGCGTCGCGCTCGGCCTGGGCGATCTTCTGCTCGGCCAGCTTGGTGCGACGTGCCACGTATTCTTCGGTCTTCTCTTTCGCGTCGGCAACAATGCTTTCAGCTTCACGTTGGGCTGCAGATACGAGTTCTGCCGCTTCCTTTTCAGCCTCATGACGCTTGCGCTGATATTCGGCCAGCAACTGCTGAGCCTCTTCACGCAAGACGCGCGCATCTTCCAGTTCGCGACGGATGCGATCGGCACGCTCATCGAGCGCCTTGGCAACCATCCCCGGAACCTTCACGTACACGAGCAGCGCGAGGAACAGGATGAGGGAGATAAACGCCCAGAATGTTGCATCCATAGCGGTTCTCCTACTGGCTCACTGCTTTCACAGCAGCCGTAACGGTTGCCTTGCTCACGTCGTTACCGGTGAGCTGTTGAACGATCTCAGCCGCGGTCTCTTCAGCAATGTTGTCAACATCGGCCAAAGCGATACGCTTGATCTCCTCGATGCGGGTCTCGGCTTCGCCGAGCTTTGCATCGAGCGTCTCAGTGATCGCGCGACGGTCTGCCTCAGCCTGGGCCTTGGCGTTGTCCCGCGCTTCCTGCGCAATCGCAGCCGACTTGCGCCGTGCTTCTGCGAGCTCCTGCTCGTATGCGGCAACGGCAGCATCCGCCTCTTCCTTGAGACGGGAAGCCTGATCAAGATCGCTGGCGATACGATCGTGACGGACTTCCAGCGTGCCCCCGATACGTGGCAGGACCACGCGCTTCAGGAACAGGTAAAAAAGTCCGAACGTGATCGCGAGCCAGAGGACCTGCGACGCGTATGTCGAGCTGTCGAATGGAGGGAAGATACCGCCGTGGGCACCTTCTTCCACTATGCCAGTCTCGGAATGGGTTTCGCCAATTGCGGGTTGAGCCGCGTCCTGTGCGAATGCCGGTGCCACGAACATGGCTTTCCCCTTGCTCTATCCACGGCCGGACGCCTGAGGCGTCCGGCAAGCCAAAAAATCGTACGGCTTAGACGAACAGGAGGAGAAGGGCGACCAGCAGCGAGAAGATGCCCAGAGCTTCGGTAACGGCGAAGCCCAGGATCAGACGGCCGAACTGACCGTCAGCTGCCGACGGATTGCGCAGGGCGCCCGCCAGGTAGTTGGCAAAAATATTGCCGAGACCGATAGCTGCACCACCCATGCCGAGGCATGCAATACCTGCGCCGATCGCCTTTGCTGCTTCTGCTTCCATCTTGCAACTCCTTGTGAAGCGTTTGAACTCTTTGAAAGTTGGCGGAAAAGCCCGCCGTTAGTCGATCCTAGTGGCCCGGATGCACCGCATCATTGAGGTACATGCAGGTCAAAACGGCGAAGACGTAAGCCTGCAGGAAGGCAACCAGAAACTCGAGACCCGTGATCGCGACAGTCATGATCAGCGGAAGAATTGAACCAGCAACACCGACAGCACCGAGCGCGCTGAGCGAGGTTACGAAGCCAGCGAACACCTTGAGGGTGATATGACCAGCCAGCATGTTAGCGAAGAGACGAACCGAGAGGCTGATCGGACGCGAGAGGAAGGAAACAATCTCGATCGCGACAACCAGCGGCACCACGACGGCGGGAACGCCGCTCGGCACGAACAGCTTGAGGAAGCCCAGACCGTGCTTCATGAAGCCGTATACGATGACTGTTCCGATCACCAGCATTGCCAGCGCGAAGGTGACGATAATCTGGCTGGTAACGGTGAAGAAGTAGGGCACGAGGCCAAGCAGGTTCGCGACGAACACGAACATGAACAGCGAAAATACCAGCGGGAAGAACTTCATCCCGTGATTGCCGGCGCTGTCACGCAACATCGACGCGATGAATTCGTAAGCCATCTCGGCAACCGACTGGGCACGGGACGGAACCAGGCCGCGGTTGGAGGTGCTCAGGAACAGGAAAGCGCTAGCGGCAGCAACGGTCGCGACCATGAAGGCCGACGCGTTGGTGAACGACAGGTCCACACCACCAACTTCAATCGGAATCCACTTGGCAATCTGAAATTGATGGATGGGATCCGTGGCCACTGAAGCACCCTCACTTTGTGCGGCGTCTGCCGCTCTTATTTCCTTTGCGGATCATTGGCGCCACCGTCCTTGGGGGCCTGTGATCCAAACTCAGCAACCCGTCCCGCAGCACGCAGGACGTTTAGAACACCTGCTGCAAATCCGAGCAGCAAGAAGATAATTAGTCCCCACGGAGCGGTATCGAACAGGCGGTCGAAGAACCAACCAAGTCCGATCCCTACGACAACGCCGCCGATGAATTCGCCCGAAAGCTTGAAAGCGTTCCCGAATCCACTGCCGCCGTTAGTCTGCTTTGCGTTGCCTTCACCAGAGTCTGATGAAGCGCCTCGCGCCGCCAGGGCATCTTCAAGTTTGCGTCGCCGCTGCTCGAGTTCGTCAGGCTCATTTCGTTCTGCCATGAGAACCTCCAGCCGCTCGCAACCTCGAAAATTAACCGTCTCGAAGTCGCGGGCAACATAGTGAGAGGGCTGTCAGCAGTCAAGCCAACTATATGCGCTGTCCATAAGGGCATGAACGCTTGAAAAACAACGACTTAGCCCAGTGCGACAATGCGCCTACGTTCTTGCAACGCAGAAAGTGGAGAGAATCTCCCGCTTAAGCCGACTTCAGTTCCAACCGCCGCCATAGGTTCGGTAGAAAATGTGCTGGCCGATCTTGGTCAGCTTCTTCATCGTTCCAGCCCATCGCGGACGCACATAAGTGGCGTGATAATGGGTGGAGCTGCCAACGCTTTCGAGCCAGATCTTGCCCGCCGAGACGGCCATGGCAACGTCCTGCGCCACGCGGTAGTGGGAAGGGCTGGTGATCCGGTCCTTGATGCCATCGCAGGCAAACGAGAACTGGCAGCGGTTGAACCAGCTGTCGTTCTGATAGACGACGCCGCAGATGGAGTTCGGATAGGCAGGATTGCGGACGCGGTTGAGCACCACCTGCGCCACAGCCGCCTGGCCCTCGACCGGCTCGCCCCGCGCCTCGAAGTAGACGGCTTCGGCAAGGCACTTCTGCTCCTTGGCCGAGAAGGCATGGGCCGGCAGTGGCGCCTTTGCCCACATATGGTCTGCCGGGTTGATCGGCGGGATGAAGCGGCCGTCATCCTCGTCGCGCAGAATGCTGGCGAAGGGTGAAGCCTTCGCATAGTCGGGTTCCGCCGGAGCGTAAGCCGTGGCCAGGATGTCAGCTTCGTCATTGTTGACGAGCTTGGCGACGGCCGGCAGCATCTTCGGCTCAGGCTTTGCCTTGTGCTTGACGTGGAAGGCCGTGGCGATTTGGACTTCCTTGCCCTTGAGGTCCGGCTTCACGAAAGCCATCGTGACCTCACCCAGCGGTTCCGTCTTCAGGAAGGCACCAGTCTGCTCCACAATCGAACCGGCGTTGAAGAGGCTCGGCGGAGCCATTGGCATCACCTGGACGATGCGGCCTTGCTTGTCGTCGCGGTTCACCCGCTCTTCATCCGTGGCATCCACCTTGGTCTTGTTCTTCGACCGGAAGGCGATCTCGCCGATGCCCGGGGCATTGATACCACCGCCCGAGAGCGAACCCAGGCGGGCATTCGGATCATTGAAGGGCATCTCGGCTTTGTGGATGGAACCGGCGACCGACTGCTCGATCACCGCCGCCCAGCGGGTTCCCGACTCCTGGCCGGTAATCAAACTTGTGATGTCCTGATACGCCGCAACCGTTGGAAAGCCGATCCAGATTGCCAGCCCAAGCAGAGTGGGCGCCAGACGCGACCGCTTTTCAACGGGAATACGACTCGAACGCGGTACTGAACCTCGCACCCCAACCTCACTCAAACACATACGCTGTTGTTGAGGATGAAGATATTTGATTAACCTTGATCGAAGGTTAATTCGCCTGCCGCTTTGTCACTGATTTCATTAAGGATTCGGTAAGGAATGAGGCGTCGCTGACAAAGCCAAACGCGTGCGCTGCCGGCAAACAAAAACCCCAGGGCGAAGCCTGGGGTCAGAGTGCGTTTCTCGACGAACCTGTCAGTCCTTGTCCCTTGCCTTGCCAGCAAATGGATTGTCGGACGTACGCAACAGCATGCGGATCGGCACGCCGTAGATGTCGAACGCCTCGCGCAAACCGTTGATCAGGTAGCGCACGTAAGACTGCGGCATGACCTCTGGACGCGAGCAGGAAAGCACGAAGCCGGGCGGACGCGTCTTGATCTGGGTGATGTACTTCACCTTCAGGCGCCGTCCGGAAACGGCGGGTGGCGGATGCATCTGCGTTGCACGCTCGAGCCAGCGATTCAGTTTGCCGGTGGAGACGCGACGGTTCCAAACCTTGTGGGTCTCGACCACGGTTTCCATCATGCGGTCGAGGCCGCGTCCGGTCTCTGCCGAGATGGTGACGAAGCGCATGCCCTTCACCTGCGGCAGCAGACGCTCGAGCTTTTCGCGCAGTTCAGCCAGCATCTCCTGCGGGTTCTCGACGATGTCCCACTTGTTGAAGGCGATGACCGGCGCCCTGCCCTCGCGGATGATGAGGTCGGCGATCTGCAGGTCCTGCTTGTCGAAAGCCTGAGTTGCGTCGAACACGACGACCACGACCTCGGCGAAGCGAATCGCACGCAGCGTCTCGCCGACCGACAGCTTCTCGAGCTTTTCCTGGACGCGCGCCTTGCGGCGCATGCCAGCCGTGTCGGCCAGACGGATCGGACGATCCCGCCAGGTCCAGTCGACGGCGATGGAATCGCGCGTGATGCCCGCTTCCGGCCCCGTGAGCATGCGCTCTTCGCGCAGCAGCGCATTGATCAGCGTCGACTTGCCAACGTTCGGACGGCCTACGATCGCAATGCTGAGCGGCTTGCCGGAATCATATTCGGGCTCTTCAGCCTCAGGATCAATGTCGTCGCCCTGCAGAGGTTCATTGTTGGAGGGCCGGACGCGCTCCTCTTCTTCCTCTTCCGCAATCTTGTCGCCCATGATGTCGGCGATCGCATCGCGAAGATCGGGCATGCCGAGGCCATGCTCGGCCGAGATGGCGACCGGCTCCCCTAGACCAAGGCTGTAAGCGTCGAACACGCCAGCCTCGGCACCGCGTCCCTCCGTCTTGTTCGATACGAGGATCACCGGCTTGCCCTTGCGGCGGACGAGTTCAGCAAAGGTCTGGTCGTCAGGGATGATGCCGCTTCGGGCATCCACCATGAAGAGCACGACGTCGGCTTCGTCGATGGCCATTTCCGTCTGCTGGCGCATCCGGCCTTCCAGCGTCGGCGCGGCGGCGGCCTCAAGACCCGCGGTGTCGATCACGTCGAAGCGCAGGTCCTGCAAACGCGCGGCATGCACCCGGCGGTCACGCGTGACACCCGGCGTATCATCGACGAGCGCGATCCGCCTCCCGACAAGCCTGTTGAAGAGAGTCGACTTGCCCACATTGGGGCGGCCAACGATTGCGACCTTGAATGACATTACGAGCTCGATCCCGAACCGCTGATCAGCTCTGACATCATCTGGGCACGCTGGCGGACACCGGCAGGTGCATCACCATCGTCCAGAATCTGATTGAAGAGCGAAAGGGCGGTTTCGCGGTTTCCTTCTTTCCATGCAGCCAGCGCCAGCACTTCACGTGCCGAATGCCGGACCGGGTTTGTATCTGCCGTCAGCTGCTCGACGCGGGAAGCAACATCGGCGTAAGAGCCATTGTCCACCAGGAGCAGGCCAGCACGCAACCGCGCCATGTCGCGCAGAGCTGCCGGTGCCGAGCCATCGTTGGCGACAGCATCAAAGGCTGCGATAGCCTCAGTCGCCTTGCCGCTGCCGGCGAGCAGCGTGGCCTCGCGCAGCCGGGCCAGCATCGGATAAGCACCAATGCCACCCTCGCGCAGCTCGGAGAGCTTCGCGATGGCTTCATCGTTCTTGCCTTCGGCAGCAAGGTCCAGCGCCTGCGCGAATGCGTCGCCCGCCTTGTTGGCGCGGTTTGTCGACCAGTATTCGTAGGCAACGAATGCCGCTGTCGCGAGCACGATGAGCACCGCAGCGCCGATCGCTATGGAGCCGAAGCGGTTCCAGAACGCCTTCAGCTGATCCTGGCGAAGCTCCTCATTGACTTCGCGAATGAAACTGTCGTCCGACATGAAAACTCTCGTTCTTCTGCCGGGCTCGTTGCCGGCACTCTCTTCTGAAGGGCTTTTTAACGAAAATTACGGCGCATGGAAGGGGTCGGACGAAAAGCAGGCGCATCAGACCATTCGAAAAGCCAATATACCAGAAAGATGTGCAAAGCACGCCGGGACTCTCCTGACCGCCACATTCGTGACTTAGGCAGTAGGTTATATGATTCTCACCGAGCATTTTTATGAGCGCAAAGCATATTGGTCTGGTCGCGTTTTCTGCCCTTCTGACCCTCTCCCCGGCCCACGCACGAGAACGTCCTCCACAATATGTATTGATCTCGTTTGACGGAGCCGGCCCCGTTGCGCAGTGGAAGCGCAGCCGCGAACTGGCAACGCAGGTGGGGGCAGAATTTACCTACTTCCTCTCCTGCGTTTACCTGCTGACCAGGGAGAACCGTAGTACCTATGTCGCGCCAGGCGCCAATGGTCCGAAGTCCAACGTAGGCTATGCCAGTTCGCGTGAGGACGTCGCTGCCCGCCTCGACCAGATCTGGAAGGCCCGCGCTGAAGGGCATGAGATCGCCAACCACGGCTGCGGCCATCTGGATGGTGCCCACTGGTCCGTGGCCGACTGGCAGCATGAGTTCAAACAGTTCGACAAGGTCCTGCTCAACGCCTGGAAGCTCAACGACATCGCGGGCGAGCCAGCCGATTGGGCAAAATTTGCCCGGGAAGAGGTCAAGGGCTTCCGTGCGCCCTATCTTTCCACCTCGTCGACCCTCTTCAAGGCGCTGGATGCAACGAGTTTCCTTTATGATGGAAGCACGGTGTCAAACGGTCCCGTAGCCGTGAAGGTGAAGGACGGCGTCTACCGCTTTTCGCTGCCGATGATTCCGGAAGGTCCGCGCCAGCGCCCCATCATTGCAATGGACTACAACCTCTATTTCCGTCATTCCGGCGCACAGGAAGAGCCGGAACGCGGCGCAGAGTTCGAACAGCGTGCCTATGAAGCGTTCATGGCAGCTTTCACCAGGCAATATGACAACGGGCGCACGCCGCTGCAGATCGGCCTGCATTTCACCCTGATGAACGGCGGTGCCTACTGGCGGGCGCTTGAACGCTTCGCGCGCGAGGTCTGCCCCCGCAAGGATGTGCGCTGCGTCAGCAACCAGCGCTACCTGGATGAAACGGAATCGAAGCAGGCCCACCTGCCCGGTCGCACCGACGGCTGAGGACGTGAATTTTACTTAGCCGTCAACAGCCGTTCATTTGCCATACACATTCGTTTCCGTAGCTTCTACAAGCGTTACTTGACCCACTGGAGCCCAGTTGGGACCATCGGAACGCCCACTCTTGGAACAAATAGCATCAAAGCGAATTACTTCGATGCTGAATGACTTTGGAGAGTCCCGATGAAAAAGCTTGTTTTAGTTCTGCCGCTGTTGCTTGGCGGTGTCGCAGCCTGCACCCCAACCCAGCAAGGCGCGGCGATCGGTGGCGCCGGTGGCGCGGCGATCGGTGCAGCGGTGGCAAATGACAGCCTCGAGGGTGCGGTCATTGGCGGCGCAGCCGGCGCAATCGCTGGTGCGCTTATCGGCCGGGCATCCGAGGGTAGCAGCCAGTGCGTATATCGCGACCAGTACGGCCGTCGTTATACCGCAGCCTGCCCGCGCGGTTACTAAACTTAATAGAATTCATAGGCATGTCTCAAAGCCGGAGCTCGTCTTCGGCTTTGAGACATTTTCGTTTGCATATTGCTTGAACCTTTACTCACCGCCCTTGTTTATCGCTTCCTCTTGAGGCATGGTCCCGCCCATCGACAGGGGCGCTCTGTAAGCCGGGCAAGGCATAAGTCTTCGCTTCAACGGCTTTCAGGGCTGAGATGATGGATGGTCCATCTGTCCCTAGAGCTGATCTGGGTAATGCCAGCGGAGCGAGGCGAACCATGTTTTCAGGTGCACAGGTATCACTGTATCCAATGTCCGACGATTTCGTCGGCATCATCTTGGGTGCGATCAAGGCGCTCGATCCTTACCGTCCCAACTTCCGCATCGAAACCGATGACGTGTCCACCCTTCTGGTCGGACCGCCCGAGCAGCTGTTTCCAGCGATGCGCGACCTTTTCGTTAGTGCAGGCTCGGCTGGCAAGCATTGTGTTATGGCGTCTACAGTGTCGCGTGGCTGCCCCGGCGAACCGGACGACCCGATCTGCACGCCGAGCGCGCACTTCGGCAAGCAGCCTCCGCTGGCCGAGCGCATTGAAGCCGCGCACAAGGCTGTGGCGCTGGCGCCGGTCACCGGGTTGACCGTTGCCGCCCAGTTTTCGCTCTATCCCTTGGGCTCTTCCCATCACATGGACGAGATCTACGGCTGCATCGAGTTCGTCAAAGGCTCCGGCGTTTTCGACCGCTCCAAGAACTTCTGCACCAAGCTGCGTGGCGATGCGGGCGCCGTCTTCGCCACTATGTCGGAAGCGTTCCTGAATTTCGGTGCGCCCGAAGGCCATGTGGCGCTGGACCTCAAGGTTTCCGCGCATAGTCCGACGAAGGTTTAAATCCGGCGCGCGCGGCCTTTTGCTTCAGGCTCGGTCTCGAATAAGCTGGAACCCACTGCCCTGGCGGTTGTTCCACCATCGAGATCGACCTAGCACGGAGCCCACAATGCGCCACCAAATCCTTCGTTCTTCGCTGGCTGCGATTGCAGCATCCCTTGCCGTTCCTGCTCTGGCCGTAGAGGAAACTTTCGAAACGGAAGGCCCGTCCATCCGCGTCGAAACCATCGCCAATGGCCTCTCGCATCCATGGGCACTGGCCTTCATGCCCGACGGTTCTATGCTGGTGACCGAGCGAAACGGCAATCTTCGCCACGTCTCGGACAAGGTGTCCGAACCGATCGCCGGTGTCCCTGACGTGGATGCACGAGGCCAGGGCGGACTGCTCGACGTAGCACTTGACCCGCAGTTCGAGGAAAACCGGCTCGTCTACCTGAGCTTTGCCGAAGCTGGCGAAGGCGGCAACAGCACCGCCGTCGCGCGTGGCGTGCTGAGCGAGGACCTGACAAGGCTCGACAATGTCGAGGTCATCTTCAGCCAGAAGCCGAAGGTGCAGAGCCAGCAGCATTTCGGCTCCCGCCTCGTCTTCGACAATGACGGCTACCTGTTCATCACGCTCGGCGAGAGATCGCAGGCGCAGTTCCGCGAACAGGCCCAGCAGCTGAACTCACACCTCGGCAAGATCGTCCGCATACGTCCGGATGGTACGGTGCCGGACGACAACCCCTTCGTGAACCAGGCCGATGCGCTGCCGGAGATCTGGTCCTATGGCCATCGCAACGTACAGGCCGCAGCCATCAATCCTGAGAGCGGGGTTCTCTGGGAAATTGAGCACGGACCCCGCGGCGGCGATGAACTCAACATCGTTCAGCCCGGCGCCAATTACGGCTGGCCGATCGTCACGCTCGGCATCAACTACGACGGCACGACCATCGGCGAAGGCGTCGAGCACCAGGAAGGCATGGTCGATGCAATCCGCACATGGACGCCGGTCATCGCCCCCTCCGGCATGATGTTCTACCAGGGCGAGGTCTTCCCCGACTGGAAGGGCAACCTCTTCGTAGGCGGCCTGGCCTCCACCGCGCTGGTGCGACTGACGGTCGATGGCGACAACATCTCTGGCGAGGAGCGGCTACTTGAGAGCTTGGGCCTGCGCATCCGCGATGTGGCTGAAGGCCCGGACGGTGCGATCTATGTCATCACCGATGAGGATGACGGCGAAGTCCTGCGGATTTCTCAGGATGCGGGGTAAGTTTACGGTGAGTTAACGATAACGGTTCACCATGCAGGGAAGGTGCGCGGGTCCCCTCGCGCCCTTCATAATTCTGTTTAGTAATTCTTGATAATTTGTACCTAACCTCGTCGTCGGAGAAGTCTTTGCAGCGATGGCTGCAATTTTCAGATCTGGCGTGCGAGTCCCAATGCGTTTTTCCGGCAAGACAGCGATACTGTTGCTCTGTGTGGCAACCCTCACGGGTTGCTCTTCACGTGGCATGAGCGTCGAAGAGTTGATGACACAGCTCTCCTACGAGACGACCGCATCCGTTGCGCCCAGCGCTGCGGCGGCGCCAGCCTCTGCAGCGGCGCCGTCCTCTTCCGAAGAGCTTCCCGCCCTTGCCATTGCTCCGACCGAAGCGCCCGTACAGATGGCAGCGCTTGTCACGCCAACGCCCCGCCAGGCGTCGCCTCATCGCGGCAAGCAGAAAATCTATGCCCAGAAATTTCGCGATGCCAAGCCGATCAACTTCGGCAAGCAGCATGCCCCGCATCGTTTGCCGGTCCATGGCGTCGACGTGTCCCGTTGGCAGGGGAATATCAACTGGCAGGACCTGCGCGAACACGGCGCCAACTTCGTCTACATCAAGGCGACGGACGGCGGCGACCATCTCGATCCCATGTTCCGCCGGAACTGGCTTGCGGCATCGGCTTCGGGCATGAGGCACGGCGCTTACCACTTCTTCTACTGGTGCCGCACGGGCGCCGAGCAGGCTGACTGGTTCATCCGCAACGTGCCCAAGGAACCGGGCGCTCTGCCGCCGGTGCTTGACGTCGAGTGGAACGGCCAGTCACAGTGCAAGAAGCGCCCGTCGCGCGAACAGGTCATCGAGAAGATGCGGGTGTTCCTCGATAAGCTGGAGCGGCATTACGGCCAGCGGCCGATCATCTACACCGCTCCCGACTTCTACAAGGACAACCTCCAGGGCGAATTCCTCGATTACCCGTTCTGGCTGCGCTCGGTCGCCGCTCACCCGTCCAAGGTCTATCCGGGCCGCCCGTGGGTGCTGTGGCAGTACTCCGGCTCGGGCCTGTCGAAGGGCGTCGGAGAGAAGATCGACCTCAACGTCTTCAACGGCAGCGAGCGCGACTGGCACAACTGGATCGCCCGCAACACCCACTAAAACTTAAGGCAACCTACGCAGCCGTTGGCCCCGGATCGTCATTCGGGGACCACGGAGAGCCTGCTGAAGGCCTCGCCTTCGTTCGGAACGCCACGACCTCTCCACCTGTCCGGCTCTCGGCAAGAGGTCCTCTAACCGTATGCTGCACTCGGGTCAGCCTGACGGTTTCCCAAGCGCCTTCCGGCGTCTCGATCATCGCGCTTGCTCCTTCGGCCAGCCCTAACAGGCCGAGCCCTCGAACGGTGTAAACGGAAAGGTGCGCGTGCCCCGCATCTTCCGGCGTAAGCTCCACAAGTTGGTGTGGACCGAAATCCTCGCTACCGATCCGGTAGGAGATCCAGCTGTTGAGCACCGCTACCTCGGTCGGAATATCATCGCGCAGATAAAGGCGGCTATCGCGAACCTTCCGCCGCAGCATCCTCGCGTAGAATGTGTCGAGGTGCGAAAAGCGCGTGGCCATGCGCTCCAGGATCAAATGGTCTCTGGTCGTCAGGTGGCAAGATGAAGTGTCCATCGTCATTCAAGGTTCTCCTGCCCCTCGGACGATGCTCGCTCCGGGGCCGATGCATTGAAACCAAGTCACTCGCCGAAAATGACGATCGCGGCCCGCACCAAAGGTACGAACCTGTCACTCGCGACATGTGTCTGAATTGATGCGACGCAGAACGATGCAGCCGAAGGCTGATCGTAATTCCCGTCGGAAAGCTCCAGTCCCCGTGTTCAGGACATGCCTGAACCGGGGCTAGCCTCCTGCGATGGGAACGACCCTCAATGCGCAGCCAAGAAGGCGAAATGTCCGCTTAAGCTTCATGGACATGAGCTTGCCCTCTTCGCGGCGAAAGTCAAGCTCGCGGCAGACCTGTAGCAGAAGCCAATAATTTCACAGGCAAATTGTCTCAATTGCAGACAAATGGAGTTCGAATCCCTATCTGAGGGGGCAGGAACTTGCAGTTGTCGCCCCCCTACCCTATAGCACCACGCCAGCCGGGTGCTGCGGACAAAACAAGCGACAAGAAACAATTGGCGTCGAAGGCAGCTCGAAAGAGCGAGCCGATGCGATAGCCGTAATCGGACGTGAGGCCAGAACATGTCGGAAATTTCGACGCCCTACTATCTGATCGACAAAGCCAAGCTTCTCTCCAACATGGAGATCATGGATCGCGTTCGTCAGCAGTCCGGAGCCAAGGTTCTGCTTGCGCTCAAGTGCTTTGCCACCTGGTGCGTCTTCGATCTGATGAAGCATCATATGGACGGCACAACGTCCTCGTCGCTCTACGAGGTAAAGCTCGGCGCCAAGCATTTCGGCGGCGAAACCCATGCCTACAGCGTGGCCTATGCCGATCACGAGATCGACGAAGTCATCGCCAACGCGAACAAGATCATCTTCAACTCGCTGTCGCAGTTCGAGCGTTTCGCCGACCGCGCGAAGCACATTCCGGTAGGCCTGCGCCTGAACCCCGGTGTGTCGTCTTCCGAGTTCGACCTGGCCGATCCTGCCCGTCCCTTCAGCCGTCTCGGCGAATGGGATCCGGCCAAGGTACTGCCGGTGATCGACCGCATCGATGGCTTCATGGTTCACAACAACTGTGAGAACGGCAGTTTCGAGCTGTTCGACCAGCTGCTGACCCGCGTCGAGGAACGTTTCGGCGACTTGTTCCACAAGGTGCGCTGGGTGAGCCTCGGCGGCGGCATCCATTTCACCGGCGAGAACTATGAGGTCGACGCCTTCTGCGCGCGCCTCAAGGCATTCTCTGAAAAGTACGGCGTGCAGGTTTACCTGGAGCCCGGCGAAGCCGCGATCACCAAGTCCACCACGCTGGAAGTGACGGTGCTGGACAAGCTCGTCAACCAGAAGGAACTTCTGATCGTTGACTCCTCGGTCGAGGCTCACATGCTCGACCTCCTGATCTATCGTCAGGCCGGAAAGATAGAACCCAACACGGGCGACCATACCTATCAGGTTTGCGGCAAATCCTGCCTGGCGGGCGACATTTTCGGTGAATTCCGCTTCCCTCAGCAGGTACAGATCGGTGACCGTCTGTCGATCCAGGATGCGGCTGGCTACACGATGGTGAAAAAGAACTGGTTCAACGGGGTAAAAATGCCCTCCATCATGGTCAAGGAACTGGACGGCACCGAACGGCTCGTTCGCGAGTTTGGCTTTGCGGACTATGAAGCCAGCCTTTCATGAAGTAGTTAGGCAGACCCTTACCCACCTCTCGGAAACGTAAAAAGGAGTGTTCCCGGCGAAATGAAAAAGAATGTCCTTATCATCGGCGCTGGCGGTGTAGCCCAGGTAGTGGCGCACAAATGCGCGCAGAACAACGATGTACTTGGCGATATTCATATCGCATCGCGCACCGTTGCCAAGTGCGAGGCAATCCGCGCTTCGGTACATGAGAAGGGAAGCTTGAAAACGCCGGGCGTACTTGAGATTCATGCGCTTGATGCAACAGATGTTGAGGCAACCAAGGAGCTGATCGGGAAGACCGGCGTCCAGATTGTCATCAACGTCGGCGCCCCCTTCGTCAACATGTCGGTCCTGCAGGCCTGCATCGAGACTGGCGTTGCCTACATGGACACGGCCATCCACGAGGATCCGCTGAAGATCTGCGAGACCCCGCCATGGTACGGCAACTACGAGTGGAAGCGCGCTGAGGCAACAGAGAAGGCTGGAGTTACCGCGATCCTCGGCATCGGCTTCGATCCGGGTGTTGTGAACGCCTATGCCGCGCTTGCAGCCAACGAATATTTCGACAAGCTCGACTCCATCGACATCATCGATGTGAACGCCGGCAGCCACGGCCGCTACTTCGCGACCAACTTCGACCCGGAGACGAACTTCCGCGAGTTCACCGGCCGCGTCTGGTCGTGGCAGAACCGTGAGTGGACCCAGAACCAGATGTTCGAGATCCGCAAGGACTGGGACCTCCCGGTTGTCGGCAGCCGCCCGACCTACCTCACGGGCCATGACGAGATCCACTCTCTGTCCAAGAACCTTGACGTCCCGGACGTCCGGTTCTGGATGGGCTTCGGCGACCACTACATCAACGTGTTCACGGTCCTGAAGAACCTCGGCCTCCTCTCGGAGCAGCCGGTGAAGCTCGACAACGGCCAGGAAGTTGTGCCGCTGAAGGTTGTAAAGGCTGTTTTGCCGGATCCGGCGTCGCTTGCTCCGAGCTACACGGGCAAGACCTGCATCGGTGACCTGGTCAAGGGCCAGAAGGACGGCAAGGACCGCGAGGTCTTTATCTACAACGTAGCCGACCACGAGGAAGCCTACGCCGAGGTCGGCAGCCAGGGCATCTCCTACACGGCAGGTGTGCCTGCCGTCGCTGCGGCAATGCTGGTTGCCACCGGCGAGTGGGATGTGGGCAAAATGGTCAACGTGGAAGAGCTTGCCCCCCGTCCGTTCCTGAAGCTCCTCGACAAGCTGGGCCTCCCCACCCGCATCCGCGACGAGGAAGGCGACCGCGAGCTTAGCTCGACGTTCTAAACTTTCGTCAAGGCATTTGATCCAAGGCGGCGCTGGTCATCCGGCGCCGCCTTTTTCTTTGCCATCGGTGCTTCGGCTTGTCGCACAGAAAGCGACGGCAAATGAGAATTATGGCCGGAACCTTTCTGCTCGCGGGTACTTATACGCTCAGTCTCGCAAACGTGAACGTCGCTTGAATTCAGAGGAAACACCCATGGCTAAAGAAAAGACGTTGGACGATCTCTTTCTCGATACGCTGAAAGACATCTATTACGCCGAGCGAAAGATACTTAAGGCGCTGCCCAAGATGGCGCGCGCGGCTCAGTCTGAGGAGCTGAAGGCTGCCTTCCTGCAGCACAAGGAAGAGACGGAAGGTCAGATCGAACGTCTGCAGCAGGTTTTTGAGGTGCTCGGCAAGCGAGCCCAGGGCAAGACCTGCCCTGCGATCGAAGGCATCATCGAGGAAGGAGAAGAGATCATGGAAGAGTTCAAGGGTATGCCAGCCCTTGATGCCGGCCTGATCTCCGCAGCCCAGGCCGTGGAGCACTACGAGATCACCCGCTACGGTACGCTGAAGCGCTGGGCAGAGGTTCTTGGTTTGAAGGAAGCGGTCCAGCTTCTGGATGAAACCCTCCAGGAAGAATCAAAGACCGACGAGTCGCTGACAGCCCTTGCGGATGCTTCTGCCAATGAAATGGCAAAGGCAGCCTGATCAAGGCACCAGAGCCAACAGCCGCCCCAAGCCTTGGGGCGGCTTTTGCGCGTTCATGTAATTAGAAGGTGCTGGAGCAGCCGTCCAAAACCGGGGCCTACACTGGGGACGTTTCTTGCACTTGCGATAGTCGCACCATAACCTGGCTTTCAACCTTGGGCGGGGGATAGCAATTGAATATCAGTCGTACTCTAAATCGACGCACGGGCGGTAGTAGCGCCGGCCTGTTCCAATTCTTCATTCTTGCATCGGAAGTGCAGTCATGATCCGCGCTCTGGACCGCAGCAACGAACCGTTGCTGCTAAGCATCGTTGCGGCATTGATGGCTGGCCCCTTTGTCGCCGACCTCCTGGTACCGCTGGGCGTCGCAGTTTGGGTTTCCTACCTGCTGCCGATCGTGCTCACCTATCTCGGTTGGCGCCCACAGCTCCCCGTCATCCTCGCCACCCTGGTCACCTTCTTCATGGTGGCGGGCTACATGCTGTCACCGGTTGGCGTGGATGAGGATGTGGCGATCATCAACCGTGGCTTCGGCGTGCTCACGGCCTGGATCATGGGCGGCGCAGGCTACTATTTCGTCAAGAACAAGATCGCTGTTCAGGCACAGGAATGGGTGCAGGCGGGCGAAGTCGGTCTGTCGCAGACCATGGGCGGAGAGCTGAACCTCGCGAGCCTTGGCGAGAACATCCTCAGGTACCTGGCTGAATATCTGGGTGCCCGCGTCGGCGTGATCTACATGCAGAACGGCCAGGGGCTCACCAAGACCGCCACCTATGCCCTTCCTGCCAGCGCTAATGTTCCCGATGTCATCAATGCTGAAGACGGTGTGCTTGGACAGGCCGTCAAGGACGGCCGTGCCTTCGATATCCGCGACATCCCCGACGACTATCTTTCCTTTGGCTCCGCCATGGGCAAGGGCAAGCCGCGTCATGTGCTGGCAGTACCGCTGAAGGCCGACGGCATTGTCAACGGTGTCGTCGAGCTCGGTTTCTCCGGCGACCTGGATCCATCCTCCCTGACCCTGCTTGAGCGCGTAGCACCTGCAATCGGGACCGCCGTCCGCTCCGCTGTCTATCGCGCGCAGCTCCGCGAGCTTCTGGAGCAGACGCAGAAGCAGGCGGAAGAGCTTCAGACCCAGAGCGAGGAACTGCGGGCCTCCAACGAGGAGCTGGAAGAATCCCAGACGCGTCTCGAACGTCAGCAGGCTGAACTCGAACAGAGCAACGTGCAGCTCGAAGAGCTTGCGCAGCAGCTTGAACAGCAACGCGACGAACTGCAGCGCGGGCAGCTTGCCCTGCAGGCGCAGGCGGTCGAGCTTGAGCGGGCAAACCAGTACAAGTCCGAGTTCGTGGCCAACATGTCTCACGAATTGCGCACACCGCTCAATTCGCTGCTGATCATGGCCCGTCTGCTCGCTGATAATCGCTCCGGCAATCTCACGGACGATCAGGTCAAATATGCGGAGACGATCGAGGCCTCGGGCAATGACTTGCTCAACCTGATCAACGACATCCTGGACATTTCCAAGATCGAAGCGGGACGCCTCGAAATCCGCCCCGAAGAGCTTCAGACGAAGGATGTGGTCTCGAAGCTCCGCACGACCTTCGCCCAGGCGGCCTCCCAGAAAGGCCTGACGCTGCGGGTCGAGATCGAGGACGGCGTGCCCGCAAGCTTTGTCTCTGATGGCCAGCGCATCGAGCAGGTTCTGAAAAACTTCCTATCGAATGCGGTAAAGTTCACCGAGCGTGGCGAAGTCGCTCTCGTCGTTTCAAGCATGAGCGACGGGCGAATTGCCTTCAACGTTCATGACACGGGCATCGGCATTCCAGAAACGCAGCTCGGCATCATCTTCGAGGCCTTCCGTCAGGCTGACGGAACGATCAATCGCCGCTATGGCGGCACGGGGCTTGGTCTCTCCATCTGCCGTGAACTTGCCCAGCTTCTGAATGGCGAGATCCACGTAACGAGCACCGAAGGCAAGGGCAGCGTCTTCACGCTGACCGTGCCGACTCATCTGGAAGCGGCGGCGAAAGATGGGACACCCATCGAGACGGACCGCGCAGAAATCCGGCATATTACCGAAATCCTGACCCCACCTACGGCAGATGCGCAGCCGAAGATTACCCGCCCACGGTTGATCGAGGATGATCGCGACAACCTTGCCGGCAGCGAGCGCGTCATCCTCGCGGTTGAAGATGATCCGGCCTTTGCCCGCATTCTTTTCGACATGGCCCATGAGCTTGGCTTCCATTGTCTGGTAGCCTCCACGGCCGAGGAAGGTGTCGCGCTGGCCCGTCAATACCTCCCCCACGCCGTGATCCTCGACCTCGGGCTTCCCGATCACACCGGCCTCTCGGTGCTCGACCGGCTGAAGCGTGACGTTCGCACCCGGCACATCCCCGTGCATGTGGTTTCGGCCAGCGATTACGCGCAGACGGCCCTGGCCTACGGCGCCATCAGCTACATGCTGAAACCGGTCAAGCGCGAGGAGCTGATCCATACGCTCGAGCAGCTGGAAATGCGCATGGCGCAGCGCGTTCGCCAGGTGCTCATCGTCGAGGACGACAAGACGCAGCTCGAAAGTCTTGGCCTTCTTCTCGCTTCCCGCGACGTCGAGACCGTGGGCGTTCGCACCGCCGCCGAGTGCCTGGAGAAGCTGCGCCAAACCACCTTCGACTGCATGGTGCTGGACCTGAGCCTGCCGGACGTCTCCGGGTTCGACGTGCTGGAACAGCTGCATGAGAACGAGGATTTCTCCTTCCCGCCGGTGATCGTTTACACCGGTCGCGACCTCTCCGCGGACGAGGAAATGCGTCTGCGGAAGTTCTCCAGCTCCATCATCATCAAGGGGGCCAAGTCGCCGGAACGCCTGCTCGATGAGGTGACCCTCTTCCTGCATCAGGTGGTTTCCGAGCTTCCGCCGAAGCAGCAGCGCATGCTCACACAGTCGCTCAACCATGATGCGGTGCTGGAAGGCCGGCGCATTCTGGTCGTCGAGGACGACGTTCGGAACGTGTTCTCCCTCACGAGCATCTTCGAGCCGCACGGGGTGATGGTTGATATCGCCCGCAACGGCCGCGAGGCGCTGGAAGCGCTCGAACGCTTGTCGAGTGCCGAGCCAGCCGTCGATCTCGTGCTCATGGACGTCATGATGCCGGAGATGGATGGCCTCACCGCCACACGCGAGATCCGCAAAAAGCGGCAGTGGAAGGACCTGCCGGTCATCATGCTGACTGCCAAGGCCATGGCCGAGGACCAGCAGCAGTGCCTTGCCGCAGGCGCCAATGATTATCTTGCCAAGCCCCTGGACGTGGACAAGCTCCTGTCGCTTGTCCGTGTCTGGATGCCGCGCTAGGAGATGTGCCGTTGACTGACGCACCGGACGACATCGAACTGAACCTGCTTCTGAGCGCCATCCGCCAGCGCTACGGCTATGATTTTCATGGCTATTCGCGGCCTTCCGTGACCCGCAGGCTACAGCGCGCGCAGAGCTACTTCGGCTGCGACAGCCTGTCGATGCTTCAGCACAGGGTTCTGCATGATCCTTCGACCATGCCGCAGCTCCTGAACTTCATGACCGTTCAGGTCAGTGAAATGTTCAGGGACCCCTCCTACTTCCGCACGCTGCGCGAGACCGTGATCCCGCACCTGCGGACCTACCCGTCTCTCAAGGTCTGGGTGGCGGGCTGCAGCGAGGGCGAAGAGCTCTATTCGCTCGCCATCCTCTTTCGGGAAGAGGGTCTGGAGGAGAAGACGATCTTCTATGCTACCGACGTCAACCCTGACGCCGTCAAGCGTGCGAAGGCCGGGATCTACGCGATGGACCGCATTCCGCTGTTTACCCGCAACCACGCGGCGGCAGGCGGAAAGGTCTCGCTCGCAGAATATTATACCGCCGCCTACGGCCGGGCGGTCTTTGACAAGACCCTGCGAGCCCGCACGGTCTTCGCCGAGCACAACCTTGTCTCAGATCAGGTCTTCGCCGAGGTCCAGCTTGTCTCCTGCCGTAACGTCCTGATCTACTTCGATCGGGAGCTGCAGGATCGTGCGATAGGACTCTTCAAAGATTCCCTGCCGCGCGGCGGGTTCCTGGGCCTCGGTTCGCGCGAAAGCCTTCGCTTCTCGAAATACTTCAGCAATTTTGCAGACTTTTCGCCGGCGGAGCGCATATACAGGCGCGACGTTGCGCACAGCCACAGTGAGGTTACAGCTCATGCCCTGGCGTAAACCAGTCAAGTTTCTTCTGGTCGACGATCTTGAGGAAAACCTCAACGCGCTTGTCGCGCTCCTGAACCGGGACGGACTTGAGCTACACACAGCCAAGTCCGGCTCTGAAGCGCTGGAGTTGCTGCTTCACAACGAATATGCCCTGGCGCTGCTCGATGTGCAGATGCCCGGCATGAGCGGCTTCGAGCTCGCGGAACTGATGCGAGGAACGGCGCGTACGCGTCATATCCCGATCATCTTCCTGACTGCCGTTGCGACGGACGAAAGCCTGCGCTTCCGCGGCTATGAAGCAGGTGCGGTCGACTATCTGCTGAAGCCCATCAATTCGCAGATGCTGCGCAACAAGACTGACATCTTCTTCGAGCTGTCGCGCCAGAAGGCGGAGCTCGCATGGCAACGCGACCTGCTGCATCAATCGGCGGAAGACCTGAGCAAGGCGCTGGTGCGCCTGCAGGCACATAGCGACAACTCGCCGCTCGCCATCGTGGAGTTCGACCCGAAATTCCGCCTCGTCTCCTGGTCCAAGGGCGCAGAGCGCATGTTCGGCTGGTGCGCGAACGAGACGCTGGGCAAGCACGCGCTGGAGTTCAAGTGGCTGCACGAGGACGACCACGAAGACCTGAAGGCGCTCGCCAACGACATGCTGGCGGGAAATCAGCTGCGCAACAAGTTCAGCGCGCGCGTCTACAACAAGGACGGCTCGGTCATCGAATGCGAGTGGTATAACTCCGCCCTGCAGGATCAGTCGGGCAGGCTCATCTCCATCAACTCGCAGGTGCTGGACGTCACCGAGCGCAAACGCGCCGAAGACGCGCGCCAGCTGCTGGTTGGCGAGCTCAACCACCGCGTCAAGAACACGCTGGCAACCGTTCAGGCAATCGCTACCCAGACGCTGCGGCGCTCGGCAAGCCCGCAGGAGTTCAACGCCAATTTTACCGGTCGCCTTCAGTCACTGGCACGCGCCCACTCGCTTTTCAGCAGCACCACGTGGCAGCCGGTAGACCTAGACGAGCTGATCAGGAACCAGCTTCATGTGGGCTCCATCGATGAGCAGCGCTACATCCTGCGCGGTCCAGGCGTGCGCCTGCCCTGCCAGCCGGCCCTGCACTTCGCGCTAATCCTGCACGAGCTTGGCACCAACGCGCGCAAGTACGGCGCGCTTTCTACCGACGACGGCAAGATTGAGCTGCACTGGACCGTCGACAACGGCATGCTTCGTCTTAGCTGGTCGGAGACGGGCGGCCCAATCGTAAAGGTTCCAAGCAAGCGCGGTTTCGGCAGCACGCTGATCGAACAGATCGTCTCCGGCGCGGATGGCGAGGCGAATGTCTCGTTCCGGGCCGAGGGCGTGATCTGGACGATCACGGCAAAGCTGACGGACTACCCGGATTCCGAGGAAACCGCCGCGCATTCAATCTCGACATCTGCGGCCCCCGCAACCATTGCGGAAGTCGTGCGTGCGAGTGACCATCGACCAGAAACTTTGGCTGGCAAGCGCTTCCTTGTCATTGAGGACGAGCCCCTTGTAGCGCTGGAGATCGAAGGCCTGGTCGAGGAATTCGGCGCAAGCGTCGTCGGCCAGACCCGCACGGCCGAACAGGCCCTGGCTGCAATCACCGGCGAGACGGTGATCGACGGCGCGCTTCTCGATGGCAACCTTCACGGCCAGCCTGTCGACGAGATTGCGGCCGCCCTCACCCGCCGCAATATTCCTTTCGTGTTCGTCACGGGCTACGGGCGAGAGACGCTGCCGCGCGCCTTCCAGAACGCGCCGCTGCTCACCAAGCCCTTTACGGAAGCGCAATTGCTCGCCGCTGCCCGCCAACTCGTCGCCCAGGCGCCTGAGGTGGTGACGCTTCGGAAGCGCAAGGGTTAGTCCCTTCGCTTCCGGCGGATCTCCTCCAGCACACCCTCTGGCGATACGGTTTTCGTGAGATCCTCGGCGTCGACGTCCTCAGGGACGTCGACCTCAAGCCGCTCAGCAATAGCCATCAGCAGGCTAGCGAGCTTTGTCGTCTCATGTTCGGCTAGCAGGCTGATCTGCAGCGTGAGTTCGGCCCGATCCTCGTCCAGCCGCGCCTGCCGGCGCTGGTTCATGAGCACGAAGGTGGAGAGAAAGATCGCTTCGACCGAGGCGATCATCGCGAGCACCACGAGCGTCGGATCCCATGGCTCGAAGATCGGCAACAGCCCGACATTGATGAGGATCCAAAGCCCGAATATCACGCCGTGAACCAGCACGGACCAGACGCTGCCGGTGAAGTCGGCCATCCGCGCGGCGATACGTTCGGTGATGATCTCCTGCTCTGCCTCCCGCTCCCTGCGCCTCATGAGCGCCTCGACATTGTTGGCGAGGGGTTCTGAAACCTCTTCGCGCTTCGCATTCCCTGCTTCGCTCATGATGCAACCTTCTTGATGAGAGTACCCGAACCTTGAGACGCGGCTTTTGTTCGACGGAACAAGGCTCGTCGTGCGGAGTTGGTTCTGGCTGTTGAGCGGGAGGAACACTTGGAAACAACGCCATTGAAGACGCCGCGCGGCAGGGACAAGAAATCATGACATCGGCAGATGGATACAGGAACCTGATCGCGGGCTTCGCGATGGAGGCAGGTGCGCCGCAGTTGATCGACGGCGAGACTGAAGCCGCATTGATAAGGGCGCTTGAAGCTGGCGGCGACAAACCCGCCCTCGATGCACTTGCGGCGGTGATTCCGCCCAAGCCTGTCTACGCGAGGGGCACCCGCTGCTTCATTCCTCCATGGCTCGAGATCGGAAAGACCTGGGGAATCGCCTGCCAGCTCTACGAACTGCGCTCGTCCCGCAACTTCGGGATCGGTGATTTCGAGGATTTGGCCAGGCTCTGCGAAATCTTCGGTGCCGCAGGCGCTGACTTTGTCGGCGTCACGCCGCTGCACGCGCTCTTTTTGGCAGACCCGGAAGCCACCAGCCCCTTCTCACCGTCAAACCGGCGCTTCCTCAATCCGCTCTATATCGCGCTGGAAAAGGTTCCGGGTGTGTCGGAACTAAAAGTCCCCGAAGAGGACGGCGAGTTCGTCGACTACGCCGCCGTCAGTCGTTTCAAGCTGGGCATCCTTCGCGACGCCTGGAAGAACTGGACGCAGCAGGACAGCTTCCTTTCAGAAGAATTCGAGGCTTTCCGTGCCGAGCGTGGCGAGATGCTCCGGCTCCACGCGCTTTTTGAGGCCATATCGGCCGAGATGGTTGAGCGGGGCTCCGGCGCGGAATGGACGAGCTGGCCGGATGATTTCCAGTCGCCTGAAACCCGCACGGTGCAATATTTCGCCAGCACCAATGGCGACGACGTCGCCTTCCACGAATGGCTGCAATGGCTGGCTGACCGGCAGCTGAAGGATGCCGCCGACCGCGCCAGAGCAGCGGGCATGCGCATCGGGCTCTACCTCGATATGGCCGTGGGCGAAGCGCCGGGTGGATCGGCCACGTGGAGCCGGCCCCAGGACTACATCCAGGATGCTACGATCGGCGCGCCGCCGGACTATTTCAGCACGGAGGGTCAGGGCTGGGGCGTGGCGGGCTTCTCGCCGCTCGCGCTCTGGCAGCAGGATTTCGCCCCGTTGCTCGACCTCATCCGTGGCGCTTCCCGTCACGCCGGCGCGCTGCGCATCGATCACGCCATGGCGCTCTGGCAGCTATTCTTCATTCCATACGGCTCGTCGCCCGCGCAGGGTGCATATCTCCGCTTCCCCCTTGAGGACATGGTGGAGCGACTGGCCGCTCTGTCGCGCAAGCTTGAGGTCATCATGATCGGCGAGGACTTGGGCCATGTGCCGGACGGTTTTCGCGAGGCCATGTCGGCGGCTGCCATCCTGTCGAACAGCATCCTCTACTTCGAACAGGACAAGACGGGCCGCTTCCTGTCGCCAGAAAGGTACCCGCGCCAGACGCTCGCCTGCCTCTCGACACACGATCTGCCGACACTGCGCGGCTGGTGGTCCGGCAAGGACATCGAGTTGAGACGCGACTACAAGCTCATCGATGAAGAGAGCGCAGCCGAGCAGGCGCTCGCCCGAACCAAGGAACGCGAGGCAATGGTGAAGCTGGTCTCGAATGGTCGAGGCTCGAACGACAACGCGCCTGAGGTGCTGGAGCTGCAGCTGGCAGCGGATGTGCACAGGAAGCTCGCGCAATCCTCCGCAATGCTGGTGGCGGTAAGGCTGGCGGATATCGTCGGCGAGCAGGACCCCACCAACCTTCCCGGCACCCATAGGGAATATCCGAACTGGCGGCGAAAGCTCCCCGTCACGCTTGAAGAACTGCAGGAACTGCCCCTGTTCACACCCATAACGGACGCCATGCGCGGGGAGCGCCACCGATGAAGCTACCGACCGCCACCTACCGCCTGCAGTTTCGTGAAGGCATGGATTTCGACCGCGCAGCCGCGCTGGTCCCCTACCTGCAAAAGCTCGGCATCAGCCACCTCTACGCCTCGCCAATCTATCAGGCGACCTCCGGCTCCACCCACGGCTACGACGTGGTCGATCACAATGTCTTCGACCCGGCGCTGGGTGGCCGGGAAGGTTTTGAAAGAATGCACACAGCCTTGAAACAGGCTGGCATGGGCCTCATCCTCGACATTGTACCGAACCACATGGCGGCCTCGCTGGAAAACCCCTGGTGGCGGGATGTGCTGCGATGGGGCGAGCAGAGCCGCTACGCCCGCCACTTCGACATCGATTGGTCGCAGAAGCTGACGCTGCCGGTGCTTGGGTCACCGCTTGAGGAAGTGATCGCAGCCGGAGAGCTTGCGATCGTACCAGGCGCCGAGGATGGTTCGCCCGCGCTTGCCTATTTCGACAACCACTTTCCGCTTCACCCCGAAAGCCCGCCCTTTGACAGCGACGCGGACAACCTCCGTGAGATCCTCTCGGCACAACCCTGGGAACTGACCTACTGGAAAGAAGCTTCCAAACGGCTGAGCTATCGCCGCTTCTTTGAAGTCACCGGGCTTGTGGGCGTACGCGTCGAGGACGAGCCGGTGTTCAACGATGTGCATCGCCTGACGCTGGAACTTGTCCGCGACGGCAAGGTGGATGGCCTGCGCATCGACCACGTGGACGGCCTTGCCGATCCCGGTGGATACCTCGCCCGCCTGCGTGAGGCCGTGGGCGATGACACCTACATCATCGTCGAGAAAATTCTGGTTGGCGACGAGTTATTGCCGTCCGAATGGCCGATCGAGGGCACCAGCGGCTACGAGTTCATCGACATGATAGCCGACGTGTTGCCCTCGGATGCGGGGCTCGAGAAACTTTCCCAGCTCTACGAGACTCGGACCGGCAGCGCTGACACGCTCTCCATCCGCAGGGAAGCCAAGCGGCAGATCCTTGAGAACAATTTTGCCGGCGAGGTCGATCGGCTGGTGGGGCTGCTCTCCCGCGCGGTTGAGCCGAATCCCGATATCAAGGAAGCGCTGCTGGCGCTTCTGGCGGCCATGCCGGTCTACCGCACCTATGGCGCGGGCGGAGCAATGCCGGAGCGCGATGGCCGGGTTCTGGAAGCGGCGGCGGTGGAGGCGATGCAATATCTCCCCGATGGACACGACACGCTGCAGGAGCTCGTTTCTTTCTTCAAGGGAGAGGCCCCGATCCGCGACGAGGAGGCTGCCCGCCTCGCCCGCATCCGCTTCGAACAGCTTTCCGGCCCCGCCATGGCAAAGGGCGTGGAAGATACGCTCTTCTACCGCGACCATCGTTTTCTGGCGCTGAACGAGGTCGGCTGTGACCCGGCCCATCCCGCCGGCAATGTCGAGCGGTTTCATCGGCGGATGGAGGAACGCGCCGCGCGACTGGACCACTCGCTCTCCGGCACGTCAACGCACGATACCAAGCGCGGCGAGGATGCCCGAGCTAGACTTTATGCCATTTCGGAAGCCCCAGAGCTCTGGGCCGAAGGATTGGAGCGCTGGAAGTCCATGAACCGTTTCCCTGACGTTTTGGAGCCGGAACTTGAATGGCTTGTCTATCAGGCATTGGCTGGCGTCTGGCCCTATCCGTTTAATGAGGCAGCACTTCCACCCCTCCACGACCGTTTGGAGGCTTACCTGCAGAAAGCGCTGCGGGAGGCAAAGCAGCGGACCAGCTGGACGGAAGTCGATGAAGCCTACGAGGAAGCCGTCATCACCTTCGTTGATGGCGCGCTTGAGAATGCCGCGTTCCGCGAAGATTTCTCACGCACGCTTCAGCCCTTCATCATGGCTGCGCACAACAACAGCCTGACCCAGACGCTTCTGAAGATGGCCTGCCCCGGCATCCCGGACATCTATCAGGGTTCGGAAGCTGAGGACCTGAGCCTTGTCGATCCGGATAACCGCCGCCCACCAGATTTCGCCAAACTTGAAGAGATGCTGCAAGGTGGCGGCGAGAGCCTTCCAGCGCGCAAGCAGGCCATGATCGCTCGCCTCGCCAACGCAAGGACCCAGCATCCCGCCCTGTTCAATAATGGCGATTACCAGCCGCTGGAGGTCACCGGACCATTCGCCAAACATATGATCGCCTTCAGCCGTTCGAGAGGTGATCGCCACCTGATCGTCATCGCGCCCCGCCTGACGCTAGGGCTTATCGAAGAGACCGGACATATCCGCCCGGATGTGATGCAGCAGACGGAAATCACGCTGCCGGAAGCGCTTCAGGGCAAACCGTTCACGAACCGGCTGGCCGGCAGCGAAGATGCGCAGATTACCTCCGGCTCCCGCCTCAACCTCGGCCGGTTCGCCACCGCCCCGTGGGTCGCGCTCGTGCATTAGCCGGTTCCTGAAATTTGACCGGCCTCGACCGGAACAACTTCCGCCCTGCTCGGTTCTTAACTTGCCAACCGGGGAGCAACATGGCGCGTATATCAGCCTCCAAAAAATCGAGACTGCCAATCACTGACGTTCCGGACGCCGCCGACGCGGCGTTGCGCGAACTTGCCCAGACACGAGTTGTCATCGAGAACGTATCCCACGAGATCGACGGCGGCCGCTTTCCGGCCAAGGCTGTCGTGGGCGAAGACTGCGTCATCGAAGCTGATATCTTCAGCGACGGCCACGACGTCATCAACGCCGCCATTGAGTGGCGTTGTCGGGGCGACGAGATGTGGCACACCGCCCCGATGCGTTTCGTCGACAACGATCGTTGGGCCGGAACCGTCCGCTTCGAAAGGCTCGGCAGCCACGAGTTCACGATCATCGCCTGGCGCGACCTCTTCGCGACATGGCTGCGCGACACCGAAAAGAAGATCAACGCGGGTCAGGACGTCTCGCTTGAGACGATCGAGGGCGATCATCTCGTTGAAGCCGCCGCTGAGCAGGCCGCAGGCTCCGAGCACGAGCCGGCGCTGCAGGCGATCGTGAAGTCGCTCAACTCCGTCAGCGAAACCACCCACAAGCTGACGATCCTGCTAGCGCCCGAGACGCGGCGCTGCATGCGCAAGGCCGGTCCGCGCACCAACCTGTCGCGCTGTATGCGCACGCTGGAGATTTGGGTGGAGCCGCAAATCGCTGGCTTCGGCGCCTGGTACGAGCTCATGCCGCGTTCGCAGTCGGGCGACATGAGCCGCCATGGCACCTTCGATGACGTGATCGCCCGTCTCCCTTACGTGAAGAATCTGGGCTTCGACGTCCTCTACTTCCCGCCCATCCACCCGATCGGCCGGACCAACCGCAAGGGCCCGAACAACAGCCTGACAGCTGGTCCCAACGATCCGGGCAGCCCCTATGCCATCGGCTCGGAAGACGGCGGTCACGACGCGATACATCCCGAGCTCGGCACATTCGAGGATTTTCACCGGCTGGTTGAAGCCGCCCGCGCGGAAGGTATCCTGATCGCGCTCGACTTCGCGATCCAGTGCTCGCCGGACCATCCATGGATCAAGGAGCATCCGGAATGGTTTGACTGGCGGCCGGATGGCACCATCAAGTTCGCCGAGAACCCGCCGAAGAAATACGAAGACATCGTCAACGTCCATTTCTACCGCGAGGCGATCCCGGGCCTCTGGTACGCGCTGCGCGACATCGTCCTGTTCTGGATCGGCCATGGGGTAACGATCTTCCGCGTCGACAACCCGCACACAAAGCCCTTCCCCTTCTGGGAATGGATGATCCGCGAAGTGAAGACGCAGCACCCCGAAGTCGTCTTCCTTTCAGAAGCCTTCACGCGACCCAAGGTTATGAAGCGGCTGGCCAAGGTCGGCTTCACCCAGTCTTATACCTACTACACGTGGCGCAACACCAAGCAGGAGCTGACGGAGTACCTGACCGAGCTGACCACCGAGGAATGCCGCTACTACATGCGGCCGAACTTCTTCGTGAACACGCCGGACATCAACCCATACTTCCTGCAGACGAGTGGACGCCCGGGCTTCCGCACCCGCCTCGTGCTCGCCGCCACTCTTTCCGGCAGCTACGGCATCTACAACGGCTATGAGATCTGCGAGGCAGCACCCGTTCCCGGCAAGGAAGAGTATCTCGACTCGGAGAAGTACCAGCTCCGCGTCTGGGACATGGACCAGCAGGGCAATATCCAGGATGACATCCGCCTCGTGAACCGCCTGCGGCGTGAACAGCCGGCCATGAAGGCGTTCACCTCGCTCAGGTTCTACAATGCCTGGAACGATCAGGTTCTCTACTACGCCAAGAATGACAAGGCGTCAGGCGATTTCGTGCTGTTCCACGTCCTGCTTGATCCGCAGAACTCGCAGGAATTCGACTTCGAGATCCCGCTCTGGGAGTTCGGCCTGCCGGATGATGCATCCATAGAAGTCCAGGACCTGATTCACGGCAATCACTTCACCTGGCACGGCAAATCCCAGCGCCTGAACCTCGATCCCAATCAACGCCCCTACGCAATCTGGCGCCTTATCCCGCCTGGAGCCCATAGATGAAGCACAGCAGCCCCAAGACCGACGGGATCATCGATCGCAACCAGCGCGACTGGTACAAGGATGCGATCATCTACCAGCTGCACATCAAGGCATTTCAGGACGCCAACAACGACGGCATCGGCGACTTTGCAGGCCTCATGCAGCGGCTGGACTATATCCAGGAGCTTGGCGTCAACACGATCTGGCTCCTGCCCTTCTATCCCTCGCCACTCCGGGACGACGGTTACGACATCGCTGATTACCGCGCCATCAATCCGTCCTACGGGCAGATGAAGGATTTCCGCGCCTTCGTGGCTGAAGCGCACCGGCGCGGCCTGCGCGTCATCACCGAGCTCGTCATCAACCACACGTCGGACCAGCATCCGTGGTTCCAGCGCGCGCGCACGGCGAAGCCCGGATCGCCCGCCCGCGACTTCTACGTCTGGAGCGATACGGACGCGAAATTCCCGGAAACCCGTATCATCTTTCTCGACACGGAAAAGTCGAACTGGACCTGGGACCCGGTGGCTGGCCAGTACTACTGGCACCGCTTCTACTCTCACCAGCCAGACCTCAACTTCGACAATCCGCGCGTTCTGCAGGAAGTGCTGAAGGTCATGCATTTCTGGCTGGAGATGGGTGTCGACGGTCTGCGGCTCGACGCGATCCCCTACCTGATCGAGCGTGAGGGCACGAACAACGAGAACCTGCCCGAGACCCACGACGTCCTGAAGAAGATCCGCGCCGAGCTCGACGCGCATTACGAAGACCGGATGCTGCTTGCCGAAGCCAATCAGTGGCCGGAGGATACGCGGCCCTATTTTGGCGAAGGCGATGAGTGCCACATGGGCTTCCACTTCCCGCTGATGCCGCGCATGTACATGGCGCTGGCGCAGGAAGACCGGCACCCGATCTCCGACATCATGCGCCAGACGCCGGAAATCCCGGACGAATGCCAGTGGGGCATTTTCCTGCGCAATCATGACGAGCTGACGCTTGAAATGGTGACCGACAGGGAACGCGACTACCTGTGGCAGACCTATGCCGATGACAAGCGCGCGCGCATCAATCTCGGCATCCGGCGCAGGCTCGCGCCGCTGATGCAGAACGATCGCCGCAAGATCGAGCTCATGAATTCGATGCTGATGTCAATGCCGGGAACGCCGATCCTCTATTACGGCGACGAGCTCGGCATGGGTGACAACTACTATCTCGGCGACCGTGACGGCGTGCGCACGCCCATGCAATGGTCACCGGACCTGAACGCCGGCTTTTCCCGTGCCAACCCGCAGCAGCTTTACCTGCCCGTCATCCTCGACCCGATCTACGGCTATCAGGCGATCAACGTGGAGCGGCAGGCGAGCGACCCGTCCTCGCTTTTGAACTGGATGCGCAAGCTGATCGCCGTGCGCAAGCAGCATCCGGCCTTTGGACGCGGTACCTTCCGCATGCTCTACCCGCGCAACCGCAAGATCCTGGCTTATATCAGACAGCATGAGGATGACGTGATCCTCTGCGTGGCGAACCTGTCCCGCGCGGCACAGGCGGTAGAGCTCGACTTGCATGACTGGAAGGGCATGGTGCCGCTGGAAGTAACCGGCCGCTCGCCCTTCCCGCCGATCGGCGACCTGCCCTATCTCGTGACGCTTCCAGCCCACGGCTTCTACTGGTTCCACTTGACCAATGAGACGGAAGCGCCGCACTGGCACCAGCAGGTGCCGGACATCCTGCCTGAATTCATCACCCTGACGACCCGCGACGGAAGCATCCGGAACGCGCTTGAGGGTCGTGAAGGCCGCCAGTTCGAGGCCGAAACGCTGCCGCGCTTCCTGGAGCTGCAGCGCTGGTTCGGCGCCAAGGACAAGGCGATCCAGAGTGCAAAGCTTAAGACCTTGAGCGAACTGCCTGACACGAAGTTCGTGCTGGCAGTCTCCACCGTCAACCTTGGCGATCAGGAGCAGAAATACTTCCTGCCGCTGTCGTCCCGCTGGGGTGAGGAGCATATCGCCTTCGGCGCTCCAACGCTGTCCTATACGCTCGCCAAGCTGCGGCGCGGATCGCGCGTCGGCGCTCTGATCGACGGAGCCTACGATCCGGATCTGTCACTCGCGCTGCTCGATGGGCTGCGGCAGGGACTGGAACTTGAGGGTCCTGCCGGCCGCGTCGTCTTCAGGCCGAACGCACCGGCGGAGGCTTTCGCTGATGTGGATTCACCCCATCCGACCGGCATCGAGCAGAGCAACGTGTCGATCATCTGCGGTGACTCCGTCATCCTGAAGATCTACCGCCGCCTGCGTCCGGGGCCTCAGCCTGAGGTCGAGATGGCCCGCTTCCTCACCAACGAAACGGACTTCAAGGGCATGCCCGCCTTCATGGGCAGCATCGACCATGAAACACAGGACGGCGAATGCACGGTGCTTGCCACCGCCTTCAGCTTCGTCCGCAACCAGGGCGATGCCTGGTACGCGCTGACCTCCGCACTTCAGCGTCACCTCCAGGATTGGGAAGCCCTCCGAACCTCCGCCACACCTGAGACGGAACAGGAGCCAGCTTTCCCACGTGAGCTCGAGGTTGGCGAACGGCTGGGCCGTCGCACGGCAGAGCTTCACGCAGCCCTTGCCACCCCAACGGAAGATGCGGACTTTGCGATGGAGCCGACCGCACAGGCTGATGTCCTTCTCTGGACGGAAGCTGCGCGCACCGACGTGGTGGAAATGTTCGATGCGCTCGAGCGGGCTTCTGCAGATAGCCTCACCGAGGGAGCGGCCGAGCTGCGCAACGAACTTCTGGCGAAGCACGACAGCACGCTCGAACGGCTGCAGCGTGGTCTGACGTTGACGCCTTCCGGCGGACGCACCCGGATTCACGGCGACTATCATCTGGGTCAGGTGCTGGTGGAGCACGACGAGTTCATCATCATCGACTTCGAAGGCGAGCCACGGCGGACTATCGAGGAACGCCGCGCGAAGATGTCCCCGCTCCGCGACGTGGCCGGAATGCTGCGCTCCATCGACTATCTCGCCCGCTCCATCCTGCGCGAGACCGTGCAGGGCCTGCCACCTGAGAGTGCTCGTGCTGCGCAGGAGCGGTTGCAGCTCTGGCGGGACACGACCGTTGCGCAGTTCCTGGAAGGCTACCGGTCCGAAATCGAAGGCTCTTCGGTCCACCCTGAGGATCGTGAATTCGAGACCGCACTCCTCGACCTGTTCCTGATCCAGAAGGCTGCCTACGAAATCATGTACGAACTCTCCAACCGGCCCGCTTGGGCGGAGCTGCCAATGTCGGGACTGCTGGAACTGCTCGGCGGAGAAGACGCATGACGGCCGCCTATGCTTCTGCCATGGCCAATGACATCCAGGCCATCGTACGCGGCCGCCATGGCAATCCGTTCGCCATCCTCGGCATGCATCAGGACGGCGGCGGCTGGCTCCGCGTCAACGTCTTCGCCCCGTCCGCAGGCCGCGTCTGGCTCATCGCCAAGGCTGACGGTTCCGAAGTCTGCGAGCTTGAGCGCATCCATCAGGAGGGCTTCTTTTCCGCCGATCTCGGCCAGCGCGAACCCTTCGACTACCGCCTTCGCTTTTCCGCCGGAGACGCCGAATGGACGGAAGACGACACTTACGCCTTCCCGCCGCTACTCGGCGAGATGGACGAGTATCTGCTGGGCGAAGGGCGGCATCTGGAGCTTTACAACCGTCTTGGCTCACATCCCATGACGCTTGAGGGTGTTGAGGGGGTGGGCTTCGCCGTCTGGGCCCCGAATGCCCGGCGTGTGAGCGTCGTCGGCAACTTCAACGCCTGGGACGGCCGCCGTCACCCCATGCGCAAACGCCTTGGCGTCGGCGTCTGGGAGCTCTTCATTCCCGGCCTCAAGGCGGGCGAGCTCTACAAGTACGAGATCATTGGCGTGCACGGGGAAGTGCTGCCGCTGAAATCGGATCCCGTAGCGCGCGCCCATGAACTGCCGCCCGCCACCGCCTCTGTCGTGTGTGACGGCGTGGATGCTTCCGCTCATGACGATCGCTGGCCCGCGCGCCGCGAAGAACTGCGGCGGGCCGACAAACCCATCTCGATCTACGAAGTGCATCTTGGCAGCTGGCGGCGCACTGCCGACGGCGAGATGCTCGACTACGACACGCTGGCAGACCAACTCGTGGACTACATTACGGATATGGGTTTCACCCATGTGGAGTTTCTGCCGGTCACCGAGCATCCGTTCAGCGGTTCCTGGGGCTATCAGCCAATTGGCCTCTTTGCGCCAACAAGCCGCTTCGGCTCGCCCGCAGCCTTCGCCCGCATGGTCGACCGGCTTCACGCAGCCGACATCGGCGTGATCCTCGATTGGGTTCCGGCCCACTTCCCGTCCGATGCGCACGGTCTCGTCCGCTTCGACGGCACTGCTCTCTATGAGCACGAAGACCCGCGCCTCGGCTTCCATCAGGACTGGAACACGCTGATCTATAACTTCGGTCGGCTGGAGGTCGCGAACTTCCTCACCGCCAGCGCCCTCTACTGGCTGGATGAGTTCCGCATTGACGGCCTGCGAGTCGATGCCGTGGCTTCCATGCTCTACCTCGATTATAGCCGCGAGCCCGGCCAATGGATCCCGAACCGCTACGGCGGCCGTGAAAACCTCGACGCGGTCGATTTCCTGCGCAACACCAACCAGCTTGTCACGACCCGCCATCCCGGCGCGCTGATGATCGCGGAAGAATCCACCGCCTGGCCCGGTGTCAGCCGCACCGTCGATGATGGCGGCCTTGGTTTCTCGTTCAAGTGGAACATGGGCTGGATGCACGACACGCTCGACTACATGCAGCATGATCCGATCCACCGCCGCCACCATCATCACAAGATGACCTTCGGCCTCGTCTATGCCTGGTCGGAAAACTTCGTCCTGCCGCTTAGCCACGACGAGGTTGTGCACGGCAAGGGTTCGCTGATCGGCAAGATGCCGGGCGACCCCTGGCAGAAATTCGCCAACCTCCGTGCCTATCTCTCCTTCATGTGGGCGCATCCGGGCAAGAAGCTGCTGTTCATGGGCGGCGAGTTTGCGCAGGAACGCGAGTGGAACCATGACCAGTCGCTCGACTGGCATCTGCTCGACGACCCGATGCACAAGGGCGTGCAATCGCTGGTGCGCGGGTTGAACCACCTTTATGCCGCAGAGCCTGCACTCCACGAACTCGACACGGAGCCTGCCGGGTTCGACTGGCTGGAAGCAAATGACGCAGAGAACAGCGTCTTCTCCTTCATACGGCGTAGCCGCGGCGACGTCAGCCCCGTCGTTGTGGTCTGCAACATGACGCCCGTTGTCCGTGAAAACTTCCGCATTGGCGTTCCCCGCGCCGGACAATGGAGCGAAATCCTGAACAGTGACGCTGCCGAATTCGGCGGCTCCAACGTGACCAACCCTCCCATCCCCTCCCAACCGGTTGCCTGGCACGGTCAGAGCCAGTCCATCGAAATCACTCTTCCCCCGCTGGCAGTCGTATTCCTCAAATCGGAAAGCTAAATCATGCCGCGTGCCCGCCGTATTCTTGAAGGATCTCCCTTTCCTCTTGGCGCCCATTGGGACGGGTCAGGCGTAAACTTTGCGCTGTTCTCGGCCAATGCCACCAAAGTAGAGCTCTGCCTGTTCGATGATTCAGGTCGCCGCGAGACCGAACGCGTAGTGCTGCCTGAATATACGCACGAGGTCTGGCACGGATATCTGCCGGATGTTCGGCCTGGTCAGCTATACGGCTACCGCGTGCACGGCCCCTACGCGCCGGAGGCTGGCCACCGCTTCAACCCCAACAAGCTGCTACTTGACCCCTATGCGCTGGAACTGCGGGGCGACATCCGCTGGCACGATTCCGTGTTCGGCTACCGCGTCGGCCATCCGCGCGAGGATCTGTCGTTCGACCGCCGCAACTCATCCTTTGTCATGCCGAAATGCGTGGTTGTCGACCCGGCCTTCACCTGGGGCGAAGACCAGAGGCCACGTCATCCGTGGCACAACACGATCATCTACGAAGCCCATGTGAAGGGCATGACCGCGCTCAACCCGGAGCTGCCGCAACGCTTTCGCGGCACGTTCGAAGGGCTGGCGGACCCGAGCGCCATCGATCATCTGGTGAAGCTCGGCGTAACCGCAATTGAGCTGATGCCCGTTCACGCCTTCTACGACGACCGCTATCTCGTCGAGAAAGGGCTGGTGAACTACTGGGGCTACAACACGGTCGGCTTCTTCTCGCCCGCACCCCGCTACCTCTCGCCCGGCAGCAACATCAACGAGTTCAAGCTGATGGTCCGCCGCCTGCACGAGGCGAACATCGAAGTGATCCTCGACGTCGTCTATAACCATACGGCGGAGGGTAACCAGATGGGTCCCACCCTCTCCTTCCGCGGCATAGACAACGCCAGCTACTACGTACTGGGCGACGACAAGCGCTATTATTTCGACACGACCGGCTGCGGCAACACCGTAAATATGCGCAATCAGCGCGTCTTGCAGATGGTGATGGACTCGCTGCGCTACTGGGTAACGGAATGCCGCGTCGACGGTTTCCGCTTCGATCTTTCGAGCTCGCTTGGCCGTGACCGCGCGGAATTCGACCACAACGCCGTGTTCTTCGAGGCTGTGCGGCAGGACCCGATCCTCTCCGAGGTGAAGCTGATCGCCGAGCCCTGGGATATCGGGCCGGATGGCTATCAGCTTGGCAACCATCCGCCCGGCTGGGCCGAGTGGAACGATCAGTATCGCGACACCGTCCGCTCCTTCTGGAAGGGCGATGACGGCGGCGTGAAGCGCCTCGCGCCCCGGCTACTGGCCTCGAGCGACATTTTTGACCGGCGTGGTCGCCGGCCCTGGTCGAGCGTCAACTTTGTCGCCGCCCACGACGGCTTCACGTTGATGGATGTGGTCAGCTACGACGGCAAGCATAACGAGGCGAATGGCGAGGACAACCGCGACGGCCATGACCACAACCTCAGCCACAACTGGGGCGCTGAAGGACCTACCGAAGACCAGGCGATCAACGAGACGCGCGACCGCCTGCGCCGCTCCATGCTGGCCACGGTTCTCTTCTCGCAGGGCACGCCGATGATCCTGATGGGCGACGAGGTCGGCCGCTCGCAGGGAGGCAACAACAACGGCTATTGCCAGGACAACGAGATCAACTGGCTGACCTGGGAAGACCGCGGTGAGCGCGAGGAAGCGTTCCTCGATTTCGTCGCCAAACTGATCGCCATCCGGCGTGACCGCCTGCTGCTGCGTCAGCCTCGCTTCCTGCACGACCGGGAGACCACACGGGGTGAGCGCGAGATCCAGTGGCTCTGCCCCACCGGACAGGAGATGGAAGGCGGCCACTGGGACGATCCGGCTACCAAGGCTCTGATGGTGCTGCTCAACGGCGACAGCGAAAGCGTGCTGCTGCTCATGAACGCATCGCACGAGGACGTTGAGTTCCAGCTCCCGGAACGCGAGGGCGGCTGGAAGGTTCTGGTCGACACGGCAGAGGGGCTGGCTGATCCCCTCGGCAGGAAGACGGCGGAGACGACCTTCAACCTGCCGCCCCGCTGCCTTCAGCTTGTGGAGGCGAAATATGCCTAGCATTGGCCCGCAGCACTGGGGCGCAAGGCTTCTGGACGATGGCGAGGCACATTTCCGCCTTTGGGCGCCAGCGCTACATACGCTTGCCGTCGAGATCGACGGCAACGCCGTGGCCATGAACCCGGAAGCTGATGGCTGGTTCGGCGTCACGGCGCCGGCCGCTCCCGGTGCGCGCTACCAGTTCCTGCTGCCGGATGGAACGCGCGTTCCTGACCCGGCTTCGCAGGCTCAAGCGGGTGACGTGCACGGCCCCTCCCTCCTCGTCGACCAGGAAGCCTATGAATGGCGCAGCTCCGACTGGCTTGGGCGGCCGTGGGAAGAGGCTGTGGTCTACGAACTCCATGTCGGCACCTTCACGCCCGAGGGCACATTTGCTGCGGCGAGCCAGCGGGTTGAACATCTGGCAAGCCTCGGCATCACGGCGATCGAAATCATGCCGGTTGCCCAGTTCGGAGGAACGCGTGGCTGGGGCTACGACGGCGTTCTTCCCTATGCGCCGCACAACGCATATGGCTCGCCGGACGACATGAAGGCCTTCATCGACACCTGCCATGAGCATGGCGTGATGGTGCTGCTCGACGTGGTCTACAACCACTTCGGTCCGGACGGTAACTACCTCTCGTCCTATGCGCCCGACTTCTTCGACCCAAGCCGCAACACGCCTTGGGGTGCGGCCATCGCCTACGAGCGCGAGCCCGTGCGCCAGTTCTTCATCGACAATGCGCTCTACTGGCTTCGCGACATCCGCCTCGACGGCCTGCGCTTCGACGCCATCGACCAGATCAAGGACGACAAGTCGGACGAGGAAATACTCCTCACCATCGCCCGACGCATCCGCGAAACCTTTCCCGAGCGCCACATCCATCTGACGACCGAAGATAACCGCAACGTCACCCACCTCCACGAGCGCGGCCCGAACGGTAAGGTGATGCTTCACACTGCCGAGTGGAACGATGACTTCCACAACGTCTGCCACGTCATCGCGACTGGCGAGACGGACGGCTACTATCAGGATTTCGCGGACGACATCTGGACAAAGCTCGCCCGCTCGCTTGCAGAGGGCTTCATCTATCAGGGCGAACCTTCGCCCCATCAGGAGAGCGAACCGCGCGGCAAGCCTTCGGCGCACCTGCCGCCCGCGAGCTTCGTCAACTTCCTGCAGAACCACGACCAGACCGGCAACCGCGCGCTGGGCGAACGGCTGACGACGCTCACCGACCCACATGCGCTGGAGATGCTGCAGGCAATCCTGCTCCTCTCTCCGGCGATCCCGTTGGTTTTCATGGGCGAAGAATATGGGGAGACGCGGCCCTTCCTCTTCTTCACGGACTTCACCGGAGATCTGGCCGTAGCCGTCCGCGAGGGACGGCGCAGGGAGTTCGCCGACTTTACCAGCTATCAGGGAGAAACTGTCCCGGACCCCAACGCGCTCAACACTTTCAACCAGAGCAAGCTCGACTGGGAGAAGCTTGATACGCCAGAAGGCAAGGCCCAGCTCGCCCGCTTCCGCAATCTGCTGGACCTGCGACAGAAGCACATCGTGCCACTGCTCAAAAATGCGGGCGGAAACTACGGCCGCGTCGTTGCTGTCGAAGAAGGAGCGCTCGCCATCGATTGGCAGCTGGGCGAGAAACTGCTGCAGCTACGCTGCAATTTCACTGAGCAGGAACTGACCCTGCCGGAACCGCGCGGTGTTTGCCTCTACAGCTATCCCGGCGCGGCGGACGCGGCGGCCAGCTCACCGCACCTGCGCCCGCAGTCCCTGACGTTCTGGCTGGAGTAGCTAGAGCAGTTCAGACTTTCACAGAAACTCTGAACTGCTCTAGCTCTTTGTTTTTTTGGCGGTTCCAGACGAAAAAACCGGTTCCCACTTTTCCTGGAACCGCTCTAATCCCTTTCACCACGCAGCTCGCGGGCAGCCTGCTCCCAGTGGCGTTCGTGTCCGCCCTCTGGATAACCTTCTTCCTCCCAGATCTGGTAGGCACGGCGGCGGATGGCTTCCTCATCCGTTGCCCGCTCGGCACTCTCGTCCAGAGATGCATTTCCCTGATCCGGAAAGCTCGGATGCACTGCTCCGCTCTCCTGCTGGAAGCCGGTGCCATGGATGGAAGGAGCCTCACCCGGCGTTCCCTCGGCAATTTCGTTGCCGCGCACCGGCACCTCTGAAGGGTTGGTGGCCTTGGTCGACGTTTTGCGGCGGGGCTGAGCTGGCTTGCTGGTGAGCTTTGCGTTCAACGTAGTCTCCTTCGTGGTCAGTTGCCGCATCGGGTTGGACGGTCCAAACACTGCAACAACATCCAGAAGGGAAAATGGTTCATCCAACAAAAAACCGCCACCAACTGCACGCTGATGACGGTTTCGAAAATGCTCAGCTTGCGCCGATTATTCCCACTCGATCGTGCCTGGCGGCTTCGAGGTCACGTCGTAGACGACGCGGTTGATGCCGCGGACTTCGTTGATGATGCGCGTCGCAGCGCGGCCAAGGAAGTCCATGTCGTAGTGGTAGAAGTCAGCCGTCATGCCGTCGACCGAGGTCACCGCACGCAGCGCACAGACGAATTCGTAGGTGCGTCCGTCGCCCATCACGCCAACTGTCTGGACCGGCAGCAGCACGGCAAAGGCCTGCCAGATCGCGTCGTAGAGACCAGCCTTGCGGATCTCGTCGAGGTAGATCGCGTCAGCCTGGCGCAGGATGTCCAGCTTCTCGCGCGTCACGCCGCCGGGGCAGCGGATGGCAAGGCCCGGACCCGGGAACGGATGGCGGCCGATGAAGTGTTCCGGCAGGCCGAGTTCTGCGCCAAGAACGCGAACCTCGTCCTTGAAGAGCTCACGCAGCGGCTCCACCAGCTTCATGTTCATGCGCTCAGGAAGACCGCCGACATTGTGGTGCGACTTGATCGTGACCGAAGGACCGCCCGTAAAGGAAACGCTTTCGATGACGTCCGGATAAAGCGTGCCCTGCACGAGGAAGTCGGCGCCGCCAAGCTTCTTGGCCTCTTCCTCGAAGACTTCGATGAAGAGACGGCCGATCGTCTTGCGCTTCTTCTCCGGGTCAACTTCGCCCTCGAGCTGCGACAGGAACTTGTCGGAAGCATCGACGAGAATGAGCGGCAGGTTGTAGTGCTCGCGGAACATCTGCACGACCGAAGCGGCTTCATCCTTGCGCATAAGGCCGTGGTCGACGAGGATGCAGGTAAGCTGGTCGCCAACGGCCTCGTGGGCCAGAAGGGCTGCAACTGAGGAGTCGACGCCGCCCGAAAGCGCGCAGATCACCTTGCCCGAACCAACCTGCTTGCGGATCGCCTCGACAGCCTGCTCGCGGTAGGCGGCCATGGTCCAGTCGCCCTTGAGGCCGGCGATGTGATGCACGAAATTCGCGATCAGCTTCGCGCCGTCCGGGGTGTGAACCACTTCGGGGTGGAACTGCACACCGTAGTACTTGCGCTTGTCGTCGGCGATAGCCGCGAAGGGCGCGCCAGCGGAGGTACCAACAACGCGGAAGCCTTCCGGCAGTCCCGTGACGCGGTCGCCGTGGCTCATCCACACCTGATGGCGGGTGCCCGGGGCCCAGAGGCCGTCAAACAGGGCGCAGCCGTCAGCGATGTCAAGGAACGCGCGGCCGAACTCGCGATGATCGCTCGACTCTACCTTACCACCCAGCTGCGCGCAGAGCAGCTGCTGGCCGTAGCAGATGCCGAAGATCGGCAGGCCGGACTGGAAGATGATGTCAGGAGCGCGTGGGCTGCCGATATCGACGGTGGAAGCTGGGCTGCCCGAGAGGATGACAGCCTTGGGCTGGAGGCGCTTGAACGCCTCTTCAGCGGATTGGAAGGGCGCGATTTCAGAATAGACGCCCGCCTCACGCACGCGACGCGCGATAAGCTGCGTGACCTGGCTTCCGAAGTCGACGATCAGGACTGTTTCTGGGTGGTGTGAAATGCTCATGGCGAGGCTTTAATTAAGGTCCGGTTCAAGTGCAATCGCATAAACCTGAACGATTGCGTTTTCCTACAAGGGATTGGCCCTGCCGAGCCGCGTATCCCGCATTCCATTCGTCACGTGTTAATCTACACTTTTCTCCAGCAGCGCGAAGAAGAATCCATCGGTTCCCGTTGTCGCGGGTGACAGCGTGATCCCGCCGTTAGCGCCCGTCCGGATCTTGTTGAGCGATGCGGCCGGAAAACGATCCTGCCAGAGCGCGGCGTGGTCGGCGAGCCTGAAGCCGGGGTTGCGGCTGAGAAAGCCCTGCACCTGCTCGCCGTTTTCCTGATCGAACACCGAACAGGTGATATAGGCGAGCGTCCCGCCCGGCTTCACATAACGTGCGACGTCATCGAGGATCGCCGCCTGCTCCGCCATCCGCGTATCAAGCTGCAGCTGGGTCAGCCGCCACTTGGCATCCGGCCTGCGCCGCCATGTGCCCGAACCGGTGCAGGGCGCATCCACTAGAACAAGGTCCAGATGGCCTTCGAGCTCTGCAAGACGCGCGGCCTGGCTCACGACCTGCACATTGCGGCATCCTGCTCGCTGCACGCGATCATGGATCGGCTGCAGCCGCTGCGGATCGGCGTCGAAAGCAAAAATCTGACCCTGGTTCTGCATGCGTGCGGAACAGGCAAGCGTCTTGCCACCCGCTCCGGCGCAGAAATCCAGCACCTGCATGCCCGGTGCCGCTCCCGCGAGTTCAGCAACGATCTGCGAGCCCTCGTCCTGCACCTCGAACCAGCCATCCTGGAAAGCCGGTGTGCTCTGCAGGTTCGGGTGCCTGCCGTTGCCGTTGATGGCTGGGATACGGATGCCATGGTGCGCGATCCTGGCCGCTTCTGCCCCGTGCGTTTCAAGCGCCTCCAGAACCTTTCCACGCGTTGACTTTAACGTGTTCACGCGCAGATCGAGCGGTGGCCGCTCGCAAAGCGCCTCGCTCTCCCTCACCCAATCATCGCCAAAAGCCTGTTGCACGAGCGGCAGGCACCAGTCAGGTGCATTGGCGCGGGCAATCTCGGGCATTTCGCCGACGTTCTTGCTTGTTACGTTCGCGCGCTCAGCCTCCGTTACCGGCGGCGGCGCGAAACTGTCCCCGGCAATTGAGGCCGTGAGCGCATCAACGTTGAGACCGTTTTCGAGAAGGTACGAGCCGAGGACCAGCGCGCGCGGCGAGCTTTCGCCAAACAGCCACGCGGCGGCATCCTTGCGGCGCAGTGCGCCATAGACGAGATTGCCGATGGCGGCACGATCGCCCGATCCGGCGAAGCGATGCGACAGGCCCCAATCACGCATGGCATCGGCGGCGGGTCGATTTCGAGTCTCGATATCCTCAAGAACTTCAATAGCGGCTGCCAGCCTGCCACCAAGACGCATGGCCTATCCTTTCCGGTTTACCCGATCAGACGCTTAGCTAAGCTCACTCGAACCGATTAGCAAGCCACAGCGGGTGAGGCATGATGGCCAATGTGAGAAAGCACCTCACGAAAAGAAGAAGGGCGCGGATGTCTCCGCGCCCTCCCCATCATACCAGTTATCCAGCTTACTCGGCTGCCGATTGCTCTTCGAGCGAAACGGCGGTTGCCTCGTAGCCGTGTGCTTCCTTCAGCGCGCGGCGAACGCCGGCTTCGTATTCCGGATGCACGAGCTTGAAGTGGCCAAGCTGACGCTCAACGATGAAGCCCGGAACGCCGCCCATCGCTGCAGCGATGTTCTTGAACAGGCGCTCACGCTGGCCAGCGTCGAACAGCTCGAACAGGGCGCGCGGCTGCGAGTAGTCGTCGTTGCCAACGCGGTGGTCGTAGCGAGCGGCGTCGCCGGAGATGCGCAGCGGCGGCTCCTTGGCAGCCGGGCTCTCGACCGGGCCGTTGAACGAGTTCGGCTCGTAGTAGACATCCGGGTTGCCGGTCTTCAGGCCGCCGTAGACGTTCATCTGGCCATCGCGGTGATAGTGATGAACCGGGCAGCGCGGCTGGTTGACCGGGATCGACTCGTAGTGCGTGCCGAGGCGGTGACGGTGTGCGTCCGCATAGGAGAACACGCGCGCCTGCAGCATCTTGTCCGGCGAGAAGCCGATGCCGGGAACGATGTTCGACGGCGAGAAGGCAGCCTGCTCGATTTCCGCGAAGTAGTTGTCCGGGTTGCGGTTCAGCTCCATCACACCGATTTCGATCGGCGGGTATTCCGAATGCGGCCAGACCTTCGTCAGGTCGAACGGGTTGTAGGAGGTCTTCTCAGCGTCGAGCTCCGGCATGATCTGAACCTGGACGGTCCACTTCGGGAACTCGCCGCGCTCGATGCCGCCGAACAGCTCTTCCTGATAGCTCTCGCGGGTCTTGGCGATGACCTGCTCGGCTTCCTCGTTCGTGTAGAACTTGTGGCCCTGCTGGGTCTTGAAGTGGAACTTCACCCAGTAGCGCTCGCCAGCGTCGTTCCAGAACGAGTAGGTGTGCGAGCCGTAGCCGTTCATGTACATCGGAGCAACCGGCAGGCCGCGGTCGGACATGAGGATGGTGACCTGGTGCAGGCTCTCGGGCGAAAGCGACCAGAAATCCCACATAGCCGTTGCCGAACGCAGGTTGGTGCGCGGATGACGCTTCTGCGTGTGGATGAAGTCCGGGAACTTCAGCGGATCGCGGATGAAGAACACCGGCGTGTTGTTGCCGACGAGGTCCCAGTTGCCTTCCGGCGTGTAGAACTTGATGGCAAAGCCACGAACGTCGCGCTCGGCGTCGGCTGCACCCATCTCACCGGCAACGGTGGAGAAGCGCAGAAGCAGCGGCGTCTCGGCGCCAGGCTGCAGTGCCTTCGCCTTGGTGTACTTGGAGATGTCGCCGGTGATCTTCAGCGTACCATATGCACCCCAGCCCTTGGCATGGACGGCGCGCTCTGGAATACGCTCGCGGTTCTGGTGGGCCAGCTTCTCGATGAGCTGGTAATCGGTCAGAAGGACCGGGCCACGCTCGCCGGCGGTCAGCGTATTCTGGTTGTCCGGAATCGGAGAACCAGCAGTCGTCGTCATAATTGGCTTATCAACCATGCCTTTTGCACCTCACCCAATAAAAGCTCGTGCGCTGGATGCGCACCGGAATCACTGAAGCTTCCTAGAATGGTTCTAACATAGCCGATCGCTTCAATAATTTCCAATTGCATTTGCTGTTCGCGATGATAAGATTTTCTTATCATGCGATTGACCCTGAAACAGCTCGCCTACTTTGAGTATCTGGCTGAAACAGGCCACTTTGGTCGCGCCGCCCAAGAGGCCGGCGTCACGCAACCAGCCCTTTCCGCCCAGATTGCCGAGATGGAAGGCCAGCTTGGCATACGCCTGTTCGAGCGAGGCCGCGGATCCATCCGCCTGACCGCCGAGGGCGCTGAGCTTCGCCCGCGCATCCAGCGCATCCTGAGCGAAGTTGAAGATCTGGAGCGGGCCGCCATGCGCGGCAGGGACATACTTGAAGGCCGTTTTCGGTTAGGAGTTATCCCCACCGTAGCGCCCTATCTGCTCCCCTATCTCCTCCCGCTCCTCAAGGAAGCATTCCCCAAGCTGCAGCTCGAGGTGCGGGAATCCGTCACCGACACCTTGCTGGAGGAGGTGAGCAACGGGCATCTCGACGCACTGATCGCCGCCGAGCCGCTCTCAGCCAGTGGCATCGATCATATCCCGCTCTTCGAGGACCACTTCCTGCTCGCCGTACCAACCGCAGAGGTTCCCCGCATTGCCCCTCCGGTGGCCCATGAGGCGATGGCGCTTGAACGCCTGATGCTGCTGGAGGAAGGTCACTGCATGCGGGCGCAGGCGCTCGCACTCTGCAGCAAGGTTGAGCCGGTCGCGATGCAGAGCTTCGGCGCGACGAGCCTCGCCACCCTCCTGCACATGGTTTCCCACGGGTTAGGTGTGACGCTGATCCCTGAAATCGCCCGGGAAACGGCGGAGCGGCTGCCGGGCGTCAGCGCCCTGCCCTTTGTCGCGCCCTCGCCTTCACGCACCATCTGCCTTGGCTGGCGGACGACCAATCCCCGCAGCGAAGATCTCCAGTCGCTCTCCGACTGCATAAGAAAAGCCCACCGCAAGGCAGTGGGCTTGGAGAAATAGACGTTTGAAGCGGCGTACTTAGCGGCCGCCGTGATAGTTCGGGCTCTCGCGCGTGATGGTCACGTCATGCGCATGGCTTTCCCGCAGGCCAGCGCCCGAAATGCGGACGAAGGTAGCCTTCTCCTGGAACGCCTTGATGTCGCCCGCGCCGACATAGCCCATGGCAGCCTTGAGACCGCCGGCGAGCTGGTGCAGGACACCGGAAACCGGACCCTTGTAGGGAACCTGGCCCTCAACACCTTCCGGCACGAGCTTCAGCGTGTCGCGCACTTCCGCCTGGAAGTAGCGGTCGGCCGAGCCGCGAGCCATGGCGCCAACGGAGCCCATGCCGCGATAGGCTTTGAACGAGCGGCCCTGGTAGAGGTAAACCTCACCCGGCGTCTCATCGGTACCGGCGAGCAGTGAGCCCACCATGGCTGCGTCCGCACCGGCGGCAATCGCCTTGGCAAGATCACCGGAATACTTGATGCCGCCGTCTGCGATGACGGAGATGCCATGCTTGCGGGCAACGTTCACCGCGCCCATGATGGCGGCGAGCTGCGGTACGCCAACGCCTGCGACGATACGGGTGGTGCAGATGGAGCCTGGTCCGATGCCGACTTTGACCGCGTCTGCGCCGGCATCGATGAGGGCAAGCGTGCCGTCCGGCGTCGCCACGTTTCCGGCGATTATCTTGACGTTGCCGGAAATCTTCTTGGCGCGGGTAACAGCGTCGAGCACGCGCTGAGAATGGCCATGCGCAGTGTCAATCACGAGGAAATCGACGCCAGCATCAATGAGACGCTCAGCACGCTCGAACCCATCGTCACCAACGCTGGTGGCTGCGGCAGCGCGCAGGCGACCGTGCTCATCCTTGCTGGCGAACGGATTCAGCTGCGACTTTTCCATGTCCTTGACGGTGATCAGGCCCACGCAATTGCCGGCATTGTCGACCACCAGCAGCTTTTCGATGCGATGCGCGTGCAGCAGGCGCTTGGCCTCGTCCTGCCGAACATTCTCGGTGACGGTAACGAGGTTCTCGTGCGTCATCAGCTCGCGGATCGGCTGGTTCGGATTGGAGGCAAAGCGCACGTCACGGTTGGTGAGGATGCCGACGAGCTTGCCGGTCGTGTGACCGCCCTTGCCGCCATTCTCCACCACCGGAATGCCGGAAATGCGGTGCTGCGCCATCAGCGCCATCGCGTCGGCGAGCGTTGCTTCCGGCCCGATGGTGAGCGGGTTCACCACCATGCCGGACTCGAACTTCTTGACCTGGCGGACTTCTTCGGCCTGCTCGGCCGGGGTCAGGTTGCGGTGGATGACGCCAACGCCGCCTGCCTGCGCCATGGCGATCGCGAGCTTCGACTCGGTCACAGTGTCCATTGCGGCGGAAAGGATCGGAAGGTTCAGCTCCACGCCGGCGATCGTGGTGCCGACGTTGACCTCGCCCGGCATCACATCCGAGTGGCCCGGCTGAAGAAGCACGTCGTCAAAGGTGAGTGCTTCGAACCCTGTCGCAGTTTCTATGATTTTTGCCATTGCCAGTCCTCGGAATAGAAAAAGCCGGCCCGTGCAATAGCAAGGACCCGCACTGGAAAATTCCCTTTCAGGATTGGCGGCGGTTCGTACCACTTCCGGAACAAAAATGAAAGCCGTTAACGTGTCGCAACAGCGAACTTGTTGCAGTCAGCCGTAAAACGCCACCGGATGGCCGTAGCCATCCAGCCGATTAGTCTTCGTCGTCGCCATCTTCGACTGGTACATCCTTCCGGCCCTTGAAGTTGCGCGCGAGGATGTAAAGCTCCACCGATTCCGCCCGCGATGCCGGCGGCTTGACATGGTGAACGGAGGCAAAATGCTGCTTGAGCATGGTTAGCACGTCACCTTCCGCCCCGCCCTGGAACGTCTTCGAGAGGAAGTGTCCGCCCGGCTTCAGCACGGAAATGGCAAAATGGGCCGCCGTCTCGCAAAGGTGCATCGTGCGGATATGGTCGGTCCGCCGGTGCCCCGTTGTGGGCGCGGCCATGTCGGAGAGCACCACGTCCGGAGCTCCACCCAGCGCCTCGATCAGCTTGTCCGGCGCGTCATCATCGAGAAAATCCGCCTGCAGAATGATCGCGCCCGCCATCGGATCCACAGGCAGATAGTCGATGCCGACCACGCTTGGCGATTCTGGCTTCGACTTCACCACCTGCGCCGCGATCTGGCACCATCCGCCCGGAGCCGCGCCAAGATCCACCACCTTCATGCCGGGTGCCAGAATCTTGTACTTTTCGTTGATCTCGATGAGCTTGTAGGCCGCGCGCGAGCGCATGCCCTCCGCATTGGCGCGATGCACGTAGGGATCATTGAGATGCCGTTCGAGCCAGCGGCGCGACGAATTCTTGAGCTTGGTTTTCTTGACCCGGGTCTTCAGCTGACGGAGCCCGGTGCCAGCCTTCTTGTCTTTCATGATGCTCTCGCTGCCGCATGGAACCGCTTGCGTCGCCAGACGCCGTCCCGTGCCATCATTTCACTCAGCATGCCTTCGCGCAGGCCACGATCCGCAACCCTCAGTCGCTCCGACGGCCATTGCCGGCGGATCGCTTCCAGAATTGCACAACCCGCCAGAACCAGGTCCGCCCGTTCCTCGCCGATGCAGGGATTGGCCTTCCGCTGGTCAAAGCTCCAGCCAAGGATACGCTCGATCATGCTGTCCACATGTTCACGGTCGAGCCAGAGGCCGTCCACCCGACGCCGATCATAACGGCGCAGGCCGAGATGCACACCAGCAAGCGTGGTCACCGTTCCGGACGTGCCCAGCAGATGGAACCTATCACCTGCGGAAACATGCTTGAGGCTGTTGGCCCCCTCAAAGCCACGCAGGAGATCGCTGACATTTGCGACCATCGCCTCGAAATTCTCAGGCGTCACGTCGCGACCGCCGAAGCGTTCCGCAATGGAAACGACCCCCACCGGCAGCGACGTCCAGGCAACGATATGATCGGCAAGCCGACCGGTTCGCTTCTTGGTGAGGTCGACCAGCGCGATCTCGGAAGAACCGCCGCCGATATCGAACAGCACGAGGCCGTCCGTATCACGTCCGACAAGCGAACTGCAGCCGGCGACGGCAAGCCGCGCCTCGGTCTGCCGGTCGATGATCGTGAGTGCCAGGCCGGTCTCCTTCTTGACGCGCGTCAGGAAATCCTCGCCGTTGGCAGCCGAGCGACAGGCTTCCGTCGCAATCAGCTGCATGCCGGAAAACGTCTTGCCCTCAAGCTTCTGCGCACAGATGGCGAGCGCGCCGAGCGCCCTGTCCATTGCCGCCTCGCCAAGCCGGCCATTCGCCGACAGCCCCTCACCCAGCCGCACGATTCGCGAAAATGCGTCGACCACGCGGAATCGCCCGGGCTTGCTCGGCGAAGCGATGAGCAGCCGGCAATTGTTGGTTCCGAGGTCGAGCGCTGCATAGAGCCGTTCGGCCGGCCTGCTGAGCGCATACCGGGTCGAAGCGCTCTTCTCGCGTCGCTGGCGATTCTCATGGGAGGGAGCCGATTCGGCAGCCGCGGTCGGCTGACCTGCTTTGGCCTGTCCTTGAACCGCCGGTACAGTGGTCTGTCCTGACGACTCACCACCCCGCATAAAGACGCGATTGCGGCTGCGCTTTCTCTTGCGCTTCCGTGTGCGTTTTACCGGCTCCGTGCCCGTTGGGGCGGGAGCCGCTTTTGGCCGTTGTCCCTGCGGATTCCGGCCACCCCTGGCGGGGGTGTGATCGCGAGCAGCCCTCGCAACCGGCGGTGCGTCACGTTGATCGTGGTCCACCGCTAATCCTTTCACGCCGTACGTCCATCTTGCGATGTGCGGCGTATCATCTCTTGTTGAGACCAGATTAGCAGTCTCTGGCCAAATGACCAAGAGGCACGGACACATTTGAGCTTTGTGCCTCGCGTAAAGTTGGGTTCCTGCACGCCAACTGCGACAGATAGGCCTTTCAGGACGGCTGACCTGTTAAATTGTCAATTTTGATCATCAAGGTGGGTTGACTATGCGTGAGGCATCAGTAAATAAGCGCCCATCGAGTTGCTACCGGCTCGACGGACTCGGCGAAAGCCTGTTGGGGAATAGGTTAACGGTAGACCCACGGACTCTGACTCCGTTAGTCCTGGTTCGAATCCAGGTTCCCCAGCCAACCCTTCCTTTAATATTCGAACCACGTTTTGATCGGATGCGCTACGCGTCCCGATAGATCTTGCCGCGCTCGCGCACAGGATCAAGCAGCGACCAGTCGCCCTGCTCAACTTCATAACCTTTTGGGAACGGCGGACGGTGTTCCACGCCAATCGACGCAAGCACGCGTGAGTCGCGGTAGTAGGCGCGGGCGACGATGCTCTCGATCACCGCGAAAACGCCGGGCCGTTCCGCCCGCAGCCGCGCAAGAAGTGCCGCCTGTTCAGTAGCTTCAAGGGCGCATAGAGAGCCGCCTGCCGCGTCGTCCACGCTCGCAAGTAGGGACACTACCGCCCCATGGTCGCGGTGGTCGATGATCGAGAGAATATCCTGGAGGATGACGGGATCGTTGGCTGCAGGCACGCCAAACTCCGAACTCGCCGGAATCATGTGGCCTGCGATGCAGGCGAGGCAGGCAACCTGACTGTCCGAGACCGTGAGCGAAGCAGCTTCAGGCGAAGAGGTCATGAAGACGCTCCTTGATCTGGTCGGCGATGTAGAGAGCGATCGCCTGGATAGTCGATGTCGGGTTCACCCCGCCGGACGTGACAAACACACTGCCATCCACGATGAAGAGGTTCTTCACATCATGGCTGCGGCCCCAGCTATTGACTACCGAATTGCGCGGATCATCGCCCATGCGGGCGGTGCCAAGCAGATGCCAGCCCGCATAGGGCAGCGGCGCACGAGTGACGATATCCTTCGCACCGGCCACGGTGAGGATGTCGGTCGCACGCGCCAGCGAATGGTCGAGCATCTTCAGCGTGTTCTCGCCCAGCCGATAGGTGATCTTCGGCGCGGGTATGCCGTTCGCGTCCTTGAGCGCGGGGTCCAGCGTGACGCGGTTGATCTCCTCCGGTAAATCCTCACAGACCGACACCATACCCGCCTGCCGCTCGAACAGGTCGCGATAGGCCGCGTGATGCCCCTCGCCCCACGGTAACAGGCCATCACCCATGCCGTTGATGGCTGTTATCGCCGGGCTGAACCCGCGCGTAAACTGATAGCAGTAGCCGCGTTTGAAATCGTTCGCGGGGTCCGTCTCGTAGAACTGCATCGACCACATGAACACGCGTGAGCCGCGATATGCGTCGAGCTTCTCGTCAAACGTACCGCGCGCAAGCCCGTAGGGATGGAACATCAGGTTGCGCCCCACCTGCCCGCTCGAGTTGGCAAGTCCGCTGGGAAACCGCTCTGAAGCCGAGTTCAAGAGAATGCGCGGCGTGCCGATGCCATTGCACGCCATGATGACGATCTCGGCTGGCTGGAAGACTTCCTCGCCATCGCCATTGAAATACCATGCACCCGTAGCCATCCGGTCTTCGTTTGTTTCGATCCGGCTGACGCGGCAATTGGTGCGCAGCTCGACACGATTGCGGATCGCCTCCTGCCAGTAGGTGATGTCCGTGCTGGACTTGGCTCCCTGCGCACAGCCATGGCCGCAATGGCCGAGATTGATGCAGGGCGCGCGGCCCTGATATTCCTGCGAGGTGATCGCACTGTCGGAGGGCCAGCAGTGCCAGCCAAGCTCGTTCATGGCCCGGCCAAGGCGTTCGCCTGTGCGCCCAAGCGGCAAAGGCGGCATCACCGCCTCCTTGTCGGGGTAAGCGGGGTCGCCAGCAAGCGAGGCCACGCCCATCATGCGGTCGTTGATCGCGAAAAAGGGCTCCAGCTTCCAGTAGTCGATCGGCCAGTCATCGGCCACGCCATCAAGCGTACGCACCCGGAAGTCAGACGGATGCATGCGCGGGAAATGCCCGGCATAAAGAATGGTGCCGCCGCCCACGCCATTGAAATTGGCGACCTTGATCGGAGACTCGTCGTCGTTGATCGGATAGTCGGCCTTCCCCTTACGGCGGTTCGGGCTGATGGCATAGTCGCCGAACTGCCTGTTCTCCCAATCCAGACCGGTGCTCGGATAGCGCGACGGCTCCTGCCAATCGCCCTGCTCCAGGCAGACTATGCGCATCCGCGTGTCGGCGAGGCTCCACGCGACGGCGGCACCCGAAGCGCCACCGCCAATGATCAGCACGTCGACCGTTTCATTCATGATCATGCAGAACCTCTGCCCACCAGGCGACTGGTCAGAAATCCAGACGCGGCGTCGCCGTGCGGTTGATGAGACCGGTCTTGGCAAGCGGCGGATATTTCTTCAGCGCCTCTTCGTTCGGCTCTGTACCCCAGCCCGGGCGGTCCGGCAGGATCAGGTAACCGTCTTTGTACTCCGGCGCATGGGTAAACACTTCCGAGTCCCAGGATATACGGTCGATATCGGTTTCCATAATCCGGACATTGGGCACCACGGCGCTGAAATGCGCGTTCATCATCGTGCACAGGTGGCCGTAGAAGTTGTGCGGCGCGACACTCACCTCGTAAGCTGCTGCGGCTGCAGCAATCTTCAGCGACTGCCAGACACCATTCCAAGGTGTGTCAATGATGGCGACATCAACAGCCTGGTTCTGGAAGAATGGCAGGAACTGCTGCAGGCCGAGAAGCGTCTCGCAGGATGCGATCGGATGATTGCTCTTGGAGCGGATATAGGCGAGTGCCTTTGGGTCGAGCGTATCGAGCTCCACCCAGAAAATGTCGAGATCGTTGATCTCACGGATCATCTCCAGATAGCCATCCGTGCGCGCATTGAAGTTGAGATCAAGGAGGATGTCGATGTCGGGACCGGCGGACTCGCGCATGATTTCCAGATGCCGGCGCAGATCCTGGCGCGTCTTGCGCTCGACATTGCGCGACAGGTCATGCGGACGGCCGAACCCCGGGGCCCAGGCGGAAATCCTGTCATTCGCGTCGTATTCGAAGATGTTTGTCTTCAGCGCCGTGAACCCGTCGTTGCGGACATCATTGGCAATCTGGCGCACGCCATCCGCATCATGGATCGGCGGTGAGAAATGCTCCGTACGCATGCGATAGGCAACGCAGTGGGACCAGTAAACGCGGATCTTGTCGCGCACCATTCCGCCGAGTAGCACATGGGCCGGAACGTCCATGATTTTCGCCTTGGCGTCGAGCAGCGCATTTTCTATAGCGCCAATGGCCTGAGCGATCACACCACTGAGCGCAGGACGTGTCACATCGCTCAGGTCCTCGCGGATGTGCTCGTGCAGCAAAACGCTTTGGCCAATCAGCCTATGGCTGAGTTCGTTGATGATATAGGCAACACCTGGCGAACCGAAATTCTCGTCGAACTCGCTCCAGCCGACAGTTCCATCCTCTGTCGTAATCTTCAGGAAGTGGTAGTTGCGGAAGGAATTGCTACAGGAGAGCGTCTTTACTTCGGCAATTCTTGCTTTGTTTCTCATGACCTTCAATGCCTGTTCTTGAATTTGAATAGCGAGCGGTGCATCGCTCCCTCTTACGTCGTAACCGTCTCGCGTCGCCTTCCGGAGGCCGTGTCGAACACGTGGATGTCGGCGGGCTTGGCCGAAACATGGATTGTCTCGCCGGGCTGCACATCGGTTCGGCCGCGGATAAGGACGCGAATGACATAGTCGCCCAGACGTGCGGTGATCTGCGTTTCAGAACCGGTCGGCTCGATGACCGAGACCACGGCAGGCCATCCGGCATCCGTGAGGAAAAGGTGCTCGGGCCTGACGCCGATCGTGGTGCGCCCGTTGCCGGCAACTGGTGCTGGCAGCGCCACCTCGGTGCCGTCATCGAGGATGAGTGCATTGGGTGTGTTGAGCGATCCCTCGAGGAAGTTCATCGGCGGCGAGCCTATGAAGGCCGCGACGAACAGGCTCATCGGCTTGTCGTAGAGTTCCAGTGGCGGTCCCATCTGCTCCACGATGCCGCCATTCATGACCACGACCCGGTCGGCGAGCGTCATCGCCTCGATCTGGTCGTGCGTCACATAGACGGTGGTGACGCCGAGGCGCTGGTGCAGTTCCTTGAGTTCCGAGCGCATCTGCACCCGCAGCTTTGCGTCGAGGTTCGAAAGCGGTTCGTCAAACAGGAAGACGTTCGGGTTACGCACGATGGCCCGGCCCATGGCGACGCGCTGGCGCTGGCCACCGGAGAGTGCACGCGGCTTGCGGTCGAGCAGCTGCTCAAGGCCGAGAATACGCGCGGCGTTCATCACGCGCCGGTCGATCTCGTCACGGGAAATCTTCCGCTGACGAAGCGCAAAGCCCATGTTCTGGCGCACGTTCATGTGCGGATAGAGAGCGTAATTCTGAAACACCATCGCGATGTCCCGGTCCTTGGGCGCGATGTCGTTCACCACCCGGTCCGCGATGACGATATCCCCCGCGGTGATGTCCTCGAGCCCCGCGATCATCCGCAGAAGCGTGGACTTGCCACAGCCGGAGGGACCCACCAGCGCCACGAACTCGCCATCAGAAATGTCGAGCGAAACGCAGTGGATGACCGGCAGCGCCCCGTACGACTTGTGAACGTTGCGGATAGCAACTGTACTCATGCGTTTACTCTCTCCCCATCGTCTGTCGCCAGCGCGGCCCTCCTCAAGGCCGGCACCCGCCACGATGTTTATTGTCAGCCAGTGCCCAGGGCCCGGACTTCATTGTCTTCTGCAAGCGCGCTCGCGATTGTTTCGTAAGCCGAATGTTCGTGCAGCTTGATCAACGAGGCCGCAGCCTCGAAATTGCCGGCGCGCAGCGCGTCGCGGATCGCCTTGTGTTCAGCCAGCGATGCCGCCATGCGTTCCGGCAGCAGGTTGAAGCCATAGTGCGCCGACGTCATCGCGCTCATGTTGACCAGCATGCGCAGGCACCATTGCGACTGCGGCGTGTCGCTCAGGAGCACGTGGAACTCGTGGTTGGTCTGCGTGTAGCGCGTCGTGTCCTGGGCATCGACGGCAGCCGTCGCTTCGGCGATGTTGGCGTCAAGCGCCGCAAGCCGCTCCGCGTTGAAGCTGGCACTGCCAAGCTCAATGGCAAGCGCGCCGATCAATCCCCGCAGCGCATAGATCTCGCGCAGCTGCTCGCTGCCCGCACTCGCCACCACCGCGCCTACATGCGTCTGCACCTCAAGCCAGCCTTCGGAGGCAAGGCTGCGGATTGCCTCGCGGATCGGCGTCTCGCTGATGCCCAGCGCCTCGGAAACCTCGCGCGTGGTGATGCGGTCGCCCGGCTTCACCTGCCGCGAGATGATCAGCCCTTCGATATGCCGGCGGGCGAGGTCCGTCTTGGAAAGGAAGATCGCGGGCTTCGTCATCGGGCAATCATCCGGGCGTTTACTGTCATGAACTTCATCCTGGTTATCCCTTGGTCGCGCCGTCGGCGAGGCCTTGAATGAGCCACTTCTGGACCAGAAGCGCGAAGACCACCACTGGCAGAACCGTAAATGTCCCCACCGCCGTCAGCGCGCCCCAGTTGGCGCCGTTTACCGTGTCTCCGGCGATGCCGGCGATGGCTACGGGAATGGTCGACGCATAGCGGTTGGTGAGCACGAGCGCGAAGAGCAGCTCTTCCCAGGCGAGGATCATGCTGAAGATCAGCGTCGACAGGATGCCCGGCATCGAGATCGGTACGATGATCTTGAAGAACGCGCCCATGCGGCTGCAACCGTCGATCATGGCGGATTCCTCAAGCTCCTTAGGCAGCGCCAGAAAGAAGCCGCGCATCAGCCACATCACGTACGGAATGAGGAAGGTGCAGTAGGCGAGGATCAGCGTAATGTGCTGGTCGGTAACGCCGAGCGAGCGGGCCACAAGGAACATCGGGACAGCAAGCGCGATCGGCGGCACGCCGCGTGACAGGAGGATGAGCACGCCGATCGTTCCCGCGCCCCGCAGCCGGATGCGCGCCAGGGCATAGCCCGCCATGCCGCCTGCCACGATCGAGATGATGCCGGAGCCGGCTGCCACGATGATTGTATTGATCATGCGGCGGCTGATGTCGGCGCGCTGCATGTATTCGAAATAGTGCTGCAGCGTCGGTGTGAAGAACAGCGTCGGCGGCACCGTGAAGATATCACGCTGCGCCTTGAACGATGACAACACCATCCAGAACACGGGGAACAGGAAGATGACGCAGGCGAGCAACCCGGCTGCGATGCGTACGCGGGGCCAGAAGCGGGACTTGCGCGTTCCGCCGGAGAGAGCGAGCGAGGTCAATAGCGGTCCTCCAGCTTGCGGGTACCGATCAGGAAGATCCCGGTGAGCACCATGGTAAGGACGAGGACGATCACCGCCATCGCCGCCGATTCAGCAAAGCGCAGCGACCGAAAGGCTTCCTCATAGATGAAGAGGTTGATGACGTTCGTCGCACCACCCGGCCCGCCATAGGTCGCGGCGAGCGCGATATCGAACATCTTCACCGCACCGAGCCACCGCACCACAAAGGTTGCGGCAATGATCGGCACCAGCAGCGGCAGCGTGATCGACCACAGCATCGACCACCAGTTGGCCCCGTCGATCTCGGCTGCTTCGAAGATGTCGCGCGGCAGCGCCAGCAGCGCTGCCGTTGCAATCAGGATGACGAAGGGAGTCCAGCGCCAGGTATCGATGATGATGATCGAGGCCATGGCGAGTGTGGGGTCGCCGAACCAGTCGAGCCCATCGACACCGAAAAGGCCCGCCACCCAGTTCATGATGCCCCAGAGCGGGTCGAGGATCATGCGCCAGATACCGCCGGCGACAACGGGCGCGACCACCATCGGAATGATGAACAGCGCACGCACTGCCCCACGGCCGCGCCACGGCGCATTGATGAGATAGGCTATGCCGAAGCCGAGCACGATCTGGATCGGCAGCGCGAAAGCCAGATAGATGAGCGTCACCCGCATCGACGACCAGAACCGGTAGTCATCGAACACATGGGCGTAGTTTTCCCACCCGACGAATTCTACGGCACTGAAGGTCATGAGATCGAAGCGGGCGAAGCTGATCTCGACCGTATAGATGATCGGATAGGCGAGCATGGCGGCGAGGATGATGGCCGCAGGAGCCATGAAGGCCCACCGCGAGGCGGCATCCATGAGCTTGCTGCGTACGGGAGACCGCGCGCGGCGCACCTCCCCGGCTGTCATCGTGTTCGTCGCCATGCTTCCCATCCCGGCTTTACTTGAGGATCTTTTCGATCTTCTCGGCAGCCACGTTGAGCGCTTCCTCGGCACTCACCTGGCCGGCAATGAAGCGGGAATGCTCGTCGGCGAGCACCTGCTGAGCCGCATCCGAACGCGGATGGCGGATACGCCACATCTTGCCTTCGCCTGCCGCGTCATAGGCCTGCTGCAGTGCGTCGAACACGGGCACGAGCCACGGCTCCGACGGCTCGGCGGCGAGCGTAGACTTGCGCGCCGGGAAGACGCCGAGGTTGGCTGAATGCCACTTCTCGCCTTCCTTCGAGCTCAGCCACTGCAGGACAGCCCATGCAGCTTCCGGGTTCTCGCTCTTGGCCGAAACCGCACCACTCCAGATGCCGCGATGTGCGCCAGCGCTCTTGGAGCCCATTGGCAGAACCTGGATGCCGACCTGCTCGGGAGTGAGCGTGGTGGTTGCAGCGTCAATCGCCGAACCCTTGAAGACCGAACCCCAGTTTATGTGGGTCGCAACCATGCCCTGGCGGAACGCCTGGAGGGATTCCGAGAAGCCGTGGCTGATGGCGCCCGTCGGGGCAAACTCAAGCAGCTTCTTGTGCGTCTCGAGTGCAGCGACGCCAATCTCGTTGTTGAACGCCGGCTTGCCGTTCTCGTCGAGCAGGCTGCCACCGTTCGAGTTCATGATGGTCTGCCAGATGGTCGGCGTCAGCGGCTCGCGCACGAAATAGGTGTCGATCGCCCAGGCATCCACCTTGCCGTCGCCATTGGTGTCCTGCACCAGCTTCGGCGCCTGCTCGAGGAACTCGTTCCAGGTGAGCTTTGGCGTCGGAACCGGCACGCCCGCCTTCTCATAGAGGGACTTGTTGACGAACATCATGAGCATGTTCGAGCGGACCGGCACGCCGTACTGGACGCCATCCCACTCGCTCGCCGCAAGCGGCGCCACGTTAAAGTCGTCCCAGTCGAAGTCTTCCGAGGTCCAGCCCTTGACCTCCTCCGACCGCAGGTCGAGTAGAGCACCGACGGAAGCCAATTGCGGTACCCACGGATCATCGGCGATGATGATGTCGTAGGTCGGGCTCGGGCCGGTCGCGTCCAGCATGCTCTTGGCGAGCAGCTCGACATAGGGAACGCCGTCGATAGTCACCTTGACGTTTGGATAGTGCTTGTTGAACTCAGGCACCATCAGCGTCTGCCACTGGTTGGCGAACGCTTCATTGGCGATCATTCGGACTTCGACCGGCTTGTCCGGAGTGCCGAGGCCTTCGGCCTGAGCGACCATCCCCGTCATGGTGGCGATGACGGCTGCAGATGCCGACACCATCAGGGCGCGGCGCGACAAGGAGCTGACAGCTCCAAAGAGTTGTTTCATGATTTCCTCCCATGTCGACTGCAGCGGTTCTCCTCCCGGCGGCTGCGACCTCGTCCGATGCTACATTCTATAGAATCCAGAACATGGAATTCGTAGGGGAGGCTTTCGCTCCTGTCAATCCGTGCGCGTGGGCAATTCTCGGGCTCGCTTGGATGGCCGTGGATACGTGTACAGACCTTCGACAACTCCCGAATTCAGAAGCTGGCAAAATAATGCATCGAGCACCGGAACCTGATCGTGGCTAATGAATTTGCCCGAAATGCTCTTCTATCCCGTTGTATAATTATTTAACATAACACCATAATCTACCGCGGGGTGCAGGAGGGCGAAGTGCCAGCTGGCTGCAAAGCCAGGGGCGTTTGCGCGAGAGAGGATGCCTGCCCATGCAGATGATCACCGCCTTCTTTGGGCTCATCGAAGATCTCACCTGGGGCTGGGCGCTGATCCCCATCCTCGTCGTCTTCGGCGTTTTCATCACCGTGATGAGCGGTTTCGTCCAGATCGAATATTTCGGACGAATGTTCCGCGTCCTGTCTGGCAAGAACCAGACGGGCGACCCTAACGCCATCAGCGCCCGCGAGGCTCTGCTTGTGTCCGTCGGCGGCCGCGTCGGCGGCGGCAATATTGCCGGCGTGGCCGTGGCGATTACGCTTGGCGGACCCGGCGCTGTGTTCTGGATGTGGGCCATTGCCGTGGTGGGCATGGCGACCAGCCTCGTGGAATGCACGCTGGCGCAGCTCTACAAGCGCTCCAACGGCGACGGCACCTACCGCGGCGGCCCCGCCGACTACATCATCTACGGCCTTGGCGTGAAATACAGATGGCTTGCGGTCCTCTACGCGATCTGCCTGCTCTTGTCCTTCGCCTTCGGCTTCAACGCCTTCCAGGGCAACACCTTTGCCGGCGCTGCCAACGAAAGCCTCGGCATCGATCGCATGTGGACCGGCATCGGGCTGGCGATCATCACCGGCTTCATCGTCTACGGCGGCATCCGCCGCATTGCCAAGGCGGCCGACGTGATCATCCCGGTCATGGCCGTGATCTACATCGGTCTCGCGCTGATCGTGATCATCCTGAACATCACCGATCTGCCCCGCGTGTTCGTGTCGATCTTCGCCAACGCCTTCGGCTTCGAGGAAGTGGTGAGCGGCGGTGTCGGCGCGGCACTGGCGCAAGGGCTGCGGCGCGGCCTCTTCTCCAACGAGGCAGGCCTGGGCTCGGCACCGAACGTGGCCGCCACCGCAGACGTTCGCCACCCCATCAGTCAGGGCATCACGCAGTCTCTCTCCGTGTTCATCGACACGATCATCGTCTGCTCCTGCACGGCCTTCATCATCCTGCTGAGCCCCGTCTACCAGCCGGGCATGGAAATCGACGGCATCGTGCTGACCCAGCAGTCGCTGGCAAGTCAAGTGGGCGACTGGGCCCAGTACTTCCTTACCTTCGCCATCCTGCTCTTCGCCTTCAGCTCGATCATCTACAACTACTACCTCGGCGAGACTGCGGTGAGGGTGATGACGTCGCAACCGGCGGCACTCCATATCCTGCGCTGGGCGGTTGTCGCTGTCGTCTTCCTTGGCTCGACGGCGCCGGGCGCCACGGCGGTCTTCTTCTTCTCCGATCCCTTGATGGGCGTACTGGCCGTGGTGAACCTCATGGCGATCATGATGCTGTTCCCGACCTGCCTGCGCGTGCTGGACGATTTCCGCGTACAGCTGAAGGAGGGCGTCCTGCGGCCCGTGTTCAAGCCCAAGGCCTTCCCGGACCTGAACCTGGACGAAAACGCCTGGCCGCACGCGAAACTGGTCGAGCAGGAATTTTCAGCATCCATGCGGCCTGCCCCTTCCACCACCTGACCTCAGAACCATGCCAGCGGAAAGGCTGGCAGGGTTGCCCCCCTCCCGAATGAAATAGCGGAACACTTCGGCCTCCTCTCCGTTGGACAGGCAACCCAATGAACGGAGGCAAACAATGCACGATCTGAACGGCAAGCGCGTCGCTATCCTCGCCACCCACGGTTTTGAGCAGTCCGAACTCGAAGTACCCCTGCAGAAGCTGCGCGAAGCCGGCGCAACGGTTGAAGTCGTTTCCCCCGAGAGCGGCGAGATCAAGGGCTGGGACAAGAAGGACTGGGGCCGCGCCGTACCGGTGGACCGCGCGCTCGACGGAGCCTCCGAGGCCGACTACGACGCTCTGGTGCTCCCCGGCGGCCAGATGAACCCGGACACGCTGCGCGCAAACGAGACGGCTGTGAACTTCGTAAAGTCCTTCTGGAACGCCAAGAAGCCCATCGGCGCAATCTGCCACGGCCCGTGGCTGCTGGTGGAAGCCGGCATCGCCGAAGGCCGCCGCATGACCTCCTACGGATCGATCAAGACGGACGTCATCAACGCCGGCGGCCTCTGGGAAGATTCAGAAGTCGTGACCGACCAGGGCCTCGTCACCAGCCGCAAACCCGACGACCTCCCGGCCTTCTGCGCAAAGGTGGCGGAGGAAATAGCGGAAGGAAAACATGAGCGGCGATTGTAATAAGTCTTCGTGGAGGTGGCGAGGCGCGCTTGTCGCCCGCCTCGTTGCGCCCATCTAGACGACCAGCAATCTATAGAACTTATTGTCTTCACCAAGTTTGGAGAGCGCTTTGAACATTAGGTCTCCAAACTCATAGGATTCATCCGTCCAGCTCTGCCAATTTGCTTTGACCTCTGATTCAAGAACCGCCTTCGGCTTATCGGTCCTCTCCAGAAACTGCGCGTATTTGTCGAGCAGTTGAATAACGGTATCATGTATGGAACCGAATTCTTTTTGGTCCAAGAGCCACTGAAGGCGTTCTGTCGGGGTCTTCTGAGTCATCTGCATCGCTCGCTCTAACGAGACAGTCTCCTCACGCTTGAACACGCCTAAGAGAAACAGCAGAGCTGAATAGCAAGTTAGCATCCTGCTGTGCTTTAGTTTATCGTTTTTAATTTTTCTTTGTATTTTCTTTTCTTCCGGGACGGTTTTTGTGTTTGCTTCATAGTTGACACAGAATGTGCGCCACAGTCGAAGAATGTCATTCGCAAGAAAAGCAGGCATAAAGCATTGAGCGTGATCACTATAGTCTCTCCAATATGAAGCGATCACTTCACCTATGATCTCATCATAGGTCTCTTGACCGATTAGCGGCCGACTCTCCAGGAATAATAGCAATCGACCGGTAAGCGTATTATTTGCATCGTCATCCGGCTTACCTAACAAATCAGTGAATTGCTTAACCGAATAATGACTTAGATACTTTCCATCAGAGTCAAACTCAGGCATCCCCAGCTCGCGCAAGGCGCTGATGAGGTTCGCCTTTACTAAGATCTCATCCAGATTGCTGAGCTGCCTAATTTCAAAGCCATTTTTAGTCGCCGTTTTACTCACGATAAAAAGGTCGAGATCACTGTTCTGCCCTGCTTCCAGCCTCCCAAAGGAACCAGTCGCGTAGACGCAAGCCTTGTCACCAACCAGATCAATCGCTTTGCCCAGCAGCCCCCGAAGTTCCTCAAAGCGACGCTCAGTATCAGATCTTCTCTTTTCCAAATACTCCATTTTCCGCCCCCCACTCAAATACGTTTGCGAATAGCTCCGCCTGTTCTATGGCGTCATCAAGTGCATGATGTGTATGCTTTCTATTTGGCAAAAGTTCGCTAGGCACTCTCGCACGACCTGCTCCGGCGATTGGCAATCCGGTCTTTACCGAAACGGCTGTTTTGATGTCGAAACAGCGCGAATGACCAAAGGGTGATCCTTGTTCCGTAAAACGCACGAAATACCAGTATAGCCACGTCCAATCAAAGCTAAGTGGATAAGCGACGAAAACAGGATTTCCACCTCCTGCTATCTTGCGCACCCACTCGCCTGCCTCACGCATAGCCTGCGTTGGCTGCATCCCCGTCTTCATTAATGCATCTCGATCGAGACCGTTAACTGCCAAAGCCTCAGGTTCGAAATCTTCGGAAATCGGCCGCAACTCGCGGTAGAGATAGTGATCGTAGCTAAGTGGCCGTTTGAAAGACTTGCCGTCATAGATCCCGGCATAGACCAGCGCGAAGGAGAGTATCGAGTATGGACCAGGGATAGGTCCGTCCGTCTCTATGTCGGCCGAAAAATAGACGTCCACCTTGCTCTCCAATTTTGCATCGCTGACAGCGCACACGGAGGAATCGTGGGCATTTGTTGCGAAAGTATGTTTTAAGGTGGTTTGTCCCATAACTTTTCTCAGGTTCGAATCGGGCATGTCATGTGTGGAAGATTTCATCGCGTGTCGTCCGAGTCCACTCACATCCTGTCCCATCTATCGCGGCCCAAATCGTGCCTTCAGCATGCCTTGTTATCAAGAACAACCTTAGCACTCTTGTCTAGGGAGATGGTGACTCTTTTGAAAGTCGGTCGATCCACTCCCATGCCACCAAATCCTCTTTCATGCGTTATCATCATCGCACGAACGTAGAGGTCACTGCGATGCCAGGCACTTCGGAAGACAATGGTGGAGAACTGACGGCGGTTTCGGTCCAGCTCAATGCTGAGATGCTCGCTGCGGTCGACAGGCTGGTGGATCATCACAGCATCGAGACCCGGCCGGAGGCCATACGGCTCATCCTCAAGCGGTGGCTGACGGAAAACCAGATGCTAAGGCTGAATGAGGAAGGCAAACGCCCCGAGGAACTCAACGCCAGCAACGACGGCTAGGTCGCTTCAGCGCCGATTTGCCAGCTTCTCGCCCCTCATGGTGAGCTTGTCGAACCACGGGGTGAGAAGCTGCGGATACTGAACCCCTCGTCCTTCGACAGGCTCAGGATGAGGCCGTTATTGCCCCCCATTTGCAGGTAAACGACATCGGGGCCGCGAGGGCCCCGACGAAGAACTTCATGAAGCGCGGGCTCAGGCAGCGGCCACAGCGCGCTCCTCAAGGCCGGCGGCAACCACCGACACGCGGAAGCGGCCTTCCAGGCGATTGTCGAAGATCGCGCCGACGATGATGTCGGCATCGTCGCCGATCTCTTCGCGGATGCGGGTTGCGGCTTCATCCACCTCGAACAACGTCATGTCATGGCCGCCGGAGATGGAGATGAGAACGCCGCGCGCGCCGGCAATGCTGTTGTCGTCGAGCAGCGGGTTCGAGATCGCGATCTCGGCCGCAACGCGTGCGCGTCCCTCGCCTGCGGCATCGCCCGTGCCCATCATCGCGCGGCCCATGCCCTTCATCACCGTCCGCACGTCCGCGAAGTCGAGGTTGATCAGACCCTCCTTCACGATGAGGTCTGTGATGCAGCCAACGCCGGCGTAGAGCACGCGGTCGGCCATCTGGAAGGCTTCCGCGAAGGTGGTGTTGGCGTCCGCCACCCGGAACAGGTTCTGGTTCGGGATCACGATCACGGTGTCGGCCGCTTCGCGCAGCTCGGCGATGCCCTGCTCAGCCATACGGCTGCGGCGCGTACCTTCGAACAGGAAGGGCTTCGTTACCACCGCAATGGTGAGGATGCCTGCCTCGCGCGCCGCGCGTGCGATTACTGGCGCCGCACCCGTGCCGGTGCCGCCACCCATGCCGGCGGTGATGAAGCACATGTGCGTACCGGAAAGGTGGTCCATGATCTCATGGATGGATTCTTCGGCGGCCGCACGGCCAACCTCCGGCAGCGATCCGGCGCCAAGTCCTTCGGTCAGATGCGTACCCATCTGGATCAGACGATCAGCCTTCGACATCGTCAGGGCCTGCGCGTCCGTGTTGGCGACAAGGAACTCCGTCCCGTCCAGACCCTGCGCAATCATGTTATTGACGGCATTGCCGCCGCCACCACCAACACCTAGAACTGTAAGACGCGGCCTCAACGCTTGAGACTCGCCAACGGGCTCACCGACCATCACAACCTCTCTGCCACATAACGCGGCGAATCAATTCCGCCCCATAACCGAATGAATCAGAGAGGATGCCTGCCCGCAACGCCGCGTTTGGCATATCCTTCATACGGTTTCAAAGGAGCTTGCTTATACTGAACAACGTCAGTTAGTTTCGTTGTTCATCGTGTTGCCAAGGCCGCGCGCCAAGGTCAAGCTTAACTCTTCATCAAGGATTGTTTCCATGAGTGAGATCGCTGTCAAAACTCCCCTGCAATACCTCGATCTGGCCATGGGCAAGCTGCGCGACCTCGGCCTTGTCCAGGACAAGACGGAACCGTCGCCAATCGTTGGGCTGCTGGAGAAGATCGCCGACATCGAGCCGGAAAAGATCGCGATCATCACCCGCACGCTCCAGCAGATGAGCATCTTCAACGAGGTGGTGCGCGAGCAGGTCGCCGAGATGGAGATCGGCACGCGCTACGAGAAGATCACCAAGGCTTTCGACTCGATCCGCGACGACGCCAAGACGATGGTCGACCAGATCGAGGACGGCAAGCTCGACATTTTCGAGCGGGCGACCAACGCGTGGATGAAGATTTCCCGTGGCGACATTGCCACTCGCTTTGACGAGATCAAGGACACCTATCTTGAAGTCTCGCGCGACACCAAGGCGAACATCGAGCGCGAGCAGATCATTCTGGAAGCCTATCGCGATTTCCGCGGCGCCCTGAAGCATGGCGAGGTCGCGGCCCTCGAGATCCTGAAGGCCGCTGAAAACCAGCTCAACGCCGCCAAGGAAGGTCTTGCCAAGGCCTCCGAGGCCGTGTCCTCCTTCGCCGAGGGCGGAGAAGTGGCCGAACGCGCCAGGCTGGAACTGATCCGCGACGAGCACCTGCGCCGCGTGCAGAACGAGGAAGGCCGCTACCAGGTCGCCAAGGATCTCGCTGACAACATGACCATCAGCTACAACACCTCGGAAGTAGTGATGGCCCGCCTGATGCAGACGACCAACGCCAAGGAGCGCGTCTACCAGCAGGCAGTGTCCTTCTTCTCCACTAACGAGTCCGTGCTGACTGCGCTCAAGGCGTCCTTCACCGGCCTCTTCGGCCTGCATGAAGCAACGCAGACGCTGAACCAGATGAAGGAAGGCGTGTCGAAGTCGCTGGAGACGCTGGCCGAGATCGGCGGCAAGGTTCAGGAAGAGGCGCTGAAGGCGGGCTACGGCCCGACCATCCGCGCTGATGCGGTCAAGAAGCTGGTCGACAGCGTCGTCAACTTCCAGACCCGCTCGGTCGAGATCATCTCCGAGATGCGCGAGCTTTCGACCCGCAACAGCGCCGAGATCCGCGACGCCGTCGAGGATGGCAAGAAGCGCATCGCGCGCCTTGCAGCCGAAGGCAACGCACTGGTGCTGGAAGGCTGATCGCGCGCCCAGAGACCTGAGCCATGAGCACTGTTGCTGCACCCACCGCCGCGGCCGGACAGACGCCGGCAGCGCCGCTTGATGAGCTGATGCTCGCGATGGACGTGGTGGACACGCTCCGCCACGAGGAAGGCGTTGCCCTGCGCGAGCTGGAGCAGGATGGGCGCGATGACAACCTGAAGCAGCGCCTGCGCAGCATCTATGAGAGCCAGGGGCTCGAGGTCTCCGATCGCATTCTCGATGAAGGCATCCGCGCCCTGCGCGAGAGCCGTTTCACCTACACGCCGACGCCACCGAGCTTCAAGCGCACGCTGGCTGGCCTCTGGATACGCCGGGGGACGATCGCCAAGGCTCTGGCGCTCGTGGTTCTGCTCGTCGTCGGCTGGGCAAGCTGGAGCGTCTGGCAGGATCAGCGCGCCGAGCAGGCTCAGATCACCGCCGCGCGCGAGCTGACGGAAACCCTGCCGCGTCAGATCCAGGCAGCGGCGGAAGCAGCGCTCAGCGAAGCGCAGTCGGACGACGCGCGTGAGCGGGTCGAGCAGCTTCGGACCGATGCCACCGCTGCCCTCTCCCGCTCCGATGCGGAAGCCGCGCGGGTCAGTGTCGCAGCCCTCAACCGCCTGACGGAAGCGCTGCGCGAAACCTACGTTCTGCGCGTCGTCAGCCGCGAGGGTGAGCAGAGCGGCGTCTACCGCATCCCGGATGTGAACACCGGCGCACGCAACTACTATCTGATCGTTGAGGCGGTTAAGCCCGATGGCTCCGCTATCTCGATGCCGATTACCAATGAAGAGAACAACCGCACCGAGGTTGTCTCCAAGTGGGGTGTGCGCGTGCCAAAGGCGACCTACGACGCCGTCGCTCGCGACAAGATGGACGACGGCATCATCCAGAACAATGTCCTCGCTGAGAAGCGTCGCGGCAGTCTTGAACCGTCCTATCGCGTAAGCGTGTCGGGCGGCGCGATAACCAAGTGGTAGGGTGAACATGATCAGCGCTTCCACCACCCTCAGCACCATCGATCAGGCGGCATTCAAGGTGCGGCAGGACGAGCAGCAGTTGCAGCACGTCATCGAGGCCACAACCCAGGAAATGACGCGCCTGCGTGCCGAGCAGGCCGATCTCTACCGCGCATTGGCGAAGATCCGCATGGACGCCCTTCGTGACGACCAGATCCTCCGCACCCTCGACAGCGCCGAGCGCAAAGCCCTCTCCGCCATCGACGAGCAGAAGCGTAGGCTGCAGGAAGTGGATGACCGCAAGAACGCGCTGACAGGGTCGATTGAGGCCAGCCGCAGCCGCCGGGCGGGTCTGTCGGATGCCGTGACAGCCACAGCCGACGCCATCACAGGTCTCACCGAGCGGACGCAGGCCCGCGTATCGGATGAGGTCGAATGGCAGGCGCTGAACGCCAAGGTCGACAGCCTTGAAGCCCAGGCCGAGGCGGCCGAGGAGAAAGCAACACACTCCGAAGCCGACCGCGACGAGAAGTCTAAACCATATCTGGCCGACAATCTGTTTGTCTATCTCTGGAACCGCGGCTACGGCACGTCGGCCTATCGCGCCGGCCCCATCGCGCGGATGGGCGATGCCTTCGTGGCGCGCGTCGTTCAGTACGAGCAGGCGCGCCAGAATTATTTCGCGCTGACTGAGATCCCGAAGCGCCTGCGCGCCCACGCCGAGCGCCTCAAGGAAGATCTGGCGGTAGCAGAGGCCGCGCTTGTCGCGTTTGAGCGCAAGGCCCTTGAAGCCGACGGGATCGTTCAGCTCGAGAAGGAGCACGAGCGCGCGGTGGAGGCCCTCGAGGCGCAGGACGCCGAGATCGCGGACCTTGAACAGCAGCTTGCGGCAATCGATCAGGAGCGTCAGGCGCTGCTCGATGATACCAGCAATGCAGGCCTGGGCGGCGCACTTGCCGAGCTCTCGGCAGCACTGCAACGCGACGACCTCCGCGTCCTGCTCCGGGAAGCCCTGGAAACCCCAACGCCCGACGACGAGCGTATCGTTCAGCAATTGCAGGCGAACGCCGCACGGCTCGAACAGCTGGAAGGCGAAGTGGATGAAACCCGCCGTACGATGATCACCATCGCCAAGCGCCGTGCCGAGCTCGAGCGGTCGCGCGAGGACTTCCGCCGTTCGGGCTATGAACGCGGCGGCGGCACCTTCATCAACGAAAAGCTGATCGGCGACGTCATCGGCGGCATCATCGGCGGCGTTCTATCCTCCAAGGAACTGCGCGACGCGCTGCGCAGCGGCTATCGCCAGGGTGGCGGCAGCTCGACCGTTCCAACGCGCCGCAGCAGCGGCAGTGTTTTCGGCGGCTCGCGCGGAGGATTCGGCGGTGGCTTCGGAGGCGGAGGTTCCCGCGGTGGCGGAGGCGGCGGAGGCGGTGGTTTCCGCACCGGCGGTGGGTTCTAGAGCAATTCCAGGAAAAGTAGAAACCGGTTTTCCGTCCGGAATTGCGGCCATTTACTCGACTACGCCCCCTGCTCAGCCTTCTTTCTTTCGAAGTAAGCAGCAAGTTTTGCCGTAACACCGATGACGAACGGTGCCGTGGGCAGGATCACGAAGATCCGCAGCACGTGGAAAGCCGTCACGATCGCCAGACCCTGCTGGAGGATCTTGGCCGTCAGCGCCATCTCCGTCGCGCTGCCCGGCGCAGTCGCGAGGATCATCACCTGCCAGCTGTGGCCCGTCCAATAGACGAAGGCGATGCCGAGAAGCGCGCAGAGGAACGCCATCAGGAATGCGGCGGCGATAGAGACCGGAATAAATCGACCCAATTGGCGCAGAACGGCCCGATCGAACGCCCCGCCAATGAACACCCCAAGGAACACCTGGGCGGTGACCAGCACCGGATAAGGATATCCTGTGACGGGTGCTTCGAGCACCGATGCTATGACGGTCGCGCCGAGAGGCCCGAGGAAGAATGGGTTCGACAAGCGTATCAGCTTGGCGACGACTACTCCGCAGACAGCAAGGGCGAACAGAAGCAGGCTGCCGCTGGGCGTCCACACGGTGTTGCGCAGGACTGCCGTGGGATCCGTGACGCTTCCGTCCAATGCCACGATGACAGGCGGTATCAGCGACACCAGCGACATGATCCGGAAGGTCTGGGTGAACAGGACGGGCGCAGGGTTGACCCCGTGTTTCAGGGAAATGCTGACGCTTTCCACCGGGCCGGTCGGCAACGCGGCGAGCGTCGCCGTCACGACATCAACCTTTGCGGCTACCTTGATGAACGCGCCGACGATGAACGCGAAGATGATCGTCATGATGGCAGCGACGATCATGGGTACGATGAGCGACCCCATGGCCGAAAGTGCGTCGGACGTGAATGCCAGTCCCACGGAGGCCGCGATCAGGATCTGACCCAGCTGCCGGGAGACGACGGGTACCTGCAGGTCTTGGCCGGACAGACGAAAGGCAACCGCAAACAGCATCGGGCCGATCATCCAGGCGAGCGGCAGCCGGAGCCAATTGGCTACGTAGCCGCACATGAAGGCGCCGGCATAGATCAACACCATCCGGCCGAGGTGCCGAATTGAAACTGTCCTCCCGAAAAAACTCATTGGATTCCTGCCCATGCTTCAGCGGATCAGCACCTGCATGAAGCAGTACCCCCACCCTACATTCCGGGTTTAGACCAGTAATCAGACTGGATCAATGCAGGCTAACCCGGATGGAGGATGGATGGACCGGAGAAATCTGGATCATTTCAGCCGATGGAACGCCGAAATGATCCAGATTAGTTTCCCTGTCTTTAGTCCTCTTCCGCCTGGAAGCGTGAAAGTCCCTTGAACACGAACGGAGCAACAAGCGCGATGAAGGCGATCGCCAGCATCGTTGCCGAGCTCCAGTGGTTCAGGAACACCATCGGATCTCCAAGGCTGATCTGGAGCGCGCGGCGAAGCTGCAGGTCCGCCATGGGCCCGAGGATGAGGCCGACCACTGCGGGGGCCACGGGATAATCGTAGCGGCGCATCAGGAAGCCCGCGATACCGAAGAGCACCAGGATGATCAGCTCCACCACGGACGGGTTGGCGGCGATCGTGCCCATCGCAGCGAACACCAGGATGCCCGCGTAGAGCCATGGCGTCGGGATCTTGAGCAGGCGCACCCAGAGGCCGATCATCGGCAGGTTGAGGACGAGCAGCATCGCGTTTGCGATGAAGAGCGAAGCGATCAGCGTCCACACCAGCTGCGCGTGCTGGACGAACAGCAGCGGACCCGGCTGGATGTTGTACTGCTGGAAGCCCGCGAGCATCACCGCAGCCGTCGCCGATGTCGGCAGGCCGAGCGTCAGCAGCGGCACCATTGTGCCGGCGGCCGAGGCGTTATTGGCAGCCTCCGGACCGGCAACGCCTTCGATCGCGCCATTGCCGAACGCGTTCTTGTCCCTGCAGAGCTTCCGCTCGAGGTTGTAGCTGAGGAAGGTCGGGACCTCGGCGCCGCCGGCCGGCAGACCGCCGATCGGGAAGCCGATGGCAGCTCCGCGCAGCCATGGTTTCCAGGAGCGCTTCCAGTCCTCAAGGCTCATCCAGATGGAACCCTTGATGGCCATCGGCTTCTCAGCGTTGGTCTTGTGCATGGAGACCACCATCAGCGCCTCGCCGATAGCGAAGAGACCCACGGCAAGCGTGGTCACTTCGATGCCGTCCAGAAGCTCCGGAACGCCGAATGTCAGTCGCGCCTGCCCCGTCAGTCCGTCAATGCCCATGAGGCCAAGCCACAGGCCGAGCGCCAGACTGGTAAGACCCTTCAGTGGCGAATTGCCGAAGGTTGCGGACACGGTGACGAAGGCGATCATCATCAGCGCGAAATAGTCCCATGGACCGAATTTCACAGCGACCTTGACGATCACGGGGGCGAGGAAGGCGATGCCGATCGTGGCAACCAGACCCGCGACGAAGGAGCCGATCGCGGCGGTTGCGAGCGCCGGCCCGCCCCTGCCCTGTCGAGCCATCTTGTTGCCTTCGAGCGCGGTGACGACTGATGCCGCTTCACCGGGCGTGTTGAGCAGGATGGCGGTGGTGGAGCCGCCGTACATGCCGCCGTAATAGATGCCGGCAAACATGATGAGCGAGCCGCCCGGATCAAGCTTGAACGTGACGGGCAGCAGAAGCGCCACCGTCAGAGCCGGTCCGATGCCCGGCAGAATGCCGACCGCCGTACCGAGAAACACGCCGATGAGCGCGAACAGCAGGTTCATCGGCGTCAGCGCCTGGGCGAAACCGCCCGCCAGAAGCATTAAGGTATCCATCAGGCAGCGACCCTAGATAAGGCGTTCAAGCGGACCCATCGGCAACGTCAGGGTCAGGAGCTTGTTGAACAGGAGGAAGATGAGAACTGCGATGACAAAGCCGATGATGACATCGACGATGAAGGCTTTGCGGCCGAATGCGCGCGCCGTGAAGGCGAACAGAAGCGTGGAACCGGCGATGAACCCGGCACCGAAGTAGACGCAGGCGATGAGCGATGCCAGCGCCAACCCCATCATGCCGACGGCCTTCCAGTCGGCCTCGACCACGGCTGCGCCTTCGCTAGGACGCGCGGCGCTGATGAAATGCCCGATGCCGAGGATAGCGAGGATGCCGGCGACGAGATAGGAGGCGGTGTTGGGGTTCAGACCATAGGCCGAACGGAAACTCATGCTGTATGCGTCATAGGCAGTCACCGCTGCAAACGCCAAGAGGATGATGCCGGTGACAAGCTTTGGGCGATCCAGCGCCCATCGCTGATGACCTCCCGGTGCAACTTCAGCCATAGTCAGCTTCCTTGCTACGAAATTGAGGTGTGGAACGGGCCTAAAGCGGCGTGTTCAAAATAGAAGTTGGGCGGAGCCCCAGAAGGCTCCACCCTTTGAATTGCAGCTTACTTGCCCGCAAGACCGACGCTGGTGAGGATGCCCTCGATACGCTGGGTCTCCTCGGTCAGGAAGGAGGCGAACTCGTCAGCCGGCAGATAGTAGTCAGCCCAGCCACGTGCCTTCAGCAGTTCCTGCCACTTGTCGGACTTGACCATCTCATCGAAGGCGGCTGTGAGCTTCGCCATGTCCTCATCGGACACCTGCGGAGCCGCAAAGATGCCGCGCCAGTTGACGAGCTCGACGTCCACGCCCTGTGCCTTCAGCGGCTGGGCGTCGATGCCTTCGATCGGCTCCGGATAGGAGATCGCCAGCGCGCGCAGGTCGCCGGATTCGATCTGGCCCTGCCACTCGCCGTAACCGGAGATACCGGCAACGACCTGACCGCCGAGCATTGCAGCGAGAGCTTCGCCACCTCCCGAGAAGGCAACGTAGTTCACCTTGCTCGGATCTTCGCCCGCAGCTTCCGTCAGCAGTGCAGCCAGCATGTGGTCAGCACCACCGGCCGAACCACCTGCCCAGACCGTACCAGCCACGTCGGACTTGATCTTGCCCAGGAGGTCATCGATCGTCTTGATGTCCGAGCTTGCCGGAACGACGACGGCGAGCGGGTCACCCGTGAGGCGGGCGAGCGGCTTCACGGCGTCAAGCTTCACCGGAGCATTGTTGGAGATGATGGCGCCCACCATGGTGATGCCGCCAACCAGGAGCTGGTTCGCATCGGAACCGGCGCCCGTCGCAAACTGTGCGAGACCCACGGTGCCGCCAGCGCCAGGAACGTTGAGAACCTGGATGGAACGTGCAATCCCCGTTTCCGTCATCACCTGCTGAATGGCGCGCGCAGCACTGTCCCAGCCGCCGCCAGCGCCCGCAGGAGCGATGATCGAAAGTTCACCAAGCTTTGCATCCTGTGCAACAGCGTTGGACATGCTCAGGCAGAGTGCAGCAACACCGCAGCCAATGAGCTTTGCAAACATATTCATGGAGCCTCCCAAGAACTAAATCCATGTTGTGCACCTTGTGGTGCGTTCCTCCGGCTATGTGAGTATAGCCGATATTCCGTTAGACTTCTTCAAGCTGCGGCATTCGCCGCCCGATTAAGAATGAATGGAATAATCCCTCCGTTTTCAAGAAGTTGAGTTTCAAGCAAAGTTTCGACTTGTGCAACCGTGTCGAAACTAAAAGGTGCGCGATCCCGGTAACGCAAGTGAACGGTCACCGTGCGCCTGGGTTTCAATGTATCCTGACCGAAATCAATTTCCACGAGATCGCCGGGGCGAAGCTCGAGCTGGCTTGGCTCCAGATCCGCCGGCATCTTCAGCGGCAGGATGCCCATGCCGATCAGGTTGGTGCGATGGATGCGCTCGAAGCTCTTGGCGATCACCGCGCTGACATTGATGAGCGCCGTGCCCTTGGCCGCCCAGTCGCGCGACGATCCCGCGCCGTAACGCTCACCCGCCAGGATGACCCCTGCTTCGCCACGCTCGCGCAGCCGCTGGCCGAGCCTGTAGAGCGGCAGGTGCTCGCCCGTTGCCGGGTCAACGCAGTCGCCTGCGGCTACATCCGGCGCGATATGGTTCACCACGCTGCGGTTGGTGAAGAGGCCGCGCACCATCACCTCTAAATTGCCGCGGCGCGACGAATAGACGTTGAGATCGTTCGGGTCTTCCCCGCGTTCGATCAAATACCGACCTGCCTCGCTCTTGGCGGGAATTGCACCGGCTGGCGAAATCTGGTCGGTCGTGATGTCGTCGCCCAGCACCAGCACGGGATGAGCAGCAAAGCTCTGCCAGCTCCGCTGCGCGCCAAAGGTGGCGAAGGAAGGCTTGCGCAAATAGGTCGAGCTCTCCTCGAAGGGATAGAGCGGTCCCTCGGGCGTTGCCACACTCTGCCAGAGCTTGCTGTCGGTAGCCTCCGCGAAGGCCTCCGGATAATCCGCCGCCACCGCGCCACGCTGATAGGCTTCTTCGATCTCCTGCGCTGTTGGCCAGATGTCGCGCAGGTAGACGTCGCGGCCATCTGCCGTGGTCCCCAGCCGATCGTTCTGAATATCGACATTCACCGTGCCCGCAATGGCATAGGCGATGACAAGCGGCGGCGACGCAAGGAATCCGGCTGACAGCAGCGGATGCACCCGGCCCGGGAAGTTGCGGTTACCGGAAAGCACGGCCACCGGCAGCACGCCATGATCCTGGATCGCTTGCGTGACCGGCTCAAGCAGCGGACCGGAGTTGCCGATGCACGTCATGCAGCCGAAGCCCACGATGCCAAAGCCCAGCGCTTCCAGATCGTCGATCAGACCGGCGCGGCCGAGATACCGTGCGGCAGCAGGCGAGCCCGGCGAGAAGGACGTCTTGACCCAGGACTTCGGCTTGAGCCCCAGCTGATTTGCCTTCTTCGCCAGCAGCCCGGCGGCAATATTCAAGCGGATGTCGGACGTATTCGTGCAGCTCGTGATCGCAGCAATTGCCACATCGCCGTCGCTGATCGCAGGCTCGCCCTCAGCCCTAGTCAGCTCGCCCCTCTTCTTCAGAAGCGGCTCCAGCGACCGCCCCGCGTCTGCCGGGCGGATCAGGTCTTGTGGACGCTGCGGACCGGCGATGGAGACTGCAACGGTGCTGAGATCGAGCGGAAGCACCTCGGTGTAGACCGGCTCAAGATCAGGCTCGAACCAGAGACCGTTGCTGCGCGCATATTCCTCTACGCGGGCAACATGGTCCGTGCTTCTTCCGGTAGCCTTGAGATAGGCAACCGCCTGCTCATCGATGGGGAAATAGGCCGTCTGCGAGCCCATCTCGGGCGCCATGTTGGCGACGACCGCGCGTTGTCCGACCGTCAGGGTGGAAACGCCGGGACCGAAGAACTCCACGAACGGATTGTCGATACCGCGCGCCCTGAGCTCATGCGTCACGCGCAGCGCGAGATCCGTCGCCATCACGCCTTCCGGCAGCGCACCGGTGAGCCGGATGCCGATGACATCGGGAATGCGCATCATCACCGGCAGGCCGAACATCACGCCTTCAGCCTCAAGCCCGCCAACGCCCCAGGCCAGAACGCCCAACCCGTTGATCATCGGCGTATGGCTGTCGGTTCCGATCAGCGTATCGGGGAACAGCCAGCCGTCCCGCTCGGTGACGACCGTCGCCAGCTGCTCGAGGTTGAACGTGTGCATAATGCCCGTGCCGGGCGGATGGATCGTCACGTTGGTGAGATTTGCCTGCGCCCACTTCATGAAGCGGAAGCGCTCTTCGTTGCGCTCCTGCTCACGTCGCATGTTCACCAGCATGGAATCGCGCGCGCCGAAGCTGTCGACGCCGATGGAGTGGTCCACGGAAACGTTGATCGGCACCTGCGGATTGAGAAGTGTCGGATCGTACCCGGCTTCCGCAAGGCTGTGGCGCATCCCCGCGATATCGGCCAATGCCGGGCCGCAGGTCGTGTCATGCATCAGCAGGCGCGACGGGCGGAATGCGATCTCTTCCGTGCTGGTGCGGCCCTCAAGCCAGGCAAGAATGCTGTCGCGGTAGGAACTGTCAGGCTCGTTGCGGCAGACGTTTTCCAGGAGAATGCGCAGTACGTAAGGCAACCGCTTCAGGTCTGGCCCCGCTGCCGCTGCAAGATTGACTGTTTCCATGCTAAGAACGCCCACCTGTGAGAAACAGCCCACTCATTGCACAATTCTTTATAAAAATGCAATCCCGCCAGCGATGACCGAGCGCCAGGTACGTTGGCACGTCGTCGCCAAAGAGACAATAGCCCAAATATAATCGTTTTAATCAAGAACGATCCGCATGCAAACTGAGCATTGTGCAGCGCAGCAAATAGCATTTACCAGAATGGATGAGCTATTTTTCCGCAACAGCTAGTGTCTGCTCGTCATTAAGCACGACAGGCGTCTTCGCGCGAAGTGCTCCGGCCAAATGCTGGCGCATCCGGTATGACGCGGCGACGATATCACCGGTTTCGAGAATGCCTATCAGCTCCAGATGTTCCCGGCACTGCGTATAGAGACGACGGCGATCGATCCGCGAGCGATACTCCATCAATCGCCGCATCTGGTTTACGCGCACCAGTGACTGATGGAAGAATGGATTGCCCGAGAACTGGATCAGCTCCTCGTGAAACTGCGTCCCGAGCTGCATCAGGCGCTCGCCGGGAAGCCGTTCGATATCGTGTTCCAGCATGCGTGTCTGCAGCCGCTTCAGCTCTTCCAGGACTGCCCGATTGATCTGATAGGTCGGCTCCAGCATGGCCGCCGGCTCAATCACCATCCGGAAGCGATAAGCCTGCTCGAATGCCTCCGGCGTCTTGGCCACCGGCAGGAACTGCCAACCATAGCCTGCCTTCGGCTGCGCCCACCCTTCTCTTGCTGCACGGGTCAGGATGTCCGAAAGCTGCGACTTGGTGAGCTGATAGCGGTCACGCAGCATCTGCTCCGTCACGTCAGATGGAATGCGGTCTGTCAGCCAGTCCTCAGCCATCTTCTGGTAAGCGCTCGCAGGCTCGAACGGCAGTGAGAGCCGTGCTGCGTCGGATGCAGTTCCTTCTGAAGCAGACGCCTTGGCAAAATAGCCCCGGTTCGCCCGCTGTTCTGCAAAGCCCAGCCCGGAGAGAACTTCAAGCGCTTCGCGAATCGGCGAGCGCGACACACCGAATCGCACGGCAAGCTTTGGCGCACTCAGATGTTCGCCATCACCGATTTCGCCATTGGCAATGGCGTCGGAGATGGTCTTGGCAATCTGTAGCGCGAGCGGAGCTGGCATGGCGTCTTCCTGAGGGCCAGGAGAAAAGTCGCTCTACGTCTAGACCAAATCAGGCGGGAGCGGAAGAAGTGGCCTAGCCTGAGGCCTCCTGCGGTCCGCATGAATCGGCGATTTTATAGAACATTTCAAATAGCAAAATCGGAAGACAAAGCAGCAGGGAATGCTAAAGTCGCCGCCCATCGAAGCATCACCAAACTTGCAGCCTGTGGGAGTGACATGAGCAGCAAATCGCAATTCGATTGGGCGGACCCGTTCCGCCTTAACTCTCAATTGTCGGAAGAAGAGCGTATGCTGCGCGACGCAGCGGCCAGTTTCGCAGCCGACCGGCTCGCGACGCGGGTCGAAAAGGCCTATCTGGAAGAGACCACCGATCCGGAAATTTTCCGCGAAATGGGCGAGGCCGGCCTTCTCGGCGTGACCATTCCTGAACAATACGGCGGCATCGGTGCCGGCTATGTCTCCTACGGGCTGGTGGCCCGCGAGATCGAGCGCATCGACTCCGGCTATCGTTCGATGATGAGCGTACAGTCCTCGCTCGTCATGCACCCGATCTTTGCCTTCGGCAGCGAGGAACAGCGCCAGCGCTATCTGCCGAAGCTCGCTTCCGGCGAATGGATCGGCTGTTTCGGCCTGACAGAGCCGGACGCAGGTTCCGATCCCGGCGGCATGCGCACCCGCGCAACCAGGACGGGTTCAGGCTACGTGCTGAACGGCAGCAAGATGTGGATTTCCAACGCGCCCATCGCCGACGTGTTCGTCGTCTGGGCGAAGTCGGAAGCCCATTGCGGCAAGATACGCGGCTTCGTGCTGGAAAAGGGCATGAAGGGCCTTTCGGCTCCGAAGATCGAAGGCAAGCTGTCGCTGCGCGCTTCCATCACCGGCGAAGTGGTTCTGGAGAATGTGGAAGTTGGCGAAGATGCGCTCCTTCCAGGTGTCGAAGGCCTGCGCGGACCGTTCGAATGCCTCAACCGTGCCCGCTATGGCATCGCCTGGGGCTCGATGGGTGCTGCCGAGGACTGCTGGTTCCAGGCGCGTCAGTATGGCCTCGACCGCAAGCAGTTCAACCGTCCGCTGGCCGCCACCCAGCTCTATCAGCGCAAGCTGGCCGATATGCAGACGGAAATCGCGCTCGGCCTGCAGGCTGCTCTTCAGGTAGGTCGCCTGATGGAGTCCGGCGACTGGGCGCCGGAGATGATCTCGATCATCAAGCGCAACAACTGTGGCAAGGCGCTCGACATCGCTCGCATGGCGCGCGACATGCATGGTGGCAACGGCATCCAGATCGGATATCGCATCATGCGCCACGCCCAGAACCTGGAGACCGTGAATACCTATGAAGGTACGCACGACGTTCATGCGCTGATCCTCGGCCGCGCCCAGACCGGCCATCAGGCATTCTTCTGATCAACTATTCTCGCTGAAGCGCTTCCTCACACGGAAGCGCTTCACTTCCCCGCCAGAATACGGTCAGCGGCAAGCCATGCCAGCGCCATCACCGGGCCATTGGTATTGCTGGAGACGGGCGACGGGATGACCGATGCATCCACGACCCGCAACCCCTCAACGCCGTGCACACGCAGGTTCTCGTCCACCACGGCCATGCCGTCCGTGCCCGTGCGACACGTCCCCACTGCATGGAGCCCTGAGACGAAATTCCGGCGGAAGGCGGCAAGTAGCTCCTCGTCGCCCGTCACCACGCGGCCCGGCCAGATCTCCTTCTCAAGAAAACGGGCGAGGCTCGGCTGCGCTCCAAACTGGCGCATCGCGCGCATCATGGCGACAGCTGTTTGCTGGTCACCCTCTGTGTCCAGCCAGCGCGGCTGGATGAACGGCATCTCGGCAATGTCGCCGCTGCGGATCGCGATCGTGCCGCGGCTTTCCGGTCGCAGCGCATAGCCGATGATCGTCAGCCCCGGCTCCTTTTCTAGCCGCAACCGCCCCTGCAGCAGGCCGCGCTGGAACGTATAGGGCGACAGCGAAATCTGCACATCAGGATAGTCCACCTTCGGCGCTGAGCGCACAAAGGCGCCCATCTCCGATGCGCCATAGCTCATGAGCCCGGTTCCGGTGAGGCAGTAGCGCAGCGTTTCCGCCACGAGCCTCAAGCCCCGCAGCCGGGCATTGTGGCTTGGAATTTCGCGTAGGCGTTGCGGCAGCGCAATCACCAGATGTTCCGCCAGGTTCTCGCCGACACCCGGCAGATCCGCGAGCATCTCAACACCGGCATTTCGCAGAACGCCTGCAGGCCCGATACCCGAAACCTGGAGGAGTTGCGGCGACTGGATCGCCCCGCAGGCAACGATCACCTCTCCCGCGCGGACCGTTCCCCGCTGATGGGCGACACCCACAGCCCTGCGGCCCTCGAACAGAACCTTTGTAGCACGCGTATCGGACCAGATAGTGAGGTTCGGTCGCTTCCGCACCGGATCGAGGAAGACGCGCGCCGCGCTTGCCCGCCTGCCACGCCGGTCGACGGAATGCGCGTACTGGCCGACCGCCTCTTCCCCAGCACCGTAGATCACATCTCGTTTGGCATAACCGAGCCCGGTCCCCGCCTCATAAATCGCACTTCGCAAAGGCTCAGGCAGTGGGCGCAGGCTGGTCTCCAGATGCCCGCCATCGCCATCCCTCGTCCGCTCGATCGCAGCGAAGGCCTGCTCGAACACCTCCGAGCCCCAGCCAGTCACGCCAAAGCTTGACCAGCCGTCATAATCCTGCGGCGCTCCACGGCAGTAGACCATGCCATTGATCGAGCTGGAACCGCCAAGCCCCCGGCCCCTCGCCCAGCTCTCATTCTGCCTTCCGTGCTCCGCCTCAACGGGAAATGCCCATGCCCGCTTCGGATGTCCCGTAAGCATCACCCATCCCCGCGGCATGACGGAATATGGATGCGGCCAACCCGGCCCTGCCTCCATCAGAAGCACGCGGACGGATGGATCTGCGCTGAGCCGGTTCGCCAGCACGCAGCCGGCAGATCCTGCCCCAACGATCACGTAGTCGAAGCGCGGCGCTTCATCCTGCATTGGCCTCTCTCCCGGGAGTGTGTGGAACTCCTCCCGGCAGCTTAGGCCTGTGTGCTGAAGACTGTATCCTGCAAACGAACTACATGACTACCGTTCGCGCAGTGCTTCCCCGGCCTTGTTAAACGGCTTGACCAAATACTCGAATACCGTCTTCGAGCCGGTATGGATATCCACCGTCGCGACCATGCCGGGGACGATCGAAAAGCGCTCGCCGGCCTTGTTTTCCAGCGCATCCGTCGCGGTTTCGATGAACACGCGGTAGTAATAGACCTGCGGATTGGTCTCGTCCTGCATCGTGTCGGGCGAAATGCTGCGCACTTCCCCATCGAGATCGCCGAAAACCGCATAGTCATAGGCGGTGATCTTGACGCTCGCCTTCTGGCCGGGGTGGATATAGGCGATGTCGCGCGGGGAGACTCGCGCCTCGACGATCAGCTGGTCATCGATCGGGATGATCCCCATCAGCTTGCCATTGGGCGGCACGACACCGCCGATCGTGTTGACTTCGATGTTCTGCACGACGCCGCGCACGGGCGAGCGCAGCGTCAGACGCGACAGCGTATCGGACCGCCCGCGCACCACCGAAGATAGGGAGCTCACCTCGGCGCTGGCCTTTGCCAGTTCTTCACGCGCGCGAACGACATAGTTCGACTGCGTCTCGGCCTGCTTCAGCTGCAACTCCACCAACTGACGCTTGAGCCGGATCACCTCCACATTGCTCGCCGCCCCGCTGGTCGTCAGCTTTTGGTTGATCGCAAGCTCGCTTCCGACCAGCTCGATCGATTGGTCGAGCAGCCACGTCTCCTCTTCAAGGGCCTTTCGTCGGGCCTCAAACAGCTCTGTCTCCGCCGCCACCAGATCCGGATAGTCGTCCAGATAGCTCGGGAACTGAGGCCGGCCGCCATTCACCTCGGCGGTAAGCCGCGCAACGCTCGCAAGGGCTGCTCGATACCTCGCCGCACTTTCCTCGACGCTTGATTCCGACATGGTCTGGTCGAGCTGCGCCAGAACCTGCCCTGGCTCCACCACCTCATTCTCGCGCACATAGAGTTGCGCCAGCACACCGCCTTCAAGCGACTGAATCACCTGTTCCTGCCGACTGGGCACCACCTTGCCCGACCCCGTCGACACCTCGTCCAGTTCCGCGAACCAGGACCATGCAACCGCCGTGGCGAAAAGTGCGGTCACCAGTGCGATGAACTGGTGCGTCCGCCGATCCTTTTCCGCGTCATTGTTCTCGAAGGTCCAGGCTGGGCTGCTGCCGCTGGTTGCTGCCATTTCTTTTCTCTCCCGCCTGAACTTATTTGGCCTTGTGGATCCGGACGGCATTGCCCCCCGAAAGCGTGGCAAGCGCCGTATCCTTGTCGTCATCGAGCACGATCCTGCCGCCTTCGACCATGATGATGCGGTTCACCACATCGAGTGCCCGCATGCGGTGGGTGGCAATGATGACCGTCTTGCCGACGCTCCAGGATCCGAACCGCTCGATGAAGTGCCGCTCCGTCGCGTCATCCATCGCAGCGGTGGGCTCATCCAGAAGCACGACGGAAGGGTCGCGCAGGATGAGGCGTGCCAGCAGGATCGCCTGCTTCTGCCCGCCGGAAAGGCCGAGCCCGCCTTCCTGGATGTGATAATCGAGCCCCTTGGGCAGCTTGCGGATGAAAGCATCGGCGCCGACCATGTCCAGCGCCTCCTGAACGCGGGATGAGCTGGCCGAAGGCGCGCCGAGCGTGACATTGTCCCGCAAGGTTCCGTGAAAGAGCCGCGAGTTCTGCGTAAGCAGCCCCACATCGCGGCGCACATCTGCCGGATCGATCTGATGAAGCGCCAAATCATCCAGCAGGATTTCGCCCTCGTGCGGACGCAGCAGACCGGACATCGCCTGCAACAGTGTCGATTTCCCGGCGCCGTTCTTGCCAAGCAGGGCAACACGTTCGCCAGCCTCGATATTGAGCGTACGCACCTGCAGGCAGAGCGGCAGCCCTTCACCATAGCGGTAGGCGGCATCGCGCAGCATGTACTTGCCGGATATACGCGGCATCTCGATACGCTGCTCATCCTCCGGCTGGTCGACCGGCATCTTCATGATGTTGTCGAGGCCATTCTTGGCAATCCGCGCCTGCTGAAAGCGACCAAGCAGCTGCGTCACCTGGCTCATGGGCGCCAGCATGCGCGAACCAAGGATGGAAGCCCCTACGAGCGAACCCGTCGTGATATCGCCGCTGATGACAAGCGGCGCACCCGCAAAGACGGTGAGCGCGTAGACGCCCGACTGCACATTCTGCGTCCAGACGTTCAGGCCGTTGGTAAGCGCGCGAAGGCGCAGCTGCGCCGCACCCGTCACCGCGGTATAGTGGTTCCACTGCTGCTGGAAACGGTGCTCCGCCTGAAGCATCTTGATATCTTCCAGCCCCTGCACCGTCTCCACGAGCATGGCATTGCGCAGCGACGATTCCCGCATTGCCTCATTTGCATGTGCCCGAAGCCGGCGCTGTAGCAGCAACCCCGGGAGGATGAGCAGCACGAGCGCTGTCAGCGGAATGACCACCAGCTTGCCTGCGATCATGAAATAGATGGCGAGGAAGAGCAGGAAGAACGGCAGGTCGGCAAACGCCGCCACTGCGCTCGATGTCAGCATCTCGCGCACCTGCTCAAGGTCGCGTAGCTGCGCGATAAAGGAGCCAGTCGACGTTGGCCGTGCGTCGTTGCGCACGCGCAGCGCGTGGCCGAACACTTCGTCCGACATCTGCAGGTCGGCGCGCTTTCCAACGATATCGATGATGGCCATCCGGCTCCGCCGCATCGCGAAGTCGAAGACGATGCAGAGAATGACGCCGCTGAAAAGAACGGCGAGCGTATTGAACGATTCCGCCGGGATTACCCGGTCATAGACCTGCATGGAGAAGATGATACCGGAGAGGCCCAAGGCATTCGCGATCAGCGACGCGAAGAGAATGGAAATGTAAGACCGCCAGTCCCGCGCGATGATCCGGCGCAGCCAGTCTTCGCGGAACGGCTTGATGTAGGCGTCGACACGCGCGTCCGCCACCGAGCGGGCGGGGCGGGCGAGAACCACATACTTCGTCTGCTGCAGCAGGTCGGCGAGCGGGACAGGCTGCTCCAGGCCCTGGCCTTCGGCGAAAAGCACGCTCGCCGTTCCGTCTTTTGCTATCGCGGTGACAACGGCGACGTTACCGTCGGCAAGCGCCAGCACTACCGGCAGCTGCCAGTGGCTGAGTTCCGACGCATCCGGCTGGGTCAGCCGCACCCTGAGCCCGAGATTGCGCGCGATGTGGCGAACACGCGCCTCTTCGGTCTTCGCCATGTCGGCCTCGGCCGCCAGCCGTGCGCCTTCCAGCGAATGCGCAATCCGGTAGTGGAGCACCACGTGCCGCAGGCACTCGATCCATCGACTGGCATTGAAGGTTTCCGGCTGTTCTTCGGGAGCCTGAGGCTCCACCATGGCGGCAATTGACTGGCTCATTATTCGCTTAATCCTGGACGCTGGGATGTGCCGATGCCAAAGCGCTCACGACTTTTCCCTGAGTAGTAGAGGCAAGTGACATAGAGGCGCCGAAGGTCGTGCTCGGCGTTGACTGCGAGCAGTTCCGCCTCATGCAGCTCCTTCTCCGCGTCGAGCACGTTCAGAAGCGTGCGCGTTCCAAGATCCAGATATTGCATCCGGTTGAGGTCTCGGGCTTTGGCGGAAATCTTGGTCCTGGCATTCAGGCTCCGCTGCAATTGCTTGAGCGAACTCACCTGCTGGCGAGCCTGCCTGAGCTGCATCGCTGCGGTTGAACGTGCCCCGTCCCGCGCTGCATCCGCACTTTCCAGCGCAAAGGACGCCGCCCGTACACGAGCAGCGGTGGCGCCCCCCTGATAGAGCGGTGTCGAAACGTTGAGCCCGACAGAATAGTCGACCCGATCGTCTTTCCCGCCGCCCCTGTCCTTAAGATCGTAGGAACTCCTCGCCTCGAGCGCCAGTGTTGGAAGCGTTTCCGACCTGCTGCTCTTGAGAAGCGCTGCGGCCCGCTGGTGCTGCGCTTCCGCAACCTGCATTTCGGAAACGGAATCCCAGTCGGGATCGGCGACGTTGCATGCCTCAGGAAGCCAGGACGGGACGTCGTCGGAGGGAACCGCTTCTCCTCCCGTCAGGATTGCAAGACCCGACATCTCGCGCTGGTAGGCGGCCTCGTACTGGAGCTGCGCGGCGCGCGCCGATTCCAGTCGCGATGCCGCCTGCACCTGATCGGAATCCGTGCTGGCGCCTTCTAGCGTGCGTTTATCCACAAGCCGCGCGATCGCCCCAATACTCTCCACCTCACGCTGGGAAACCTCTCGCAGGCGTCGGTTGCGCTGGACCTCGATCACGGCCATCGCCGTATCACGCGCCAACTGGTCAGCCGAAGCAAGGAGGCGAGCGCGGCTGAGCGTCTCTCCCGCCTTTCCGGCTTCCACTGACCCGGCAACCTTGCCGAAGTCGTAAAGCATCTGCTTGGCAGTAATCTCGACCTTGGGTGACAGTGACCCGTCACTGGCCTTTGAATAAGTGGAACGCACCCCGCCGCTGACGCCCGGCAGGTATCCGGCTTTTGCCTCGATGATATTTTCCTGGGCCTCCTTGACGCGACCCGCCGCCTCACTGATCGTCGGGTGCCAGTTTATCGTACTGTGGACCAGCGCCTCCATGGTGGCGTGGGAACCGGATATCCCGACTACGGATGTCAGCTGTTTAGGGCGCACTCCTGCCTGCACTGGCCGAGTAAAGTTGGCCATAGGCGTCTTGGGATTGTCAGCGCCCCTTACGCTTACGGCAGAGCACCCGGAAATTAGCGCCAGAACAGCAATACCAGCGACCGATTGCAGTGAATAAAGGATCATTACTATGTTAATTCTATTATATATTGTTGTAGTTATATGACTTTTAGTGTAACTATGCGCCCCACCCATCAACTCTGATTTGTTTGGAGGGCAAAGTCCATTACAGCCTATGACAGTTATTGCGTTTATTTCCGAAACATAAGCAATACCGGACAGTAGTCCGAACGGAGAACGTGGAAGCTGGTAGATAGCTGATTAATCGTTCCCTGTGGCAAACTGATCATCCAACTTAAACTTCGCTGTTCTGAAATGGCTCTGACTAGGGACTCTGATGGATGCGCAGCAGGCAGAAGAAGCCTACGATATACGATCTGTCCATGCTTTCAGGACATTCGCCGTCCACCGTCAGCGCGGTGATGAATGGGACGTGGCAGAAGCGGCGGATCAGCGAGAGAACCGCTGCGGCTATCCAGGATCTCGCAGAACAACACGCCTACAAGGCGAACCGACAGGCTCAGGGGCTGAAGAGTTCCCGCTCGGGTCTTATCGGCCTTCTGCTCCCGCTCTACGATAGCCGCTTTTTTTCCGCCATGGCCCAGGCCTTCGAAGCGCAGGTAAGGCTACGGGGCCTTTGTCCTGTGGTGGTGAGCGGCAACCGCGATCCCGAAGAGGAGCATGCCACCATCTCCACCCTCATTTCATATTCCATTGAATCGCTTTTCATCTGCGGCGCGACCGACCCTGACGGCTTGCACGAACTTTGCCAGGCCGCCGGTCTTCCGCACGTGAACATTGATCTTCCGGGCACCAGGGCCTCATCGGTCACCTCCGACAATTTTGCTGGCGGTCAGCTGCTCACGGAAGCGATCATCCGCCATTTCCAGAATTCGGGGGTCAAGCCTCCCTCAGGGCGTGAGCTGATGCTGCTCGGTGGGCGTGACGACGATGCAACACGCGAACGCATCCGTGGCTTCCACGCAGCCAAACGGAAGCACCTGGGCGACGACCCGGAAGACTGCGTGCGGATGACAAGTTATTCTGCTGATAACACCCGGCAGGCCCTGGAAGAACTCTACGCCAAACGCGGTCGTTTACCTCGGGCGCTCTTCATCAATTCATCTATCAATCTTGAAGGTCTGCTCCGGTTTATGGCTGAACACCCGCAAGTCAATTACGCCGACCTGGTGGTGGGCTGCTACGACTACGATCCCTTCGCGTCCTTTCTGCCGTTCCCGGTCATCATGATCCGCCAGAACGTCGATGCCATGCTGAAGAAAGCCTTTGATATTCTGGACAACCCGCCGGAAAGGCCGATCCTTTATCGTGTGACGCCCGAACTTATCACGCCGCGGACCGCACTGCCCGGCCCCCTGGACGTGCTGAAGCAGTTCGCCTGACCCGATAGATCCCTGACGATAGGTATCGAACAGCGATAATCGCCGCCGAACGGTCCACCCCTAGACCATCGCCGTAGTAGCAATTCATCTTCGTTGACATTATACTGCCCCATACGCATTATGTTTGCGCAATCGATTGCGCAAATGTTGCGCAAACTATTGCAATAGCTTGAGAATTGGCTGCATCGAACTGCGGCCTGACTGTAGAGTATTATCTGGTTCAGACTGGGAGACCTGAACTGCTTCAAAACAAATCGCATGTGCGGATACTGGTTGACCTGAACTAACGCTCGGAGGAGGAGCTTTCATGGTGACGAACCGTTGGTCTACTGCACTGGCGACAGCGCTTGGTACCTGCATGATGTTCTACGCATCGGCCGGTATGGCACAGGTCGCGAACGAAACAATCGCCTTTCTGATGCCCGATCAGGGCTCGACCCGGTACGAAGAGCACGACCATCCCGGCTTCCTGGCCGAGATGAAGAAGCTTTGCGAGAGCTGCAAGGTCATCTACCTGAACGCTGATGCGGACGCGACGAAGCAGCAGCAGCAGTTCAACTCCGTCATCGCACAGGGTGCGAAAGTCGTGGTGCTCGACGCGGTCGACACCTCAGCCGCCGCTTCGCTGGTCAAGCAGGCGCAGGGCCAGGGCATCAAGGTTATCGCCTACGACCGCCCGATCCCGGAAGCCGTGGCCGACTTCTACGTCTCCTTCGACAATGAGGCCATCGGCAAGTCGATCGCTGACTCGCTGATCGAGCACCTGAAAGCCTCTGGTGTGACGCCGGAAAAGGGCGGCCTCCTGCAGATCAACGGCTCGCCGACCGATGCGGCAGCAGGCCTGATCAAGAAGGGCATTCATTCCGGCATCGACAACAGCGGCTACGAGCTGCTTGCCGAATATGACACGCCGGATTGGGTTCCCGCCCGCGCTCAGCAATGGGCAAGCGGCCAAATCACCCGTTTTGGTGACAAGATCGTCGGCATCGTGGCCGCAAACGACGGCACCGGCGGCGGCGCCATTGCTGCTCTGAAGGCTGCGGGCGTGGATCCGCTCCCGCCCGTCACGGGCAATGACGCGACCATCGCCGCCCTCCAGCTGATCATCGCAGGCGACCAGTACAACACCATCAACAAGCCGAGCGAAATCGTGGCTGCGGAAGCTGCCCGCGTCGCCATCCAGCTTTTGAGCGGTGAAACGCCAAAGGCCGAGACGGAACTCTACAACACGCCGTCCAAGCTCTTTGTGCCGGCCGTCGTGACCCGCGAGAACATCAAGGCGGAAATGTTCGACACCAACATTGCCTCGGCAGAGACCATCTGCGTCGATCGTTACGCCGAGGGCTGCAAGGAGCTGGGCATCACCCAGTAAAATCAGGAAGTGACACCCCGGGGCAGCCCCTGCCCCGGGCTTCATTCTGAGGCCGGAATGGGCATGGAGCGTCCATCCGGCACGCCAAGGCGGGGACAGATAGCACATGCCAACACGACCGACAGGCACCCGAACCCCGGTTCTCAGCCTTCGGGGCATTTCGAAGAATTTCGGCGCGGTCTCCGCCCTGACCGACGTGGACATGGATGTGCACGCCGGAGAAGTGGTCGCCCTGGTGGGCGACAACGGCGCCGGCAAATCCACCCTGGTCAAGATCCTCGCGGGCGTTCACCAGCCCTCGTCCGGCACCGTCATCTTCAATGGCGAGCCCGTCACCATTTCCACGCCGAGCGTTGCGCTCAACCTCGGCATCGCGACGGTCTTTCAGGATCTTGCGCTTTGCGAGAACCTCGACGTGGTCGCCAACATCTTCCTCGGCCGCGAGCTGAGCCCCTTCCGGCTCGACGAAGTCTCGATGGAGATCAAGGCGTGGACGTTGCTGAACGAGCTTTCCGCCCGCATCCCGAGCGTCCGCGAGCCAATCGCATCGCTTTCCGGTGGCCAGCGCCAGACCGTCGCCATCGCCCGCTCGCTGTTGCTCGACCCGAAGCTCATTCTGCTCGATGAACCGACCGCCGCTCTTGGCGTAGCCCAGACGGCCGAGGTTCTGGACCTGATCGAACGCGTCCGCGACCGCGGCCTCGGCGTGGTCATGATCAGCCACAACATGGAAGACGTTCTGGCTGTTGCGGACCGCATCGTGGTGCTGCGCCTTGGCCGCAACAATGGCGTCTTCACGCCCGACACGTCGCACGAGGAGCTGGTGGCAGCCATCACTGGCGCGTCCAACAATGCGGTCGTGCGCAGAGCCGCCAGACGCCAGCAGACGGACGTGGGGCAGCATCATCCATGAGCAATCGGATTTCGACCAACGTGCCGCTCGACCAGCAGGATGTCCGCCTAAAGCATGAGCAGGGTCTGGCCGGAACCATCCGCGCCTTCTGGGTCCGCGTCCGCACCGGTGACCTCGGCTCGCTGCCCGTGGTCGTCGGCCTCGTCATCATCTGCTCTATCTTTCAATACCTGAACCCGGTCTTTCTCTCGAGCAACAACCTGGTCAACCTGCTGTTCGACTGCTCGACCGTCGGCATTATCGCGCTCGGCGTCGTCTGCGTGCTGATGGTGGGCGAGATCGACCTGTCCGTCGGCTCCGTCAGCGGCCTGGCTTCAACGATCACCGGCGTGCTCTGGGTCAGCAACGGCTGGCCAGTGGCAGCGGCAATCCTCGCCGCTCTCCTGACGGGGTCAGTGATCGGCCTGCTTTACGCGCTGCTCTACAACTATTTCAGCATGCCGAGCTTCGTCTCGAGCCTCGCCGGCCTGCTGGCCGCGCTTGGCATGCAGCTTTATCTCCTGGGCAATACCGGATCGATCAACCTGCCCTACGGATCGCCGCTGGTGAACTTTGGCCAGATGCTGCTGATCCCCGATCCCCTCTCCTACGCGCTCGTCTTGCTGGTGGGCGTCGGCATGTTCCTGACAGGGTATCGCTCGGCCCAACGAAGGCGAAATGCGGGGCTCTCCGCCCCCTCGCTCAGCAACCTCCTGCTGAAGGCGGCCATAACCATCATCGGCCTCGGCGCCATCGTCTTCTATCTCAACCAGGGCCGCGGCGTTCCGTGGATGTTCGCCCTCTTCGTGGCGCTCGTGGTGCTGATGAACTACGCGCTCACCCGCACCAGCTGGGGCCGCGCCATGCATGCTGTTGGCGGCAATCGGGAAGCTGCGCGACGCTCCGGCATCAACGTACGCTTCATCTACATCACGGCCTTCGTTGCCTGCAGCACACTAGCAGCTGCTGGCGGGATCCTGGCCGCCGCCCGCCTAGCCTCATCAAGCCAGCAGGCAGGCACCGGCGACGTCAACCTGAACGCCATCGCGGCAGCCGTCATCGGCGGCACAAGCCTTTTCGGCGGTCGCGGCAGCGCCTTCTCGGCACTGCTCGGCATCATCGTCATTCAGTCGATCGCAAGCGGCCTGACGCTCATCGATCTGTCATCATCGCTCCGCTACATGATCACCGGCGCAGTGCTTGCCATTGCCGTGATCGTCGACTCGCTCGCACGCCGCTCGCGCATGTCCCATGGCCGGGCGTAGAATTCCCACTCCTTCATGGTGAGCTTGTCGAACCACGAAGGAGTGGAAGCTGGTGGCAACTGCACCCTTGCCCTTCGACAAGCTCAGGATGAGGGCGTGGAACTCTATGATCCTCCTCCGACATTATAAGTTCTGGCTATAGACACTTGGCTTATGCCCTTCCCGCTGCCATGTTGAGCGGAGTACAGGAGGCCAGGAATGACAGACGGAAAGAATCAGCTGCGGCTTGCACTCAGAGGTTTTGGCGAGGCGGGCTCAGCCTTCGCGTCGGGGTGGAACCGGTCGATCCTCGCTTCGATCGCCGCCTATGATGAAAAGATCGCCATGGCTGAGGAGCGGCCGGCGCTGGAGGCCCGGCTTCAGGAGCATCAGGTAACCGGATGCGAGGATCCCGCGTCCGCCTACGCCGATGCTGATTTGATCTTCAGCCTTGTCTACGCCGATCGCGCACTCGATGCTGCGGCAGACACTGCCCGTCACATGAAGCTCGGAGCCCTCTATCTCGACGGCAACTCCTGTTCCCCGCAGACAAAGGTCCGCGCGGCCGAAGCGATCACTGCCGCTGGCGCACACTATATCGACATGGCCGTAATGGCCCCGGTGCATCCGCAGCGCGAGAAGACGCCGGTACTGCTTTCCGGCCCTGAGGCTGAACGCGCCTGCACATTGCTCCTTGAACTCGGCATGAAGCCCCGCGTCGTCGGCGACAAGGTAGGTGCCGCCTCGGCCATCAAGCTCACCCGTTCGATCATGATCAAGGGCATGGAAGCGCTTTTTGCCGAATGCTTCCTGACGGCCCGCCTGAATGGCGTCGAGGACGAGGTGCTTGCCTCCTTTGAGGCGAGTGACCCTGACATCAACTGGAAAAAGCGGCGCAACTACACGATGAACCGCATGACGGTGCATGGCCGCCGCCGCGCTGCCGAAATGCGCGAGGCGGCAAGCATGGTTGCCGAGCTTGGTCTTCCGAACCACATGGCCGACAGTACCGCAAAATGGCAGCAGATGCTGGGCGACCTGCCGTTAGAGACCGACGAAATCGATGATGTGCTGAAGGCATTGGGCAAGGCCTGAAGGCGCGCCCGATGCTGCCCACCGAACACAATCTCCGGCATTTGCGCGTGCTGACGAGCGTCGTCGAAACCGGCTCGGTGACGAAGACGGCCAGCGCCTGCAATATCTCGCAGCCAGCCGTTACCCAGGCACTCAGGAAGCTCGAGGATCAGTTCGGGGTGCAGCTCTTCGACCGCACCAACCAGGGCGTGTTTCCGAACGAACTGGCCCACCTGCTTGCCGGACGCGTGAAACGCGCGCTCGACATACTCGACACGGCCACCGCAACGCTTGCACCTCGCTTCAGGCTGACCGCCACCACCGCAAAGCTCCGCGCGCTGGTTGCCGTCGCCGAAAGTGAGAATTTCTCCATCGCCGCGCGCCGGCTTGGCATTGCCCAGCCGACAGTCCACCGCGCGGTAACGCAGCTTGAAAGCGAAATCGGGCGCGAGCTCTTCCGTCGCACGCAATATGGAAGCTCGCTGACGCGCGCCGGACAGCTATTGGCCAACGCCGCGCAGCTTGTTTTTGCAGAGCTGGCACAGGCGGAAATGGAGCTTTCCGAAGCCATCGGCCGCGGCCAGCTCAGCATCACGCTTGGCGGCATGCCGCTCTCGCGCTCCTATATCCTGCCGGCTGCCATCGCGAAATTCCATGAGCAGCACCCGCATGTCCGCATCCGCGTGCTCGAAGGCCCTTACGACACGCTGCTCGCAGGCCTCCGTCGTGGCGCTATCGACTTCCTGCTGGGAGCGCTGCGTGACCCGCCCCCCATAGACGACATTACGCAGGAATACCTCTTCGAAGATGAACTGGTCATAGTATCAGGCCCGGACCATCCGCTCGCATCGGCGGAGCATCCGAACCTTACTGCCACCCTCAAAGACTATCCGTGGATCCTGCCGCTGCCTGAAACGCCGGCCCGCCAGCATTTCGAAGCCTTCGCCGCGCGCGCCGGTGTACCTGCGCCCGATTGTCTGCTCGAAACGAGTTCGATGGTGCTGATGCGCGAAATGCTCCACGCCGGGCCCTATCTGGGCTGCATCTCCCGCCATCAGGTGCAGAGCGAATTGCAGAACAGGCTGATGAAGGCTCTTCCCTTCGCGCTTGAGGAAAGCCGTCGCCCCATTGGGATCACCACCCGGGCGCAATGGAAGCCAACGCGAACGCAGGCCGAGTTCCTGGCCCTCATCCGCGCGGACTTTGCCTGAGCAGTTCCAGGAAAAGTGGGTACCGGTTTTCCGTCCGGAACTGCGGAAACAAAAGCGAAGCGTAACGATCAGAACGCCACGCCGTCCATCAGCTTGCGGGCGGTGCGCAGAACGCCTGCGGTAAGCAGATTGCCCTCACCGTCGAGCTTTGCGATCACAGTGAACTCTCCGGTCGGATGCTCCACCGAGATGGATTTGTCCTGTCCCGAAGGAACCTTTGCATATCGCGCGGCTGGCCCATCCGGCAGCAGACAGGCGCTGGCGACTGAAACCGCGCCGAGCACACCAATCGCATCATGGCAGCGGTGCGGAATGAATGTCCGCGTCGAAATCGCGCCACCATTGCGCGGTGCGCTGACGAGCGTCATCTTCGGCACGGATTTGTCAGCAACATCACCAAGGTTCATGAGCGGTCCGGCCGCGAGCCGCACTTCCTCCAGCCGTGACTTGAGGGGCTGATCGGCTTCCAGCTCTTCAGGCGTTTCGGTGCCCGATATCTCGAAATCCGCGGCATCGAGGATCACGCAGGGCATGCCGTTGTCGATCATCGTCACCTGAACGCCGGCAACCGTGTCGACAGCATTGCCCGTAGGCAGCAGCGCACCACAGGTGGACCCCGCCGTATCCTTGAAGACGATCGGGATCGGCGCTGATGTGCCCGGAACACCGTCGATGCGGGCTTCACCGTCATAGCGGACCTTGCCACCCGGCGTCTCTACCGTAGCGATGGCGATCTGGCCCGTGTTTTCCATGAAGATGCGTACGTCCGTCGTGTCGCCCGTGGGCGCCACAAGCCCGCGTTCGATGGCAAATGGGCCGACGCCCGCAAGAATGTTCCCGCAGTTCTGGCCATCCGTGATGATCGGCCGATCCACGAACACCTGCAGGAACAGGTAGTCGACGTCGACGCCTTCGCGCTCGGACGGCTTCACCACGGCAACCTTGGAGGTGAGCGGGTTTGCCCCGCCCATTCCGTCTATCTGGCGCGGGTCCGGCGAGCCCATGATGCGCAGCAAGAGCGCGTCACGCTCGCCGATATCCTGCGGCAGGTCGGACGCGAGGAAATAGCCGCCCTTCGACGTGCCGCCACGCATCCACATGACCCGCGTTCCGTCAGACATAGCGCAGCCCCTTTTCCTTGAGCTTGTCGCGCATCTTGTAGAGGTCGAGGCCGAGTTCGCCAGCAGCAAGCCGCTTGCGCTTGGCTTCCTCGTTGGCGACGCGGTCCTGGGCGGCTTGCAGAACCTCGGCTGCCTCTTCCCGGCGCACCACGCATACGCCGTCGTCATCGGCAACGATCACGTCTCCGGGGTTGACCAGGGCTCCCGCGCAGACGATCGGCACATTGACGGATCCAAGCGTTTCCTTGACCGTGCCCTGCGCAAACACAGCCTTCGACCAGACGGGAAACTTCATCGCCGTGAGGTCCGCCACATCGCGCACGCCTGCATCGATGATGAGGCCACGGCATCCGCGCGCAAGCGCCGAGGTGGCCAGGAGGTCACCGAAATAGCCGGCATCAGAAGGCGAGGTTGGCGCAAGCACGAGGATGTCGCCATCCTTGATCTGCTCTATTGCCACATGCACCATCCAGTTATCCGCTGGCGGCGCCGAGATGGTCACGGCCGAAGCCGCTATGCGCGAGCCCGAATAGATCGGTCGCATGTAGGAGGCGAGCAGGCCCTTGCGGCCCTGCGCCTCATGAACGGTCGCCACCCCGCATTCCGCCAGCCCGGCGATGATCTCCGGATCGGCGCGCTCGATGTTCTGTACGACGACGCCCATTAGAGTTCATCCACGGTACGAGGATAGATCGACTGGAAGCCTTCGGCATACTTGGCCGGGCGCCCGCCCGACTGTCCGCCGGAGTTGCGCATGAAATGGTTGGCGCGATTTTCGGCGACGTTCTTGTAATAGTGCCAGAGGTGCTCCTGCCCCTCCATGCACTGGATCGCGGCCCACTTCTTCTCCCAGACAGGGGTAATGTCGAGGAAGACATCCGGCTTCCAGTTCATCTGTTCGGTCTGGTGCGGCTCGAACAGGTAGACCTGCGGCGCGCCGAGGATCTTCTGGCCCGGATTGTGGCCCCAGGCCTGCGCGATCGCACGGCATTCCAGCGTCCACTGCTGCACATACATGTGGTCGGTGTTGTAGGGGTCGTATTGCGAATGCGACATGATGAAGGACGGCTGCACCGCGCGCATCACGTCGACCAGCCGGAACTTGGCATCGCGGTCCATCTCGAGCGGATAGTCACCGAGATCGAAGAACTGGATATCGTGCACGTCGAGCGCCTTGGCGGCGTTTTCCGCCTCGCGGCGCCGCTCAGCCTTCACCGTGTCGAGGGTCATGCCCTCGGACTTCCACAGCTTGGCGCTTTCCCCGCGCTCGCCATAGGACAGGCAAACGACGGTTACATCGTATCCCTTGGAAGCGTGGAGCGCGATTGCGCCACCGCAGCGCCAGACAAAATCCGCCGAATGCGCGCTGATGATCAAAGCTGTCTTGTTTGCCATGTGTCTCCTGCCCTGGACCTGCGATGGCGGCACACGATTGCGCCGAGCCCATCATACCTGTTCTGAGCCACACTCTCCCATGGCCGCCGACGATTGCAAAATTCGAACTATTCGCCAGACCATAAGCTGAGGCTATGACGTTTCCTGCATTCGCGACCTAAATTCATTTAGGTTGAATAACTTAGCTGCCTGAAGATGCAGAGCTGTGCATTCCGCCCTCAGATCAGGCCGTACTGCTTCGCCTTGTTGCGCAGGAAGGGCAGCCCGTTGCCCATCACCTCCTCCTCGCTCCTTGCCACTGGCCGCCACACTGCCAACCCATAGGCAACCTCCGGCGGCATGTTGATGAAACTCTCCATGGCGAGCCCGCCCTTGAAGCCGATCGCGGCAAGTGCCGCATAGATCGCATCCCAGGGCACGTTGCCATATCCGGGCGTGCCGCGGTCGCTCTCAGACAGATGGATGTACTTCAGGTGATCGCGGGCATCGAGAATGCCGTTTGCAGAGCCCTTCTCCTCGATGTTCATATGATAGGTATCGAGGTGCACGAAGACGTTCTCCGCGCCGATCCGTTCCACCATCGCAACCGCCTGCTGAGCTGTGTTGATGAGGTGGTTCTCGTAACGGTTCACGGCCTCGATACCGAGCTCGATCCCGACCGACTTGGCGTGCCGGGCCGCTTCCGACAAAGCGCGCGTGACATTGTCATATTCCTGTTGCGTGGGCGGAACACCGGTCCGTTCGCCGATGCCGCCAAAGATGACGCCGCTGAGCGCCTTCGCCCCGATCTCGGCAGTCTTGTCGATCGCAACCTTGAGATAATCGACGGCGGCGTGTGGGTTCTTCGACGGCCAGGCTGTCTCCGGCAGTCCGAGCGAACACACGGCAGGCAACCCGTGTTTCTCAAGCAATGCGCGGCTGTGCGGCGCGTCGACGGCAGGGGCGTTCAGAAGCGCGATCTCGATGAAATCCATCTTGTATTGAACCGCTGCGGCAATCGCCCGCTCAGCCCCCGTCCGATCCCAGCTCATGGTCCACATGCTCGTGTGAACGCCAAATCCACGCATCTCCGTCCCCTCTGCGCGACAATCTCCGTCCGGCAGCGATGCGGCAAAGCCGTCTCCTGCGCAGAGCGTTCTGACTGTCTTTCAAGACGGAAGCACTCCTACGGGCACGGTTACCACTGCACAGGCGTTCCTCCTCGATAGCACCAGACAGGACCCGCCTCCCTTGGGTCCGCAGGGTGCACAATCGATGGTGCAAGTGTCATGCACGCCTTTCTGGCGGTCAAGCGGAAAGATGTGTTGGCTTGTCGGCGCCAAGCTCCTCCTACTCGGCGGCGGCACTCCAGCGTGCCTCGGAACCACGGACCGGCATGCGTCCAATCGAGGTATAGAAGAGGCCCGCCTCAGCCACCTGCTTCGGCGCAAAGACATTCCGCAGGTCCACGACCACCGGCTGGCGCAGGGACTTCCGGATTCGTAACAAGTCCAATCCGGCGAACTCGGGCCAATCCGTCAGGATGACAAGCGCATCAGCATCCTGAACACACCCGTAGGCCGTCTCCGCTAGGGTGACTTCGCCGGCGAGATCCCCAAGCCGGGGCATCGCCGCAGGATCAAATGCCCTGATCCTCGCTCCTTCGGCGACCAGCAGATGCACGATGGCGACAGCTGGCGATTCACGCAGGTCGTCCGTCCCGGGCTTGAAGGTAAGCCCCAGAACTGCCAGCATCTTACCGTCTACCGTTCCGCCACAGGCATCCGCGATCTTGCGGACCATGTCGTGCCTGCGAGCATTGTTTACGGTGGCCGCAGCTTCCACAATCCGTAAATGCCGACCGTGGGCCTCAGCCGTAACAAGAAGCGCCTGTGTATCCTTGGGAAAGCAGGAGCCGCCATAGCCGGGCCCAGGCTTCAGAAAAGCACTGCCTATGCGGTGATCAAGCCCGATGCCCAGCGCAACATCCTCGACATCGGCTTCGATGCTCTCGCAGAGGTCGGCCATCTCGTTGATGAAACTGATCTTGGCGACGAGATAAGCGTTCGCGGCATATTTGATGAGTTCGGCGGTTCTCCGTCCCGTACAGACGATCGGAACGTCCTGCCCCACCATTGTCCGGTAGAGTTTGACGACAACGTCTCTCGCGGCTGCCTCTTCTGCCCCGATGACAATGCGATCCGGCTGCATGAAGTCCGCGATTGCAGCACCTTCGCGGAGAAATTCGGGATTAGAAACGACGGCACAGTCGAGCTCCGACCGTAGCAGCCGGATCTTTCGCGCGATCTCGTCACCTGTCCCCACCGGGACTGTGGACTTGATGACAATGACCGCATGATCTCCCATACACGCAGCCACATCCGCCACTGCATTCAACACATATGTCAGATCGGTCCGCCCGTCTTGTCCGGCCATGGGCGTCCCAACAGTAACAAACACCACCTCCGCGTCACCGATGCCGGCAGCATATTCTGTTGAGAAATCAAGCCTGCCCTCCTCCACAGACCGTACGATCATGCGATCGAGCCCGGGCTCGTAGATGGGCAATTTGCCCTGATGAAGCAGCGCTATCTTCGCCGCGTCCATGTCTATGCAAACCACCTGGTGGCCGCTCGCTGCGAAACAGGCTCCTGTCACGAGCCCCACATAGCCACATCCGACGACGGCGATCCTCATGGCACACGGTCGCATGACGCCTGGCAGAACCGCAACCGGGACGGGTTCCGCCTCGATGCCTTATACCTGCTACGCATAAAGGCGCTCCTCCACACACCGCCGAAGATACGCGGAATAGTCGTTGTCCCCTAGCCAGTTCGCCCGCGACAGCACATCGTCGGCAGACAGATAACCCAGATCGAAGGCGATCTCTTCCGGACACATGATCTTGCTGCCCTGTCGCGCTTCTATGGTGCGCACGAAAGACGAGGCATCGTGCAGACTCTCGGGCGTTCCGGTATCGAGCCAGGCAAATCCGCGCCCGAGCCGGCAGACATTCAGCTGCCCTCGCTCCAGATACGCCCGGTTTACATCAGTTATTTCAAGCTCCCCTCTGGCGGACGGTGTAATACGCGATGCGATTTCCACAACTTCATTGTCGTAGAAGTAAAGTCCGGTGACAGCCCACCCCCTGCTCGTTTTCTTCGGCTTTTCTTCGATCTGCGTCGGCTTTCCTGACATCGCGTCAAACTCTACAACCCCATAGCGGCTTGGATCCTCGACACGATAGGCGAACACGGTCGCTCCCACCTCATTGCGCACCGCTTTTCGGCAAAGTGCGGCGAGCCCCGCGCCATAGAAAATATTGTCGCCGAGGATCATCGCCACACTGTCGTTGCGGATAAAATCGCGCCCGATCAGAAATGCTTCAGCCAGCCCGCGCGGCTCCTGCTGGACAAGGAAAGACAGTGATATTCCATAAGCCGATCCATCCCCCAGCAACATCCTGAAATGAGGAAGATCTCTCGGCGTGGAGATGATCAGTATTTCACGGATCCCCGCAAGCAGAAGAACGCCCAGAGGGTAGTAAATCATTGGCTTGTCATAAACAGGCATCATCTGTTTTGACATTGAAATGGTCAGCGGAAACAGGCGCGTCCCAATTCCACCGGCTAGGATAATTCCCTTCATGGCTGACACTGTCAGATACCGGTCCTGCTTATCCAGAACCAGCAGCTGTCCCAACTAGCGTTGCAGCGAAGCACGTGAAGCGGCTTCCAGATCCATGATCACCGCTTATAAATATCTTAGGTTGTATTTTTCCAAAGTCAACTATACTTTAAAGAGCATAACCTGGGGAGGCATGTAGTGACACTGCATTTCGCCGGCGAACAAAGCTCGTCCCTTCGCAGCAGTGATCTGAAGGTGGGGCTGTTTACGATCGTAAAGAACGAAGCGCCCTATATTGAAGAATGGATCGCTCATCATCGGGCCTCCGGGTGCACCCACATTTTCGTGGCCGACAATGGAAGCGATGACGGATGCCGGGAGCGCCTTCAAGCGCTTCAAGAAAGCAAGCTCTGCCGCTTTATCGATTTCCCTTCGCCATCTGACCGCCCGCCCCAGCTACCTGCCTATGAAGAACTGGTTGCCCGTTTTGCTGAGCAGGTCGACTGGATGGCCTTTGTCGACGCGGACGAATTCATCATCACGGACGAAGCATCCGGACGCATTCAGGATTTTGTCTCCGCGTTCCACTCGAGGCCGGAAGTTGGCGCGATCGCGCTGAATTGGGCCTGCTACGGCTCATCCGGCAAGCTCGCGTACGAAGAGGGCTTCGTCGTCGAACGCTTTGAACGGCGGGCGGAGCAAAATGCCTTCATCAATCACCACTACAAGTCGATTGTCAGGAGCGCAGCCTTCGCCGGCACCGGCGGAAATCCCCATCACTTCAGGCTGAAGGATGGATTTTCCTATGTGACTGCGGATGGTGAACCACTGAGACTTATGGCCCAGCGAGGCGCGGGACTGAGCGCGAGCGTGGTCTGGACCAATGCACGCATCAACCACTATGTCGTGAAATCGCGCCAGGAATTTTTCGAGAAGAAAGCAGCGCGAGGACGCGCAGCACTTCCCGGTCCGAAGCGGGGCGAGCCCTTCTTCATCGGCCACGACCGAAATGACGTCCACGAACCGTTTCCAGATCATCTCCTGCAACGGCTTCAGCGCGTACATTCGCAAGTGCTGCATGGATCAGCCGATCCCCGCTACTCAGCCTCCTATGGTGAAGCCGAAAAACCAATGATCCAGAGCGGACTGGGCGAGGCTCCCCAACGGCGATTTTACCGTTCGGTCGTCGATACCGTTGAACGTGTCGGGACGGATCTATGCATCAAGGGCTGGGCCATTTCCTCCGAAAACCTTCCTGTTGCAGATCTGGAACTCCGAGTAGGTGAGCGGTCGGTAGCGACTGAGATTATCCGCATGTCCCGCAGCGATGTGTTGCGTTCTCATCCCGAAGCTTCAGGCGACGTCGGTTTCCTGATCAAGGCATCACTGCTTGATCCCGATGTCGTAACGTCGCTTCCAGTGGAGCTCTGGTCGGACGGCGCCCTACTGGGCCGTGTGCCGATACCGGATGAGCTGCAATGGTCTGCGGATACGCTACCGAAGCTGCGGCGTCCGGCAATGCCTGCACCGTGCGTCGAACGGTTGAAGGATGCACTGGCGGATACCACGCTCTACCTGGAATATGGATCGGGCGGATCCACCACATTGGCCGCGAGCAATCCGCGTCTGTCCATCATCAGCGTTGACAGTGACTGGAAACTTCTTCGCTGCGTGAAGCTGTTGCTGGCCGAAAAAGGCGCGCTTGAACGAACCATTCTCAAATTTGTTGATCTCGGACCGGTCGGCGAAAATGGGTATCCCGTCGGAAATGCAGATTTCGGTTATTGGCATCACTATGCCATGGGGCCATGGATATTTTGCGAGGAGAAGAACCTCGCTCCAGACCTTATTCTCATCGATGGCCGGTTCCGACGTGCCTGTACTCTCGCAAGTCTTATCTTTGCTGCGCCTGGTACCCGCCTTCTGTTCGACGATTACTTGGACCGTGATCACTACCACAGCATCGAAAGACATGTCTCACCGGTAAATTGCCTGGACCGAATGGCCGAGTTCGTCCGACCTTCTGCGCTCGATGAAACGGCGCTGTGGATCGATCTCATGGAGGCGGTCTGCGATCCGCGCTGAACTGCAATCTTTACAAGATTATCTTGATCATTTATACAACCATTAGTTTAAATCTCGGACAATTCCTATGAACATCCATCGGAAAGTCGAGCAGCGATCGCTGGCTCGCCAGTTCCTGCCGCGCAGCTTTGCGCAAACAAGGCGAGAGCTTAACCTGCAGGGTTGGGAGCAGCATCACGCTGATCTCATCGTATCACGAGCGGGGCTCCTGAGGTTTTTGCAGGCGACACTTGAGAACGTCTATGTTGATGAGAGCTGGTATCTCGCGACCTACCCGGACGTGAAATCTGCGATTGAGGCGGGCGCCTTTTCCGATGCACGCGAACACTATTGCGCCTTTGGATATTTTGAAGGGCGCTTGCCCTCGGCTCCTCTTATCGATCCCGCGCAGTATCTCGAAAAGAACCCGGATCTCAAGCAACCACTAGGCGAGCGGGGCAAAGATGCGATTCTGGACCATTTCCTTCGCCACGGCTATCAGGAAGGGCGCGACTACTGATCGCGCTCATGAGCGCAAACTGTCTGTCGGCTTTTCGGCTGGCGACAACTCGATCATCGCGAAGAATGACGTAGCCCGTTCAGCTAGTGGTTTTGTCGCGCTTGGGCACGATCCATGGTTCCTGCTTAAACCCAAACACTGTCTGCGTCGGGGCTGGTATCGCCTGGACCTCAAGGCATTCCTGCCCGATGGCTACCAGCCGCGTGTCTATTTCAACTTCGGGCATGGCTTTCAGGAACGCTTTGGCTGTCCGCTCTATGTGGATGGAGATCGGTACTCGGCAATCGTACGCGCCTATAAGCCCACGCTTTCAGTGCGCCTGGATCCGGTCGACCGTGCAGTCGATTTCGACTTGAAGAGTTTTACCATAACCCCTGCGAACCCGATCCTGCTTGCAAAACTGCGCCTGCTGCAGATGCTGGGGATCGTGTGGAATCTGGCCAAGGCGCCACTCGGCTGGCGAATGCATTTCGCTGATCTGCGGCGCGACTACCTCAGCACCCGGGGGTTCGTGACGCTTCCGGTCAGATACCAGGCGCGCAGTTCGCAAGACGCTTACCTCAGATGGATCAGGGCCAGGGACTATAGTCCCGAACGCGGACGGGCCAAACTTGAAGCTGAGATCCAGAAGCTGGCCGCACCACCGCTCATCAGCGTCCTGATGCCGGTCTATAATCCCGAAATAGACCACCTGAACAAGGCGATCGACTCCGTCTCCCGACAGATCTATCCGAACTGGGAGCTCTGTATTGCCGATGACGGTTCTACCGATCCTGCAATCCGAAGAACGATCCTGAGTTGGGTCCAAAGGGACCGCCGCATCAAGGTCATTTTCCGCGGCAAGAATGGCCATATCTCCGAGGCGACGAATTCCGCCTTCGCGCTGGCCAAGGGCGAGTGGGTCGCGCTGCTTGATCATGACGATCTGCTGCGGGAACATGCTTTGGCGGAAGTTGCGCTCACCCTGAGCCGGGATCCCACTATAGAGCTCGTCTACAGCGACGAAGACAAGATTGACAGCCGAGGCCGGCGGGCAGACCCACATTTCAAGCCCGATTTCTCCATCGATCTCCTTCGCTCGATGAACTATTTAAATCACTTGACCGTGCACCGCTCGGAAAACATTCGCATGGTCGGAGGTTGGCGGCGCGGCTTCGAGGGAAGCCAGGATTATGATCTGAACCTGCGGATCATCGAGCGTATCCCCGCCTCATCGATCAGCCACATCCCCAAGATCCTCTATCACTGGAGAACGAGCGCGGGGTCCACAGCTTCCGACACGTCCGAAAAATCCTACGCTTATCAAAATGGGTTGAAAGCGCTGGCGGAGCACATCGAACGCTGCCAACTGCCCGCACAAGCCGAACCGCTTGAAAGCACGCCGTATTTTCGAATTCGCTACCACGTACCCGAGCCTGCCCCGCTTGTCAGCCTGATCATCCCGACACGGGATGGGGTCCATCTGCTGGAGACATCTATCGGCTCTGTCCTCCAAAAGACGACCTACAAGAACTACGAAATAATTATCGTCGACAATGGCTCTTCAAAACCAGAGACGCATCGCTTCTTCAAAAACATCGCTTCCGATCACCCTAATATCCGTATCATACGCTACGACCGCGAGTTCAATTACTCTGCCATCAACAACTTTGCCGTCCAGCATGCCCGGGGCACAGTGCTTGGCCTCTTGAACAACGACATAGAAGTCATCTCGCCGGACTGGCTCACCGCAATGGTAGCCCGCGCTTTGATGCCCGAGGTGGGATGTGTCGGCGCTAAGCTCTACTATCCTGACGGCACCATCCAGCATGGAGGCGTAATTCTGGGCCTCGGCAGCGTTGCCGGCCATGCACATAAGCACTTTCCGCGCAATGCCGCCGGCTATTTCGCGCGGCTATTGTTGCAGCAAAATCTGTCGGCGGTGACGACTGCCTGCCTCGTCGTACGCAAGGATGTGTACCTTGAGGTGGGCGGCCTTGAGGAGCAAAACCTTCCCGTTGCCTTTAACGACGTGGACTTCTGCCTGCGCGTAAGAGAGGCAGGCTATCTCAACGTCTTCACGCCCTTTGCCGAACTCTACCACCACGAATCCGTCTCACGTGGAGACGACAGCACCCCCGAAAAGATGGAGCGCTCCATTCGGGAAATTGCTTTCATGCGGGCGCGATGGGGCCGACGGCTTGATGCCGACCCCTATTACTCACCCAATCTGACGCTTCAACGGGAGGATTTCTCATACGCCGAGTAGGCTCAACTGCAGCTCCGGAAATACAAGGATCTAGTCCTCATCCCTCAGCCGTTGCAGCTCGCGTCGCTGCCAGGCGGCCTCCATGGCAAGCGCTTCCTCATACCGGATGCCGAACCGGCTGCCTGCCGCGCGATATGGCCGCGAGACATACTCGCCCTGCTCCTCCTCGCTCGCTGTGATCTCCGGCTCCTCATCCCACTCGTCGTAGCAGAGCAGACCGAGGCGGAAGGCGTCCAGACCATGCGCTGCAAAGCAGTCGCGCACCCGTTGAGCGACAATGCCCACATGCCAGCGCGCCTCCTCGCCCTTCTGCTGGACCGCATCACGGTACCGGAACCGCGACCACTCCACGTCTCCCCAGGCATCGAGCCAGACGTCCGGCACGCCTTCGATCTCCTGCTTGTCATTCTCATCCGAGGTGTTGATCGTCGCCGAAGCGGCATAGACCTGTGACCAGCGCCGCGATGCGGCTCCAAGCGACTGCGCATCGTCATCCCCAGGCGTCACCTGGCCAGTACCCTCCACGATGAGGCGGTAAGTAAACGGGCCGGACACCTGCGTTCCATAGTCGCCGATCATGAAGCGACCGGCGCCGGACGAATGCGATTCTACGCCGAACATGAATCCTTTCCAGGGAGTGGTGTAATCGCCGGTCGGGAACCTGTGCATCTGCACGAGCACCGTGTTCGCGTCCCGATCCAGCCGGATCCCAGCCGAACTGCCGCGCACATGCAGCGTTCGGGCCGGGTTGAGACTGCCGATGCCGACCGCCCCCGTCGATCGATTTACCTGCACCGCCTCGTTCCAGGTGACCCCGTCAGGCGACACCTTGACGTGAAAATTGTCGTCGCCAGTGAGCCCGAATTCCGCACGTCCACTCCAGTTCGTCTGAAAGAGAATGCTGCCGGTATCGGCGGTCGCGTTCTTGTTTATCTTTAGCTGGTGCCCCGCGCCTGCATGTGTAAACAAGCTTGCAATTGATGCCACCGCCAGCTTGTTCGTGCTATCGTAGGACGTGTTGACGCCTAGCCCTTCGACGAGCTGTAAATCCTCGGGCATAAGCTCCACTGGAACGTCCTGCCAGCCAGAGCCATCATGAACGAGCATCCGTTCTTCCTCTGCCACATAAGCGACCCAGCCTGACTTTGGCTCGAAAAACGCCCAGGCGCCGTCCTGGAAGGCAGCGAGCTGATTATCCTTTCCGGCCCATGCGCCGGTGGATGGACTGCCGGCAATATAGCGGTCACCATCCTCCGGGTCCGAGGGCGGCGCTGTAAGATCCCGCGCGATTACGCCAACGTGCAACAACGCATCGATGGCGCGAATGGCCTCGTTGTGCGTCACGTGTTTTTGCGCCTGGGACGGCATTATGTAAGGGAGGCTCAGGTTCGGTGTTTCTTCGCTCATTCAGACGCTCTCTCGGTTGAAGCGCCTTCATTCTGATGATGACCCCCACGGCAGGGGATTGAAAATTGTTGGAGCGAACGAAGCGCAAATCGTCTAGCCCGTTTAACCCTTTGATTTCTTCGGCATCCTCGGCATTGGCAGCGTGGCCGCGTGGTCTGCCAAGAAAATATAGTGTCCCGCAGCAAGCGCCACGACAAATCTACTTTTCATCCCAAAGTTGTACGTGTAGATTGTTCTTTGGGGGTATGCTGATCATGGGGATGAGATGGCATCGCGGGGGAAGTGTAGAACTTCCTACGACGACGATATATTTCACTGAAGCAATGGCGAGCGAGATCGGACCTTCCGGCAGCGCGAGCCATCCGATTTGGCGTTTGTCGCCGAACGCATTTCTGATCCGGGAGACGGACGATCCGCAGCTTTTCATCATCCGTCATTTGGATGAACCTGCGGCTGCCGTCCTGCGGCAACTCCGGTCAATGCGCGTGCACTACCTGCTGGATGACGACATCTGGGCGGGCATGTGCGACACAAACCTGCCGCTGGCCTACCGGAAACGGCTTTTCAGCCTTGCCCGTAGCATAAGACCAGTCCTCAAACGTGCGGAGCACATTTACGTCACGTCAGAGGCGCTGCAGGCCCGTTTTGGGCAGCGCGGCAGGATCGTGAGCCCCTGCCTGGTTCAGCCGGTCAAGCATCTTGAGCACCACGCTTCCGGCCGGCTCAGGATCGTATTTCCTGGGACACGTGCGCGCCTTCAGGATCTTGCAAGTATCGCTGCGCCGCTTGCACGTTTCCTGCGTGAACATCCGGATTGCGAACTGCATACCTTCCTTGGCGACTATGCTCCGGGCGAACTGCGGCTCGCGAATATTGTGCACCACAAGCCGCAGAGCTGGTCCGCATACACCAATACGTTGCAACGGGAGCAGTTTCACATAGGCATTGTTCCGGCACTGCCGACGCGTTTCAATGCCGCCCGATCGCACAACAAGATACTGGAGCTTGCCAGCTACGGCGCCGCCCCCGTTTACGGTAGCGGCCTGCCGTTCCGCCACATGGCAGCCGAGGCCGGGGCGGCAATCCTCTGCAACAATAGCGTTGGCTGGTACGACCTTCTTTCAAGTCTGAACCAGGATCGGCATCTGGTCCAACGCGTTGCAGCCAACAACAGCAGGCTTGCGCTAAGGCTTGGCCTACCCGAAGCCTTGAGGCGTTTCTGGCAGAACGAGTTCGGTATCCTGCCCGCGACCGAAAAGGTGGCGGCATGATCGGCGTTACCTCTTTCAAGCTCGCGCGTCTGCCCCATCTGCATGCTTTCCTGGACGCCTCCGCCTGCAGGCTGGTCACCCCCTGGACCTTGAGGAAAACCAGTCAGATCGTCGGCTGGGGCCTGAAGCCGTCCGGGCTTAGAGCCGTCTGGCTGTCAGGCATGTGCAATAGCCCACATCTCCTGTTGGAGGACGGGTTCCTCCGTTCGCTTCATCCCGATGATCCGCCCCTCTCCATCACCGTGGAGCGGATTACGACCCACCACGACCTCACCCGTTTGGGGCATCTGGACCAGCTCCTGCAGCGTCCTCTCACAGCAACACAGCGCACTCGCGCCCGAAACCTGATCGAAGCCTGGAAGGCTGCGGGTGTGTCGAAATACAACCACCTGCCCGAATATGACGGGCCCTTGCCGGAGCGCTACGTTCTGGTGGTTGATCAGTTGCGGGGCGATGACTCGGTTCAACTCGGCAAGGCGGACGAGACCTCGTTCCGCGCGATGCTGGGAGCGGCACTCGAAGAAAACCCGTCGGCCACGGTCGTGGTGAAAGCCCATCCTCTCGCTGCGGGTCGCCGGAAAGGATACCTGAACGCCGCCGACTACGCCGACAATCCGCGTATTCTGTTTATCACGAAACCTTGCTCACCAGTGAAACTGATGGGCGGCGCTAGTCACGTGAATCTGAAGTTCGGCTCATTGTTTTCTGGCAGAAGCGCTTGACCGAAGCGAGGATCTGGTCGGCGGATTTGACCCACTTGTATGGGGTGGGATTTTCGTTGTGGTTCTCGATGAAT